>Ga0172372_10009935_pt1 | contig 12290 bp, 6 predicted proteins | sample LakKiv5m_2_FD_114544 | JGI IMG/M metagenome (GOLD analysis project Ga0172372, IMG submission 114544) | Freshwater microbial communities from Kabuno Bay, South-Kivu, Congo - kab_092012_9.5m | ecosystem: Environmental > Aquatic > Freshwater > Lake | place: Democratic Republic of the Congo...
GGGAAATCCGAATGGGCGGGGGCAGGTCTTAGGGGGCCAAACACCGCCACCTTTTGCCTGCGAAACGAGAAGTCCGGCCGGCCAGGGATAGGTGAATGCCTTCTCCACCCACCTATACCCGCAGCCCGCATCAGCCTTGCCAGCCGAAGCTCCGTCTTTTCGTTCCCTTTGCCCCGGATCCGAGACATGACCTCCGAACGCTTTTTCCGAGTCCAGATATCAGCCACGTTTCGATTTATTCGGCATAGAGTTCTGTCCAATCGCAGATCTTTGGAAATGCGGGCTTGGGAAGAATTTCCCCCACTGTTTTGAGCTTGGAGCGACCGAGCACAGCTGGACGCTCAAGCTCCACGACATAGTAAAACTGGGTGTCCGAGCCGAGAAAGGTTTCATCGCCGAGATATTTGTCGATGAGTGTTTGGCGCGACACCAGAGCGCACTTGGACGCTTGAGCCTGCCATCCGCTCCATTTCCAGCCAGAGTTCCCTTTGAAATACGAAACGATTACGGACGCCGCGAGCTTGTCAGGGTGAATCTTAGTGGGATGACCATCCGCATCGATAGCGTGAAAGTAAGCAAAACGCTTTTTCCGCCCGAGCTTCGCGATATGTCTCGAGCGGTATCCAGCGAGCAAGACCTTGGTGTCGGCCGGTGGTGCATTTGTGGGTGCTTTTGGAATTCTCGTCGCATCGTATGAGGCTGCTGTCTCTTTAAGCGTCTTGTGCGTCCAATGTCTTATTCGGTAATCGCGACTGAATGTGTTGAGGTGGTGGTTGAGTACATCACGAATGAAGTCAGCCAGTGCGGTCTCGCACGCTTCTCGTCGCTTGATGTCCCCTGGTCGCAGCCTGAAAGCACCCACCCCAGGCACTATCTCTTCGTAGCGGACGAAGTCCGTCTTCGGATCGCCGTCGCTCCCCGGATAAAGAATGTAGGAGCCTGCTGTCCGACGGATCGCGTCGTTGTAGGCGTGCATCTTGTAGAGATCACCGCGCCGGTAAGTGTCGGTTGCCTTCGTCTCAACCCTCTCTTTGTCGAGGTCAATGTCCTCATCCTCACCGAAGACTTTCCTCAGATCCTCGATGCGGTATTTCGCGTCGAAATGCACATAACCGATCAGTCCGGCCTCGGCAGCAAGTTGCTCGGCTTTCGACCATTTCGCGGCGGCGAGGTATACGGCAGGAAAGAAAACGATTGTGTAGTCAGGCCGGAAGCGCCGGCTGTAAGTGCCACCGCCCAGGGGATCACCAGAAGGATTGAACACTCGGTTGTAAAACAAATGGAGACCCAACTCCTCACCGTTGCCTGGGGTCCAGCGGAACCGACTGATGGATTCCTTGTTTTGCGCCAAGTTCAGTTGCAACCCGCCTTTCTCCGAGGTGAAGAGAAAGTGGTTTCCGTCTTCGTCGCCCTCCTTTATCGCGCGAATCTCCTGCATTCCCAAGCGGTTTTTCAATGCGTCCCGCAGAATAAAGTAGAGCCAGAACTCATACAGCGTCGCTGCATCACGGTTCGTGCCGTCGTAGGCCTCATCCCGCCCCGGCCAGTCGATGCGGGATGCGGTTTCGAGCATCAGCCACGCGAGCAGGATGTCCCTGTATCCCTCGCGCTTTTGCAAGGTTTGGTTCTCGAGCGGCAACCTCTCGAGTCTTGAGACATCGGAGAAAAAGGGCTGGGCGAGAAAGACATCCAATGTGTCACGCATTTGCGCGGCTTCTAGCCAAGCCGTGCCTCGGCGCTCGGAAAAAGCCGTCATCACCTCTTCGCAAATATCCCGAAAAGCGCTTAGGGCAAACTGGATGAAGCGGTTGGGAGGGGTGTCAAAAGTTTCATACCGACGCTCGTGCAAAATCTCCCCAGGCGTGAATCCACCGACAGCAAACACTCCAGGTGTGGTTGCCGCCTGCCACGCCCTCCCATGCCGCATCGGATCGGTGGCAAACGTCGCACTTCGGGCGAACGACGCCGGTCTCCACTCATACTCAGCATCGAGGGCAACGTGCGGGCGGCGCCTGATTTCCTCGAGGTAAAGCTCCAGCTTCTCCACGGCGAGCACATGACGAAGAAAGAGGAACTGCTCGAGCAGGATCTTTCGACGCTTTTCCGGGTCCGGCGCGATATTGAAACTTGTCGGGCTTTCCCACTCGAGAAGCAGTTGTTGGCAATGGCGGGCAATGTCACCCACCATCGCGCTGTATTCGCCGTGAAAATCGAATTTGCGCGACTGGATCTCGAAGCGCACAGGCGGCAGCGAAGGCGCAATCCGCATTTCCGCGGTACCGAGATAATTGACCACTTTGAAGAAGCCCGATGGTGCATCGTCCTTGAGTCGCGTCTGCGTCCACTCCGCTTTTCGGGGGGCGTCACCTACCGGTTTGAGAGTGCTGTGGACCGCAGCCGGATCCAGAGCGCGAGCCTGATCCCCGCGAAGCTTCCAGTGGTAGCCGGTGTTCTCGAAAAGAATCAGTGGCTGCATTCCGGAAGAGGGATTCGCCGGCGAGTAAACAATCGGAACTGCCTTTGACTCTCCCTTGTGAGTCTTCCCGCGAAACTGCAGCGGAGGTCCCGGACTTTCGGTGACATCAAAGGCCTCCTCCGGCTCGGACATGCGGTCATGCCAAAGGAGGAGGGAAACGCCATCGCCGAGCTCGATGTTAATCGACCCCAGCTCAAGTCCTTCGCTCATGACTCCTGCCTAATGAATGAAGCTGACAAACTGGTCGCGGCGAACCGCATCGAGCATGTCGCACAGCTTACGGTAGCTCTTTTTGAAGACCGGCGTCTGTCGTTTTGCGGGAACCGACTGTAATTGGGCTGGCATGTTGGTGCCAGAGGAAGGGGCTTTACCCGACTCGCAAAATACAGCGAGACGCACCAACAGATCCTCCAGACGCCGCCTGGAGCCACTGAGTTTGGGCAAAATTTTCTGCAGAAGCTGCGCATCGAATGCGTTTTTCCAGTCCCACTTAGACTTGTCTTGGGTTAGCGCGTAGTCCACTCGCACATAACGACGGATTTCATTGATCGTCCTGAAACCGAACTCCAAGCGTGCGTCTCGCATAATAGAAAAAACGCCATCAAGCGCCGCAGAAAGATCTTTAGCGGAGGCCCCGTCACCCGGATCGGGAAGCTGATCTGCCCGTGCTTGTTTGGACAAAGAAAGGAACCGCTCCGCAAGCCCGTCACCTGCATACTCAATCTCCAAGGATCCGCTTTTCCCCGCCGCGAGGAATGACTCCACAGCTCCATCGGGCATACGAAACTCGATGACGTTGGCGCGATCGAGCACCTTCGGACTAAACATGTAGGTGGTCTCGTCCACATTGACCGTCCCGATCACAAAGACATTCGAGGGTATGGATAGCTTGCGCGGAACGACTGCTTGCCCGCCCGGCTTGAGCGGCAATTGCTCCGCCTCGCCACCTTCCGAGTGGAGGTCCAGTTCTTTCGCCTTGGACTCCATCGCCGAAAGGAAATCGGCAAAGTAGCGCTCTACATGGGAGAGGTTCATCTCATCAAGGATTAGGAAAAATGGCTTTGACCCCGTGGCATGCGCCCGCATCAGCAGATCCAAGGGGTGTGTGGATTGATAGACAGGCGTTTTTTCGTCTCCGGAGTTTCTCAAGTAGTTGACGAAACCGATAACATTGCGGTTGTCGGTCCAGTCAGCGCCAACAGCAACCAACTCATGACCGTCGCCCTCGTTTCCACGAAGCCAAGCGGCAAGCAACTCGGCAATCTTGGTTTTTCCCGTGCCGCTGTTGCCAGTAAGAATCACGAAGGGTTTTGAAATAAGGGACTGCAAAAAGGCTTCCGGAAGTTTTCCCTCTGCCACGAAGCCGCAGTTCTGCAGCGCGGCCAGAAACTTGTTTTTATCTTCGGGCGTCATGGGCATGGATTGATTACCTCCTAAGTGAGTCAGGCAAAGATCAAGCGACTTCGAAATGTGATCACGAAGTTTTTCCGCATCGAAGCTGTCCTTGTAGAATTCTACTGGATCTACAAAGCCGTCGTTAAAGCGGGTTCCTGAACTTGGCCCATTAACATCGACTCTCAAGTCTCCGCCAGTTCGTCTTACAGTAATCAGCCCTTTAGGGTTGGTAGCTGATTCAGCGAATCCTGCAACGGCCCCTCGACCATGCCGGTCAAAACAGATAGAGACGTACACACCATCATTTACCTCCTGCCCTTCAGGCAAAATGCAAATCCACGGTACTTTAGGAAAATTGGTCGCTCCATCCGAAGATTTTACCCTTAGAGACTTTCCCCCGTGGGTTGAAAAGGAAGCACGCAACCAGTCATTTAGCTTGGCCAGGTTTCTACGAACCTCCAAACATAGCGGGCTGTCTTTTTGCCAGGCCTCACCAGCCTGATCATATTCCCTGCAGAACTTGCATATAGCATCAAAAACTTCGCCGAGATTAACGGTTGAGCCCCCCCCCAAGAAATCTGCATAATTATTGAAGGCGGCCGTGTACATTCCGTTCCCTCTTGAATCTAGCCCAAGGACATCAGCATGGCTAAGAACCTTCGTCCGCAGTGCCTCCAATCCCCTGCTATTCAAAATGTCTAAAAGTTGAGTATCAGCGCATCTACTTAATATTCCCTTGATTGCCCCAACATAGCTATTGACCGATTTATCGCTTAGGGCCTTAACAGTTTTTAGCCAGGAGCGAAACGAGGCCTCATTTGATGGGGTGGAAAATATGCAGCTCAATTCCGAGGTTCGTAAAACTTGCGGGGAATGCAGTTCTTTTGTTGGTTCTTTCCCAAGAAGAAAGTGCGCATAAAGCTCAAGACTGCGAACAGTGTTTAGCGTCTGACTGCCAAGCATTGATACGACAGAGTTGGATTTTTGATTTCGGAGTACGTTGCTAAGTGCGTTACGATACTTTCCTTCCTCGTAGGTCCAGTCTCCACCAAGCGCATTAGATAGCGCGTCTCCAGCGCTCCATATTGTGCGGAGCGCTTCATGCAAATCTTTTAGTTCTAAAACAAACTTTTTATCCTTTGCATTAACAAATGAGACCATTTCATCAGTAGCGCTGAATTTGTCATCAAGACCATGCTCCTTAAGAAAATCCGCAAATGAATTCATATATGACTCAAAGCATGTTCAGCAACGAATTCCACTAATGGCACGGGGACTGCATTCCCAAATTGTTTGTAGGCATTTACCTTGGATTTGTGAGGCTCGAATTCTTCCGGAAAACCCTGCAACCTTGCACATTCCCTTGGGGTAAGCATGCGTGGCAGCTCTCTCGGATGGTTAGGCTGCGGAATCAGGCACTCTTTTCCATCTTTGTAATATCGAGCAACAAGTGTCGTTGATGGTTTATCGAGGTCTTTTACGTAGGCAGTAAACCCAGTTCCGCGAGCGACATTGCGATCGCTCCGTCGGATGTGACCAAGCCACATTTTATCAGTTAGCGTGTAAGGACTGTCGCATGGCACATCTTCTAAAATGGATTTCAAGGGAAGCGGCTGTCCCGCAAGCTTTGGCATCTTCCAGCCGTGCGGCGTCCCGTCACGGAACGCAACGATAATACAACGGACACGGTTTTGGGGGACGAGTGTATTAGTATTGTAAACGCTGAAATTAAAACTGTAACCCAGAAACTTTTCAATTCGTTCACGGATCACAGCAAATGTATATCCGGAGTCATGTCGAATAAGATTTCCAACATTTTCTAAGATGAGCATCCGAGGTCGGTGTTTTTTGGCGATTTCAAGAATATTGAAAAATAGTTGCCCCTGATTCTCACACTTGAAGCCATGGTTTTGCCCTAGCGCCTCCCTTGCTGAAACACCGGCCCTGCTGAAGGGTTGGCACGGAAACCCTCCAGCCAAAACGTCTAACCCCTCGTGAAAAAGTTTGAGATGACTTAATCGAGTTAAGTCTCCGAATGGGACTTCTCCATAATTTTTATAGTAGGTTTCCTTTGATTGATGGTTCCACTCTGACGAAAAGACGCACTTTCCACCAAGGTTTTGCAATGCGATACGAAAGCCTCCAATGCCGGCAAAAAGATCGATGAAGGTGAATTTGGGCTTTGCCACCGGGGGTAACGGGACGTCAGAGAAATCAATTTTCAATGGGGATATCTTCCCATTTTCCGGTGCTAGGCCTAAGGCCGGTTTATCTTGCGCAACCAAACTCCAATTATGCAAAATATTTGTCCACTTTTTCCCGTGTGATTGCTGCACAAGAATCGGAGGGTCGGTTGGAGACTGCAGCCAATGGGATAATATCGCCACCATTTCTTCTCGAACCAGATCACTGTGTTTCTCTCCGCTCTCGACCGCCATAAGCAGGCGCAAGGCCGCATCATGCGAAATCGTGTTCTTGCCGGACTTAAGAGAGGTGCGGCTTTTTAGTGGCCCGCACGTCGTCCCGTTTTTCCTCTGTTTTTCGTTTATGGCTATCAAGTTGCAAACCCCCAACTCATGCAGTGATTCTAGCCGGAAACGGAAACCAGTCATTTAAGGTTCCTGGGTTTCGCCAAGATCCTTGGAGCAACTTGTAATTATCTCTTTTAGCGTAAAATTCCCTGCGCATGCCCAAAGTTTCCCCTGGGGGGTAGGACATCCATAGCCCCAGCCTCAAACCAGACTTAAGCGCTGATTATAATATCGTCCGCTTTCCTGGGATCTCTTACGGAAAACCCTATCGTCTTGGCCAGGTTGTTCTCGGGATAAAGCATTTCAAAACCGATAACGGCAGAACCCTTGGCATCCGAGGGCCTGACCGCATAGACAAGGAGGACGCCCCTGTGCAAATCCTGGAGACTTTGTTGCTCACTCCTCAGTGGTGACTCCAGGTAGCACCCTTTTGTCGTCTTGATTTTACACATCCATTTGGCCAGACGGCGGTGGGCGGGTTCGCCGACCTGTTGCAACCTTTTGGCCCCCTCGCCTTCTTCCACCCAACTTCTTTCACGCACGTTTGTTTCTAGCCCCTTGAGGATTTTAAATTTTGGCCCGTGAGACTCCCCTTTCACTGTCTGAGGGAGAAGCACCAGCCAGGAGTCAATGCCATGTTTTTCCCTCCGCAGAAACTCGATCTGCAAATGAATGCTGGAAGGCCGCTTTCCTTCGGCAAACTTGCCTTCGAACCAACGGTAGCCTTCAAGAAATTCAATCACATGCTTCTGGGCGGCTTCAAAGCCGTGGCATGGAATTCGATCGGTTTTTCCATCGCTCCGTGTTCCTCCAAGAACTTCATTATCCAGCACCTGCCGACTCTTTGAAATAAGACGCACCAGTAGTTGCTGGTTATGGCAGATCCCGGGCTCCGTCGCCGCCACCAAAGTGGGTTGCGACCATTGTCCGCCAAAGTTTTTTCTGGTGATCTCAGCATTGAACATCTTGTTCTTCGCCGTCGGTGCAAGATCACCCGTAATTTCTATTAATGGGGGTATATCCCTCGGGGTGATTCTTGTTTTACCTTCCTCCCTGACGTACCGCTTCACTTCCTCCCTGAACCGCTCCTCCATGAGGCATGTGGCTTTGAAGGATTCCACCAGATTGATCGGGTTTCTCCTGCCCTCCTGCACACCGACAAACACCCGCACAAGGTCCCTGTATCCCTCGCGGAATCCAAACCACCTCCCCATCTGCATGAGCGTGTCGGCGGTTTTTGTGACCCGCCGGTAGTAGCTAATCGTCAGGCCCTCCACAGTGTAACCGCGGGACAACTTATTTCCGCCCACGATGATTTTCCACACCGGCGCTGCGTTAAAATCGGGGGCGTCCTTCTCATCCGAGTTAAGGATGAGGGTGTGTGACGGGCCGAGGGTCAGTTTGGTGATGGCTTGGGACAAGAAGGGCTCGAGTTCTGCGAAATCCTTGGGCATGGGCAGGCCATCCCCGTGGTGTTTTGTCACAGGGAGAATATCCGTTTCCCATTCCTGCCGGAGCCGTTCGGTGCCCCCAGGCAGGTTCAGGCCCAGGGACTGCCAAAGGCCGGCAATTCTTTTCGCCATTTTTTCGTGATCTTTTTTTGCGGAAGAGGTGTGCACCAACATGGTGTGGTGGTCAGTCTTCACGCAGTTCTTGACCCGATGATTGCGGAAAAGCTTGAGAGCCCCGGTCAGCACGAACAGGCAGAGGGCTTTGGCAAGATCTTCGTCATCCGCGCCTATCGCATTCTCCACCCGGCGGATGAAGGCAACCTCGTTGATGGAGAAGTCGTTTGGATCTAGATCCTCGTATGTCCTTTCGGGGTCAAAAAAGTCGGAAATGCCCATGTAGCCGGAGGGTCGGTGAAGGGACACGATGAAATCCTTGGGGAAAAGGTCCGCCTCGTCATCCGGATTGACCAGGGCGTTCGCGTAAGGGGTTGCCGTGTAGCCAATGTACTGGGCTCGGGGCAACTTCCGGAGCAGTTCAACGATGGCCGAGTTGGTCTTGGTGCGCTCCAGCTCCTCCACCTTGCTTAGCTCGGGATTTGCGGTGTTCAGACCGGCCTGATCGGATTCGTCATCAATCACCAGGGCCGGAACATTCAGGATCAGTTTGTTGGTTCGCCCCAGGTCTTTCGCAAGGTTTCCGATGATTTTGCTGTGTTTTTTGATGACCAGGAGTTTGACGTTTGTCTTTTTCAAATTTTCCAGATGAAAGATTTCCCTCCCCTCATCATGCTTCACAAAGTCCAGATTGTTGGTGGCAGGTCCCATTCTTGCGTAATCGCGCACCGGCTCGGTCACCCGGTCCCACGAAAAAACTCCCCGATCCCTGGGATGAAAGTCGTGAAGCAGAAACTTGTCCCAGTCGTTGGGTTTCGGCGAATAGGCCTCGTCGTGTTCCACCAGCTGCTGGCCCAGAAGTTCCTTGTCGATTCTTCGCTGGGTCTGGTTTCTCAGGATGTTCCAAGTGCCCGCCAAAATGATAATGAGCCGGTAACCGGCGTCCGCGGCCCGGGCAATCAAGCCCGTGAAATTGGAGGTTTTACCGCTCTGGACGTATCCGACCACCAGGCCCCTCGAGGAGTAGGCGACCGGACTGTCCGGCTGCGAGAGACAAGTGAGGATCTCTTTGATGGAATTATCCAGATTCAGGATGGCCTCATCACCCAAGCCTTTCTTTTCCCGTAAGTATTTCTGGTAAAGATTCCAGTAATAGGATTCACCGTCCGCGGCAAGCGGCCGCGTCCAGGCACTTGGATTCTTGGTGATGATCAGTGGTTCCTCCAGCCTGAGAAAAGGGATCTTCTCATCCACCTGCGCCGCACGCTCCGGCCCAAGGCCAAGAAGACTGTGGATCAGGGCTCTTCTCTCAGCCGTGTTTCGGGGAGTGCTGTTTGCCCAGCCCCCATCCTCCGTTTCTTTGGTGTTGTCCCATTTTCGAAGGAGTGATCCAAAAAGATCCAAGGCTTGGGATATTTCATTTCCCGAAATCAGCGCCTTGGTAGCGGCTTCAATACCTTCCGGTGAGATTGGCTCGAAATCAGGATTTGGCCGCTCGATATACCGGGCGAGGTTTTTCGGGCCACTGCGTTGCATGCCCGCCAGCGCCGCCAACAGTCTCTGGTCGGTCTCCTGGTTCATTCGCCGGCGCCCCCCAAAAAGGCCGGAAAGCCCTTCTCCCCCTGTTCATGTCCCAATCCTTCGACATTCAGGTCATATTGGACCGTTTGCACCCTCGAGGCCTCCTCGCCCAGGCCGTGCTGGATGAGCTCCAGGGTGATCCTCGGGAAGCCTTCTCCGATTGGGATGAAGGCCAAAGGCTGACGCAATACATACCGCGCAGCATAAAGTTGGGCATGTTCATGGTTATATCCCATGGCATCGAGCCGATCCTGAAAATGGTCGGCCGGAAATCCTCGCACTGAGACGATCCGGTCAATCAGGCCGATAAGCTCCGGCAGCGAATGCCCGTCTCCCTGGGGGGCATGGGCCAAAAGAACAGAAACCAGGGCCAGTTCATGCCCGCCCGAAGGAAACAGCTGCCTGAAGCCGTGGATTGTGTGGATCCTCTGGGTGGATAAGGCGGTTTTCACCTCAAGTTCCTTGCCTTTGAGACGAAAATCATGCGAATCCCGGTTGGGCCCGGTCCAGCAGTCCACCCCTACGGAGACATCATTCTCCAGAATGCGCTTCAGGACGGTAAGCTCGCCAAAGAGTCCGATCTGCTTTTCCAAACTGAGGGTGGCCTTTTTTTTCAAAAGAGATTCCAGCGAGGCGATTTCCCTCAAAAGGGCGGGCAAAGGTTCCTTGTGATTTACCATCACCTTCTGGGCAAGTTGACAAAGAAGGCTGTAGAAGACCTGAAAGAGCTCCGTCTTGTCGATGCTCACGCTGACATAACAGTCCGGTTCCCTGCGTATTTTCTCAATCTGGATGGTCTCGAGCCTGGTTAAGGAATCCGGAATCTGGTCGGCTTCGCCAATCTGGACCATCAGCCCAAGACGATTGTTTATCCCCTGATAAAAGAAATCGATAAAAGGGTGGGTGTGGCAGCGGTGGATGCGTGCCTCTTCTCCCACCAGGATTTGGCTCGAAAAGCTCGTCCAATCAAGGATCATGGATTCAGCGTACCTCCAGCTTGATGGCTTCCCGGAGGGCGGCATTGATAAGGTCAAGCCGGCCACGTTGCTTGGCACTGCATTTCTCCATTTGGAGAAGGTCGTCGAAGCAAAAGAACAACAGGGTCTTTAACAGCGGCAAATCGGCGCCGGACCCCCGTTCCCCACGCAGAAGCTGGCTGCGATATTTTCGGTTCAGGTAAACTGTCTCCTCGGATTGAGCAATATCGAAAACATCGTCAGTGACGAAATCGGTCCACACAAAACTGATGTCACGGCTGCGTGTGATTTTTGCTTTTTTAAGGACATCTTGGAAGATTCCCGTGATGGATGCGGGAACTCCGTTCCCGGGAACGACCGGCATCTCGTTTTGCCTAAGCTGGCGGCGCCGGACGGTCTGGTCGGCTATTTTCAGGTACTCACGAAAGTTAACACCTTTGCTTGTTTTGCCTTTTTCAATTGCATCAAGGTATTGAGGGGGAAGGATGATTTGGGATTTTTTGACATCCAAACCAAACGCAAAATCCACTCTTGGGCTGATATCGATTTCAACACGCGCCAAAGACAAGTGCGAATCGATCTCCCGGAGATTGTTCCATCCGCCACCCTGGATCAGGCGGTTTTTACGATAAAAATAAAAACCCTGGCGGTTGTTGGCCCCGCCATGCAGACGATAATTTGAGCTGCTGGAATTGGGGGGCCAAACGTGGGCCGTTATTTTGAAAAGGTTTCCAGCCTCACCTTCAACTTGAATTTCCGCCGGAAAGCCCTCGGCACCTGCTGCCGGATAGCCAAACGGATCCAAGGCCTCAACAACCTGTGGAATTCCCGTTTTTTTCGATTCGAATTCCATGGTGTCGATATGGATTTCAAGGTTGCTGCCGTGATCCCGCATGTAGCGGTGGAAAACAAGGCCAAGGTGTTTCTTTAGCGACTCCAAAAGTTCTTGGGCTTTTTGGTTGGGGTTCCCGAGTCCCTCGCCGACACGCCACAGTTTTTCCAGCAGAACCAGTGTCCACGTTTTCTTAAAAGGAAATCGCGGGAAGGAGTTGTAAGCCACCAGCTTACACTCCTCCTTATCAAGGATTTCACATTCAAAACCCCTGCTGACTCCTTCCTCTGCCCATGCCATGCCATGGATATCCCGACCATTGTCCGTAGTGATAACCAGCAGGCTTTTTGCTTGGCTCAGCGATGCGAGCTTCAGGCCTAAGCCGAACTTACCCAGTCTTTCGATCTCTTTATCCTCATCCGCTCCATAGGTCATGGCGGCGCGCAGGCGGGCGGCATCCATTCCGGTGCCGTCATCCAAAATGGCGAGGCTTAGATACTTCTCACTATCCACCACGAATCGGATCCGGATATTTTGCGCTTTTGCATCAATGGAGTTGTCGAGCAGATCCGCCACGGCGGTCTCAAAACTGTAACCGACCGCACGAAGTGCCTTGTCGAGCTTTGCGTAATTTGGAAGAAGCTGGACCTTGGTTCTCATTTTTGAAGGATTAGGCAAAGAAGCATTAACGATTGAGCTGGTTTGCACAAGAACCGTGTTGCCAGTGCCATGCAGGCTCAACGTGTCCTGCGAGTTTCCGGCGGTGGAAACAATGGATTGGGTGCAGGTACTCATCGTGCGTCATGCCTTGCATGGGCGAGGATTCCGCTTTTCCATGATTCTTCGCTCCAATCTGCCTTTTTTGAGGTAGTAGTGCGGGGGGGAGTCACTGCCACGCTGTTCGGGATCAAAAATGATGCCAAGACTTCCCTA
>Ga0172372_10009936_pt1 | contig 12289 bp, 8 predicted proteins | sample LakKiv5m_2_FD_114544 | JGI IMG/M metagenome (GOLD analysis project Ga0172372, IMG submission 114544) | Freshwater microbial communities from Kabuno Bay, South-Kivu, Congo - kab_092012_9.5m | ecosystem: Environmental > Aquatic > Freshwater > Lake | place: Democratic Republic of the Congo...
ATTAAGAGTTATAGGACAGTGACAATCTGAGCTTGTTTAAAGAAATAATAGACGGGGTTTTGACCTTTTCCAAGAGGAAAATAGGTCAACCTTCCTGACATTACTGCTACTACTGATGACCGTACTGCTAACAAATGCCAGACCTTCCTGACTTTTTACCCCCAGGAGTCGAGATCTCTATGATGAAGTTATTGCTTGAATATTGATTACCTTTCCGGAGTTTCATAAATTGAACAGTCATTTCACGCAGGCGCAATGAACTTTGATTAAGAAGTAAATCCGGGAGCCCCGGAACCAGGTCAAAAGGCTTCCAGGGAGCCAAGCTGGGGGATGGTAATTGTCGGACTCACCGCTTACCTTATGGTCATGAGGAAAGATAGTTGAGTTTCTACCTAATCGACGACCTTGAACAAGGGTCCATGGAGTGGCTTAACTGGCGCAAAGGTGTCATTGGAGCTTCGGATGCGGCAACGATTATGGGAGAAAATCCTTGGTCAAGCTCAAGAAGGTTATTAGAGGAAAAATTAGGCCAAGATAGATCCTTTGGTGGAAATGCAGCAACCCGTGAGGGCAACAGGTTAGAAGAATACGGTAGAGCATCATTAGAGAAGAAATATCATCACAAAATAATGCCCACCGTCGTTCAAGATTCCAAAGACCCATTTCTCGCAGCAAGCCTTGATGGAATTGATGCAAGCAAAACGCGCATTTATGAAATCAAGTGTGGCTTTAAATCCTATGAAAAAATAAGGGATACAGGGGATGTGCCTGCCTACTACGTCGCACAATTGCAGCACATGCTGATGGTGACCCAGCTCGAATCGTTAATTTTCGCCGCGTATCGACCCGATGAACCCCTAATCTCGTTTGAAGTTGAACGAGATGAAAGATACATAAAGAAGTTGCGTAAAGAAGAATCAAATTTCATTAAAGAATTGAAAAGTCATGGCCATGACATTCAATATGAGTTCCGTGGATATCAGGTGTAGTGAATATGCAAAAACAGATTTGGATACAAGCATGTTGAGCGTTCAGGCTAAGGACTTCAAAGAAAAAATTTGTTCTGCCATAGCCAGGGAATTTGAGGTTGCCACGGAGCTGTCTACAGGAGAGAAAAAGAATCAAGTTAGAGATGGAATTCGAGAGCGAGAAAAAGGCAGCTCATTCATATACGTGTTCAATGAGTTATCGGGAACACCTCCAGAAGAGGGCATGAAGGTAAACTTCACGGTAGGAGAAAAGAAATCACAAGGTCGGTACCTTGGTGAGGTTAATTCACAGTACCAATTTGAGTTAGAAGACGATTTTGGGCCCACAATCGAAGTCGCAAGTATTGGCAGCGACCCCCTTTTCTTAATTGAAAAGCAGGTAGAACTTCTTAAAAATGAATCGCTTTTTGAGAATCAAGTCGCTCTTGCATCACTGGGATTGGCTGATTATCCATCCGTAACAAGTTGTCACCCCAAAAGCATCTTTGCTGAAGGGTTGAATCGACATCAAGCTGATGCGCTTAACGTGGCAGGAGATAACGCAGTTACCTACATTTGGGGGCCGCCTGGAACTGGGAAAACAACCACAATGGGATCTCTCGTGGCAGCGCTAGCTGAGTTAGGCCAGAAGGTTTTACTGATCTCAAACACGAACCTTGCTGTCGATACTGCCCTTGAGAGATGTTTAGATCGCTTCAAACTTGTGAGCCCAATTTCTGAAGGACTAATGCTTCGGCTAGGAAATCCTGTAAAGCCTGAAATTAAAGATAAATATGGATCCTTGATAGATCTAGACGAGATTTTACGAAAGAACGTAGCACCAATTCAGGATGAAATAATTAAATGCTCAAGTCAGCTTCAAAAATTGAAGGACAAGACAGAAGACTTGGAATCTGCAAAATCCGAATTTCGAACTCACGCAAATGCGACAAAGATTCTGGACAAGGCATCTAAGGAATTAGCAAAAGTTGAACTGGAGCTGAAGGAATCCAAAAAGAAAATTACAGATTTAAAAACCCGAATCAAAGCTCTCGAAGCTGAACTTGCCGAATCAGAGGCCAAAAGTGCGGTAAGCCGCTTTTTTAGTTCTACTCGAAATCCAGGCCAAATACGTATGGAGCGTGATCAAGCAGTAAAGAGTGCAGACCAGGCAGAGAAATCTATTGATCGAGGCAAGGCTTCGCTCCCAAATTTAAAGAAAGAGGTGGAGTCACTCGAGATCTCTTCAGCCAAATCTGTTAAGTGGCTGACACTTAATCCATCTGAAGCAAGTATTGATATGAAGATAACAGCAAATAAGAAAGAGCAGTCTGAGCTTCAGAAGAGAATTGATAAATTACAAGAAGAAATCTCAGGGAAGCGAAAGCAAATCGTGGCGGATGCACGAGTTGTTGCCTGCACTGCCTATAAGCCGCTCATTGACAAGGAAATAATTGAATTAGAATTCGATGTAGTTGTTATTGATGAAGCTTCTATGATTCCACTTTCGCTTTTTTATTGTTCTGCTTCAAAGGCGAAGAGCCGTATCGTTATTGCTGGAGACTTTCGGCAGCTCCCACCTATTGTCCAAGTTGGCAAGAAGCTCAAAAAAGAGAACTTCAAAGTTTCTGCTTCCGACATCGAATACAAAGAGTTGTTGACTAAGAATCCCTTCACCTATTCAAAAGTCATAAATGGAATCGGTCAAGAAACACAGTCGCCACAACTAGTTGCGCTACGTGATCAATACCGTATGCGTAAAGACATCTCAGACCTGATCTCGGATTACTTCTATCCCGAACATACTCTCAAAACGATCGAAAACCGTATGGACAAAGAAACGCCCTGGGGTAATGAGTCATTTATTATTTTTGATACATCAAGTCTTGGCCCAGAGTCATCACGGGTTCAAACTTCGTGGAGAAATATCATTCATGCACTTGTGATTAAATCCATGTCGGATTCTCTTATTGAAGATGGCTGGGAATTTCCTTCAACAGCCAAGAAATCTTTTGCGGTTCTGTCACCATTCGCTAAGCAAACAAACTTCATCAGGTCTCTAGTTATGCCTTCAGGAGTTAAGGGAGTCGAAGGTGGAATTAGCACTGTGCATCGATTCCAGGGTAACGAGCGAGATTTAATGATTGTCGATATCACGAAGGTTGCTTCTGCAGATGATCCAGGACTTGGAACATTCTTAGGAAACATCGACCCCCTTGCAGTAGAAAATGCGATGTGGAACGTGGGCATCAGCCGAGCTAGGCAACATGTTCTTGTAATCGTAGATTTACCCACGCTGGAACGAAACTCAGGAGCTGTAATTTCACAACTCGTGAAGAAGATGGTCAAAAAAGGGAAAGTAATTGATGCGTCAGAACTCCTAAGTGAGGAATCCATTGAGGTTCTAAGAGAGTTACCAGAGAGCACCTCGGGTTCAATTTCTTGGTACACGGGTGATGGTTTTTACTCGGCTTTCCAGAAAGATCTGAAGAAATCAAAGAGCAAAGTTATGATTTCGAGTCCATTTACTATGCCTGATGCAACTGCAAAATGGGAGCCAATACTTAGAGATTTAGTGGCAAAGGATGTAGAAATTTCCATTCTCACAAAGCCCGCTTTCGAAAAGAAGAATTCCGGGGATTCAGCATTAATCCATAAGAACCTTGCCTCTTTTGTTAAGGAGGTCCGTGAGATACCAAAAATGCACGAAAAACTTGCCGTGCTTGATGGAAAAGTTGTCTGGTTAGGCTCGCTGAACATTCTTTCTCACTATAAAGCTTCAGAAATTATGGTTCGAATTGAATCTCCTGATTTTGCTCAGAGCATCTCAGCGGAATATCAATACCAGCGAACAACCCCGACTACTCGCAAGCTTAGTAATATCTCTGCCACCCTCAAGAAGGGTGACAAGTGTGATCGACCAGGTTGCGAGGGAACCATCCGTGAAGTACCAGCTGGGGTTAGCAAGGCCAGCGGAAGGAGTTATCCAGCGTTTCTAAGTTGTTCGAATTACCCTAAGTGTAAAACTTCTTAGGGCCAGAAGGCTTCCAGGACGGGAAGGAACTTAAGGCTTATGAATTGTCAGTGGCTGCTGATAACTTCTCAAGTATGGAAAATTTACAAGGCTTTGAGGGCTTGTCTGCCCTAGAGGAGTCCGCTGTACGTCTGCACGAAATCTACAAAGCTCTAATGTCAGGTGGGTTCACCGAAGATGAGGCACTCTCTCTTATTGCCAAAATGACCAAATCAGGACCTAATCCGTAAACCTATCCGTCGAAGTGGGCACAAAGTAGGCTAACCAAATGAGAACTGACACGCACACACCAGAACATATATTCAGGGCTCAACAGCGCTTACTCGTCCCGCTGTTTCAGCGCCCTTATGTCTGGAATCAAGAGCTGCAGTGGGAACCAATGTGGCGGGATTTGAAGCGGGTTCTATCACGATACTTAGCTCAACCAGAGGCGGAACATCAACCTCACTTCCTTGGAGCCGTTGTAGTTCAGCAAGTTCAAAGTCCCATTGGTGAGATTCAACAGAGAACTATCATCGATGGCCAGCAGAGACTAACAACTCTTCAACTTATGTTCGATGCAATTCATGCACAACTTGAATCTGTTGGTGCGAAACGCCCTGCAGGAAGAATCAAGAAATTAATTGAAAATGATGAAGATTCTTGCAACAAGCCAGAGGACAAGTTCAAAGTGTGGCCAACAAATAAAGATCGACCTGCATTCAACGAGGTCTTAGCGGCACCCTTTCCAGTCGATTATGAAAATTTGGAGCATTCAAAATCAAAAATGGCACTTGCCCATCGATTCTTTTCTGAAAGCGCACGCGAATGGTTATTGGAAAATGGCGAAGTTGAAGCTCAGCAACGTGCAGAAGTGTTGGAACTTTGCTGCAGAGAGCTCCTGCAAATTGTAGTGATTGATTTAGCCGCCAATGAAAATGCGCAAGAAATTTTCGAAACTCTAAACGCTCGTGGAGCGGTACTTACAGCGGCGGACTTAATCAAGAATTTCGTCTTCCAGCGACTTAGCGAGAAGAAGGTCGATGTCGAAGATGCATACTTCAAGTTCTGGAAGGATTTTGAGACGCCTTTCTGGGAGAAAGAGATCAACTACGGCCGTGTAAAGTTCCAGCGCTCCTCCCTATTCATCAATCACTGGCTCATTGCAAAGATTGGTGAAGAAGTTCTGAACCGCGAGATATTTTCAACTTTCAAGAATTATGCCGATCACGAATCAAGAATTTCAATGTTGGAGCTCTTAGAGCAAATACATGCAGCAGCCACGAAATATAAGGAAGTATTTGATGGTTCAGAGAATAAAGAAGGTGAAATCAACCGAGTTGAATTATTTGCTTACCGATTAAATGCGATGGAACTTGATGTACTTCGACCTATTCTCATCAATTTGATAGACCCAACAGAGGTGACAGTCCCGAAGGATGAGCTTGATAAGGCAGTCTCTGTAATCGAAAGCTGGATGGTGCGTCGTCTACTCGTTCGAGCCACAAATAAAAACTACAACAAGCTAGTTGTTGAAATGGTTCAGGTCGTCAACAAGGATCGCGAACATGCTGGGACTCGATTAGAGAAGTATTTCTCAGAGCAGAGCAGCGTTAGTTCATATTGGCCTGATGACGTCGAGCTCTCTGGATTTGTATCCCAGATGCAGATTTATAGAAATCTTTACAGATCTCGTATTCGCATGATCTTGGAAGCTGTCGAAGATCATTCTCGTGGCTGGATAGACGGGGAAACATCTAAATCAGGTACGCGTATGAAACGTGGCACTTTTGCAATCGAACACATCATGCCGCAGAGATGGCAAACGAATTGGCCGATAGGGGGTCATTCGGAAGAAGAGCGAGAAGCCTTACTTCAAACAATCGGAAACCTAACTTTGTTAACAACAAAATTGAACAGCTCTATTTCCAATGGTCCTTGGGCCTCCAAAAGTGGAGAGCTCACCAAACACGACGTACTTCTGATCAACAAACAAGTACAAGAACTTGGAAGTAATGGTTGGTACGAAGACCAAATCAAGTCTCGCACCGCAACAATTATTCAATCTCTAACCATTATTTGGCCGGTTCCAGCTGGTCACAAATCTAGAATCCTTTCAGAGAAACCCGAGAAGCAGGTAAAAGTTGGCGTGATTGATCTGATAAGTGCTGGGTTAGTTTCTGCAGGCCAGACGTTATATCCAAAGCAAAACAAACACGCAGGCAAAGTGGCTCAAATTCTCGACGATGGCCGAATCCAAGCCGATGAAATGATTTTTGAATCATTGTCACTTGCAGGAATTCAAATTCGTAAACGAAGCACCAATGGGTGGACCTTTTGGTTGGTTGATGAGAAAACCAGGAAGTCAATGGCAGATCTTCGCGAGGAGTATCGCGAATTGATAGGCTTAGAGCATGGGGAGGACGAGATCGAGGATAATGATGGTTCGGATGACTAATTCGGTGTTCTTTGATTAAGGTTTACAGAACCGTGACAATCTGAGCGGGGGAGCAGGATCTGATGGGCGTAAAGGCTCGCAATTTGAACTAGAAATCCTCCAGGCCCAAGGGAGATAGAGATTAATCCACAAAGTTAGTTGGGTTTAGGAATTTTGTTGCCTGAATTCATCCTTAAACCTCCCATATGTCAGTCAACCCAAGTATTTTTAGCTCTAGCCAGGGGACTATATTCTTAGGAGAAATCGGTGGATTCGAACCAAGCAGGTGAAAAAAAGGTTCCAAAGACGGGTCAAAAACCGGGACTTGGATCTTTGGATGCCTCATGGTGGTTAAGTCCATGGCAAGCGAATAAAGCTGCAGACCCAGATGTCGGCTGGGAAATACAAAATGAAGATTCACCTTGGCATGAGTCGGGTGGCTCGTCGGACCCGTCTATCGAAGAAATATTCAATGCAATCGAGTATGAATATGAAGAACTCAGATCGCGCGCAAGAGTGCGAGAGCTGGCTGAAGTATTTACGCACCAGCGCGAAGTGGATGCCATACTCGATTTATTTCCAGATGCGTTTAAAGCTCTTGATATTAAGTTTTTAGAGCCTACATGTGGATCAGGTAATTTTGTAGTTGAAATCTTAAGAAGAAAACTGAAACTTGTAACAAAAGCAAGTTGTTCATCCAGAGAACAGTATGAGTTTAAATTACTCAGAGCTGTTGGTTCGATCTATGGCATCGACATATCGCCAGAGAATGTGACTGAGGTTAGAGTTCGAGTTGCCAACGAAATACTTGGATATTTTCAAAACGACTCAAATACCGTTGAACCTTCGATAGGTTTCTTGAGTTGTTTGAACCTGATCATTTCTGAGAACTTCGTGTTAGGTGACTCGCTGAACAATGCTCGTGAGATTCAACTTATGGACTGGCTACCAATGCCTGGAGGATGCTTCCAACGAATTCAAAGCTGTGCCCTTGTCCCTGAATCAGAGCGAGATCTCTTTTGGGAAGAAAAAATCCTTGATCTTGAGCCAATTCACTATTCATCCATAAGTGGGAATGAAAAGCCTAAAAAGAGCCCATCCAAGAAAAAGGTAAAGTGATGAAGGCGAAACTCACGGCAGCAACCGTTTTAGATTCCACGAAAAGAATGCCAGACATTCTTGATGTGATTGCTGCACTTTCTTCCGATGCAATTCCAACGCCTCCGATACTGGCTAGGGCATTACTAGATACGCTGCCAGTAGAAGTTTGGGTTGACCCAAAACTGAAGTGGTTGGACCCTGCAGCCAAATCAGGATCAATTCTTCGCGAAGTTGCCATCCGCCTAATGGAAGGTCTTCAAGAGTGGCAACCAGATCCTGAAAAAAGAGCTCAGCACATTCTTGGAAAAATGCTTTATGGTTGCGGAATCACTCAGGTTCATGGCGAAATGACCCGTAGATCACTTTATGTGTCAAGAGATGCTTCAAGTTCTCATTCAGTTATCAAGTTTGATTCACCTGATGGGAATGTGCCATTTGTTCAAACCGAGCATGACTACATTCTCAATAAAGAAGGCAAGGCTATTGGCTCATGCCGCAAGTGCCACGCACCGGTCCTGCTTGAACGTGGCAATAGCCGTGAGAATTACGCATATGCATTCATCCACAATACCTACCCAACGGAGGAGCTGAAAGATATGAAATTCGATGTGATTGTAGGTAATCCTCCCTATCAAACTGGCGATGGACGGACGAGTGAATCACCTATTTACCATTACTTCATTGAGAGGGCGTTAGATCTAAAGCCGAAGTATGTCGCGATGATTGTTCCATCAAGATGGTTTATGGGAGGAAAAGGGCTAGATGAATTCCGAGTTCGAATGATAAAAGATCGCCGAATTCGAAAAATCGTTGATAATCCAAAACTTTTCGATTGCTTCCCAGGAGTAGAAATAAAGGGCGGTGTCAATTACTTTTTATGGGATAGAGATTATGAAGGCGATTGCGAGTTCTCCACCCGGATTGACGGGCAGATTACATCGACAGTCACAAGAGACTTAAGAAAAGGTGATGGAGTAGTAGTTCGCGACAATAATGCTTCCTCGATTGTCATGAAGTGTCGTCCCGCAAAAGAAGAGTTATCTTTAAGCCCTCTATTTTCATCACAATTCCCTTTTGGGCAGTCAATTACCACAAACTTTAAAGGTGCCGAAGCAAAGCCTTTCAAAGATTCAATACCTTTGATCTTCGGAAGCCATGTTGCTTACATTAAGAAATCTCAGATTGAGAAGAATGTTGAGTGGTTGGAAAAGTACAAAGTAATAATTCCTATGGCAGGAGATGGCCATGGAAGAGAAACCTCGTATGTATTAGGAGAACCGATTGCGTTAGCTCCTGGATCGGCTTGCACTCAGACCTATTTAATTGCTGGAGTGTGGAAGACAAAAAAGGAAGCAGAAAATTACGCAAATTTCTTAACTACAAAATTTGTTCGATTCCTTGTGCTGCAACGAAAGTCGACTCAACACGTCAGACCTGATCGATTCAGATTTGTCCCACTTATGGATATGACAAATAAATGGACAGACGAGGATCTTTACGCGCACTTTAAACTCACTAAAGCTGAAATTTCGTATATTGAATCCGCGATTCATAAGCGTGAACCAATACTGTCTTTAAACAATCCCGTACCTGAATCTCACATGCCGGGAGGAGTTAAATACCGACCTCCAGGATCAAGAGAAGAGACTGAAGGTCCGTTTTACGATGCAATTCAAGAGGATGAGGAATGAGTAAACGTTCAAAACCTGGTCGTATCTATGTTTACAGTGCGCCAGGGTATGAAACCGAGTGGACTCGAACAGTAGGTTCTACGACCATCTCTGGTATCGGTAAATTCAAGGTTGGATTCACAGGAAGACTAGATCCGAAAGTACGCATTAAGGAACAAACAGGAACCCTTTATCCTAATCAAGAAGGCATTGTGATTCATCTTGATGAAGAAGCTGTGAAAGCGGACGGAAGTTTTTTTGATGATCATGCAGTTCATAAAGTTCTTGATTTAGCAGGAATCAATCGTGTGAGCGAAGTTGTAGAAGCGAGTTTAAGTGAAATTTCTGCTGCCATCGCCGCAGTCAGGTCAGGGCGAAAATATGACTCAACTAGGACGCAAGACTTTGGTTTGCGACCAGAGCAAGCTAACGCTGTATCTTTAACGGAGGAATATTTTAAATCTCACGCGAATGATCCCCACCCTCCTAGATTTCTATGGAATGCAAAAATGAGATTTGGCAAAACTTTTGCAACATATAAGTTGGCTGAAAAGATGAAATGGAGGAGAGTTCTAGTCCTCACATACAAACCAGCTGTAAGAGATGCTTGGAGAGATGACCTGTCGTCTCATATTGACTTTAGTAATTGGGTGTTTGCGTCCAGAGATTCTGCTGTTGACCCCGATATTGATCAGCCCATGGTTTGGTTTGCCTCTTTTCAAGATTTACTGGGTACAACTTCCAAAGGCGGAGTCAAGGAGCACAACATTGATTTACACCTTATAGATTGGGACTGTATTGTCTTAGATGAGTATCATTTTGGTGCTTGGCAGGGAGCGGCAAAAGAACTTTGCTCAACAGTCCCTTTAAAGGATTCCTCGACTAAGTTTGCAGAAGAAGAGATTGAAAAGGCTGAAGAGCTTTCAGAAATGCTTAAGGCCGGAACTCCACGTCTTTACTCGGCGAACCCAGAAGGTCCAAGTGCTGATGATCTCGACGCCGGTCAATTGAGACTTTCAAGCAAGAATTATCTATATCTTTCAGGTACTCCATTTAGAGCACTAACTGAGGGCGAATTTAATGAGGACGCGATATTCAACTGGACCTACCCGAACGAACAACAAGCAAAACGCGAATGGGATGAAGTGGCAACCCATGATCCGGTCAAGAATCCATATCGTGAGTTACCTCAAATGCAGATGTTCACGTATGCACTCCCTGACCTTACAACGAGCGAACTCGACTATAGCCCCGAAGGACTATTCGACTTATCTGGTTTCTTTGCTGCCGACAAAGTTGGAGCCGAGTACCACTTCAGGGATCAGGAAAGAGTCCGAGAGTTCCTGAACATGCTTCGTGGACAGCTGGTACAGACTGCAAAAGAAAAATTACTTTCAAATTCAAAACCAGCTTTCCCATACAGCAATCCGATGTTTGCCAGAGCAGTGGAGCACTCAGTCTGGCTCCTCCCAACGGTTGCATCAGCCCACGCCATGAAAGCGGAATTGGAAAGTAATTCTTTCTTTCAAAATTATCTCGTTCATGTCGCTGCTGGAAATGGTGCAAAAATGGGAGCAGAAGCAAAAAAACCAGTAGATGCAATGCTTGCCAAGGCAGCCAAGCTTGGAAAACAAACTATTACTTTGTCAGTTGCAAAATTGATGACAGGAGTAACAGTTCCCCAATGGGGTGCAATCCTGAATTTGAGATCTCTCAAAGCTCCAGAGTCCTATTTCCAGGCAGCATTTCGTGTGCAGTCTCCATGGGCAACAAAAAATGATGATGGAACCAGAACTATTAATAAAGAAACCTGCTTTGTCTTTGATTTTGATCCTAATCGAGCACTCACGTTGGTTTATCAGTACGGAACTAAACTTGCTGGAGAAACAACAAAGTCATCGCCTGCAGATACTATTCATGAGCTAATCGAATTCTTACCAATTTATCGTTTTTATGGCGGCAGTATGGACCCGGTAGATGTGAACGCCGTCATGGATTGGGGAACATCTCGCGTAGGAGCAGCAATGCTTGCAAAGCGTTGGGGAAGTGACAAACTGATCGACCTCTCAGAGAATGTTCTCAAGAAATTACTGGGACAAGAGGAACTTCTGGCACAACTTGAGCAGATGGAAGACTTTAGAAATCTTCGTCAGGAAGCTTCAAAGATCATTTCCAATTCTAAAAAAGTCAGAGATGCTAAGAAACCAAAAACTGGAAGTCCTCCAGGCGATGATCCTGAAGTTGATAAGGCAAAGAAGGCTAAAAGGCAACAAGTTAAAACTCTTCGATCAAAACTTAAGAAATTCGTCCAAGCCGTGCCGGTTTTTATGTACTTAACTGATTACCGCGAAGAGGCCCTTGTCCACGTAATTAGCTCGCTCGATACTCAACTCTTCGAGAGAGTCACTGGAATAACCCTCGTCGATTTTCATAAGTTATCGGACATTGGCGTTTTTCATCCAGAACACATGGACGAGGCTATTTGGCAGTTTAGACTTTTTGAACGTGCCAGCCTAAATTACTTAGGTGTAAGTGAAGAAGAAGACGAAGCAAGAATAGGTCTTTGGGAAAGATCTGTTGTTACGTCTAAGTAGTGTCTAGAAAAAAGGGGTGAAGAATGCTCAACATGAAGAATTTGATTAAAGTTGGTGCCATACAGGTAGGTGACATCCTTGTGTGGAATCGAAAAAATCAGGGCGTGATTGAAGAATTGACTGTGGATTCGAATGGAAAACTTAAATCGATTGATGGAAAAATATTTGGATCACCGACTGCTGCAGCCAAAAATTTCAATGGTGGAGTAGCTATTAATGGATGGCGTGTGTGGAGAATTAAACGGACTAGCGAAGCTCTAGACGATGTGAGAAAGAGATATTCCAATTAAGAGTTAGCGGATTACCACCACACCGCAATCGCGATGTTTACTAGAGCAAGAACGGCGATAGTCCACCAAATCACGGGCGAAACAGATTCTTTTTTCTTGTAGCGGAATCCGAGGATGAGGATGGTGGCGGCGAAGAGGGTTTTGATGGTGATCTTGGCGTTGTCGACGTTGGCCCATTTGACGGGGTCTTGGTCGTTGAGGCCGTAGCGGATCCCG
>Ga0172372_10009940_pt1 | contig 12284 bp, 9 predicted proteins | sample LakKiv5m_2_FD_114544 | JGI IMG/M metagenome (GOLD analysis project Ga0172372, IMG submission 114544) | Freshwater microbial communities from Kabuno Bay, South-Kivu, Congo - kab_092012_9.5m | ecosystem: Environmental > Aquatic > Freshwater > Lake | place: Democratic Republic of the Congo...
AAGATCGTGTGGCGTCGCGGCGATCGAGCAGATTTGTGTATGGCGTAGCGCTCGTTCTCGCAGCGTGTGGCATCACTGTCGCGATGTTTGCATCACACATGGAAACTCGATCTGCAGCATTACTCGCGCAGGCGAAGGAATCTGGCGCTCCCGTGGTTGCTCTTGAAGCAGAAATTATGCAGCTTCGTGCAGAGAGCGCAGCAATTGACATGCGATTGGAGCAGCAGCAAGCGGTTGGTGTAGCCATTCCGGCGAGCGGACTTGCGACAGCCGTTGCGGAGAGTTTGTCAAACGGCGCAACACTTGAGCGTTTGGAATTGTCGTACGAGCATGTGCAGGGTGAGCAGCGCAAATTGCGTCGCGCTTCGAAGGATGCGCGGGAGCCGCGCGTTCTGCGTGGTGTTGTCGCGGGAATCGCACTCAACGATCAAGACATTGCACGAGTTGTCGAACGAATAGGCGCACTTGCGCCGATTGCGACCGTGGGTCTTGAATCGAGCAAAAGCAGAGTATTCCGCGGAAAGAATGTCCGTGAGTTTCGCCTCACTTTCACTGTTGATCTTGAGAAGCCGTGGAAGTGGCCATTGGTCACGATGACAGATGCTTCGAACACGCCAGCGACACATGAGGTGCAGCCATGACGATGCACGATCACACAGATGGCACACGGTCTGCGGGCCGTCGTGCTTCGCGCGCATCGCTTGCAACTTGTGCGTCCACGATCGTTGGGGCTGTTGCGATTCTCGCATTTCAGGCTATTCCTGCTTGGCAGCGCGCGGAATCCAATGGTTCGGAATCGGGTCGACTGCTTGCGCGTACCGCGCAGTTTGAGTCACTCGTGCGGGAACGCGATGCAGTACAAGCGGAACTCGCGAAGCGCCGAATGTTGGCTGATCAAGTCTTGCGCGAGATTCCGTCAGATCCAGAGCAAGCGTCGGTCATGCGCATGTTCGCCGTGCATCGTGGCGAAGATATTGGTGCGCAAACCATTGTTGCAGGGGATGCACTACCAGCAACCCAAACAGAGAGCGGCTTCAAAGCGGTTCCTGTCACCATTGATATGACGGCGACCTATGCACGGGTGATGGAAGTTCTTTCTCGCGCGGAGGGTGCGCGTCGATTGGTGCGACCTATTCGAATTGAGATTTCACGACCACTTGAGCATCCGCGACGCGATGTTGGCATTCCTGAATCGAACGACGCATTCGTAGAGGCACGCATTGAACTCGACGCTGTGTTCGGTTCCGCAATGCCGAAGGAATTGGTCCCATGAAACTTCAACCACTCGGGCAAGTCGGCCACACTACGCCATCACGATGGACGCGACTTCTTCGAAGTCGGCGTGCATCCGTTGCTTTACTCACGCTTTTTGTGTGCATCGCGTGGGCGAAGCCAATGGGCCTCTTGCTTTGGGCGCGCATTCGCATTCTGACCAATCTGCCTCGCACAGCGATTGCAGAAGACCCTCCAAAAGCGCCCGAAGTCGAGCCAAAGCCAGAACTCATCGAGACAGGTCTTGAGGGTTGGTCCGAGAGCAAACTCGATCCATTCCGGATTGACCCGCAGAGGTTTCCTAATCCGACACCTGAAGCACTAGCACCGACGATCACGCCAGTGATCGAAAAGCCGGTGTCAATTCAAGTCGATACGCCGAAGCAGGATGTTTTTGAAACAGCGCGTCGTGCGGCGGAGCGTTTCCGATTGCAGACAGCTGGACGCGGGCTTTCAACCGCAGTGATTGACGGACGACCGTATCGAGTTGGCGACATGCTTGAGCGCGACGGCGTGCAGTTCACGCTTCGTGAAGTTCGAGATGGAGGCGCAGTGCTTGAGACAAGCGAAGGTCGCTTTGAACTTTCGCTGCGTGGAAACACGACAGCGATGCGGAAATTTGGCGAGGGACGCGGTGAAGGAACTGGCGAGGGAAGCGGTGAAGGAACTGGCGGGGGAACTGGCGGGGGAAACTGAATCGCGCGCGCAAAGCGCAATGGGGACTCGCAGGATGCGAAAGGAAACCATGATGATGCACAGCGCCGTTCAAACGATCGGGTCGTCGCGCCATTTCCGTGCGAGCATGTTTGCAGCGATCGCTACAGCGTCGCTTGCAGGAAGCGTTGCAGCACAAAACGCGCCAAAGGCTGCGACTGCGCACAAGGACGCTCAACGCGAGCCTCAGCGCACATCGAGCGCAGAGGTTCGACCCACCGAAGGACAGGCTGTTGCTGAAACCTTTACGGTGCAGTTTCAAGACACGGACATTCTGCAAGCACTGCAAATGCTCGCCATGCAAGGGCGACGCAACATCGTTGCATCCAAGGGCGTTACAGGTACTGTCACCGCAAATCTCTTTGATGTGACCGTGACGGAAGCATTGGATGTGCTTCTCCGCGCGAACGACTTGCGCATGGAAGAAGCAGGAAACTTCATCTATGTGTACACGCGCGAAGAGTGGGAAGACATTGCACGCTCGCGTATGAAAAAGACCAGCCGGAACTTTTCGCTTGAATATCTCAATGCGAAAGATGCAAGCGAATTCATCGCTCCACTGCTCTCTGAGGCGGGGAAAGTCTCGTTTGTTGGTGATGTCGAGAAGGGCTTCCAGCCATCGTCGACCGATGGTGGTACCGACAGTTGGGCTTCGCAAGGCATGATTGTGGTGAGTGATTTCCCCGACAATCTCTCTTCCATCGAGAAACTGTTGAAGGAAATTGACACGCCGCCAGCGCAGGTTGTGGTTGAATCCACGATCGTGTCATCGAAGGTGAACCAGAAAGACGGTTGGGGTGTCGATGTTTCTGTCATCGGAAATCTCGATATGGCAAGCCTCACCACGCCACTCAGTGGCGCGACCGACTTGTTCGCCGGCAAAGTTGGAAACGAAGGTCAGGTTGCGAACTCTGTGAACACCGCGGTTGCCGGTTGGGAGCGTGAATCGACGATGCGCGTCGGCGTTGTTTCCGATGATGTTTCGGTGTTCCTTCGAATGCTTGATAGCGTGACCGACACAACCGTCCTTGCACGGCCGCGCGTCATGGCACTGAATCGTCAGCGCGCGCAGATTCTCATCGGCCGTCGCGTTGGCTACCTCACATCCACGACAACGCAAACTTCCACCACGCAGTCGGTCGAGTTTCTCGACTCTGGTATCAAGTTGATTTTCCGCCCGTTCATCTCATCGGACGGATCTATTCGAATGGAATTGGCACCAAGTCTCTCAGACGCCAAGATCGAATCACTGACCGATTCGCAAGGATCTGAACTTCCGGTTCCGAACGAAGACACCAGCGAAATCGTGACCAATGTGCGTGTCAAAAGTGGTCAAACGCTCGTGTTGGGTGGACTGTTCAAGGAAGACACCAAGATCGAGCGGCGACAAGTCCCCGGGCTTGGTGATGTTCCACTGCTTGGAAACGCGTTCAAGGGATATGACGACGAGTACAAACGCGAGGAAATCATTTTCCTCGTGACTCCGACAATTGTGAAAGAGGATGTCGCGAAGGTTTGGGCAGAAGAGGCTGAGCAGTACGCGTCTGCCGTTCGCATTGGTGCGCGCGAAGGCTTGCTTCCGTGGTCGCGTGAAACACTCACGACGGCACAGAATCAAAAGGCACTCGACGCGCTCGCGAAGGGTGATCGTGAACTCGCGCTGTTCCACGCGGAAAACTCGTTGCGACTTGCACATAATCAGCCGGAAATCGTGCGATTGCGTGAGGATCTGCGGCACGGTGACACGGCAGCACATGCAGACTACGAGCGCAGCATGCTTGAGCGCACGCTCGAAATGCAGATGGACGATGCGCCTGCGAAGGATGCGCCAGTTGAGCCCGCGAAGCAGAGTTTCGCAACTCCTCCGGCGTTGGAATCGACTGTTCGCGAGTCAACGAGTGTTGCTCGAACAGAAGCGCCTTCGGCAACCGTGAATGGCGAGCTTTCGCTTGAAGAGCCTATCCCTGCGGATGCGATGGATGGCGGGAATTTGGCGACGAATACAGCGCTTTCCCTCGAAGAACGGGAGTCATGGGAAGGTGAGTCATCGATGCCGGCGAAGCGCGATATCGACGCGTGGTACTCGCCGATCGGGCAGCGAGTCGGTCCGTACGCATGGCTGACTTTCCGTGCAGACTCTCTCGTGGATGATGCGTACGCGCAGTTTGTCGCCAATTTCGATATCGACGCTCATTAAGGTCCTTGGAAACGCCGAACCAAAGGAGTGCGTCGCGGAACGCGAACGCACGCCTTCGGCGTCGACACCTTTGGTGTCTTGGGAGGACTTATGGCACTGCGTATGCAACGAATCGACTGGCCGCGTTTCCAAAGCGACGATCGCGGCCCACGCTGCGCGTCCGCCGCGTTGGTCATGGTTGCGCTCGCCCTTGTTCTCGCGGCATGTGCGCCACGCACTGCTGGGATGGAAGCGCGCAAGGAGGCGGATGATCGCTTTCGCAGAACCACGAGTCTTGTGAGTTTTGACCAAGCGAAACAGGCCTTTGAAGCGGGCGACCTTGCCAAGGCGCGCAAGGATATTGAAGCCGCTATCGCGCGCAGTGATCGTGAGGCGCGCTATTGGTCGTTGCTCGGTCGTGTCGAACTTGAATCGAAGCGCCTCGAGCGCGCGATTGACGCATTTGCCAAGTCGATTGAATGCGATCCAGCATTGGCAGAACCGTACTACTACCGTGGCATTGTGTACCAGCGGTGGTCGGACTCCGAGAAGGCGATCGCGGATTACCTCAAGGCGTCGGAGCTCGCGCCAGAGCGAGCCGCCTATCTCCTTGCGGCGGCCGAAATCATGGTTGCAGAGCGTCGGCTTGATGACGCGCGCATGCTGTTGCTGCCGAAGCTTGCGTACTTCGAACATAACGCTTCGATGCACGAACTCTTGGGAGATGTGGCATCGCTTCAAGGCGAATACGCAGCAGCGGCGCGTAGCTACGAGCGTGCGTTGGTCATCGATACTGAAGCGCCACTTTTGGCTGAGAAACTTGTTTCGAGTTACTTCGCAGCAGGTGAGTGGCAGCGTGCTTTGGAAGCAGCGCGTCGAGGTCGAGAAGCGTTGGCGAAGGCGCCGACAGGACGCCGCGTCCAAGTTCCGAACGACCTCTATCGATTCGAAGGCCGTTCGCTTGCGCGTCTTGGCCGCATGGCCGAAGCACGACAGGTCTTTGTGGAAGAAACCCGTGCATATCCAGAGGACGCGGAAGCGTGGCGTGATTTGGCCACGGCATCCCTCACGAGCGGCGACATCGCCCGCGCAGAGCAAGCAGCCGAACGATTGGTTGTGCTTGCTCCGCAAGATGCTCGGGCATTCACACTCCGCGGCATTGTGGCAGAGCGGCGCAGCAATTTCGGCGAAGCAGTGCGTTGGCATCGCCTCGCTGTTGCGCGTGGACCAGAACAAGTCGAAGCGCTGATCGGTCTCGGTCTCGCGCTTGAGAAATCCGGAAAGCAAAGCGAAGCACTCGAAGTGCTTGCGAAGGCAATGAAGCTTGACCCCGCATCGACGCTCGCGCGACGCGCGTTCGCTGGTGTCTCGACCGACTAAGTTCAGCATGTTCGGAGGCTGATGTGACGCGTCCCCGTCCATCTCAACTCGAGACATCGAACACTTCCCGCGCGGTGGTCGTGGTGTCATCAAGCTTGTTGGCGGGCGCCGTGGCTGCCGTGATTGCGCCCGTGACTATCCAACAACTCGGGATGGACCTCGGCGTCGCTTGCACGGCGGCGTTGTCGTCTGCGGTCGCGGTCGGTCTGTCGCGAATCGTCTCTCGAAGCGCGCCACGCATCAACGAGAGCAGCGTTTCTCTTGCAGATCAATCTTCACGCGGTGTGCATGGCAGCATTGTCGCACACTCATCTATCGAGTCTGCGGAGAGTGTGCTTCGCATGAAGGCGATGGAACTCCGACTTGACGAACGAACTCGCCTTCTTGACGGGCAGTCGGATGCGGTCGTACTCGTCGATGCGCACGGTGAAACGCGGCATGCGAATCTCGCTGCGAAGCAATGGTTCGGTGAGCGAGGGACAACCCTTGGAACAAGCGCTTTCATCAAGGCACTTCCTGAAGCCGCTCGGCGGGCAGTGACCGGCGTGGTTGCCTCGGCGTGCGGAGAGCGCCGCCGCGTCGAAGGGGAGCTTGTAGCCGTTGCGAGTTGCGATACCAAAGACTCTCCACGAAGCACGGAGACAAAGAAAACACCAGTTTCTATGCACATCACGCATCTCGCAGGCGCTGCAGAGCCGCTTGTTGCTGTTGTGCTTCGTGATCTCACTGCCGAGCGCGAAGCTGATCGTCTGAAGGCAGATTTTATTGCGAAAGTGAATCATGAACTTCGCACGCCACTCAGTTCATTGCGCGCCTACGCCGAGATGCTTGGTGACGGTGAACTTGCGGATGAATCGGAACGCGCACGCGCCGCGCGGGTGATCATCGAATCGACCGAGCGTTTGAGCGCGCTGGTCGATGGCATGCTTGATATCAGCGCGATCGAAAGTGGCATGGCTCGCGCCGATTTCGTGTCATGCGACATCGCCTCGTTGTGTACCGAGTGCGTGACAGAGCAACGACTTTCCGCGGAAGCGCGTCGCATCGAACTTCATGTGAAGCAACGCACAACGGGAGCAATGGCGCTTGCCGACCGAACACTGCTGAAGCAAGTCGTCTTGAATCTGCTTTCGAACGCGATCAAGTACACACCGGAAGGCGGCCGCGTTGAGATTGAGGTTGACCTTGATAATCTCGCGCGTTCCGTGGTTGTGTCGGTGCGCGATAACGGCTTAGGAATTCCAATACACGCGATTCCGCGGCTTTTCGGCAAGTTTTACCGCGTCGCGGGTCACGAAAAGGTTGCGAAAGGTACCGGACTCGGGCTCAACCTCTGTCGCAATATCGTCGAAGAACTGCATGGCGGACAGATCGGTGTCGAGTCGCAGGTCGGCGAGGGCTCACGGTTCTGGTTCGCGATCCCGCTTGAACAAGCGGGAAGGAAGGCGGCATGACCTCATGCAAGACACGAATTCAAAGCCCGCGCGCATTCTCGTCGTCGACGACGAAGCGCACATCGTTCATGTTGTTGCATTGAAACTTCGCAACGCAGGCTTTCAGGTGGAAACTGCTGGTGACGGTGATGAAGCGTTGACGCTCTTGCAATCATGCGGAATTGACTTGGTGGTGACCGATCTTCAGATGCCCATGATGTCGGGTATCGAATTGGCGCGCGCGATGTCGAAGGATGCGGTGCTCGCAAACATTCCGGTCTTGATGCTCACCGCGCGCGGTCATCTTCTGCGCGATGGTGAGGCAGACAGCGTGCATATCGCGCGCGTTGTGCACAAGCCGTTCTCGCCGCGTGCACTGGTTGCCGAGATTGAACAGTTGCTGGCCTCCCAACGCGATCGCGATACGCATCGGAGGGTCGCGTGACTCCCACTCCGGTCGCAACATCAAACACGCTGCGCTGCGCCGTCGCCGAGATTGGTGGCGTGGTCGTGACTGTGGATCATGTTTGTGTAGAGAGTGGTTCTGCAAAGTTGACGCAATTCTCTGCGACTTCCGCAGAGGGCATCCTTGAAGCGCTTGTGAAGTCAAACTTCGCGCGGACGGCAGTGCTCCGAGCCCTCGCGCGTGCAACCGTGGGCAGCGATGCAACGGTCGAGCCACTTCGTGGAATGTTGGTGGTTCCAGTTCGGGTACAGCGCGCTCCGACAGTGACACGCACAGTGGTTGTCACGCTGTTGGCAGACGCGATTGACGGTGAAACGCTGCAAGCGCTTGCGCAACACGCGAAAGTCGATGCCACCATTGCGCGCAGCATTCTGAAAGAAAGCCGCCCATGGGATCGGCACACAAGCCCGCGTTTCGTTCGATGTGTGCATGCGCTCGCGCGTTCTGAAGCGGAACGCGCAGCGGGTGTCGAAGCAGGTACGCAACTTGGCGCTGCGTGGGAAGAACTGCACCTTTTGCACACACTTTCGAGTCGCATGGCTGTAGGTGCGTCGCCACGAGCTTTCGTACAGAGCACTTTGACAGAGTTGCGACAGACGCTCGGCTGCCGTTGGGCTGCGTTGCGTGTCGATGCATATGCAGCCCAATTGCTCGAAGTCGAGGTTGGCACCGTGTTCTTTGACTCCGCGATTGCGGTAGAACAATCCATCGCGCGTGAAGACGATGCGCGCCTCGCGGATCATGTGCTTGCGGAATTGGGTGAGATGGGTCGATCTGTGGTGATCGGAACAGATTTGGCCGTCGCGCCAGTCGGTTGTGATCATGGTTCGTTTGGCCTGCTCGCTGCGGGCACTCGTTTAGGCGGCGATGGAGCGATGTCAAACTGTGAGCGGACGCTCGTTGAAACTGCGGCAAGTCATTTGTCGGTGTTTCTTGATAACGCGCGTTTGTACAGCGATTTAGATCGCATGTTCATTGGCGCGCTCTCTGCGATTGTGACGGCCATCGACGAGGTCGATCCTTACACGCATGGTCATTCACGACGAGTTGCGTTGCTCTCATGGCAGATTGCGAATGCTGCAGGATTCTCAGAGCGCGAAGCACGCGATATTTACATCGCTGGACTCGTCCACGATGTTGGAAAGATCGGAATCCAAGATGCGATTCTCTTGAAGTCAGGAAAGTTGACCGACGAAGAGTTCGCACAGATCAAGCAGCACCCAGAAATTGGTTGGCGCATCTTGCGTGGAATTCCGCGCTTTGAGCGAGTGCTTGAGGGCGTGCGATTTCACCACGAGCGCTTTGATGGTGAGGGCTATCCACATGGTTTGCGGGGCACAGAGATCCCGATTGCTGCACGGATTTTGAGTATCGCAGACACCTTTGATGCGATGAGTTCCAATCGTGTCTATCGACAAGCTCGCTCGCGCGCAGATGTGCTTGCGGAGATGTCTCGGTTGGCGAATGTGCAGTTTGACGCCCAATTACTCGCGCACTTCTTTCGAGTGGATCTGTCGGCCTACGACGCTCTCCTTGCAGCTGGTGTCAAGAGCGACGAGACATCCGACCTTCCAATCTTGCACGCGAGCGAGACAAAGTTTCGCATCGCGAAGCCCGCACCAGGAACTTTCCGCTTTCCACCGCAACACGAGACGGGAGAAGCAGCGTGAAGATTTCGTGGGAAGATCATGGTTCTGTTGCGCTTGTGATCGCCAGCGGCGAGTGCACAGGCGATGGCTCAGACACCATGCGTCGGAGTGTGAGCGAACGACTTGCGCACGGTGCCAAGAGCATCATTCTTGATTTTGCGAATGTCACGCTTGCAGATAGCGCTGCGCTTGAATGTCTCTTGTGGATCGGCGATGAAACGGTTCGCCTTGGTGGTGCGTTGCGCGTTGTTGCACCACAGCATGCGGTGCGTGAAGCGCTTCGGCTCACGCGGCTTGAGCCACAGTTTGTGTACGCGGACACTGTTGAACTTGCTGCGAGGAGTCTTCGCTCATGAGTGCACTTCCGCGTCATCAAGCGATTGTGGACCGACTCCCACGACTGCAGCTTGGCGAGATGTTGGTCGCGCGCGGACGCATCACTCCAAAGCAACTCGCAGACGCTCTCGAACATCAGCGTGAGAAAGGCCATCGCAAACTTCTCGGCGAAACTCTCGTTGAACTGGGCTTTGTCACAGATCACGATGTGATGGAAGCCGTCGCAGAGAGTTACGGTATTCCGTTTGCTCGCGACATCGCACGCATTGCCGACCCGAAAGTCGCGGAACTTCTTCCGCGTGAATACTTGCTCGATCATGCTGTTTTGCCTCTCTTTCGAGTACGGAACACACTGACCGTTGCCGTTGCGGAGCCAGCGAATCTCTATCTCTTTGAAGAAGTGGCGCGTCGTACTTCGTGTCGCGTGCAAATTGTTGCCACCACAGCAAGTGAGATTCGTACGGCGCTTGAGGCGTATGTTCCGGCAGCGAATGTGTTCGTGATCAACGACATCGTGGGGGATGTCGATGAACAGACGCTGAGTGTTGTTGAGCGCGAAGTGGAGCAGATCGAAGATTTGCGCGATTTGGCTGGGTTTTCGCCAGTTGTGAAGACGGTGAACTGGCTGCTCTGGAGCGCAGTACATGAAGGTGCGAGCGATATTCATATTGAGCCGGGAGATCGCAGGCTTCGCGTGCGATTCCGGATCGATGGTCGATTGTTCGAGAAAGTCGACCCGCCATGGAGAATGGCAGCTGCGATCTCAAGCCGTATCAAAATTATGGCGGGACTCGATATCTCCGAGCGTCGACTACCACAGGACGGTGACATCCATGTGATGTTGGAAGGTCGGCCAATCGACCTTCGCGTTTCGACGATGCCAGGAAGGCACGGCGAAAAGGTCGTCATTCGTGTCATTGATAGTCGCGCATCATTGGTGCCACTCGAACGGCTTGGCATGGGGGCTGAGCTGCTCACGCGGTGGCGCGATGTACTTGCGCGTCCGAACGGGATTGCGCTTGTCACCGGACCGACAGGCAGCGGAAAGTCAACAACGCTGTACTCGGCGCTCGCGAGTATGAGTAGTCCGGACCGCAATGTTTCGACGGTTGAAGACCCAATCGAAGCAACGCTTCCGGGCGCGAATCAATTTCAGGTGAATGACAAGGCGGGATTCACCTTCGCGACGGCACTGCGTTCACTGTTGCGCCAAGATCCTGATGTCATCATGGTCGGTGAAATTCGTGATGCGGAAACCGCTGCGACAGCTGTGCAAGCTGCGCTGACGGGACACCTTGTTTTCTCGACGCTTCATACCAATGACGCAGTGAGTGCCGTGACGCGATTGGTCAACATTGGTATCGAGCCATATCTCGTGGCTGCAGTGGTGCGCGGAGTGTTGGCGCAACGCTTGGTTCGTCGCATTTGCCCGCACTGTCGTGAATCTGCAGTACCAGAGCAACATGTTGTTGCTGCGATGGACGGAGAGTTTGGTTGTGTCACCACGCAGACCGATCCGCAGTTTGCGCGTGGTGCGGGCTGCGCTCGTTGCCGTGGAAGTGGATTCGCAGGGCGGATTGGCGTCTTTGAACTTCTTGTGCCAGATGATGTGTTCTCTGCAGCGATCGCACGCGGGGCCACTTTGCAGGAGTTGGCACAGGTTGCGCGCACAAGTGGTCATCGCACCATGCGTGCAGACGGATTTGCCAAGGTGCGCGAGGGTCTCACCACATTCGAGGAGGTCGTGCTCGCGACAGCGTCGTGAGTTGTTTGCCATGACCGCACCCACGCAATCAACTTCACCTGCATCGGGACGCACGGATTTCCTCGCGGCTGGGCGAGGAGATGCGAAGCGGACGCCGTTGTCTTCTGCTGGAAATGCAAGCGCTTCGGAGGTGCGTGGCTCGTTTGCGTTTCGCGCGCTTGATTCGGAGGGTCGCGAGAGTTCCGGTGTGGTGAGCGCAGCGTCTGCCGAGGAAGTCGCGCGCAAGCTTCGCTCCGAAGGAAAGACAATTCTTGCAATTGGTCGCGATGCTGCGATTTCATCGCGTGGAAAGTCGGATGTCGCAACGCGCGCGAGTGGCGCGCGTCGAAGTGATCTTGCTGCGTTGTGTCGACACCTCGGCACCATGACGGAGGCGGGGGTGCCGATCTCTGAAGCACTCGCGACTGCGGCGAACGAAGGCGCTCGAGCAGAGTTTCGCCCATTTGTTGAGGCACTGGCTACGGAAGTTGAGTCTGGCGTACCCTTGTCCGTGGCGTTTGCGCGGCGCGGCCGCGATGTACCAACCATCGTGGTGGCGCTCACGCGTGCAGCAGAATCGACGGGACAACTTGGACCGCTTCTCTTGCGCGCAGCGGAACACTTACGAAAGAGCGATCGACTGGCAAAGCAGCTTCGCGCTGCTGCGAGTTACCCTTTCTTCATGCTCGGCGCTGGTGCTGTGATCGTCGTAGCGCTGCTTGCCTTCGTTTTGCCGCGTTTTGCGCGGATCTATGCAGATCGCGGTGCGGAACTTCCATGGCCGACGCGCCTTTTACTCGCCGCAAGCGACGGCGTTCGCAACCATGCGCTGGAACTAGGGCTTGGTGCGGCTGTCTGCGGGTGTGCGGTGTACTTCTTCGCGCGATCGGAGGCGTGGGCAGCGTTTCTCGATCGCGTTCGCTTCGGGCTGCCCGTGGTTGGTCGCCTCGCGCGCATCGCATTCGTTGCTGTCTCGTGTCGCACTTTGGCGACACTTCTCGCGAGCGGCATCCATTTGCTTGACGCCATCGCGATTTGCCGTGGATTGTCACGGAGTCCGCGCGCTGAGCGATTCTGGCTTGCCATTGATGCGAGGCTCCGCGACGGTGGATCG
>Ga0172372_10009942_pt1 | contig 12283 bp, 11 predicted proteins | sample LakKiv5m_2_FD_114544 | JGI IMG/M metagenome (GOLD analysis project Ga0172372, IMG submission 114544) | Freshwater microbial communities from Kabuno Bay, South-Kivu, Congo - kab_092012_9.5m | ecosystem: Environmental > Aquatic > Freshwater > Lake | place: Democratic Republic of the Congo...
TGTTTGTCTTATTGTATAGATTGACGCCGGAAGAGGCGGGTGTTGATGTCTTGTTGTATGGACAAGAAAAACAACGAGAGAAGAAATCAATAAAAAAAGCCACTAAAAAGGGACTAAATTAAGCTCATCTCGAGAGATTAGGGTACAATTTAAATTTACGTTCCAAACCTTCAAAATGAAAGACACCATAAAGGTAAGCCACTGTTATCGGCAAGGTTATAAACCAAAGGCCGAAAGAACCAAAATAACTTCCCAGATAAACCAACCCAAAGGCGGTTATCACGAACATCAACGCTTGAGCAAATGCGAACAAAAGACCTGCATAAGTAAATCGACGATAGAGTGGAAAATGACTCATAAGAACAGCATTTGCTGGTGAAGAAGTTAACGGCAAAAGAAGAATCAAAGCCTGCATTAAAAATAATTGGAAGGGACTTGTTAAAGTCATAACCCAGTAAGGCAAGGCTATCATTAGAAAAATCATATATGTTCCCATTATTTTGAGGATTCGTATGGGGTGAATATAACAACTCAGAAACGTCAACAAAATAAAAGAAATTACCATGATCACAGCCAAAAAGAAATTATGCCTGATAATATCCTCGGCAGAGTACCCGAAATTTTCCCTCAGAAGGGGGGTAAAATACATAAAAGCTAGGTAAAAACATAAAGGCCAGCCGCAATATATCAAAAAGAATGAAATCAACGTCTTACTTCTTACAGGCTCTTTCCAGGTCGCATTGGTTCTCGCTCCTTCATCTGTTCCGAGAATGGCATCAGCTGTAAGGTTCATCTCCTCAATAGACTCTTTAATCTCTTTCCTTTTCATCTCAAGAAATTCAGGGGTTTCCCGAAGGCGGGTTCGAGCAATCGCACCCACAATAGCAATAGTAGCCCCTATCCAAAAGGCAATACGCCAGTTTAGGCCAGGAAAAGATGTGACAAGTGTGGCAACACCGAGAGCAACCAGACCTCCTAAAGCAGTAGAGATATTGAGAGATGCAACGACAGGATAAGAAGCGGGGCGAGAAATACTTTCCATCAAATAAATTTGCGCTCCTATGATTTCCCCCATGGATGACATCCCTTGAAGCATTCGGCATAGCACCATAATCCACGCAGCAGTTATGCCTATTTGGGCATAGGTCGGAAGAGTTGCCATGACAATACAGGAAAATGCCATCATTGCCGTTGTGATAATGATTGTTGCTTTTCTGCCAATGCGGTCGCCGACCCATCCGAAGACCAGCGCACCAATTGGCCTAAATACAAAAGTAGAGCAAAACGCAAGAGCAGCTAGAAAGGATGCAGTTTGTGGGTCCGCCTTGGGAAAAAAAATCTCATTGAGAAGCACGGCCATATGGACGTAGAGCATAAGGTCAAAATATTCGAGGAAAGTACCAATCTGCAAAAGTCCAATGGATTCTTTTTGCTCGCTGTTCAAAGATGAAAATAATCCCATTACTCTCTCCCTATTTTTTGCTCTTCGTATTTTATCGCTAGCGGATAGAAAAACATTAATTCGTTATATAAAAAAGCATTCTTAACATGGCAGACTATTTTTCTAAGCATTATGTATACGTCTTTGTTAACTTTTACAAGGTTGGGGACAATATTTTTATATGTTTGCCTCGTATAAATTGATGCCGGAAGAAGAAGATGTTGACGTATTGTCGCATGCACAGAAAAAAGAAAGAACGAAACATAAAAAAAATCGACAATTTGTTAAGCTTCTTTGGAGAGATTAGGATATAATTTAAATTTACGTTCTAAGCCTTCAAAATGGCTGAGAGCGCAAAGGTAAGCGATTCCTATCGGCAAAGCAACGATCCAAATCCCAAAAGACCCGAAATAACTTACCAGATAAATGAGACCAAATGATGTTACCGTATACATGAGTGCCCGTGACAGGGCAAACAATAGCGTGGCGCTCATAAACCGGCAATAGATAGGAAAATGACTATAAAATACAGGAACGGATGGCGACTCTTCTAATCTAAACATTTGGAGCAGAGATTGTATCAAAAACAAGTGCATTGGGCTTGTCACGGACATTGTTAAAAAAGGAAGCAATATGAGTAATAAAACCCCCAATGTTGACTTTATTTTTTGAATTTTTAGGGGGTGAATCCAGTAGCTTAAATAAGTTATCGTCATTCCGGTAATAAGCTCAATTAAAACCAGGAAAAAATTATGCTTAATAATATCTTCAGTACTATAACCAAAGCTTTCTTTAAGAACGGGGATGAAATGGAAAAACACCAAGTAGAAGACTAAAGGAACGCCACTGGATATAAAAAAATAAGAGAGGAGTGTTTTCTTATTAACAGGTTCTTTCCAGGTCGCATTGGTTCTTGCTCCCTCATCTATACCGAGAATGGCGTCGGCCTCAAGGTTCATCTCATGAATTTCTTTTTTCATAAATTTTCTTTTCGTCTCAAGGAACTCTGGTGTTTCCCGTAGGCGCCTCCTGGCAAAAGCACTAATAACCGCAATGACAGCCCCCATCCAAAAAGCAATCCGCCAATTCATACCATAAGAAGTGACAAGAAAAGCAACCCCAAGAGCGGCAACCCCACCCAAGGTGCCAAGAACATCCATAGATGCAACAATGGGGAAAAGGATTGGGCGTGTAATCGTTTCCGTTAAGTAAATTTTTGCTCCCACCATCTCTCCCATCGACGAGATACCTTGAATGATGCGGCATACGGTTACAATCCATGCAGCTGTGATGCCGATTTGGGCATAGGTCGGAAGGTTAGCCATAAAAATACAAGAAAGGGCCATCATGGATGTTGTGATAACGATTGTTGGTTTGCGCCCAATGCGGTCTCCAATCCATCCAAAAAGTAATGCACCAAGCGGCCTGAAAGCCAAACTAGAACATAAGGCCAGAGCTGCATAGAGAGACGCTGTGTGTGGGTCTGCCTTGGGGAAAAAAATCTCGTTGAGAAGGGCAGCCATATGGACATAGAGCATAAGGTCGAAGTATTCTAGGAAAGTACCAATCTGCAAAAGTCCGATGGATTCTTTTTGCTCACGGCTCAAAGATGAAAATAGCCCCATCACTCTCTCCCTATTTTTTGCTTTTCGTATTTTATCGCTAGCGGATAGAAAGCTATCAATTCGTTATACCAAAAGAGCATAGTTGACATGGAAGTTTATTTATCTAAGCGTTATATATACGTATTTAGCAACCTTTACAAGCTTATGAAAAATATTTCGTCTAACCTTCAGTGTCGCATTAAAGCAGCATAGACATTATATTCATCTCGCCTTTGCCTTAACAAACAAGTTCGAGATAAGCCTTTAAATTCCGCTCTATGAACTACGAGGGGGAATTGATTGGGCATAGATTTCATTGAATTTTCTTCCATTGACAATACCTGTGATAATTTCTATAATCACAGGTATAATATCTAGCACAGTTTCCTAGAGATTCATAAATGATGGCTAAAAACCTACCTTTGCAGATCAATGCGGGTTATAAGACCTTTCTTCAAGATGTAAAAAATAAGATTAAGATAGCGCGTTTGCAAGTTGCCTTATCTGTAAATCAAGAACTTATCCAGTTTTATTGGGAACTTGGTAAAATGATTATCCATAAGCAAAAACGCTCTGATTGGGGCGATAAACTTATAGAAGCCTTATAGGGAGAGCGTATGACAAGCTTCCGCCAAACCTAGTCTGGTGATGATAAAAACAAGCATCTGAAATTAAGAATAGTTTTCGAGAGCGTAGACATCTTTGACAAAATATCCCGTGACAACGTTTCACGTATTTTTAAACAAGTAATGAATTATTTGATAAATAGGGGAAAAAATAGGCTTACAAAAATGACAGTTTACAACTGTTGATGCAAATATCACTTGCAAAATGTATAAAAGTTTATTAAAAGTTTTCCTGTATAGGATGCTTCCTAGATGGATAATTTTTGGTAACTTATTTTTGGGAGATTAAAAATGGTAAAGATTCATAAAATATTGACCGTTGCTACCGCAGTCTCTATCTTATCAGCTATTGGATACGCTGCTGAGTCCACAGATGATAATAGAAATAATGTCGGGGCTAATAAAGTCAGCTTACAGAGCCCTGGGTATATGTTTGAGAAAGAAATAGACCAAAGTGGACAAACAAGGCGCAAAACTTTTGTGAAAACACCAGGTAAAGTTAAGGTTGAGGTGAATAACCCTATAACACAAGTTCTAAATTGGTTTTTGGGCGTTAGTGGCTATAATACATAAATTAAGGATAAATGACTCAAAAAAATAGATATTAACAAAAGAGACAAACGGGTTCTTCTTCAGCTTGAAAATGGCGATCATCTCTTTAAACGGAATCTATATTGATTTATTTGCACGTTTGTCTCTTTCATTCTGATTTGGGAGGGATATAATGATGAAAAATTATAAAAAACACATAGTAGCTCTGCTAGTAAAGCTATCGTTTCTATTATCTTTATTAAGTGACATAACGGCATCAGAAATGCTTTCTACTGACCAATATGTGGAAAGCTTCTACTATAGAATAAAAAATTATCACAATGATGTGCTTGACTCATGGGGTAATGAAACTGATTTTGTCGGACAATATTTCCAACATTCCTTTAACCACAATGATATTGATAAACAATTATGGCAATTAAAGCCAGTACGCTTTGAAGATAATTCAGGTCAATATTATCAAATCGTTTCCGTTCATACAGGAAAGTCTCTCGATAGTGGAAATGACGATGATCAGCTAGTAAAAAAATTGCCAGTTTGTGAAAGCGGCACAAATTACGAACAACTGCTTCCTCAATTGTGGAAAATAGAAGATACAGGTATTGAAAAGGATGGAATATCATATAAGTATATAATTTCTGTTAGAAACGGTAAGGTTCTTGATCACTGGATTAATCATAACATGGGGTTTAGCTTGTTAGGGAAATGGGTTACTTGGGTAGGGAAAAATAATAAAATAACTTCTCAATACTTGGAATATAAAGCCCCTCAAGCATGGAGCATCCAACCCATACTTTTGAATGAAGCCATACTTGAGCATCGTCTTGATATGTTGAGGATATTATTAGAACAAGGCCATGATCCCGCCGAAATAGATAAGAAAGACAAGTACAAACGAACATCCATTCACATAGCCGCTGAAAAAGATGAATTAGATGCCTTAAATATTCTATTAGAAAATCGGGACTCTAGGATATCTGATCTTTTGACCGTTCGAGATATTGTGGGCAATACACCATTTCATACAGCCGCTTACTATGGCAGCATGAAAGTTTTAAATGAACTGATAAGGCGATACCCACAGGGACAATACATGAAGGGTGAATTTGGCTACAAACCTATTCATACAGCAGTTTCTCAGGGTCGTTTTGACCCCGTGGAATTTCTCTATGCTAATGCTAACCAGGCAGATTTAATAGATGATAGTGGAAATACTCCATTGCACGTAGCTCAGTTCAAATGTTTCGATAAAATCATAAATTATTTAATTGATATCTCTCCTCATCACGTTTTTAAGATATCTTCTCGTTCTTGGTGGGGAACTCCCATTCATTTCGCAGCAACATTTGGGCTGATTAATCAACTTGAAAAATTTGTTCAAAAACTTGGTAAGGAAGTATTTGAATATAAAGATCACAATGATAATACCCCACTCATTTCAGCAATCGTGAGAAACCAAGAAGCCGTAGTGCGATATTTAATTGATCATGGAGTCAATATCTATACCAAATGTAAGTTTGGAGGAACAGCGTTTCATTGTGCAGCAGAGCACGATAAACATATTTTATCCATATTAACAAAATATTCAAATCAAAGATATCCTACTATTAATTTGAATATATTAGACATTTTCGCAAAAATGCCCATCAATCTCATAAAGATGGATGTTGGTAAGCTTAATGGTAAGCAAGTAAGAGGCAATAAGGGAGTCACTCATGATAACTGTCAAGTTACTCTGTTTTTTAAAAGGAGTACAATTTTAGATGGAGTAGAATTACCCCATGCCCACATAGCGTTTGAGCGTTTAAAAAATTTAAATGAGATAAACGAAGAAGGTGAAAAAAACTTGACAGATTTACAAATTGTTCACCTTAACTGTGGAAAAGAATACAGCCTATATAGCCTTCTTTATGGTGATAGTACTATTAAAATATTAGAAGGAAGAGACGCCCACATATATATTAATAACAATAAAAATCTGCCATACAATATATTTAGTTGGTCAATCAATAGAGACCAAGCTAATAATGCATGGTCTCAAATTAGGATGGAAAATAATAAGTCGAGAACATTTAGTTTATTGCCAAATTTTGGTTGGGGAGAAAACTGCTTTACTTTTGTTGTTGATGAAGTTCTAAAAACATTTGATATAACATTCCCTCAAACCCTTTATGATGATAAATTGATCAAAATAAAACCAGAAAAATTAATTAACTTTTTGAATAGATATAGCTCATAAAAGACCCAATGCCCCGCAGGGATACAATGAAAATATTCGGAAATTTCCGTTTTTGGAAGCTAGGTTTGGTGACAGCTTCTCGCAGACCGGATCTAATACACTACTAGAAAAATTGGTAGAAATGTAGAGGATAGACCTATTAAAGCCCCGTCGTTTGTGAGGGGCTTTTTTAGATAATTGAAGCCAACGATAAATGGCACAACTCAAACAATTGACAATACCTGTGATAATCTTTATAATCACAGGTATAATATGGAGACGTAATTTTCTAGGAAATCCATGAATAATGCCTAAAAACCTACCTTTGCAGATCAATGCGGGTTACAAGACCTCTCTTCAAGATGTAAAAAATAAGATTAAGACAGCGTGTTTGCAAGCTGCCTTATCTGTAAATCAACAACTTATCCAGTTTTATTGTTTGAAAAGAAATTTTTCTGATACACAAGGGTTTTTTAGGGGCAACCTACATAGCGCGAGGAAGTTTGTTGAAGCCTATGATAGCCATCAAATCGTCCAAGCACCGCCTGGACAAGTACCATGGACCCGTAATCTTGCTCTTCTAGAGCGCTTGAATTACCCTAAAGAAAGCGAACTTAAAACAAATTTTATAGGGTTATCACGGCAAAAGAAAAAGAAGGCGTGGCGGACTGAACTATGACAAAAGGCAGCCCTCCCCTAGCCCTCTTTGATTCCCATGATTATATCTGTTTGAACAAAGACCACCCCTCCTTAGAAAATGCTGTAATTCAAGAGGATGTAAAATACGCCCTTTCTTTTCTAATATCATATAAAGGGAGTATAGGCACCTTTAACTCCTATCGCCGAGAAATTGAGCGACTCCTCCAATGGTGTATCCATATTGAGAAGAAACCCTTAAAAGACATTAAAAGAGAAAATATTGAAGCCTTCATCCATTTTTGCCAAAAGCCCCCAAAATCCTGGATAGGAACGAAAAAGACCCCAAGGTTTATCGAGAGTGAAGGTATGCGTATCCCTAACCCAGACTGGCGGCCATTTGTTGTCACGGTATCAAAAGCTGCTTACCGTAAGGGCGTTAGGCCCGACATTAAGAATTTTGAGTTTTCTCAAACTTCCGTCAAGGAACTTTTTGCCATACTAAGCACTTTCTACAATTATCTTTTACAAGAAGAGTATCTGCTTATGAATCCGGTTGCTTTAATTCGCCAAAAGAGCAAGTTCATTCGCAAACAACAAGTCCAGCCAAAAATTCGCCGGTTATCAGAACTTCAATGGCAATATGTCATAGAAACGGCTAAAAATATGGCTGACACCTCGCCAGAATTGCATGAGCGTACATTATTTATCATGTCTGCCTTATATTCCATGTATCTTCGTATATCGGAGCTTTCGGCGAATTCTCGCTGGAAACCAACTATGAGCCACTTTTACAGAGATAGTGATAATAATTGGTGGTTTATTACGGTTGGAAAAGGAAATAAACAACGGCAAATTGCCGTTAGTAATGCTATGTTAGAAGCTCTCAAGCGTTGGCGGAAGCATTTGGGCTTGTCATCGCTTCCTTCCCCCGCAGATACTATGCCTTTACTCCCAAAAATTAAAGGGCAAGGCCCAATAACGAATACAACTTATATCCGCTGTATTGTGCAGGATTGTTTCGATAAGGCAATGGAACAATTAAAGCAAGATAACCTTCAGGAAGAAGCAGAAACTTTACTCCAAGCCACAGTACATTGGTTAAGGCATACTGGAATTTCCGATGACGTAAAACATCGGCCTCGTGAGCATGTGCGAGATGATGCAGGACATGGGTCAAGCGCTATTACAGACAAATATATAGACATAGAATTAAGGGAACGTCATCGCTCTGCTAAAAATAAGCCTATTAACCACAAAATCTAACCGTTTCTTGTAAGCGGCTTTTTAAGGACCCCGTTAAGAAAAAGCTATTTTGAAGCCAAATGAAGTAACCAATGAATTTCTTTGAGAGAAAATTGGGAGGTTTCCTGAGATTTTATTTTACTAATCTATTAAAATCAGACAGAAAATATTGTCTGAAGTACCGACCCGTGCAATTATAGGAACATAGAAAAATCAAAAGGTTGTGGAAAATTGAAACTTGACCGAAAATCGGGCTTCCTTAACACCCCGCCCAAAAGAAATGAAAGGTTTTACCTTTTTCTAAATGTGATTAAGGGCGTATCCATGCACTTTATAAGGAAGGTGAGGCAAGCCTAATTTCTTAAGATAGGTTATTGTTACTTGGAAGCGTAAGCCAGATTTAAGAGAGAATAATTTAATATGAGAACCCCAGATTTTGAGAAGAAAGTTGGCGAAAATGGTACTGAATAAGCTTGATATAGGCTATCCAATCATATTGAGTTCAGTTGGCCTTCTTTATTGGTATTTTGGGCTTACCATAGAAACTATTGATGTTGCTATGATTATAGGAATGATTTGGATTTATTGGAAATTTGAAACTTGTTATCCAAATCTATGGGTTGAATTTAAATTAAAAAAACCATTGATAGCACTTATTTCAATAAGTTGCGGGCTATTAGCCCGCATTATTGCTAAGCTTATAATGCTAATCATTATGTGAAGTCTAGGCAAAAGACTGCAAATAACTGTTATGGAAATAAGGAGGTAATTATGCAGTGTGTTTTTTTCTTACTGCTTTGTCTTTTTCAATTAACTCCGAGTATTGCTACGGATTCTTTTAGCTTATATGAGCCTTCAAAACTCGAAGCCGCCCCAAAATCAGCAGAAACGAAAAAAATTATCAAACAATTAGAGAATCCTGAAGAACGTCAAAAAGTCTTAAAAACTCTAAAAGTCCTAGCTACAGCCCAAGAAATGGAAGAAAAGAAACAGCCACAACCATTAATAACTTACCTTAACCCTGTTTTTGAATGGTTGAAAGATACAGCCATAGCATTGGTTGATAATTTAGGCAAAGTACAAGCAGCCTTATCTAACTACATTGACTATTTTAAAAATAAGGAAAACAGAGTTGATTTTTGGATGGCATTGTTATGGTTGCCGGTTATATTCCTCGTTGAAATTCTTTTTGAGCGTATACATGTTTGGCTTTTAAACCGGTCTTTCAAATCAAGCCTCATGGTTAAAACCGCTACAAGAATTATAAATAGTAAAGCTGACTATGCTTCCTATAAAATTTTTCTACCTTTTTTATACTCCATCATGTTTATACCGTTATACATTACCAATCCCTATGTACGTGATTGGGTTATCGGTTTTTGGGTCATTTTATTCGCAATCAGGTTGTTTATTTTTGTAAAAAAAACACGGCCTAACTTTTCTAATAGCCTAGAAAAGAAAAGTTCACCCTTACGGAATATGGGTGTGTATATTGCTGCGGGATTCTCAGCATCAATACTTGGTCTTGGATTAGGGCTTATTGCTGTAAAAGTTCATAATGGACAAGACTTTTATTTAACGCCTCTCCTTTTAATGTCCGTTCCTCTTTTTATCGTATATCTTAGAGATTGGCAGATTAAGGGAATGGCTGAACGCCTTAAAGAATCTAAGAACCTTACGACAACTCCTCAGAAACTGGCTCCTCTTATCAATATTGTTATTTGTTATATTCCTGTTTTAATTTTGATTTTTTCATTTCCATTAGCAATTGACTGGATTTTCTTTAAAGGAAATCTATGGAAGAATTACGGCGTTGAAAGTATCGCAACGTTGCTCGTTTTAAGTATTTTTTTAAAGGGTCGTCGCTATATTGAGTCATTGATACATTTACAAATATTTAATTCTCAAACTGTAAATGGTCAAGCTTTTAAAGGCTATCTTCTTTCAGTGAAAACCTCCGTAATTAAAGGTTTGCAATTGATTTGGTATCTTTTGTTTTTTTCCTTACTCCTGGTCACCTGGAATAAATATCTTCTGGGTTTCTTAGTGGATATTTTATCCCATCCTCTCTCAAAAACAGTACTCATGATAGTATCTCTTTGGGCAGTCGCTTATCTTATATGGGTTGGCATAAATTGGTTTGTAGATTTTCACACCATTCCCCAAAGTATTAAGGGTAAAAGAAGAGAGCCTACAGTATTTGCGAAAACTTTTGGGCCTATGCTGCATAGTGTGGCGCGTTGGGTTTTAATTATATTTGCTATTTTTCTAACTCTTGAATCTTTAGGGTTTGATTTAAGGATTTTAGTTTATCTTATGAGCGCTTTTGCGTTAGCCATTAGCTTAGGTGCCCAAAGCTTGGTAAAAGATGTCATTAATGGTTTCTTTGCGCTTATTGATGGTAGTTTTGCATTTGGAGATGTTGTTACTATAGGTACTTATACTGGGGCTGTAGAATCATTATCTTTGAGAGCGATAACTTTGCGCCATAGTAGCGGTTATCTACAAACAATTCCTTTTTCCGAAGTTGGCAATATTATTAATAAGTCTAGGCATTATAATGTGGTGCCCATAGATGTGGCTACATCATATAAAACAGAAATTGGTAATATTTATAAGGCGCTTACTAAAGCTGCGGAAGACATGACCAATGATTCTGTCTTTGGTAAAATGATTTTAGAGCCGCTTTCTGTTTCAGGGGTTGATCGTTTTACGGATAACGCCGTGCATGTAAGCGCAAGCATTAAAATCTTACCTGACCCCAGCAATAATTTTGCTCGTGAATTTAACCGGCGATTAAAGGTTCATATGGATGCTTTAGATATTATCCCTCCGACTTCTTATCAAGAACCATGGGAAAGGCCCTAAATAATATTTTAATAATTTTTCTCATTGAATACGCTTATTAACCTCGAAATCTAACCATTTTTTGTGAGTGGCTTCTCTGTTAAGGAAAAGCTATTTTGAGGACAAATGAAGTGCCTGATGAATTTTTGTGTGAGAAAATTAAGGTTTTTCCTGCGATTTTATTTTATTAATCCATTAAAATCAGACAGAAAACATTGTCTAAAGTACCGATACTTGCACTTACTTATAGGAACGTAGAAAAATCAAAAGGTTGTGGATAAAAAATTAAAACTTGACCGAAAAGCGGGGCTTCCTACCACCCCTCCCAATAGGAATGAAAAATTTACCTTTTTCTAAATGTGGTTAAGAGCGTATCCATGGGTAAAACTGCATAAGCGGGTGTAAAGTTTATTAGGGTTAATTTTTGTGGTGCTAAACGACAAAGGATCGTTGATTATTAGTGAAATAGAAATGGAAAGATAAATGACATTTTATAGGATTGGCCAACCCTCAATCCTGCTAGTTGCTTACTTAATCTCTGGTTACCTTGGACTGTCTTCTAATCCTAAGTTAAAGGGGGTAATAAAAAACCGATGAAGAAGAGTCAATATCTTCAATGCAGATAGGGCTTATTTTTTTCCTTTTTTATTGATTTTATTGTATTTAAGTCAATGCCAATGTCTTTAGCAGTTTCTTTTCAAAGATTTTGTGGTACACCTATTAGGACATTTTCCATTTTAATTTTTTCCTTGAAGTATTTTAATAAACCAATAGAAATAAGCTGCCTTGAAGCTTCGTGCGATTTGGAGCCACTTGCAAAAACACGTAGCGGAGGTCATTCATCTTTAAGCTCGAAGTACTATGAACTTTTAGTATCCTCTCGAAATGATCCTTTTAAATAATTCCACACCTGATCAAAGGCATCATCTCTATCTTCGGCGCTTACTGTACATTCGCCTTTGTAAAAGGTCCGCCCAGGAGAAACTTTTCTTTCATAATAGATCTGTTGCGTAAGTAGAAAAATATGCCATACAATGAGAGAGACAAGGCTTTTCCAAGCCTAACGTTATCTAGCCTGATGCAAAACCGTTTTTCAGGTTGACGATTCCCGCAA
>Ga0172372_10009943_pt1 | contig 12282 bp, 14 predicted proteins | sample LakKiv5m_2_FD_114544 | JGI IMG/M metagenome (GOLD analysis project Ga0172372, IMG submission 114544) | Freshwater microbial communities from Kabuno Bay, South-Kivu, Congo - kab_092012_9.5m | ecosystem: Environmental > Aquatic > Freshwater > Lake | place: Democratic Republic of the Congo...
TTGTATGACTTGAGTTTCCTGAGATAGATTAATGAGTATGACTTTTATTTCTCCCCTATAATCAGCGTCGATGGTTCCGGGTGTATTCAAACAGGTTAGTCCCTGTTTTACTGCTAGTCCGCTCCTTGGCCGTACCTGTATTTCAAACCCCTGTGGGATGGCCACGAAAAGTCCGGTAGGTACCAGGGTTCGTTCCAGTGATGCCAAGCTAATGGGTACATCGATATTGGCACGAACATCCAGGCCTGAAGAGCCGGCAGTTGCATAGGATGGCAAGGGGAAGGCAGACCGATTGATAACCGGTATGGTAATTGGGGATTTTGTCATGCCGGCAAATTTAATAAAGTAATGAGAACTGAGCATAAATATCTGCCGGCATTACAGGGGAAGGTAGAAACCACCGGAATCAATGATTATCATTATTTTTACGCCGCCTTTTACTATGAATCAACAAGCCACACTCCCCTACACCTTACTGATAGCCATAGCAGCCCTGATGTTATTGACACTTCCCGGGTGCGTCAAAGATCTGACCGTGAAAAATGTTGTTTATGACAATAATTTCTCCAATGGAGAATCAAAAGGACTGATGGTGTCGGGTTGGGTGAACGGACTTTTCGGGCCCTTATTGCAGCCCCGAATCGGCACTTACAATGGAAAATTCGTTTTAGGAAAGCTCAACAACAACATCATGAGGTTAGAATTGAATGAATTACCTGAACATGATGTTTTGCGATTAGAAATTGATTTGAATCTACACAACAACTGGCAGAATGATCTTTGGATCATGCAGTGTGACGGAGAATACAGGTTGCTGACCGGATTTTCCAACAACCCTGCTGTCCAGCAGAGTTATCCCAACTGGGTAGGCAATGGATCAGCTCTCACGGTGGCGGGTACCAATTCACAGCAAAAGGGGTTACCCGGCATCTGTAATAACCCCGCTACTTTACTGGGTACTTCTAATTACACCATTGTTCAAACTTTCAAACATACCAATAATACTTTTACATTGCAACTTAGTGATGCTGGAGGCAACGTCAATGATACCTGTAATCGCAGCTGGTCAGTTGGACGAATGACCGTATCCGTATTCCATAATTAAAGAATCGGGCATAACAGCCAAACCGTTTTGTAGGTATGACAAAAAACTTCCTTTATACGGTGTTGCTGTCGCTGGTCAACCTGCTATTTCCCCTGCTCAGCTTTCCTTATGCCTCCCGTATGCTAGGTCCGGAGGGAATAGGCTCGGTACAAATGGCTTTGTCCATGGGCCAGTATTTCGCTCTTTTCGCAGCACTTGGTATTCCCATTTATGGAATCACCGAAATTGCCAGACACCGCGATAATCCGGATCAATTGTCCCGATCCTTTAGCGAATTATCCCTGATTTTTGCAGGTGCCAGTTTGTTGTTAACGATTGTTTACCTGGTTGTTGTTTCCTGTATTCCATTTTTTCACCAGCACTACAATCTATTCCTCTTGTCGGGAACATTGGTATTGCTCAGTTTCAGCTATACTGATTGGTTTTTTTCAGGATTGGAATCTTATAAGAGCATTGCTTTGCGCTCTGTTGTAATAAAAATTATTTCTTTGATTCTTCTGATAGTTTTTGTACAATCCAACAGTGACAAAGCTCATTATTTGCTGGTCATTATTTTTTCTATTCTTGGAAATCAATTGCTGAGTTTGTTTCTTTGTTTCAGCAAAACAAAACTTACCTTCAAGGGTCTTCAGTTTCGCCGCCATTTTCAACCGCTATTGTATTTATTTTCAACTACTTTGGCTGCGAGCATATATACCATGCTGGATACGGTTTTGTTGGGATTTTTCTCTGATGATGCGTCAGTCGGACTTTATGCTGCTGCCGTAAAATTAGTCAAGCTCACCATTCCGATAGTAACAGCCATGGGAGTGATTCTCATACCGCTGATTACACGGGAATTTCATCAACAAAACCTATCTGCCATCCGAAAATTACTGGACCAATCTTTTCGGTTCCTGATGTTCTTCTCTGTTCCGGTTTGTGCAGGTCTGGCGCTTCTGGCGCCGGAATTAATATTGCTTTTTTCAGGCAAACAATTTTTAGAAGCCATTCCTGTTATGCGACTTTTGGCAATCTTGCCCTTGTTGATAGGGCTCGGACATTATTACTGTTTTCAGATCTTGCTTCCAGCAGGAAAAACCCGTCAAATCTTCCTGTCAGTGCTGATGGGGGCCGCTACCTGCCTCTTGCTCAATTGGCTGTTGGTTCCAACGCTTAAATCAGTCGGTGCCTCCATCGCCAATATTGCTACTGAGGCAGTCGTTACCATTTGTTATGCCGCCTTCATGAAACAATTTTTTTCACCGGCTTCTCAGTGGAAATATGGGTTGCATGCCATCGCCGGCTCCTTGCTGTTCATTCCAATGATCCAACTCCTTAGATCTTTGAATCTATCTTTGCTGGTATTTATTCTGATGGCAACCATTAGTTGTTCACTCTTATTTTTTTCGGTACAATGGTGGGGCTTTAAAAACTATTTCTTACTAGATTTTGTTCAGCCCCTGAAAGAAAGGTTGCTGCGAAAGAAAAACCTGGTGCCGGATGAATATTAATTCCAATACTCCGCTGGCGGTTGTACTGGCTACCTGCAATGGAGCCCGGTTTTTGGATGAACAATTCAACTCTCTTTTACAACAAACACTCATCCCTGATCTGATTCTGATTTTTGATGATGCCTCGGATGACGACACCCCTTCCTTGCTGAAAAAATATGCAAAATTGAATCATGTAAACATTCAAAGGAACGCCAACAGGATGGGAGTGAATGAAAATTTCCGGCAAGCGATAGCAGCTGTTCCTGCTGGCTATGACATAGCCATTTGCGACCAGGACGATATCTGGTTGCCCGAAAAGTTGGAGACTTCCGTTGCTCTTTTACATTCCCTCGGGTCAGCATTTGATCAACCTGCACTGGTGTATTCAGATTGCCTACTCATTGATGAAAAAGGAAAAACAATCGGCACCTCAGTTCATCGTCAAAGAGGTCAACACAGGTACGAGGCGGTTTGGGATACCTTTCTGTTTGGCAACATGGTGTCAGGTTGTACCATTGTGATGAATTCTGCCATGCAATCGGTGATGGCTGCTCTTCCCAAAACCGACTTTTACATTTACGATGCCTGGCTCGCAATGGCCGGCTTTGGTTGGGGGAAAATCGCCTGCCTTCCTAACCCCTTGATCAAGTACCGACAACACAATGCCAATCTTACTTTTTCAGATCACCGGGCAACCAACCGAACACAACGCATGTTGCATCACATCACTCAGTTATGGGGAAAGGATAGTTTTTTGCAGCAGGAAATTGCTCTGGCAAAAGACTTCCATACCCAATTCGGTTCACGCTTATCGCCCGATAGCAAAAGAACCCTTCAACAATTCATTGAGTTGGAAAACCAATCTTATCTGCAAAAGAAATGGGCTTTTGAAAGAAGTTTCAGACCTTATTGGTTGAATCGATTTTCTTGAAATGACGTTCCCCGACATTGTAAGGTAAATGTTTAACTTGCAAGGGTGATTAATAAAACACTTGTCATATTGGTAAACTGGAACAGTTATGCATTGACACGTGAGTGCCTGCTGTCTCTTCAACAAGTTCGCACTGATGAGTTGGATATCATATTGGTGGATAATCAATCAGCCGATGGTTCCGGAAAGCAACTTGAAAAAGAATTCCCCCATCTCATCTACATACAGGCACCAGACAACCTCGGATTTACTGGCGGAAATAATCTTGCCTTGCTTTATGCCATTGAAAAAGGCTATCAATATACATTGTTGCTGAACAATGATACCACAGTAGCTCCCGACTTTCTCACTCATTTAAAACAATACCTTGATGCCCATCCCACCGTTGGTGCCGTTCAACCATTGATCTATTACTCCGAACCGCCCGAACAAATCTGGAATGCCGGCTCTTACTTCTTACACTTTTTGGGACAACCGATAATCAAAAACAAAACATCCGCTAATAGAAAAAAAAACAACCAAGCGCTTGAGGTTGAATGGATAACAGGATGCGCTTTCATGGTGCGAACGGAGATTTTAAAAAAAACCGGCTTGCTTTCCGATAAAATGTTCATGTATTTTGAGGATGTAGATTTGAGTTTTCGAATAAGGCAGCAAGGTTATTCGCTGGCGATGATTCCGGCATCCAAAATCTGGCATGTAGGAGGTATGTCTAATAGGCAAAAGCAGAAAACCGCCGAAGGATACGTAAATCCGTTCGTGCATTATCTCAATGCCAGGAACAGGATTTGGTTGTTAAAAAAATATACCCCCTTCTATTTTTTCCCAACTGTTTTATTTTACCATCTCGTCTATTTTTCAGGATTATTGATTTACTTTATGTCTCGCCTGCGTTGGAAGAAAACAACGGCAGTATTAAAAGGAATACGCGAAGGTATAACCGATCACCTAACTCACGAATTCCCCAACCACCCCTGATTCACCCGTGCATGTTTTTGTTTCCTGTCATATACCTCGCTTCTTTTTTGTATGGTGCCTACCTTTTGCTCAAAAAAGATATTCGTGGATTTCCGGTTTTTGTGATCGGGGGACTCCCCATATACATCCACGCCCTGTCTGTTACCCATTTTTATGGTTTTGCAGCATTGATTCCATTTCTTCAGGGATGCAAAGAAATAATTGCCCTGGGGGCACTGGTGATGGTAGTATTCACCCTGCGGCAAAAACCAAGGTGGCATGCTGTAGATCAATGGATGCTCGTATTCCTCGCAGCAACTATAATCTATCTGATCTTACCCATCGGACCTTATCCCTTTATGAGCCGATTACTGGCTTTTAAAGCGCTCTCCATGTTTCCCCTGATTTATTTCATTGGTAGATTTTGTCGTGCTGAAGAAATCAACCTGAATCACTTGTTTTCCTGGATTTGCCTGGTTACAATCGCAGCTGCATTGGTGCTAATTTTTGTGGAATGGATACCATTCCAACACCTGCACACCAAAACAGGATTCATGGATTTTTACATCCAGTTTTTCAATGCAGAACAATCGGGCAATTATGGTTTGGTATGGACTTTTGAAACCGAGAGCGGACTAAAACGGTTTGGAAGTATTTTTAGCAGTCCATTAGAATTGGCAGCTTCCACCGTTCTGACCCTTTCCGTTTTGCTGGCTTTGGCAAACGATCGGTTTAAGCATTTTCGTTTCACCCCTTTTCATACAGCCGCCATTATTGCAACCCTGATCTGTATCCTGATGGCAGTATCTCGAGCGGCTTTTATGAATTATTTTATTGTCATTTACATTTATGCCTTGATAACGAAACAACAAAAAATACTTCGAATCTTTCACTGGGGGGCATTGGCAGTAATTGTATCGTTATTTTTTATTGATAACAATGATCTAATCGATTTCATTATTGATACGATTTTGTTTCAAAACGCATCGAGCATCGGACACCTCGTTGAATGGGTCAAAGGTTTGGAAGCTATGGCAGCACAACCTTTTGGATTGGGACTGGGTGCTTCCGGTCGTGTCTCCATGGAAAACAATGAGCACATTGGGGGCGAAAGTCAGTTCATCATCATTGGTGTGCAAGTTGGCATTCCCATCTTGTTGATTTATTTGTATATCTATTGGTTACTGCTGAAAACAGGCTTTCAATCGCTGATTTCTTCAAGAGGGAAAAAGAGAAAAATGATTTTATCAGTTATTTTTCTGAAAATAGGAATGATAATCCCTTTAATTACCTCCTATCTTGACTCCTACAATTACATCACATACACCATTAATTTCCTAAGCGGACTGATGATAAACATGATTGTATATAGGGAGGAACATGGACAAGATCTGCCAGCGGAAGAAACAATGGCATTAGTCAAATAATCCATAACGGATGATGCAATAAATGGCTCGAAACCCGTCCTTCCAATTGATTTTTTTACCTTCTGCAAAAGTTCTGCCGTAATAAGATATACCTACTTCATAAATACGAACCCCCGGAAAACGAACCATTTTGGCAGTAACTTCCGGCTCGAACCCAAAACGCTTTTCTTTGAGATTCAAGCTCTTTAGAATATCTGCACGAAATAGTTTGTAACAGGTTTCCATGTCGGTCAGGTTCAAATTGGTGAACATATTCGACAAAAATGTTAGCACTTTATTTCCAATGCTGTGCCAGAAAAATAGAATTCGGTGCGGATTTCCTCCAATAAACCTTGATCCATATACTACATCGGCATGTCCTTCAATCACCGGCTTTAACAGAATGGAGAATTCCCTGGGATCATATTCCAGGTCAGCATCCTGAACAATGATATAGTTACCTGTCGCCAAACGAATGCCCGTATGCAATGCTGCTCCCTTGCCCCGATTAACGTCATGCCAATCATATCGGATAAATGCATATCGCTGCATCCATTCGGCAACCACATCACCGGTTTTGTCGGTTGAACAATCATTGACAACAATGATTTCCTTTTCAAAGTCCGGGGGTAACTCTGCAGCGATGAGCTTTTCGAGTATGGATCCGATGGTAGGTTCCTCATTGTAGGCGGGAACGATTATGCTGAGCACCTGATTCATGGGGTGCGAATATAATCAATTTGCCGGTGACCTTAACCGCCTCAGCCATCCGTAAGAATATACTGGAGAAATCAAATGAAGTAGGTGTATAAAAACAGCGGATACCCCGGACTGTTCCAAAGATTCAGACCCTCTCGAGGAGAATAAAATCCCTGTGCCAGATTTTGTGCGAACATAAAATATCTTCCTTCATCGCCCTCCATCTCATTCCGGTGTCCGAATGCTGCCAGTGCAACATATAAAAACAACAGGGGTAAGAAAAAGAACCAGGGGGTTGCTGATAATTTTTTCATTGACTCGAAGTTAGGTTATCTTTATGCGCTAAAGTAGGTACAGTATTCCACTGCACTTGCGAATGTACTATAATGCCGGAATCTGTTTATGTCCCGTCCCATACAAGTATTTATTGATTTGCGGGATTTGCGCATTGCCAAGACCGGCGCAAAAACCTATCTCGAAGAAATCTACCTGCAACTGCAAAAGGGCTATCCCGGCTTTGAATTTCATTTTATAGATACCCCCTTCCCGGTATATTCCGGAAAAAATAGGTGGCTCAAGGCGTTAGAGCATCTTCGTTTTTTTGGATGGAAACAGTTGACGCTTCCCTTGGTTTGCTGGCTCAGGGGTTGTGACATACTATATTGTACCGATTATTTTCTGCCCCTGATCAAGTTGAATTTCAGGACAGCCGTCGTTTTCTACGATGCTTTTTTCTGGCAGTATCCCGAACAATACAACCGTTTCTGGTTAAAAATTTTACACTATATAGGTGTTCCCGCTGCCAGAAAAGCATCAGCGATTATCACCATTTCGAAGCATTCGAAGGAACAAATTATTGCCTGTGTAGGACTCGCTCCTGAAAAAATTCATGCGATCCACCTTGCCCCTAAATCTTCTTCAGCCATAGAAAGTGCCGATTATCATCATCCCGCAGAATCCGGAAAAAAATACATCCTACACATCGGGGTTTTGGAAAAAAGAAAAAATCTGCTCAACTTAATCAGGGCCTTCGCCCTGCTTCGGCAGGCAGGCTTCACAGAATATCAACTCGTTTTAGCCGGTGGAAGTGTCCCCAAGAATAAGGTTGATGACAGCAGCAACATCCGCCAACTGATTGCAGAACTGCAACTTGAAGAAGCTGTATTGTTGCCCGGATTTATCAGCGATGAAGCATTGGCGCATTATTACCGCAGTGCCAGTTTGTATGCTTTCGTTTCCATCAATGAGGGCTTTGGCTTACCCATCCTGGAAGCCTTTCAACACCGCTTGCCAACACTGATTACCAACAACAGCTGCCTTCCCGAAATTGGAGGAGATGCAGTTATATCCTGTGACCCGCACGACCCGGCAGATATTGCTGAAAAAATGAAGATGATTGTAAGCAATCCTGCGCTCCAGGACGAGCTGATTCAAAAAGGACTTCTTCGGTTACAAGATTTTTCCTGGGAAAAAACCACCAAAGAATTGTTAGAAGTATTCAAGAAGATAATGAGGGAAGAAAAATAATTACATTATTATTTCAGCTCAGCTTCGATCATTCCCTGCACAATGTCATCTAACCGATAGGCTGCTCTCCAACCCAGCACCTGCTCTGCCTTTGATGGATCTGCATTTCCATTGACCAGATCTGCCGGACGAAACAATTCGGGATCAATAACTACATGGTCGCGCCAATTCATTTGCAGGAAACCAAATACTTTCTCGGTGAAATCCTCCAAAGAACGGGTTTGACCCGTGGCAATTACAAAATCCTGCGCTTTTTCGGGTTGAAGCATCCGCCACATGGCGTCCACATATTCCGGAGCCCAGCCCCAATCACGCTTGATCTGTAAATTTCCGAGGTTCAACTTTTCCCTGCTACCCTTGTGAATTCGACAAGCAGTAGCAACAATCTTTCGGGTGACAAAACGATGGGGCCGGAAGGGTGATTCATGATTGAACATGATGCCGGAACAAGCATACAATTGATAGGCCTCGCGGTAATTGATGACCTGCCAATGGGCGGAGGCCTTGGCAATGGCGTACGGGCTGCGGGGGCGGAAGGGAGTATGCTCGTTGGCAGGCAGGTTATCCGTTTCACCGAAACATTCACTCGAACCTGCATGGTACATCCGAACAGGGAGACCCGTGAAACGCATGGCTTCCAGCAAATTCAATGTACCTATGCTGATGCTTTCATAGGTTTCTACCGGTTGCTCAAATGACAAACCCACCGAACTCTGACCCGATAAGTGATATACTTCATCGGGACGAATCCTGGAAAGAGTTGCCAGCGTACTTTTAAAATCGATCGTATTGATTGAAACGGGACGAATGTGTTCCAATAGTCCCAGTTTACGCAGATTATCAAAAGTATTGGTGGTCGCATCGCGTGATCCCCCATAAACCTCGTAGCCTTTTTCCAGCAAGAGGGCAGTTAAATAAGCCCCATCTTGTCCGGAAACACCACAAATCAATGCCTTTTTCATTTACTTGTTTCAATTGAAAATGAGCACAATTTTACTATAAATCATCCATACGGCAAGGAGGGGGAATTCGAGCAACGTCTTTCAGGGAAATGGAGAGGGAAAATGATGAGGTGGAAAAAAGATCAACTACGATGTTTCTATATTTAGAAACTTTACTAACTTTATATGATTAAGTCATACGTTGCCTGATGAGATACTTTGAAACAATGTTTATGGAGGAAGACAATCAGTTCATTGCGCAACTTGACAAAAAAACTATTAAAAAATTTTATACAATATTGATCTGGCAGAACAAACCAATGACCCTAAACTTTTTAAGAAACTACAACATGACATTTGGGAATTCAGAACAACTTTTGCCGGACTTCAAATCAGGTTACTAGCATTTTGGGATGAATCTGATAAGAAGGGAACTTTGCTGATAGCGACGCATGGTTTCATCAAGAAAGTCGACAAAGTGCCTGTCAATGAAATTCAAAGAGCAATCAGATTAAGAGAAAAATATTTTAAATAAAATCAAAAAATAATCTCATGTCAACCAAGAGACCTAAGACATACTCGCTTGCTGAGATGAAGGATAAGTATATTGGGAAGGTCGGAACGCAGGAGCGGGAGGGATATGAATATGAACTCCGCATGGATGTACTGGGAAAAATGATCAAAGCAGCCAGACAGGAAAGGAAATTAACACAGGAACAACTCGGTCGACTGGTGGGCGTTCAAAAAGCACAAATTTCCAAACTGGAAAGTAGTGCGAACAGTGCCACTATCGATACCATCATCCGGGTATTTAAAGCCCTGAAAGCTGAAATCAATTTTAATGTAAAATTGGAAGACAATTACGTTAAAGTGGCCTGATGCAAAAGCAAACGAACCTGCTTACATTTATTATCCCTGCATCGACCCCTTACTCATGTAATGATCTGAAACGATTTTTTGAATTAACCCTCCTCAAAAAAAGCTACCCGCAACTTCGCCTGAAATAGGGTATCCGAAAGCCAATTTTACCCCCATTTTATCAGGTCTTGCATTAATTGTAACTTGCTCCCAAACCCAACCCCATGTTACAGGCACTCCGCGAAAGACTGGGTAGCCGGATGAATACCTACGACCGCCTGGTTACCCTGTGCCGGCTGCTGCCCTTTGTGCTGCGCGGTCTCCGGGAAAAATGCTTCATGGGCAGGTCCACAGGACTGGTGCTGGCGGGCAAACAGGTCTCCATCAGGTATGCCGGCTACCTCGAAGCGGGGCGCGAACTGATCATTGAAGATTATGCCGAAATCAATGCCCGTTCCACCCAAAAAATTATTTTGGGCAACCGCGTATCCATCGGCAAATACGCCATCATCCGCCCCGGAAATTTATACGGGGGAGAACCCGGAGAGGGACTTCGCGTTGGCGATCATTCCAACATTGGTCCCTATTGTTACATTGGTTGCTCAGGGTTGATTTCCATTGGTAAAAATGTAATGATCTCTCCACGCGTAAGCATTTATGCTGAAAACCATGTTTTCGACTCAACAGAAGACACCATCAAAAGCCAGGGCGTAAAACGAAAAACAGTTGTGATTGAGGATGATTGCTGGATAGCTGCCAATAGCATAATTCTCGCAGGGGTTACCATAGGAAAAGGATCCGTTGTGGCCGCCGGAAGTGTTGTAAGTAAGGATGTACCCCCTTATAGTGTGGTGGCGGGAGTTCCTGCCCGTATCATCAAAAGCCGGCTCACCCATTCATGAGAATACTTCTTTTACATAGTTCCTCCGATGAATATGGGGCGAGTAAAATTTTTCTCGGCACCGTTCGTTTGCTGAACAGAGAAGGGCACACAACCCTGGTGGTACTCTCCGAACCCGGACCACTGGTTTCCTTACTGGAATCAGCCGGAGCCAAAGTAATCATCGAAAAATTGGGCATTCTTCGGAGAAAATATTTTACCCCCCGGGGCATTGTCAACCGCCTGTTGACCCTCCAAAGAGCCAAAAAAAAATTACAGCACATCATCAGGGAGGAAGGAATAGAATTGGTTTTTTCCAATACAACCGGGGTACTGGCAGGTGCTTTTGCGGCAAAAAATTGCGGCATCCGACACATCTGGCATGTGCATGAAATCATAGAGCAGCCGGCCTGGCTAAAAAAAATAATTGGCTTGCTTTTGGGTCAGTATTCTCATACCATAGTAGCAGTTTCTTCAGCAGTGAAGGAATCATGGGAAAAAGTTGTACCTGCAGAAAAAATCATCGTTGTCCACAACGGAATTGACTACAACCCCTACCTGAACCAACAACAAGATCTGAGGGAACATTTGGGCATTCCCCCCCATGCCATCGTTGTTGGGATGGTCGGAAGAGTGCATTTCTGGAAGGGCCAAAAATATTTCTTATCCATTGCAGGGGAATTGCACAAAAAATATCCAGAGGTGCATTTTCTGATGGCAGGAGATGCCTTTCCCGGTTATGAATATCTTTACAAGGAAATGCAGCAACTCGTCGAATTACATGATTTGAATGAAGTAGTTCATCAACTTGGATTTAGGAAAGATGTACCCGCCGTTTTGCGCTCCATCGATTTGTTTTTACTTCCCTCTCAACAACCCGATCCCTTTCCCACAGTTATACTGGAAGCCATGGCTTCTTCCCAACCAGTTATTGCCACTCATTTTGGCGGCGCTTTGGAAATGATTGAACCCGGGGTGACCGGAGATTGGATGCCCCCGGATGACATAGATAGAGCAACCACCATCATCAGTTCCTGGCTCGACAAATCAATATTGCAAAAAGCCGGGGAAGCAGGCAGAAAAAGGGTGCTGGAAAAATTCAGCCTCGCTGTTTGGGAAGAAAAAATGCTCAACCTTCTTACATGACCGTAGCAATCATCGGAACCAGAGGGTATCCCTATGTGTACAGCGGATATGAAACTTTCGCCAAAGAATTGGCAGAGAGATTGGTGGCAAAAGGCATACATGTAAAAATTTATTGCCACCGCAATTTGTTTCAAACCTACCCCCACAAAGTGAATGGCATAGAATTGGTCTATGTTCCTACACTGGAAACAAAAGTGCTGAGTCAATTCATACATTCCTTTTTGTCGATGGTTCATGCCTGCTTCAGCCGTACCGATGTAATATTGGCTGTGAATGCTGCCAATGGTCCATGGGGACTGATTGCCCGCATCCTCGGAAAACCTGCCTGCATCAATGTAGATGGTGTTGAATGGGAAA
>Ga0172372_10009944_pt1 | contig 12280 bp, 13 predicted proteins | sample LakKiv5m_2_FD_114544 | JGI IMG/M metagenome (GOLD analysis project Ga0172372, IMG submission 114544) | Freshwater microbial communities from Kabuno Bay, South-Kivu, Congo - kab_092012_9.5m | ecosystem: Environmental > Aquatic > Freshwater > Lake | place: Democratic Republic of the Congo...
CATCGACGGCGATCACCGAGCGGTCACCGTCCGCGGGGCTGAGCGTGAAGGCCACCCCTGCCGCGATCGGCCGGACCATCTTCTGGATGACCACGGCCATCTCGACACCGCGATGCTCGTAGCCCATCTCGACGCGGTAGCAGGTGGCCCGATCGGTGAACAGCGAGGCCCAGCATCGGCGGACCGCGTCCACCACCGCATCGCCACCGCGAACCCACAGGTACGTGTCATGCTCTCCAGCGAAGGAGGCATCCGGCGAGTCCTCACTGGTCGCCGATGAGCGCACCGCCACCGGGACATCCACCACGCCGCTGCGCTGGGAGAGCTCGTCGTAGGCACGGCGCAGGGACTGCTCCACATCCGGATCCATCGGCATGGCGGCAATGGCCTCGCGGATCGCCGCACACCGCTGGACGACCATCGCGGTGTCCTTCACGTCCAGGCCGAACAGCAGCCGAGCCAGGGTCGCGTCGAGGTCCGATGCGTCCCGACTGCTGCGGTATCCCATCGTGGTCAGCGCGAAGCCGGGCGGCACCGGCAGGCCGGCGCCGGTCATCTCCCCCAGGCTCGCAGCCTTGCCTCCGACCTCGGGCTTCATCCCGTGCCAGTAGCTCTCGAACCACATGATGCTGGTCATCTCGACCCCTCCCTCAGCGATGCCGGCAGGGCACGCCCGGACAGGCCCTGCCACCAGTCCGGAAGCAGGTCCAGGTCCGGCACCTGGACCTCCTGCACGCGATTGCGATAGGCGATGAAGGCCGATCCGTCCTCGGTGAGTCGGACGATGACCTCCTCGGTGTTGTAGGGCTCACCCGGGTCGTAGCCGAAGGCGCTGATGGCGAAGACTCGGATCGGACCGGAGTGGGTGCCGACGATGATCCGATCCCCGGGGTGCTCCTGCCGGATGCGCAGGATGCCGGCCCAGAATCGGCGCACCGTCGCCGACGGGGGCTCGAAGTTCAGCATCGGGATCTGGGTCCACAGGGTGATCGGATCCGCCCCGCCCTGCTGCGTGCGCCAGAAGCGGTCGACCTCGACCAGCCACGCGGGTCGCTTGCCGGAGCCGATCCGCTCGTAGCGCTCCATCTCCTTCTTATAGCAACGAAAGGCGCTGGTCACATCCCGCAGGCCCTCCGGGGTCCACACCTGGAAGTTGCGGAACTCCTCCATGGCCTGCACCTCGGAGACCTGCGCCTGCTTGTCCCACAGGGTCAGTCCGTCCAGCAGGCCCTTGCGGATACCCTCGGCAGTCTGTCGCGCCCGATTGGTGTCGGCGCAGGCCAGGTGGACACGTTCGCCGGCTCGGATTCCCTTGCTGATGTCGAAGCCTCGTCGATGGACCTGCCAACTGCCGAGCGGGGTGAGCCCACTCTCGGTCGAATACCCTTGCGTCTCGCCGTGACGGATGATGTGGATCTGGGTCACCACCTGTGCGCCCGCCTGCTCGGCGGACTCCGGGATGATCTCCTTTGACTTGGTGATCATGGCCCTGGCCTCGGTGACGCCGAGGTCGTGACCCTCCCATTGCGGCACCGGGGCCTCAAGCGGATTGGCGCCGCTGCGCCGATCCCGGAATCGACGCAGGTACAGCGGGGTCGGACTGGTCTGGTCGCGGTCGACGACCTCGTGCGGCTGGCCGCCGCGTGACTGCCGCTCCAGGTAGCGCTGCAGATAGGCGGGCGCGTCCACGCGCTCGGTGCGTGGCAGCACCGCGCGCTCGCGGCCCTCGATGGCGGTCATCTCGACTCCTAGCTGTGCACCGTCAGGAACTGCTGGTTGACCACGCCGTCGTAGTAGAAGATGGCGCGGCCCATCTCGGCCTCGGTCCAGGTCACCGGGGGCTCGTCCGGATCGACGACGTACCCGCCGGTGAACGCCTCGTTGCGATTTCCGGCCGGATCGAAGAAGTACAGGCAGTGGCCTCGGGTGGCTCCATGTCGCGTCGGGTTCGTCTCGATCCGAACCCCGTGGTACGCGAGCACGTCAGCCACCTCGCGAATGGCGTTCCAGTCGTCCACCCACCACGCGAAGTGATGCAGGCCACCGTCCTGCCCGGTGACCAGGGCGATGTCGTGACTGGAGTGCGAGTGCTCCAGCCAGGTCGCGACCTGGAATCCGTCGTCGCCGAGAATCTGCTCGGTCAGGTGGAAGTGGAGGACCTGCTGCAGGAACGCGGTATTGGCGCCGACGTCCTCGCAGGTGATGAAGACGTGGTCGATCCGCGGTGGCGCGAAGCCGACCAGTCCGAGCGGGCGCGGTGGCGGATTGGTCAGCGGCAGCAGGTTGCCGACCTGCTCCATGCCGTAGGTGAGTTCCATCAGGTGCCCACTGGGCATGGTGAATCGGATCGCCTCCCCGTGACCGGGTCCGAGTTCGCCATGGGCGTGTCGACTCACCGCCACCCCCGCCTGCTGCAGACGATCGGCGTAGAGGTCCAGGTCGGCGCGCTCGGAGACCTTCCAGCCCATGTGACTCAGTCCGTAGGTCGGCGCGAAGACCAGGATCACCGAGTGATGCTGGTGCTCGTCCCAGCACTTCAGGAAGACCCGATCCGGCTCACGGGCCGTCTCGTACATGCCGACGACCTCGGTGTAGTAGGCCGTGGCGAGTTCCAGGTCGGGGACCCGGATCTCCACATGGGACAGTCGCAGGATGCTCATCAGGTGTGCACCGTCATGAACCGGGTGTTGAGGTCGCCCTCGTAGTAGAAGACCGCCCGGCCGATGTTGTCCTCGGTCCAGGTGATGGTCGGGAAGTCCGGATCCGGTCGGTAGCCGCCGGTGAAGACCTCGTTGCGGGTGCCGAGCGGATCGAAGAAGTAGATCGTGTTGCCGCGGGTGATCCCATGACGGGTCGGGCCCACGTCGATCTGGATCCCGTTGTAGGCCAGGATGTCCGCACTGCGCCGGACGTGGTCCCAGTCGTCGAGCCAGAAGGCGAAGTGGTGCAGCCCGCCGTTCTTGCCCGTCACCAAGGCGAGGTCATGGGGGCTGTGCGAGCGCTCCATCCAGGTTGCGACCTGGTGGCCCTGTCCGTCCAGCAGTTGCTCGGTGGTCCGGAAGCCGAGCACGTCCTGGTAGAACTTGGTGGCCTCGCCGACCTCCTCACAGGTGACGAGCACGTGATCCATCCGCGGCGGCGCGATCCCCTTCAGGCCCTCGATCACCGGGGAGGGGTTGATCAGCGGGGTGGAGCGACCCACGTACTCGATGTCGTGCACGAGTTCCATCACCTGCCCGGACGGGGTCTGGAACCAGATGGACTCCCCCTGCCCGAGGCGCTCGCCCTTGGACACCCGGGTGACCGGGAACCCGTAGCGCTGGACCGCGTTCTCAAGGTCGTCCAGGTCGTCCTCGCGCTCCACCCGGAAGGACATCTGGTCGAACCCGACCCGCGGTCCGTAGACCAGTCGCAGGGAGTGGTGGCCCGGCTCATCCCAACACTTCAGGTAGACCGAGTCGGCATCCCGCTCGGACTCCAGCAGGCCCATCACCTCGGTGTAGTAGGCGGTCGCCAGGTCCAGATCCGTGACGACGACGTCCACATGGGCCAGTCGCAGGATTCCCATCCATGCCCTCCGTACCTGCTCGTCTCGTGACGAAGGTCACGATGCCGCCACGCTAGGGCAGCTGTGTCCCGCATGTAAGGACGTTGTTCCGAATTGCGGGACGCGTCTGCTAGGGTCTGCGCCGTGAGTGAGCCCCCTGGCCCGCCCGGCAACCCTGAGGCGATGCGCGCGGCCCTGGCCGGCTATGTGGCTGGAGCGATGGGCGCCTACGCCGACGCCGCCCGACTGCTCGCCCCCGGTGACCGCGCCCGGATGCCACTGGTGGCCAGCGGCGGGTTCACGGTCGCCGTGGTCGGCACCCGCTACCTGCATCTGGTGGGGACCACCGAATCCCTGCCGGCACCACGTGGGCCCGAGGTTGCGGTGGACGACGAATGCGACGACCTGCACTGGCAGGTGCGCTTCTTCGACCCGGTGATCATCGCCGGCCTGGGACTGATCGATGAGTCCGAGCGGGCCCAGCCGGAGCAGGTGCGCGCGCTGCTGGGCATCCGCACCACGCTGTTCCACCTGGTCGCGAGCCCAGGAAGCGGCCTGACCCGCCACCATGCCCAGCACGCCGGTACCGGCCTGGCCCACTCCCATGCCGGTGCCGTCCGCGACTTCGAGGCCATTGCAGCCCTGGCACCGGACCGGGCTGACCTGGTCCGCGAGATGCACGGTGCCCAGGTGGCCGGCCTGCTGCGGGCCCATGCGTTGCTGGCGGAGCAGATCTGCCCCTCGACGGACGGCCTGGCCGGCGATCCGAGTGATCCGGACCGGGTGCGCGCCGGGCTTGTGACCAGACTGCGGGAGCAACGTCCGTGACCGGGCCGGCATCCCGCGATCACTCCACCCTGGGGAGCGTGCGCAATGCCGCGCGCCTGCTCAAGGAGTTCTCCCGCGACCATCGCGAACTCGGGGTGACCGAACTGGCCCGCCGACTCGGCGTCGGCAAGAGCACCGCGCACCGACTCCTGGCGACCTTGGCCGAGGAGCGACTGGTGGACCAGAACCCGCAGACCGGCGCCTACCGGCTCGGCCTGGCGATGTACGAGCTCGGCAATGCGGTCGCGATCCATGCCGATCTGCATGATGCCTGCTCGGAGATCGTGGACCAACTGCGCAACAGCACCAGGGAGACGGTGCAGGTCGCGGTCCTGGACGGCCGTCAGGTCGTCTACGTCGAGCGTCGGGAGAGCCCGCACACCCTGCGACTCTTCGGTCGGGTCGGACATCGCAACTGGGCGCACTGCACCAGCACCGGCAAGGTGCTGCTCGCCCATCTGCCGAGCGACCGACTCGAGCGCCTGCTCGACGGCTGGACCCTGGAGCCCCGTACCCCGCACACGGTGACATCCATCCCGTTGCTGCGGGAGCAACTCGCCCAGATCAACACACGGGGCTGGGCCGAGAACGTCAGCGAGGCCGAGATCGGGGTCGCCTCGGTCGCCGCACCGATACGCAATGGACTGGGCGAGGTGGTTGCCTCGGTCTCGGTCGCCGGGCCGGTGCAGCGAGTCAACGGGGAGAGCCTTCGTCGCTTCGCCAAGCCGTGCGTGGAGGCGGGCTTGGCGGTCAGTCGCAGGCTCGGCTTCAATGGGGTCGGTTCACATGGAATGGGGCGGTAGTCGATGTATGCGCGCCTGTGCCGACTGCAGGACCTGCAGCCTGAGCAGCCGGTCAGTGTCCCGATCGGCGACCTGGCGGTGCTGGTCGTGATCCTGGACGGGACGGTGCACGCCATCGACGACAGATGCCCGCACAATGGGGCATCACTCGCGGATGGGATCCTCCGCGACGGCTGCATCACCTGCCCGGGGCACTTCTGGCGGTTCGGTGTGCGGGACGGGAGCAAGCAGGCCGACCCGCGCATCCAGGTTGCCACCTACCGGTGCTGGGTCGAGGACGGCTGGGTGGTCGCCGACCTGCCCGATCCATCGCAACCCCGCACCATGCGCCAGATCCTGCTCGAGCATGCCCGGGCACCGAAGGAGGTGCGTCCCCATGGCTGAGGCGGACGGCTTGCTGCTGGACGTCGGCGTGGTCTTCTTCAAGTCAGCGTGGGAGATCGCGGACGACTACGAGCGACTGCGCGGGTTGCCACCCGGCACCGTGGCGGGTCGCGGTCCACTGGACCCAGGCGGAGACGCGCGTTGGCAGCGCTACCTCGCCGGTGAGGCCACCGAGCGTGAGTACTGGCTCGACTTCGCCGCCCAGGCGGTCGCCAACGGTGCCCCGCTGGACGGGCACCCGACCTTGATGCGGGCGATGTTCCAGACACCGGGGATCGACGTCGTCCGTCCCGAAGCCCGAGACCTAGTCGACCGGGCCTTGCTGGACGGACGCCGACTCGGCATCCTGACCAACGAGTTGATCGACTTCCAGGGAAGGCCGTGGGTCCAGTCCCAGGACTGGTACCCGCACTTCCAGGTGCTCGTTGACTCCTTCGAACTGGGTGTGCGCAAACCGGACCCGAAGCCCTACCTGGTGGCGATCGAGCGGATGGGGTTACCGGCCGACCGGATCGTCTTCATCGACGACAACCCCACGTACGTTCGCGGAGGACTCGATGTCGGCCTGCGCAGCATCCTGCTCGATGTGTCCGATCCCGCCTCCGCCTTCATGCTGGCCGCCGAACTGCTGGACCTGCCGGAAAGGTGAGGGGTGGGCAGGCCTTGCCGGTCAGATCCCACGCCACAGGATCTGCGCCGTCCCCAGCCCGGCGATCGCCAGGACCAGGATGACCGCGGCAACCAGCAGCAGTGTCGGGGCCGGTGGCGACAGCCGCGGCCGGATCTGCCTGGACCGCGCCACGGCGACGGCGGCCAACACCACCAGGCAGACCAGCAATGCCGCGATCGGCGCCCAGCCAGCGTCGGAGACGATGAAGCCGCGCAGCAGCAACGCGCTCACTCCCAGGGCTGCCAGCCAGGTCCGCAGCCAGGCCAGCCTGGTCCGGCTCCCAGGCTCGTCATAGCCGGTCGGTCCGAGTTCGACCGCAGGCCCGGGGTCAGCCGTAGGCAAGCAGTGCTCCGACGATGACGGCAGCGGCAGCCACGGCGATCCCGATCACCAGGATGCCCCGCGACCTGTGCAGCGGACGACCCGAACGCATTGCGGCATCGGCGCGACTCCAGCGGACGGTGCCGATCACGGCCAGGCATGCACCCAGCAGGATGACGCCGATGGACAGCGGTCCGAGGACCTGATGATCCCGGCCGACGACGACGAACTGGTCTAGGGCCACACCGCCGGCGATGATGCCCAGGGAGGTGCGAATCCAGGCCAGGAAGGTCCGCTCGTTGGCGAGTACGAAGCGGTAGTCGACCTCGGCCCGCGCGATCGCTTCGCCGGCATCGGGTTGCTCGTCTGAAGGCACGCGCTGATCCTAGGTCGGTGGCGACCCCCGGTGACGCGTCACCGTGACCACCAGGCCGATACCACCGGCGACCGCGATGGCCACCGGGACCAGCCGTGCAGCCTCGGGCCATCGGCAACCCGGTAGCCTGTTCGGAGCACGGACGCAACCGCCGCGACGAAGTGAGGATCCATGTCCAACAGCCCCGACGTCCCGCAACAGCCCAGCGATCCGGTGCCCGTGGCACCGGCACCCGTCACCGCTCCGGCGGTCGTCGCTGATGGCGAGATCAGGCCGTTCCAGGTTGGCGCCGCCATCGCCTACGCCTGGCGGACGACCTGGCGGAACTTCTGGTGGCTGCTGCTGCTGGGGTTGCTGGTCACCCTGCTCACCAGCATCGCCAATCTCCCGACCTACGGCAGTTCCCTGGCGGAGATCGATCCCGGTGACCCGCAGTCGGTGACCACCACCCTGTCCCAGGCCACCTTCGGCGTGCTCACCCTGGTCGGGTTCGTCCTGCAGGTGTTCATCTCCATCTTCGTCGGGATCGGACTGATCCGGATCGCCCTGGGGGCCACCGCCGGTGAAGGCGTGAAACTGGAGCGCATGTTCCGCCTGACCGGGTTCGGCCGTTACCTGGGGGCCTCGATCATCATCGGCTTGATCGTCGTCGTCGCCATCGCGATCCCGGCCGGCGCCGGCATCGCCCTCACCGCCGCCTTCAACCAGGCCGTGTGGGCTGCGGTGGCGATCCTGCTCGCCATCGTCATCGCCATCGTGGCCAGCATCGGGTTCAGCATGTTCGGCTTCGTGATCGTCGACCAGGATGTGCGCGGGCTGGGCTGCCTGGGTGCATCCTGGCGCCTGGTTCGCCCCCACTTCTGGGGCCTGCTGGGCCTGTCCATCCTGGTCGGGATGATCACCATCGGACTGCTGGTCGCCGCCTTCATCGTCGGTTTGCTCCTGATCGTGATCGGCCTCCTGGTGACCATTCCGCTGGCCGCCACCGTCTGCCTAGGGCTGTCAGTCCTGTCCCAGGGCTACGCCTACCGGACGCTCAGCGGCCAGCCCGTCCGCTAGTCGACCAGCACAGGGAGACGGTCCATGGCGCAGATCGCCTTCATCGGCCTGGGGGTCATGGGGTATCCGATGGCCGGTCACCTGGCCCGTGCCGGGCATCAGGTGGCCGTGTTCAACCGAACCCCAGCGCGCGCCGAGGCCTGGGTCGCCGAGCACGGCGGTACCAGTGCGAGCACACCGGCACTGGCGGCAGCGGATGCGCAGTTCGTGCTGACCTGTGTGGGCAACGACGATGATGTGGCGGAAGTCGTCCTTGGGCCGAGCGGAGTGCTGGCCGCCATGGCAGCCGGGGCCACCCTGATCGACCACACCACGGCATCGGCTGACCTGGCCCGGCAGTTGGCCCACCAGACGGCCGAGCGCCAGATCGGCTTCGTGGACGCCCCGGTCTCCGGCGGACAGAAGGGGGCCGAGAGCGGCCAGCTCACCATCATGTGCGGCAGTGATGACCCCGTCACCTACGACCGAGCACGAGGCGTCATGTCCGCGTACGCACGGGCCTGCGAGCGGCTCGGCGACGCCGGCTCAGGCCAACTGGCCAAGATGGCGAACCAGATCGCGATCGCCGGCGTGCTGCAGGGGCTGGCCGAGGCGATCAACTTCGCCCAGCGGGCCGGCCTGGACATCGAGCAGCTCGTCGAGGTCATCAGCAAGGGCGCCGCCGGCAGTTGGCAGATGGAGAATCGATCCGCGACCATGGCGCGGGACGAGTTCGACTTCGGCTTCGCCGTCCGCTGGATGCGCAAGGACCTCCACATCGCCCTGACCGCGGCCGAGCGGAACGGTGCCCGGCTTCCGATGACCGCGTTGGTGGACCAGTTCTATGCCCAGGTCGTGCAGCGTGGTGGTGATCGATGGGACACCAGCAGCCTCATCCACCTGCTCCATCAGCCCTGATCCGCAGGGCCGCACAGGCCGCCGAGGAGAGGATGAGAACGAAGGCACCGACCAGCGTGTAGACATCCGTGCTGCTGGAGGAGGTGGCGGCATCGACGACGCCCAGGGTGCCCAGGATCACCGCGGCCAGGACCTGCACCCGGAAGATCACCGGCGGCACACCGCGCGCGACATAGGCGAGCAAGGCCAGGGCCGCCGTCACACCGAACAATGGCAGCGGCGTCCAGTTTCCGGCGAACTCAAGGCCCTTTCCTGACTCGGTGCTCAAGGTCAGGTCGGTGAACTCCACCGACATCGTCACCATGGCGACCACCAGCACTGCATGACCGAGGATCCAGGTCCGCAGGCCCGCGACGGTGGCCGGCATCCGTGCCGGCACCAGGCTGTTGTAGTAGGTGGCCCAGATCGCATAGGCCAGCAGGAAGGTCAGCGCGAAGTACCCGGGGCTCGGGATGTAGCCGATCCGACCGACGTTCAGCAGCAGTCCGACGAAGGACTCACCAAGGACGACGATGATGAACAGGGCGAAGCGCTCCTCCAGATGGGGTAGGTCCAGGGCATCGAGTCGGACGAACTCTCCGAGCCCACCGCCGATCACCGGGAACAGGCTGATGATCGAACCCAGCAGGAGCAGCAGTGAAGCGGCCACGGCCGTAGCCGACTCACCGGCCCACCAGGTGAATGCCGAAGCCACCGCGAAGACGGCTGCACCGACCACGCTGCTGACGCAGGTGCGCTTCAGGATCGGCGCCAACTCCGGCTCCTGCCGGGTGTTCCGCCAGAAGATCGCCGAGACCACCAGCAGTGCCCCTGACGAGGCTGCGAAGCCGACCCAGTTCGGGAGGCCCTCGACCCCGAGGGCCAGTGCGGCCAGTGCCAGCAGCAGCATCTGGCCCAGCAGCAGTGCCCGCCGGACCGGATCGTTGGCTGGCACCAGGCTGTGGCTGACCGTGACCAGCAGCCACACGGCGAACAGGCTGAGCACCGCGGTGGTGATGAGTCCACTCATCTCCCAGGTGGGGGAGGAGATGTAGACCTTGCCCACCTGGGCGACGACCGCCACGAAGATGAGGTCGTAGAAGAGCTCGAACCAACTGACGCTCGGCTTATGCTGCGGTTGCCGGGTCTCACTCATGCCGGAATCGTGCCATGGGCGTAGGACGCCTCAGGGACTGGCATGGACAGCCGAGGCCGCCCGCAGACCCGACTCGATCGCCCCCTGGATCCACCGGTGGTAGACCGAGGCGTGCTCGCCGGCGAAGTGGATGCGACCCTCGGGTGCGCACATCGGCTCGTAGAGCCGGGTGAACTGGCCCGGTTCGAACAGGGCGAAGGCTCCGCCCGCGTACGGATCGTCATGCCACGACTTGGATGCTCCCACCTCGAACTCCTGCAGGATCTGCGGATGGATCCGAGCGACATCCTCGATGGCCTGCTCGATCCGATCCCGCGGCTCCAGCGAATCCCAGCGCTGCGCATCCTCGGCCCAGGTGTAACTGGCCAGCAGCACCCCTCGGCCGGTCTGGCGGTGGTGATCGGGGTAGTAGAGGTTTCGGATGGCCAGGTCGGTGACCGTACCGCCGCCGACGATCCCGTCATCCTCCTCCCAGAACCGCCTGCGACACTGCAGCAGGACCTTGGTCGAGGCGTCGTAGTGCACCTCTCGGATCGCCTGCTGCTTGGATCGACTGAACGGCGTCAGCACCTCGACATGGCGAAGGGTGGGCAGTGGTGTTGCCACGATGACGTAGTCGGCGCTGACCGACTCCCGGTTGGACAAGGTGCGCAGATGCACGGTCGCCGAGTCGCTCGACTGCTCGATCGCCACCATCCGGGCACCGAACCGGATACGCGGGGCCAGGGCCGGCAGGAAGGCCCGGGGCAGCAGATCCGATCCTCCGTCGATCTCCACCAGATCGGCGAAGGATCCGCCGATCTCCGGCCGGATGATGTCGATGAAGGACGCATTCATCCGGCCCGAGTAGCCGGAGAACAGCCCGAACATCTCGATGGCTCCCTCGCTCCAGCCGCAGCGTTCCAGGAACTCCCGCAGTGAGTCGTTGTCGTACTCGGCCATGATCGGACCCCACGCTCCCGGTGGATCGGCGGCAAGCCGCTCCTCGATCGGGGCCAGGGCCCGCTGCCACAGCTCCAAGGGATGCAGACCCTCCTCGTGGGCGTGGACGGTGAAACCCAGGGCGGCAGGATTCCGGGTGAACTCCCACTGCCGCATCCGTCGACCGTGCATGTATACGTATGCGTTGGGATTGCCCATGGTGAAGGGCGAGGTGCGCAAACCGAAGGCACGCACATAGGCCATGGTCAGATCGTGGGATGCCGGGAACCGCATCCCGCCGGCCTCGGCGTACAGGCCGTCACTGAAGGGTTCACGCAGGGTCTGGATTCGGCCACCGACGCGCGCCTGCGCCTCCAGGACGAGCACCTCGTGCCCGGCCCGGTCCAACTCGTAGGCAGCGCAGAGCCCAGCCAGCCCGGCACCGACGACGACGACTCGGTGGCGCTGCTCACGCGCCGGCAGGCCCTCAGCGATGACCTTCAGCGACTCGGACATGACGGTGACTCAGTCATCCCCGCGAGCGGGGCTCGTCAGTGGATCGAGCAGGGAACGAACCTGGTCGTACAGGGCCGGAGCAGCGGAAACCACCCGCCCCCCGGCCGCCATCGATCCCTCGGCGATGAAGTCATTGCACCTGCCCCCAGCCTGGGTGACCACGTGCATGGCGGCCAGGCAGTCCCAAGGTTGCATATGCGCTTCGGCGAAGCCCAGGCTGCGCCCGCAGGAGACGTGCACGATGCCCAGTGCGCCGGATCCCGCCCGGATGAAGGTGCCACCGGCGTCGATCAGCCGCTCCAGGGCACCCAGGATCGCCGACTTGGGTTGGCGTGGGCTGTACTCCAGGGTGACCACTCCCTCGGTGAGCGAGGTCGCCGTCGACGGGCTGATCTGCCGCCCGTTGAGCAGGGCCGGTGATCCGCGGTACGCCTCGAAGAGTTCGTCGGCATTGGGATCGAAGACCAACCCGCTGGCGCACCCGGCGCCATCGACCAGGGCGATGACCACGCACCAGGTGCGGGTACCGCGGGCGAACTCCATGGTGCCGTCGATCGGGTCGACGACCCACAGCGGCTGGTCGACCTGGGCCCCGCTCACCCCGGCCTCCTCCCCCAGCACACGGTCCCCTGGGAATGCGGACAGCAGTTGTTCGCGAATGAAGTCCTCGACCGCACCGTCAGCCTCGGTCACCAGGTCATGGCTGCCCTTGGCGGAGACGGTGAGCTGCTCACGTCGACCGAAGAACTCCAGCGCCAGGGCACCGGCCTGCCGAATGACCTGCCGAGCGTGGTCGTGCCGCTGGTGAATGGCTTCGGGATCG
>Ga0172372_10009946_pt1 | contig 12279 bp, 7 predicted proteins | sample LakKiv5m_2_FD_114544 | JGI IMG/M metagenome (GOLD analysis project Ga0172372, IMG submission 114544) | Freshwater microbial communities from Kabuno Bay, South-Kivu, Congo - kab_092012_9.5m | ecosystem: Environmental > Aquatic > Freshwater > Lake | place: Democratic Republic of the Congo...
AGAAAAGCTTGTCCCCGCTCCCTCACGGTCGCGGCTCGTGATTGTCTGACGGGCGGTCAGATGCGGGGACGGGGGCAGTGCTCGGGCTGGAAAGCCCGAGCTACGGGGAGGGGGCCTTTAGGCGCGTCCGCACCTTGGCGTTCATGAGCGGTTCAAAAGCCGGTCGTGCGGTTTTCCTCGCCGGATGGCTGCCGCGAGCATCGCGCCTTGTCGTTCCGCAGAACACGGGCAGCTGCGGACACGGCGCGGAGCGGTATGGGGTGGCTCGGCGGGAGCCTCGCTCTCCCGAGGTTGCGGAGTGGCGTTCAGTGGATGCGAGCGAGCTGCAAGTGGGGCAAGATCGCTCTGACGGGAAGGCTTGCCGGCTGAAGCCGGTACTACAAACCCGTCATGCGTTTTCCTTCGCGTCTTCGCGTCTTCGCGTGAGAAAGGCGGCGGGGACACACCACTTTGCGATGGCGGGGACACACCACTTTGGCGGCGGCGGGGCTGCGCTGAGTCTGGCAGGTTGCGGGCTGTGATCAGGGCGCTTTGGGATCGGCTTCCTGGCTGCCGGAGGTGGCGGTGTCGCGGCGTACGGGCAGGAACAGTCTGACGACTGTCTTCGCCGGGATTCCGGGCGGAACGGCGGTGTCGTTCAGTTGTACGGTGTTGAGTTCGGCATCGGCCCAGCCGATCAGCATGGCTCCGTTCAGGTCCACCATGTCGCTGACTTCATCACGTCGCAGGCTGTCGTTCTGCAGTTTGACGAACAGTGAACCGCCGGCGGACTGGTAGAGGGATGTCATCAGCAGAATGTCGAGTGGATTGCGGATGGACACGTCCCATGGGCGTGAGACCTGTGAGCTGGATGATTTGTTGATGTCGCGGACAGCGTTTGGGTTTTCCACCAGTCGGACTCCGCGCAGGAAATCCCTGAGTTCAGCGATGCGGACATTGCCGCGGTGGCGGGACCAGGGGCTGTTGGGCTGCAGGATGCGTTCGGTGTCGCTGGCTTTGTCGGATGGCACATAGGCTCGATTGCCGCAGAACACGGCCCAGTCGCGGATGGCGAATGGCAGGTGGTGCTGGAACTGGCCTTCGAGGAGGTCGCTGGAGGGCAGAGTCAGCTGCGAATCGAGCAGAGAAACGGCGGGTGCGTCGGTACGGATCTCTGTCTGCAGGCTGCTGGAACCGCCGGCCAGCAGCGGCATGGCGGTGAAGTGTGACGGCGCGGTGTCTGAGCGGCGGCTGATCATTTGTCCGAGTCCGGCGCCACCTGAGCGGTACATTCCGCCGTAGATATCTTCGGCTCGTCCGCTCCAGCTGGTCACGTTTTCGGCATTTGGGGGCAGCAGTGCCTGCAGTGTCGCGGCAGCTGGCAGGCTGACTGCGGCGTACTGGGATTCTGTTGTGGAGAGGCTGGCCCACGTGCGGACTCGCAGCGACTGTCCGCGGTGATCCATGGCGGCATCCAGCAGGCTGACACTGCGGGACACGTTGGGTGAGGCCGAGGGTGCTGCAGCGGCAGCGACCAGCAGGCAGGCGCTGCCGATGATCAGCGGGAAGGTGGCCCAGGTGAGTCTGGGGGATTTGAGTGTGCGTACGACGAGAAACCAGTCGAGCGGTCCGATGAGTGCGAGCAGTACCACGATCAGCAGCATGGCATCCCAGGTGGACCAGCGCTGCTCGGGTGGCACGGCATCTGTGGCAGCGGCGAGCTGAGTGGAGAGGTCGGAGATACCGATGGACGAGATTCGCGATCCGCGCTGGGCTCGCTCTGCTGCTCCTTCATCCCGGCCGAACAGCAGGATGTCGAGGAACTGGGGCAGTGACAGCCATTTGTCCATGGGGCGGGCGTTGATGTCAACGGCGACTAACGTGATGACTCCGGCCCCCGCTACAGCTCGAGAAATAACCGGTTCACTGAGTGCCTGGGCCACGATTCGGGGCTGGCGGGAGGGCATGCGGAGGCAGGTGACGGGATTGCGATTGGTCTGCAGTGCGGTGGCGCCCAGCAGAAAGTTCTGCACGGCTGTCAGGTCGAGTGTTTCGTACGTACTGTTTTCGGAGGGGATTTCAAAGACCGGCTGCAGCCATTGTCCCAGCGGTGACTGCAGCAGCTCGGGCGCTTTTGCTCCGCAGCTGACCACCAGGTGACCGCCGCTGAGCACCCAGCTGCGGATGGCAGCGAGCTGCTGTTCGGTGATGCTGAAGTCAGAGGCGAGGACGAGCACTTCGAGGCTGTCGAGACCACGGACGAGGGATGGCAGCTGCTGTGCCCGGTCTGCACTGAGCAGCAGGACGGGCTGTCGGCCGCTGGTGTTCGAGCGTTCTGTGGCCATTTCCTGCAGACCGGCGACGGGACCGACAGCCAGCACGGGAACTGGCTGGTGCCTGTGCAGCAGCAGCTGAGTGCAGATGGCGGGGGGCGAATCTGAGGTGCGGTTCAACGAGCCTTCGCGGCAGTCGATGCTGTGCTTCCAGACAGTCTGCCCGTTGTCGTCCTGCAATTCGAGCTGGATGCGACCATCGAGTCGACCGGTGCTGAAGACGCACTGGACATCGGCGGTTCCGTCGGCATCCGACTGGACGGCGGCAACGGAACTTTCGCAGACGTCACCGCGAGCATCGGGCGCCTGGATGGTCAGGTGGAAGGCGGTGTTGGGCGGCAGGCTGGTGAGCTGCAGGCGGACGGGCAGCCATGAACCGACTCGGCCGTGCCCGGCGAATCCCGCCTGCAGCGACAAGGTGACGGGAGTCTGTGCGATGGCGGGAGTGAGCGAGGCCAGCAGGGCGGCGCAGAGTCCCGGCAGCAGGCTCAGCAGCCAGCGACGGGCTCTGCGGGCTGAAGGCTGAACTTTTACACAGTCAGGAGCACTGGGCTGGGCCATGGCAATGCCGGGGAAAGGGAGTAGTGAGTAATAAGCAGCGGATTTCTGCGGTATTTTTCGGCAGAAACCGGGTGAAAAACGGTGTCGGCAAGGGGAAATACGCTGAACGCGGTGAAAATACGGGACAAAAAACGGGGTGATTTCCGGGTCCTTGGCTTTGTGATTTCCGGTGAATCCGAGAACAAAACTGTCTGGCTGCGGGAAAAGGTTTGTAATTTGCGGTTGATTCTGGCAAATTTCGGTGATGATCGGCGGAGAAAGGTCGATTTGCATAGATTTCGCCGCACCAGCCCTGCTGACCGCGCGGTCAGCTGAATTTTCTGTTCCCGATGGAGGCCACCCATTAAACGAACTCGTCCGACACCGGCTCCTCAGTCAAATCTGCCCCGCATGAACGAGCGAATCCGGATTTCTCCGATTCGCGTGGTCAGTGCCACCGGGGAGATGCTGGGGGAAATGGATACCGCGATTGCTCTGCGCATGGCTCAGGATGATGGCCTGGACCTTGTGGAAGTCAGTCCGGATGCGCGACCGCCCGTTTGCCGAATCATGAACTACGGCAAGGTCTTGTACGAACGCACGAAGAAGTCGGGCGGTCCGAAGCAGCACAAGACTCAGCTTAAGCAGCTGCGACTGCGAGCCAAGACGGGGCAGCACGACATTGAGGTGAAGGTCCGTCAGGCGCGGGACTTCCTGTCGCGGAAGGACAAAGTGAAGATCAATGTGATGTTCAAGGGGCGTGAAAACGCGCACCATGAACGCGGCATGGAGATGCTGCAGGAAATCGTGAAGATGCTGGAAGATATTGCCTCGGTCGAGCAGCAGCCTAAGATGGAGAACGGCAAGACGGCTTCCGTCCTGTTGACTCCGCTGAAGCACTGACGCTGGTCTGACGCACAAGGAATGAATCGAAGGCCGTCAGCAGTTGACTGACAATGAATCCGGTCCTCTGCTGAATGGTCTTCTTGTCAATTCAGATTTCGGCTGTCGTGGGAGACACCCAAATGGCTCAAACTGCAATGACTCGCTCTTCCTGGCTGGCCACTGTTTGTGGCTGTGCTGCGGCCGGCTGCATGGAGGCCGGTCAGTCTGTGCTGCCGCAGGCTGTCGCTGCGGATGAGCCTGCGGGTGCCGGCAAGAAACCGGCTGCCGAGGGGCCTGCTGCCGACGAAGCGGACAAGTCGTCGAAACAGGAACCTGCCAAAGCTGCTGCAAAGAAGTCAAAGGGCAAAGCTGTGACCGAAGATTCCCCGGATGCTCCCAGCGAATACAACAAGCTCAGTGAATTTGAATCGTGGGTGATTTTGAGGAAGGGAACAGAGCGGGCATTCACGGGCGAGTACACGGATCTCAAGGACCCGGGTACCTACATCTGTCGCCGCTGCAATGCTCCGCTGTACGAAGCCAAAACGAAGTTTGAAAGTCACTGTGGCTGGCCCAGCTTTGACGATGAGATCAAGGGGGCGGTGAAAAAGTCACGGGATGCAGACGGGTATCGTGTTGAGATCACCTGTGAGAACTGCGGTGGTCACCTGGGGCATGTGTTTTATGGCGAGGGCATGACGGCAAAGAATACTCGTCACTGCGTGAATTCCGTCTCGATGAAGTTCGTGCCGGAAGGTGAAAAGCTGCCGGCGGTGGTGAAGAAGAAGTCACGTTCGCGATCAGCCGCGAAGAAAGAGAACGAGACTCAGGCGGAGAAGTGACGGGGTTCTGTTTGGCAGGCTGGTGGTGACTGGGCCGATACTGAGCGGCGACTCCGGCGTCAACAGCGTGTGCGGGCTGAAAAGAGTGCTGAGCATGAGAGCGTGGGTGTGTTGTGGGGCGACGCAGTTCGGGGCGCGGTGCTCGGGGGGTGTGCTCGGGCTGGAAAGCCCGAGCTACGGAAACAGGCACCAGCAGACTTCTGTCTGCGGCTCGCCCACTGACCACTGAGGTGTTGTTTTGCGAGAGACACCTGAGGAACTGACGGCGTGGCATGAGGCAGGTCATGCGTGGGCGGCGCTGGTGGTGGGAGCGAAGGTGCATTCCCTGTCGATTGCTCCTGATAACGACGATGGTCCGCGGCGGTTTGGGGACACGGTGATTCACTGGAGTCGTCGTCGATTTGCGGGGAAGCGTCTGGCGGTGGCGTTGTGTCGGGTATCGCTGGCGGGGCCGGTGGCGGAGATGCTGTATTCGGGTCGTCCGTTTCATCCGGCTGGCGTGGCCGAGTGGTCTCATGACTGGCGAGCGGCATTGGAGGCGATCGATTTTGTGTCTGAGCGGCAGCGGCGTCTGGCGGTGCTGGAGCAGACGACGATTGATCTTTATCAGCGATTTTCGGAGTCGTTTCACTGGGAGGCGATCTGTGCGATTGCGGAGCAGCTGATGGCGCACGAGATCCTGGACGAGGAGTTGCTGCAGGAGGCGATTGAACCGTGGTGGGACGGGGTGAACAGTCAGTTCTGAGCGGGCGATGTCTGATCACGGTGCTTGCCGAAAACCGAAAACCGTTCCCTGAAACCTCGCTGGCGCTGCTGTGCGCTGGATTGATTGCCATGCGGCGGTAACATAGTGCTTTCTGATGTTTTCCTGTCTGTTTTGCGGAGAAGTCGCGGTGGGCAAGTCGGTGTTGCTGGCGTACAGTGGTGGTCTGGATACTTCGGTTCTGGTGGGCTGGTTGCAGGACGAAGGTTACGACGTGCACTGTCTGTACGTGGATCTTGGTCAGCCCTGCGAAGATCGCCAGGCCATCCTGAAGAAGGCTCGCGATATCGGCGCGAAGTCTTCAGAGCTGGTCGATGTGCGTGAAGAGCTGTGCCGTGACTTTGCGTTTCCGGTGCTGCAGTGGCAGGCTCGCTATGAGAACATCTATCTGATGGGCACCAGCATTGCTCGACCGCTGATCGCCAAAGCCTGTCTGCAGCGTGCGCGTGAGGTGGGTGCCGTGGCATTTGCTCACGGGGCCACTGGCAAGGGCAACGATCAGTGTCGTTTCCAGCTGGCCGCCGAGGCTCTTGAGCCATCCGTAAAGATCATTGCTCCATGGCGGATGCAAAGCTTCCGTGACAAGTTTCCCGGCCGCACTGAGATGCTGGAGTATTGTGAGGCGAAGAATATTCCGGTGAAGGCGACGGCAAAGAAGCCGTATTCCAGTGACGAGAACTGTCTGCACATCAGTTATGAAGCGGGTGATCTGGAAGATCCGCAGGTGGACGGTCAGTCGATCATTGAGTTTGGGATGACGGTGTCACCCCAGCAGGCTCCGGATCGTGAAGAGACTGTGACGATTCAGTTTGAAGCGGGAGTGCCGGTGGCAGTCAACGGAGTGTCGCTTAGTCCGGGTGCTCTGGTGGCAGAGCTGAATGCGATTGGCGGTCGCAACGGCTGTGGTCGGATTGATATTGTGGAAAACCGGTTTGTGGGCATGAAGAGCCGTGGCGTGTATGAGGCTCCGGGGATGACGCTGCTCTACGCTGCTCATCAGGGTCTTGAGCAGATGACGCTGGACCGTGACCTTGTGCATCTGCGTGACACACTCAGCCCGCAGGTAGCCGAGATTGTGTATTACGGTTTCTGGTACTGCGCGAAGATGGATGCGCTGATGGCGTTTCTGAAGGAGTGTCAGAAGCCGGTGACCGGCGAGGTGGCTCTGACGCTGTACAAGGGCAACGTGCGAGTGAGCAGTCGCAAGTCACCTTACAGTCTGTACAAGGCGGACATTGCCAGCATGGAAAAGGGTGGATCGTACGATCAGACGGATGCCGAAGGGTTTCTGCGGATCATGGGTCTGCCTGTGCGTGTGCAGGGTTCTGTGCGTCCGCGGTCGTACTGACGGTTCGGGCTGCCAGTTCTTCAGCATCCAGTGCCTGCAGCGGGCTGATTTCAAGAATGTCGTGCGGGCCGACCGGCAGACCGGCGGCCTGCATCCATTCTCGGGCGATTCGGCTGAGTGCTGCGCGGCAGGTGTCTGCTGAATCGCTGCCCGATTTGTTCTTGACCGGGTTGAATTCGCGGTCACGGTCACCTTCCACGATGAGTGTGCGGTCTGCCATGGGCAGAGCGTCGAAGATGAAGCGTTCCAGTTTGATGGCGCCGGGCTGACCGGATGGATCGGCAGGCAGCGGCTGTCCGTGTTCGTCGACGCAGGGTACCTGTTTGCGGGCGATGTGCAGGGGCAGCTGGTTGCCGGCCTGGCACAGGCTTTCAAGGAACGGTCGATCGAAGACGTGAATGGCAGTATTGCCTGCCCAGAAGATCCACTGGCCGGTGTCATCGCAGCGGGCAGCCTGTTCGGCGGTCAGTTCGCTGTACTCGATGATTTCGGTGCGTCCGTGCAGATCCACCAGGACTCCCATGCGTTCCCCCGGTGAAGTTTTGCAGACGACGCAGGTGGTGGCCTGGGACTGTCGCTGGATGTGAAAGCCCAGCAGGGCCGGGTCAGCTACGATGGCGGTGGGATTGTCTACCTGGTGGTAGTACAGGTGCTGCACGCCTTTGGATTGCAGCCATGTGAGCAGTCCGGCTTTGGCGAGGGCGGTGACGAGGCCGCCGTGTCCATCGGGTGAAAGTGCCAGCTGGCCGGGGGCGGCCAGCAGCAGCTGACCTGTGGCTGCGTCGAGTGCCGGCAGGCTGCCCTGCTGAAAGAAATGGATGCTGTCGGGTGTCAGGCCAAAAAAGTTGTGCTGCTGGAAGAAGGCCACTGTTTCGGCGTGAGTGGCGTCGCTGGTCATGATGCACCAGGGCAGCTCTGCCTGATGCCTGCGTCGCCGGGCCAGGACCTGTTCGGCGAAAATCTGAAACAGTGTTCGCTGTGAAACCGGGCCGATGGGGAACATGCCTTTGGGGTGTTCGAAGCCCAGTCGAGTCCCCTGGCCGCCGGCAACAGTGATGACCGCGACCGTACCGGCTGCGAGGGCCTGCTGGCCGATGTTGCGGGCGGTGGCCCAGGCCTGCTGGTCGGCAGCGGAGGCCGGCTGCCGGACGACTCGTGAAGGTGCGGCGGCCAGTTCGGCGCGATCGACGGCTGTGGTCGGAGCGGTATTTTGAGCGGCTGACTGCCAGGCGGATCGCAGCAGGTCGAAATCCACATCGGCCAGCTGGGCAGCGAGTCGGTTGCAGTCAGCGGCTGGCAGCAGTTTGAGAGCGGCCAGCAGTCGGGTTTGCTGATGTTGAGAGAGGGTCTGCAGCAGGTGGGCAGGTACTGAAGACATTGGCTTGTTGCCTGTACAAAAAGGCAGTGTTGTGTTGGGATGGTGTGGTGACTGGTTTCGACAGAATACGAAAAACCGGGCGGAATTTGCCAGTGGATCCTGGATTGGGGTGATTTTGGTGGTGGATGATTGAGCGATTATGCTGGGGTGTCCCGATGAAGGGGCTGTGAATCGGGTGTTGGTGAGTCCTGATTTTCCAACATTCGCCTGTTTTTTATCGTAGAGAGCAGCAGTTCTGGTGCGGCAGCAGGCCGTTGCCGGGCGTGACATTGGTTTTCTGCCGGGAAGTTTTTTGTGTCAGACGCAGAGCAGAATCTGAGCGGTGTGGGCGGATCGGGAGTCCCGGAATCGCGAGTTCCGGGTCGAAAATCGGTGTTTTCGGACGATTTCGATGATCCGGACCGTCGTGAGGAGCTGGACGAGCTGCCGGACGACGAGCCGTTGACTCCGGAGCTGGTTGAGGAGGAGGCGATTCGTGGCGACTTCATGCTGCGCTGGGCGGTGGTGTTGTTGTCGGTGCTGATGGCTTTTACTCAGATCAGCGATACTCGTCCGCTGGTTTTGATTCGTTCGGGCGACTACATGCGGGCTCACGGGTTTTTGCCGCCGCGTGGGACGGATCCGTTGTCGTTTACGATGGACGGTCGTCCGATCACGAATACTGGCTGGCTGTTTGACCATGTGGTCAGTCTGGCGTGGAGTGTGGGTGGTTATTATGGTTTGACGGCATTGAAGGTGCTGGGTGCCGGATTGTTTGCCTTTCTGCTGACTCGGATATCGATTCCGGGGATGCCGACGTGGTGGAGTTCGGTGTGTGCGGCATTTGCGGTGGTGGCATGTTCGCAGGACTTTGTGCCGACGCATGAGCTGGCCGGGCTGGTGTTGCTGGCTTATTCGTTGAATCTGCTGACGGCTCACAGGCTGGGTCGAGCGGAGGGTTTGCACTGGAAGTTGCCGGCTCTGCTGGCGCTGTGGTCGAATCTTGATCCGCGTGCGTGGATTGGTGCGCTGGTCATTTTGTTGTATGTATTTGGTTCATCGCGGCATCGCCGGGCGCTGGTGCGTTCCGGGGTGAACCCGGACCGCCTGCCGGCTCCGCTGGGTCCCACGGCAGCTTTGTGTTTTGCGGCTTTGCTGGTGAATCCGTTCCCGGTGGCATCTCTGGCGGCACCTCTGACTCAGTATACTCGTGAGTATCCGGCGATGCAGCTGCAGAAGAGTCTGCGACCGGAGCTGGCAGCTTCTCAGTTTGACAACCGTGTGGATTATTATTCGGCGCTGGCTCCTGGTGCTGTGTCCCTGTTTGATCACACGCATGTGGCGGCTCTGGTGGTGTTGCTGTTTGCGGGTGCGACGCTGGCATTATCAGTGGGATCAGAGCAGGCGGATGCTGGTGGCCGCGGTGCTGTTGGCACGGCGATTCGAGGATTTCTGCGGATGGTGTTGCTGCCGTTTGTCGGCACGGGTGCTCGCGGAGCCCGGGAGGCTGGTTTTGTGATGATGTTCTGGGGCCTGGCATTTTTGTGTGTGCTGAAGGCGCACGAGCTGCCTGCTGCGGCGCTGGTGGCTGCGGCGGCAGCGGGCGTTAGTGCGCAGGACTGGTATCGTCGCAGCTTTTCTCTGACCTACTCGGTGGACTCATCTGAACTGCTGTTTTCTCGAGGTGGTCGTGCGGCGACGGTGCTGGCGATGACTTTGATGGGTTTTGCGGTGGCCACTTCGCGTCTGCCGGGTGCAGCGCCGCTGGGTTTCGGTTTTGACCCGGAGACTCGCATTACGCTGGAGACTGTGTCGAAGCAGCTGGAGTCTTTGGATGCGGGTGCGCGAGTGCTGCACACGCGAGTGGATCAGGGCGACATGCTGATCTGGAACGGACGAAAGAGTTTCATTGACAGTCGAGTGTTGCCTTTCAGTTCGGCTCAGTTTCCGCTGTTTGATCAGCATGACAATGTGCGCAGGTCTTTGCTGCGTCCGCCGGCATCTACCGAATCTTCGGACCCGAAGGAGAAGGAGCGGCTGCAGGCCGATCAGCAGAAGAATATTGCGGCGGCGAAAGAGACTCTGACGCTGTACGGTGTAACTCATTTCATGATCCGTCTTGCTCCGCCGGGTTCGCCGGACTACGAGTCGATGCTGACTTTGACGGCCAGCGGTGAGTTTGTTCCGGTCAGCATTGAGGCCTCGGCGGCGCTGCTGGAGCGAGTTTCCGGCCAGGCTGCTCCGGAAACAGTTGCTGCGAAAATGCCGAACTTCATCCAGAAGGCATTTGTGGACGCGAAGCAGGACATGAAGGAAGTCCGCATCTTCGCTCGACCGCAGGGCTTTTACGAACGCTACATTTATCGACAGCGTTCGGCGACTTCTGCTGAGCGGCGGCAGGCGCAGCACTATATGGCGCTCGCCAACCCAAATCCGGAGAATCTGCAGGCAGCGGCCAACAGCATCGCGCTGCTGACTTTGGCGATTCGCAATTTGAACCTGTCTCTGCAGGGGAATCCGGACGAGACTGAGGCGTGGGTGATGCTGGGTCAGGCGTATGTCCGGCTGAGCAATCTGGAGGTGCTGGTCAGCGGGACAGATCCCAGTGCGCGGCTGCGACAGACTCGGTATTTCCAGGCAGTGGCCGCATTTCGTCAGGCGGTAAAGACCAATCCAAACTGGATTCAGGCCTGGGAGGGTCTGATGAACAGTTATCAGCTGATGCAGCGTCAGGACTTGCTGCTGGAGGCATTGGACAAGTGGCTGGCGCTGGCAGAGACGACGACGGTGCTGCCGTCGCAGCGGGAAAAGTTCGAAGAATTTCGGACTCAGTGTTACGCTCAGCGTCGCGAACTGGAGGACATGATTACTGAGTCTGACAGTCAGCTGGACAAGGAAATTGAGCGTCAGATTGCTGCGAATGCTGAAGCGATGAAGCAGCAGGCAGCGGCTGCTGGCGGCAAGGATCAGGCTTTGGAGCCTGAGATGGCTGACGCAGAAGAGGCGCGGGAAGTGATTCTGTCGGCGGCCGTGGCCAATCGTTCCGGAAGGCCTCGCAGGGCCCTCAACGTGCTGCAGGAGAACAACGCCATGATTCGGAAGCTGCCGATGGGTGTTGTGCTGCTGGGTCAGCTGCTGCTGGAGACGGGTGAAATGGAGGAGGCTTATTTGCTGCTGCTGGGCATCAGTGAGCAGGCATCGAAGCAGCCGGAGATTTTCTTTGGTACGGAGTGGCAGCTGCCGCTGGCGATCAGCCAGCTTGGTGTCTGCGACTACACGACGGCCACGGAAACCTGGGGATTGCAGATGGGTGACATTGAGCGAGAGCTGTCGAAGTCGGCTGTGTATTCGCTGCCGATTTACTCGTTGCCGCTGGTGGCGGACAGCAATTATCAGGTCAACGCACCACTGGCTGTGTGGCCGTTCCGGCATGCCACCTTTGTGGCTCAGCAGATCAATGGTTCGAATGAACCGTTGTCCGATTTGGCGCTGATGCAGGCGATTGTGAAGCTGGAGGCGGCAGATCTGGAGGGTGCAAAGGCGCTACTGCGTCGGATTGTGACGGAATTTGGTGAGACGCGAGCTCGCGGTCTGGCACTCGTGTATTACTCGATGGTCGATCCCAATTCCCAGCAGGTGCTGGAACCGATGTCGTTTAATCCGTGGGAGGAGTTTGATTTTCCTGGTGAGCCTCGTCCGCCGGCTCAGCCTGCTGCAGGTGCTCCGGGCGGGCCGGGTGGACCGGGAGCGGTCGGTGCGGGCTCTGGTGCGTCGGGGATACCCGGCCTGCCGGCAGCTGGCAACCCTGCAGCGTTGCCGGGACCGGTCAGTGGGCAGTGATTAGTGGTCGGTGGTCGGTGATCAGTGGGCGGTGGTTTGGGGGACGGGGGCTTGTTTTGGCTTTATCGCTGACGTGGCTGGCTGCTGACATTTTGTTGTGTTCGGTTTTTTTGGGGGGGTGCCATGTCGATGGGCTGGAGTTCGGCGGAGGACGAAGTTCGAGCGGAGCTGGATCCGGGCGAACGTTTTTTGTGGGCCGGACAGCCTCGGCAGGGCTGGCGATTTCAGGTGTTTGATGTTTTTTTCGTGCCATTCAGCCTGATCTGGGGCGGGTTTGCGATTGCGTGGGAGGTGGCTGCTTTTGCCATGGATGCACCGATTTTTTTTAAGCTCTGGGGCATCCCGTTTGTGCTGGTCGGTCTGTACATGATGGTCGGTCGTTTTTATTTTGA
>Ga0172372_10009949_pt1 | contig 12275 bp, 5 predicted proteins | sample LakKiv5m_2_FD_114544 | JGI IMG/M metagenome (GOLD analysis project Ga0172372, IMG submission 114544) | Freshwater microbial communities from Kabuno Bay, South-Kivu, Congo - kab_092012_9.5m | ecosystem: Environmental > Aquatic > Freshwater > Lake | place: Democratic Republic of the Congo...
TAGGTGGGGCTGTTCTCGTTCTATTTGGGGTACCGCAAGGGTCGACGTCGGGCCGAGCGACGCGCCGAGCGCGATGCATGGTGGGCCGATGATGCGGTCGACGAAGACGTCTGCGACAACTGCGGTTACCGCGAGAGCCAACACTCGGACGAAGGGTTGTGTCCCGACTATGGAAACTAAGGGTGAAATGTCGAAGTGGTTGCGAGGCAAGTGGTTCGCGGTGTCCTTGGTTGCGGCGCTTTTCTTTGGCCTCGGCATCGGCTGGGTCGTCAGCCGGGTGTCGAAGCCCACGGTGGCGCCGTTGGTCAAGGAACTGAAGGCTGCCGGTTATGTATGTGACCCGTTGAAGAAATCAAGTGATGGAATCATGAACACGTCCTCGGTATGCGAGAAGAATGGCAAGCGACTCGAGGTGTCAAGCCAGCCCACCGATCAGGCCCACGATGAGCTCGTGCGTTTCATGGTCGAAGACGCGGGCTGCCCACTCGCACAGTCGAAGGATCACCTCGGGTTCACGCTGTACACGCGCGACCAAATGATCGTCTACGAGTTCGGCAGGGGCGGCACCTTCGAGGCACTTTTCGATGACTTTGACGCGCGCGATGTCGCGTGTCCGAAAAAGTCGGTGTGAGTCGTCGAAGTAGCATGAGCGCGACGACTTTTTAGGATGACGGGCCGCATTGGCCTGTATCGCCGTTGATGCCAATTCAGGCACCGGCAAGAGATCGACCATCAATGAAAGGAATCATCTGAACCGAGTCCAGACCCAGAGGGAACGTGCCGTGACGAGGCCCGTTCTGGAGGCCCTATCGAAGTTGTCCAAGGGCAACAATTCGCTCGAAAGGAGGGTTCGTTGGTACCTGACCGGTTCGAATCGGAACACGTTCATGACAAACGCCGAAATTGCGGATGACGTGAAGGTTCCCGTCTGGGTGGTCGACCGCATCACCGAGGATTTCCGCACGGAGGTGAAGACCTTGCACATGATCGTCAAGCTGGCAGCCCGCTTGGCGACCGATGCGATCATGCTGGATCGTGCGACCCGTCGACTCGACGACGTGATCGACCTGGTTGAATCCGGAGAACTCGACCCCGCCTCACTGGTGCCCGCGGTGACGTATCTGCGTGTGGTGATCGGGGACATGCAAACGAAGTTCATCGACGCTGAAACGCGAGCTGAGCTTGAAAAGGACCTCTGCGGCTACGAAGCGTTCCAGTTCGATCCCGATGGGCCGTTTGCCGATGCGCCCGAAATCCTCGACCTCGAGGCGGGGGAGTCGTGGTCGGTTGAAGATCTGCCCCAGCTCCGTGGGGCGGTCGAGAGGTGCCGCTTGATCAGCGAGATGATGGCCGAGAATTTCCGTGTCAATGGAGCCGCCACACATGTCTGAGAAGCTGCTGGAAGACGTGGTGACGGCGGCGCTCTTTGCGATTCGTTCGCGTCAAAGCGACCGACACAAAGCGGTGTCTTGGTTCCGCATACGACCGAAGGGTCCGACGAATCTGACGATCGAACAGATCGCAGATGCCACTGGTTTCAGCGCGTCCGAGGTGCGGCTTCTCGACCGGGAGTACAAGCGGGAGGTCGCCGAAATGGCCGAGTTGTTGCATGACTTCGTGGACAGGGCCAATCGCGTGCTTGCGTTCAGGCGAGTCCTCGAGTCATTCGACGATGACATCGAACGTCACGGAACCATCCGCGACGAGCTGCTGGTCAACGTTTCTTTGTGCCAGCTTCTCATCTTCGTTTCGAAGGATGGTGAACGTCTTCTTGACCCGCATACACGAGCGGACCTGTTGGCCGACATTCAATCATTGATGGATGTGTGCTTGGGCGGCGACAAGCTTGATCAAGGTGCCATTCGACAACTGCGTTCGAAGCTCGGCCTGGCCCTTGAGATGGCGACGCCCAAGCCGTTACCGGTGATCGGCGGGATTGAATGACCGAAATCGAATCGGGTGAATTGTGCCCTTCGTGCGGCGAGGCACCGCTCTTGGGCGAGGTCGACTCAAACGGTGCACCTACGGCATCTTGTAGAGGCCCACATCGAAATCAAGGTGACCCGTCTCTACGGTCCAATCGAGGACCCCAGTTAACCGTTCACGCAGAACCTTCGTGATGGCTTTGCGTCCGTAGGCGCTGGCTACCAACTTGATGATCTCTTCGCCAGTGGCCGTGTTGCCGAGTCTTACGGCCGCGACCATGGCGTTCCGTAGTTCTTCTGGGGGAACGTCATCGATCGAGCGCGAATCGTCAGACTTCGAAGTACGGAAACCCGTCCAAGAATCGCTTGGTCGAGACGAGGACCAAAATGTCGTTCCAAGCGAAGTCTCAGTCTTCGGAAGATGCGAAAAGTGTTTGACGAGAGACTCCCGTCGTGCGGCCCTCACGCGCTCCAATCCAAAGCGACCTGCGACAACGGATGCCAAGCGATCGATCGAAATTGGCCCTTCGAACTCCACAACCTCGTCGACAATTCGCTTGATCACCGCAGGGTTGTATTCAACACCCGGTCCCAAAATCGAGGCGTCACCCGCGGCAGGGAGCGTTCGCGCATCGGAAAATTCGCTCCAATACTCGGATTGGAGAAGGACAGCCGTCTCGGCTGACTCGGAAACGGCTGCATGGGTTGAAGACGAATCGACCACTTGAGTGCTGCTGACCGTCTCAACCGGGTCATCAAACTTTGCTTGTTCCGAGACGCGGTCAACCTCAAGCACGAGATCCTGTACGACCGAGTCCAGGTTGCTCTCGAGATTGTCAATCCAGACTGCCTTGGCAGATACACAGTTCAATTCGGTGAGTAAGGTCCCGCGGGGTACTTCGCCTTCGTAAGTCAGGAACTGTGGGAACAGTCCCGTGCCATGAATTGAAATCGCGAGAGGCCAGCGCCGATCGGAACTCTTCCGGAGCGCAAAATCGACACCCTGCGACGACAGCGAGCGGTCGTCGCGTATCTCGAGGCCGGCGACTCGTAGTCGGTCAATCAAAAGTCGACGCAGCGCATCCCGGCGCAGTTCGTTTTGAACAATGGTGACGACGGAAGCTGGGTCCTCCACAGAAGACTTGAGCCACACTCGCCCAACACGCCGCCAGCCAACGATACGGAGCGCTGAACTTGGCTGAATCTCGCGGTCGAAAGGCGTGCTACGCGAAGCCCATTCCTCATTGTCGAGAAGAATGGCGAGGAACTGATCAGCGCCGGTCTCGTCGGAAATCGCCAGGTCGATCCTAAATCGAGAGAGGCCAACGTTTTCCCTCACCTTGATGCCGCTAGACCTCAGCCGCTCAAACAAATCGCGTCGATACAAGTCAATGTCGACGGCATCACGAGCCGTCAGTGCGCTGAAGCCGCCTTGCGAAGAGTCACGACACTGCTTCAAAAACGCCACAGTCTTCGGGACCCCTTCGTACGCGGAATTCTCCGTGTTCACATGGTCTGGATTAAACGAGCAAAAGACCAGGAGGTCCTGTTTCGCGCGTGTGATTGCAACATTCAGTCGTCGCTCGCCACCTTTGTAGGTCAGAGGTCCCCAGGTCGGCGACACCTTTGTTCTTGCGTCATCTTGGTAGCTGTAACTGACAGACAACATGATCGTGTCCCGCTCATCGCCCTGTACCTTTTCAAGCGCAACCACAAATAGCCGTTTTGAATCGTCGGGGTGATCGAGCGCTGCAGACAGAGCTGGGTCTGTCGAGCGACGCGCTTCGAGAAGCTCGTAGATGTGGTCAGCTTGGTGCTCATTAAAGGTAACCACGCCGATGGACTTGGAGGAATGTTCAGGGCTGTTGAGGCGTCGACAAATCTCTTCAACGATGGCAGCAGCCTCTTCGGGGTTTGATCCCTTGAACTCGCCCGAGCGATAGAAACGCCCGTTTGGCACGGGGAACCAATAGATGGGCGAGGTCTTGTCAGTGTTTGGTGCCGGATAGGTGACGAGACGATCTTCGTAGAAAGCCCTATTACTAAAAGAGATCAAGCCCTCGTGTTGGCTTCTGAAATGGCATTGGAGGTCAACAGGCTTCAACCCTGACTCCCGACACTCAGAGAGAATGCTTTCAAGATCCTGTAAGACGCCGTCGTCGTCCAGGGTCGACTCCTGATCTGAAGCGGCCTGCTTTTGTCCAACCCTCTTGCTTGGAGGCATCTGCTTGCTGTCGCCAACCACAACAACTGACTTAGCCCGACCCATCGCGGGAATTGCGGCAGCAACTCTGATCTGTGAAGCCTCGTCAAAGATAACGATGTCGAAAAACTGTGACTCAGCCGGCAAGAGTCGTGACACCGTTTCTGGGCTCATGAGAAAGCAGGGAGCGAGAGTTGTGATCATCTCGCCGTGCTTCTTTATGAGAGCGGGTATTGAGACCTTGCGTACCTGTCGGCCAAGTTCGCGCTCAAGCTCGCCGATTGCCCCAATGCGTATGCCGGATTTGAATGGGCGCGAATCTGACAACTGGCGAGGAATTACTGTTCGCATCAATTCGCGACGAATCTTCTCGTGCCGCGTATATTCGCCGACACGCTTTTCAATTGCAGTGCTATCGAAAGTTTGTAACGCGCCAGATGCAAAAGTCTCTCGAATCGAGACTAGGGCTAGACCGCGCTCGAAGTCGTCGTAAAGCGTGTCGAGCGCAAGAGTTCCTCCGGTAATGCCAGCAGCAATCGAATGAAGAGCAGCATCACGCAACGGTTGTACGGCTTCGTTTACACGCACCATCCCGAGAAGTTCCACAAAGCTTGGTGAGTCCGATCGCCATGTGGAAAGTGATTCGTTGATGGCATCCCAAAGTTCGCGGCCACCACGCCAAGTCGCTTCGCTTTCCGCAGTGACCTTGAGGACCGACTTGAAAGAGGACCAAGTCCGTACGATGTCACCAATCGTGACAACGTCGCTTGATTCAAAGCGTTCACCTCTGTCAATGGCATCACTTACTGGCGATGCCTCCGGTGCCAAGCACGTCTTGGCGCGATCCACAAGCTCGCGGGCCGCAGACATCAACTCACTGACATGACCCGAATTCAGCGGGTCAAAGTCGCCTCGTAAGGTCAAGTGGGTGATCGCTCGAAAGCCATCGTTTATCTGCCTCAGGCTTTCCTTGGCCGGGGCTATGCACTGAAGGAGCGTCAAGATTTGGGCGGGCTCTTCGGTCACCGGGGCTTTCACCAGAGGGGCGACGAGCGACCTCAGAGTCTCTGCTTTTCTCCTGCGGGAGAAAACATTTGCAGAAATGGCCTCTGTTGCGGCAGCCATGTGGAGACTGATGTCTACTTGGAAGGCCGTGCTATCGAAAAAGTCGTTGGCTTTCTTGTGTGTCGAACGATGGCTATCGACCTTCTTGGCGAGGCTCTCAATGCCGGCGATCCAAGACGGCTCTGTGATGGCCACCGCGTCAGAGGCCGCGATGTATCCCCCAATGGCTGCAAGTTCGATCGCCTGTCGAGCCGATGGGTGAAGACCCTCTTCGGTGGACCCCCTGAGGAGAGGCTCAATGAGCGGACGCAGTCTTGAAGACTGTGCGACCGTCGCATAGAGAAGGTCGACAAAGTCTCCCAGTGCATGAACGTCGATCGATGCTTGTTCGGATTGAGTCACCAATTCCCATTCGGGTATCGGGGTGACACGAGATGCACCGACGATCCCCCTCATCCTGAAGAGAGCGGAACGAACAGCAGCGAGGTGATCGACAAGGTGCGGAATCGCCGATTGATCGACCGGGAGCCCATTCCCGTCGCCAAGTCTGTATTTAGCTTGGACTGCTCTATGTGCGTTGTCGCCGAGCGGATTTTCAGAAATGATCGAGTCCCTATAAGCCTCGAGATCAGCGCAAAGACTCTCCAGTACCAAGGTCTCGGAGGACCACTGAGCCGAAACGTCTCGTCCGACGAAATCTAGGGACTGCTGAAGTTGCTTACGAATCGAATCTGCGGTGGTTCCTTCATGGTGCATTTCGATGCAGAAGGGATCGAGGCCGATCTGTGCCAGTCTCTTGGAGACAGCCTCGAGGGCGACCTTTTTCTCCGCGACGAAGAGAATTTTCTTGCCCGCAGCCATCGCTGCGGCAATCGTGTTTGCAATGGTTTGGGATTTCCCGGTCCCAGGGGGTCCCTCGAGAACAAAGGAACGTCCGGCGAGAGACCACTTCACAGCGCGCAACTGCGATTCGTCACACTCGAAAGGTGCCATCACCTCGCCCGCGTACTCATCAAGATTTTCGTCAAGAGTCGCGTTGGTGCCTTCGACCAGATGCTTGACGACCGAGTTGCGTTCAAACAGCTTCCAGTTCTTTTGAATGTCCTTCCACATTCGAAAAGTCGCAAAATCCAAGACGGCGAGGCTGCACTCTTCTTCAACCCGCATGTCTGGCAATTTCCTGTTCGAAATTTCCAGCCGGATCGCGCGAATCATGTCGTCGACGTCAATGCCTGACTCGTCAAGATTTGGCGTTTCAAGTTCCTTTATGTGGAGCCGCAATTCAGAGCGAAGCTTCTCGATTAAGCAGTAGTTGGGGGAGATCTCTCCACCGTCTTCCAAAGTGATCTGAAACGACGACGATGCAGAACCCTTGAGTCTGACTGGCATGAGGAAAAGGGGGGAACGAACTTCTTTTGCGCCCCGTCCTGCCTCTCCAGGGGATGTCCAAATGAGAGTCCCGACGGTCAAGAAGAGTTGGTTCGTTGCGGATTCGGCTTCAGTTTCGTCGGCAATCTTTTTGAGAGCTCGAAAGCGGCGAGTCGCTTCTGATTCATGGTCTTTGGCGAATGTAGCTTGTGCAAGTCTCGCCGCGTCTGCGGGTGTGAGCCCTGCCTCTCTCAGGTCCGTTTCCCATTTCTGAATTACCTGAGAAGACAGGTCAACCGGAGCAAGAGGAACGATTCCGTGTGTCGTCGCAGACGATGTTTGGTTCTGTTCAGAGGGATCAGACAAGAAATCGCTTGGGAGATTATGAACGCACGTGGCGTGAACTGTCTTGCCACTTTGAAGCCGATTTTCGACGACGGCGAGAACTCCATGTGCCAGCGGTAAGCGAATGACCCGCTGGGTCGATCTCTTTTTCGTCTTGATTGGAAGGAAAGCCTCAGTCGGGTCAAAGTTGATCAAGAGATTTGAGTTCTCAATATTCAGAAGCGCGTCCATCCAGCGTCGGATTCTCGGCGGAACGTCGTTGACAACGAGCTTCTCCCGGGCATGGTCAGCGGTGTTTGAGTCTTGGAACTCGTAGAGAGTTGACTCGGCGCGTTCAATTCTGAAGGCCTCAGTGTCCTCTGTTGCCATGTACGCACCGTCTTGTAGAAGTCGATTGGGGAGGCGGCGAACTCCGCACTCGGCTGCGCGTTCTACGTCAACAATTGCCTTGAATTGACCAGCGCCCGCACCGCCAATGAAGTCTTGATGTCGATTGATAGCGACATCGAACGGCTCCTTGAGAGATCTGCAAATATTTGTGCTCTCAAATGACGCGAACATCAAATGGCCATTCATGATTTGTGCAACATTCACGGATGTCAGCACAGACGGACGAGATGGCGAGGGTCCATCTACAGCGCGTTCGCCATTCGCATCCAAGCAATTAGAAGGGGATAACAAGACGCCCGGAAAGGCATGGCCCTGAACGATGAAAATTAGAGGAGACAAACCGGCTGCCGCGATGCACGATGCTGCTAGGACCGTCGAGTCAAGGCAGGTCGCGGTTTTCTCGCGGAGAATGATGTCGGGGGTGCGTACTTTTTGTCCGTAACCCTCAAATGATGCCGGCGGATTGCTGTACTCGAGATCTAATTCCTGCAGTTCCTCGAAGATCGCTTTCAGTACCATGAGGTTCCGCTTCACACCATTTTCGTAGCCCTCGCGAAATGGTTGATAACCCGAAGTTGCTCCGTCGCCGGTTTGGGCTTTCAGACGCAAGCGAACCCGATCCATGATTTCTGAGATGAGGACGTGGTTGGGAAATACGAAGGCGGAGAGACAGTCATAATCCGATGGAACGTGCATCCACTGGTTGTACGCAAGAAAATCGATCCGGTGCCGAGCCTCTCCAATGAGAGTTCCATCAGCATGAACGCGAACGATCAGATCTCCGATTTCAGCCTCGTCGAGTGAAGCGATCCTGTTCAGATTCGGCCGAATGCGGTCGAGGAGATCGCGGTCGAGTGAGAGACCTTCGCCGATCGATCTGGCGGGAATTGCGACTTTCCACCTGTGAACCAGGCCCGGACCCGAAGGGCCGTCAGACTCAATGGAGATCACGAGCTCATCGCAATTTGGTGTCCACCGCCTGTTTTTCAATGTGATGCCGCGGACAAGAGGACGGTGGGAAGCCGCGGTGTAAAGGTACGGTCTGGCATCAATCTGAATCTCAAATCCGTCGACGCTCTGACTTCCCGCGAGAAGTGGATCGCCGACGACCCCCTGACCGTGCGCGCCATTGTCCATGTTGTTCCCCCCCAGAACTGCCCATCCATGCTCGGAAAGTCAGACTTACGATACAGATCGACCTTTAACCATCGGCTGTCGATGCCGGGTCGCCGGAGGACCGGGTGCTCTCGGAGTCAAAGTGGGTACCGAGTTCTGTTGCAATTTGGTGACAAAGAGGCCTCTGCGCCTGCGAATGTGCAACACCCCGTTGTCACTATCTTGGGGTGCGAAGTCTCCTCTGGCGGTCAGTTAAAGGCACCCTGAAGCTGCTTTTTTGGACATTTGCATTGGTTCTTGGGGGCTTCCTGGTCATTGTGCTCTTGTTGGTATTGCTGATGGCACCCAACCCGTTCCGATGCAATGACACCCACTAGTCCGCCTGAGTTGAGGCACCCTCGTCGCTGATAATTTCCCCACCAGGGGGTTTCGGTGGTCGACGACATCACGCTGCGCAACGAAGTGATGTCGATCGTCTTTCGCCTTCATCGCGACGCTTTGGCGGCGTGTGAACTCCGATGGTCTGGGTGGAGACCTGACTACCTTTCGGAACTTCGCCGATTGAAGTTCCGATCCGAGAAGGCTCAATGGCTACAACTCAAGCCCTGCAAGTTGTCAGACCCCCATTTTTTTATCAAGTCAATCCAGCACACACAGCGTGAGGTATTTCACGATGTTGTTGCGGCCGATCGGATGGCAATCAAAGACCTCGTAGATACTCGTAACCGGGCAGTTCACGGCGACCCGGTATTTGATGGGGATCTTTCGCGATTGGTCGATGTTGATCAGGTCATCCGCAAGTGTCTCGGATTATCCACCACAGATCGGGTGACTGCAGCTTGGCCGCCGAATAATCCACCTCCACCGCCGCTACCTCCAAAGCGGGCGCCGGTCGTCAATCCTTCGATACCGCAACCTTCAACTTCGACGCAGTTCGAGAGCGACGATGGTAAGCCGCAGGTATTGACCTGTTACATCATCTGCGACAGATCAGATTCGATGATCGGTGCGGGCATAGATGCCGTGAATGAAAGCCTCAATGCACTTCAGCGCACGATTGTTGCGGATCCGGTGATTTCCGAAAAATGTCGCATTTCCGTGATTTCGTTCTCCACCAAAGCAGCGCTTGAATTGCCGCTTAGCGACCTGACAACGATTGGATCCATGCCGGTTCTTGATGCAGATGGCGTAACGAATTACGCAAATGCCTTCCGTGAAACCGCAAATTTGATCGACAACGATCTCCGCGGCCTTGCGTTTACGCACCGCCCACTGAGGCCCGTAGTCTTCTTCATCACTGATGGAGCACCTACGGACGAATCCTGGGAGATTGCCTTGAGCGAACTCGTTGATCCCGCTCAGCTCTACGTGCCATCGGTGGTGGTGCTTCCAGTCGCACCGATCCCACAATCTGTCGCCGCGGCAATTCGCGGAATCCCTGGTGGTGCTGCTCCGCGAGTTCAAGCATTCGATCTCGCCGAACCCATTGACCGAGCCGTTCGACGGGCGATCGATACCGTGACAAAGTCGATAATCGCGAGCGTCGGCTCCGACAGCGGTGAATTTGTCGCACCCGATCTCGAGTTGGTGTAGCCAATGCACATCTGTCAACTCTGTCGAGTGCCAATCAGCGGCAGTTACATCCAGAGCCCATTCGGTGACTCCGTGTGCACTCAACACGGTGATCCGGGCCAGTGCGGGAATTGCCTGAGGTTTTCGTCAAATGGTGAGGCATATTGCGCGAAGTGTCTCCAAACTGCGATTCGCGATACGCGGCAAATGAAGTCCTGCGTGAGTTCCGTCCTGGCCTGGTTGGATTCCCTGCTCGGGAAGAACGGGCTCGCAGGCATCCCAACAACAGTTGGGACTGATGATCAGTTCACGCCGCAGTGCCTCGGGTTTACCGCGTGGACCTCAAACGGTCGAACAGTCGATTCACGGATTTTCATTCGTTCGGGGATGCCAGCCATTCATTGTGAGCAGGTATTGGCGCACGAATACGGCCACGTTCTTCTGGTTGCCGACCCGGTGGACTTTGGGTTCACGGGAGGCCTAGATAGTTCACAGGCAGTCGAGGAAGAGGGTTTTTGCGAACTTCTTTCGTATCTCTACATCTCTCAAGTTGGCCATCCTGATCGCGATCGAAAACTCCACGCGATTCGTGAAAACACCACGCCTATCTATGGTGAAGGCTTTCGTCGTCTCTGGAATCGATTCGAAGAGCTCGGTTCATTGCTGGCAGTGAGGTCAGAACTGTTGAGCAAATCCGTGACGCCTTATCCGACTTATGGAATTCCGACTCCATCAGGATTAAGTGATCCAAGCCGAGATCCCCGATTCCCAGTCTCAAACAGACCTGATGGAGGAATTCATATCGAAGGCGGGAGTCATCGACCAACGATCGTCATCGACCGCGCCCCTGCCCAACCTCGCAACCCAATCCAACCCGACTCACGGCCGGTGATCAAGTGGTGATGGGTTGTTATTCCCGCACGTTTCGTGAACGAGCGATCTAGTGACGACCCAATCCTCTGACGACGACTTCCGAGCCTCACGAGAAGTGTTGCCGCTCTATTTTGTTTGTGACGAAGGCAGATCGATGGCGGGGGAGTCGATCACCGCTGTTAACGATGGAATCGCAGCCTTGTTCAAGGCTCTTTCCATGGACTCTGTTGTGGATGCGAAGGCACGGGTGTCGATCATTGCTTTTTCTGATTCAGCTGAATTGATTCTACCGTTGTCGCGCATATCGGATGTCGTGGGTGTGCCCCGTTGTTCGGTGGGAGGCCCTTCGTCGTTTTCGGCGGCGTTTCGCAAGACGAAAGAGCAGATCGATGTTGATGTTGCCGACCTTAAGGAGCGGAACTTGCGTGTTCTGCGCCCGGTCGTGTTTTTCATTTCTGATGGTGTGCCAAACGATGAATCATGGATATCGGATCACGCCTTGCTGACTGATTCTGCAAACAAGTATCGGCCGCACATCATTAGCTTCGGTGTGGCGGGGGCTCAGGTCGATGTCATTCGCGATGTTGCAACTTCCGTGGACCGCACGGGGAAAAGATTCGCCTTCGTCGAGAAAGAGTCGGGTTCGAAAGCAATTCCTAAGGCAATTATGGAGGTACTGCGCTCCATTCAATCTGGGAACGTAATCGGAGAGTCGTTTGCTTCTGTCGAAGGTCTTTCGGCCATCACTGAAGACCTTGCGACTGCAGCAAAGAAGGCTCGCCTTCAACAACATCGGCTCGGGACGCCCGAAATGTCAAATGCGACCAACTTGGGCAACGAGCCAGTTGATAACACTCGGGTCATTGACAGCGGCGGTGTGCAGGTTCTGCCATTCTACATCGTCTGCGACGAGGGTGAATCGATGGCGGGGGAGTCGATCAATGCTGTCAATGACGGGATCACAGCGGTGTTCAAAGCTCTGTCGGCGGATCCAGTTGTGGATGCGAAGGCGCGGGTGTCGATCATCGCCTTCGCAGAATCAGCAGAGGTGATTCTGCCATTGTCACAAATTTCTTCTATTGCTACGGGTGTGCCTGGGTGTTCGGTGCGTGGCCCATCGTCGTATTCGGCCGCGTTTCGCAAGACAAAAGAGCAAATTGACATTGATCTCGCTGGCCTGAGGGCGCAGAACTTGCATGTGTTGCGGCCGGTCGTGTTCTTTATTTCTGACGGGGTGACACGCGATGAATTATGGCAGTCGGAACATGCTGCACTCACCGACGACCGATATCGAGATCGACCACACATCATTAGCTTTGGTGTTGCGGGAGCTCAGGCCGATGTCATTCGCGATGTCGCCACGCCCGTGGATCGCGCCGGGAAAAAGAAGTTCGCTTGGAAGGCGGACGACGGGACGA
>Ga0172372_10009951_pt1 | contig 12274 bp, 13 predicted proteins | sample LakKiv5m_2_FD_114544 | JGI IMG/M metagenome (GOLD analysis project Ga0172372, IMG submission 114544) | Freshwater microbial communities from Kabuno Bay, South-Kivu, Congo - kab_092012_9.5m | ecosystem: Environmental > Aquatic > Freshwater > Lake | place: Democratic Republic of the Congo...
ATCAGAGAATATATTACCTATCTTTACCGCTGCTTTTTCTTCATCGGTCTGTCTAATACTGTGTCTTAGATATCTTGGCATATCATCTCCTTATCCATTGTACCAAAAAGTAAAGAGGAGCGCGTCAAGCCCTTGGCAGTTTATCTAATGATTCAAATCCCAATGTGCGTTCTAGCGTAGCAACGAATCCCAATACCCCCAGTCAAGCCCTTGGCAGTTTATCTAATGATTCAGATTCCAATGTGCGTTATTCGGTAGCAACGAATCCCAATACCCCCAGTCAAGCCCTTGGCAGTTTATCTAATGATTCAGATCCCTATGTGCGTTCTAGGGTAGCAAGCAATCCGAACACACCGGCTCAATGTTTCAATACATTAGCAAGTGATAAAAAAGTTAATGTACGTGTCGCAGTAGCAAGCAATCCGAACACACCGGCTCAATGTTTCAATACATTAGCAAGTGATAAAGAAGTTGATGTACGTGTCGCAGTGGCAGGAAATCCGAATACACCAGCTGAAAATTTCGATGTATTGGCTCTGGATCCAGACGCTAATGTACGTGCCGCTGTTAGGGCAAATAAAAAAGCTCCATGTACCGCACGAGCTACCGCGGCGCTTCTAAGTTAATCCGTGGATTTAAGCAATCTCTCTGAAAGATTAGATATATCGAGCCTCCTATAAATAGCAGCAGTCTTGATTATTTGCTGCACATCGTCAGGAGAAAAATCGAATGATTGAAATTCCGAAATCATATGATTAAATTCATCTTCTCCGCCAAGTTCAACGGCTGCAACCAACCAAGTTAGGAAATCAAACTGCACATCTGTTCCAAAATTTAAATCAGAATATTTAGAAGGATTAGTTATATGCATGTTGTTTTTAACACATTCAAATCCCATATTATTCATATGCATCATGACCGTATCCGAAAGACTTCCAAGTGCATATATATCAAGAATGTTCCTGTCTTCCTCGACTTCAATAGTTGGGATAGCTTCAGGAGATAATTTCATCCTGGTTTCAAGATCTTTTCGTAGTAGTAGAGCGAAAGAACGTTCTGTAGGTATTGACATATTTATTCTCATACTTCGAGCCAAGGCAGCATCGAATTCCTCTGGCTTCGACTGAAAGAGATAGAGAGAATAGCTTCCAGGTTTGACATCGAAATTTATATAGGAGTACTCCCCTGAATCATGGGAACAGTAACTAAAGGAAGAATCACCTATCCATACTTGGGCATTCAAGACACTTTTATCTTCGATGGACTCGAAATTTCCGGGTAAAAAGTTTGCTGTCATTTCAGAAATTTTGTATCCCATTAAATCTTCATTCAGAGAATTTCTAAAATCCAGATCTGAAAAAGGAGTTCCGCCATTGTAAATCATCTCAATAAGTCGAGAGGATAACTCTTGATTCATGATGATCAGTGCACCTATAGAGTCCGTGAAATTGTCAGGTTTGCAGATTTGTAAAACTGTGTAGACACCATCCCCTCTCCCTGCCCGGAATCGAGCAAAAACCTCGGGGGAGCGATCGCATTCTTCGCAATCAGAAGTTGTGACGCTGTCATCCAAGCTACATGAGTCACATGGCTCTAAATACTCCGTAGCTATTGCGGCATTCCCGCCTTCTACGTTAAAAACACCCTTCACATATCCGATGTAACCTTCGCCTCGAATTGCATCGAGGGAATTTAGAAGTAAATTTGATTGCGCTTGTTTGCGATCAAAAAGGCCCATAAAACAAGTCTAGGAGAGGATTAATTGAATCGATAGTAGGGCAACTTACCTGACTAGAATGTCCGCATTGAGTGGGATGTTTACTTTGCCTTTTCCGTCTTCTACACTCTGACAGACATTAGACAAGGGGATTTAACGTGGGACTTTTTGATAAGAAAAAGAGTGGTAAAACACCGGCAGAGTCAAAACTGTTAGAAATTATCAGTCGCGCCTTTGATGCGGATACCTTTCAAGAAGTTGAATATGAGGGAGGAACTCATCGCTGGGGAGTACGCGAAGGCTCTACGTTAGTAGAAATTTGGGTTAATACAGATTATGGATCAGAAGAGGACCCTATAGCCGTGGTTTCATCTCTATGTGCAGTAGATACCAGAGATGACGATAAATTATATCGATTCTTAATCGAATCAGAAGAGCAGAGTATCTTCACAAATTGGACCGTGGTGCCTGGGAATATGTCAGGCACAGTTACGGTATTTGTAAGTTGCAACCTATCTTTAAATACTTTGGATGATGAAGAAATTCAAAGAGCTGCTTTCGCTGTTGCACAAACTTCTGACAAGCTTGATGATGAAATTGTCAAACGTTTTGGCGGCAAGCGTGCTCAAGAATTTTTGGGTTGGAACTAAAACGACGAGCGAATCAGAATCATCTTATTAGTTCGAAAAGTTTAAGAGATTTTCGACTGATTTCTCCAAACCATTTCGAATTTTTTCGATTCTCCGAAAAAGTTTCAACAAGTTCTGTTCGTAGTTGATTGGGCAAGGCAGAGAGATCTGACAGAGCTTGCTGGGTGCGGCCAGCCTCATAATCAACAAGTATTGGATAGAACTTAGATTCAGCATGTTCACCCTGAAGATAATCGTCGAGCCAGACTGACTTCAATTCATCCGGATTATGCCCTAATGCCCATCGATTCAGGGCGTTATTGCTTCGTGCGTTAGCCGCTTGTTCGAAATCGTTGGGGGTAACCCTAGATGTCATTACTCTGTAGTAGACCTCGTCGAAGAGATCAACGCCACGTTGAAACTCCCCTCTCAGCATGCAATGCCAGGTAAAGCTAGAGAGCGCATTTCCGCAACCAAGACGAGCGGAGGCTTCGAAGAATTTCGCTGATTTATCCTCTTTTCCTTCATTACTCCAAAACCATCCAAGAGCATTTAAGTAATAGCCAAGAAATTGGTCAGTGTAGTAGTTTTTAGATATCTCAAGGACTACCTCTCCAGCAAATTCAGCAAATTTCTTATTAATTGGGTACTGGAAACCTTCTCTCATGGCAACGACTAAGCCATCCTTAGCAAGACGTAGCAACGGTGTGGGATCACTCTTTTTTTCTGCGTCCACAGCTGCTTTAGCTAGCAAAGCTGACGGGAGTTCCAATTTAATTTGCTTTTCCATATTTATGGTCAACGGCAGCGTGTCTTCGTTTCGAGATGTTAAATGGTCAAAGTTAAGTGCGTAAAGTTCTTCAGACTCACTGCGCAGGTTTTGCATTCCCTCAGCAACCATAGTGATAACTTTTAAGCTTTCACTGACAGCTCGATAAAAATGGTCTGACTCCAAATCCAGAGACACTGAAACCCCTATCTGGTGTTGCGTGATAGGGCTCGTGGTTGGAATGAAGTCAAAAACAACTTCATCAATTCTGCCTCCTAAAAAGAGCGGTATTTCACAGACCGCCATCCTGTTAATAAAAAAATTTGGGACCTTATCATCTGGAAGTACGCCAAAAATGTCAAAACTCAATCCAGAGGTGGGAAAAATAAGAGCGCTATTTCGGACCAGCATTCGGATCAAATTCTTTTCATGGAGAGTTAGAGGATCATCGCCATATAAAAGTGGCGAGTGAATTAAAAGTAACGCTTCTGCATCATCTTGAATTAATTCAAGATGAACTTGAAAAGCTACATTAGAATCGGCATAAGGTATGGCAATCGAATCAGCAGAAACTTTTACATAATTAATAAAAAGCTCATCGAGAACATCCGTTAATTTATCAATAAAATCTGCATCACCCGTGGGTACAGTATTCTTCTGTACTGGCGCAGCACCAATTTTTTCTCGAAATGGATTTAGTAAACTTGTCCCTAAAGTAAGTTCAAGGTCATAGATTTCCTTATCAAAGTTTCTCATTTCATTTTGTTGAATATTCTTGACCAGATCACCCCAACTACTGCCTTCAGCGCCAGTACAACCAAACATGCCACAAGAGATTCCCATGCGATTTCCCTGAGAAACAGCGAAATTGTGCAAGGCATCCCTATTGCCTAATTTGGCTCCTTCGATCCAGAGCGAAATTTCCCTCTCATGATCCAAATTCTTTTGAGCTTCTAACGCTTCATCGAATATTTCATTAATGCGAATATTTCGAACGTTGTAGTCAGGCATAGGTGTGAGCGAAGGAGTCACGCTGGGATTCACTTCAGCGGGACCGGCGCCATTTACCATCTCAAAGAGTTGATTAAGTTGGAATTCATTTATGAGTCCAAGGAATTGAGAAGCTCGGAGGTCGTCTGCCTCTTGAGCCATTACGAACCCTTGAAAAATCCATCCAATGTCGCCTTGTTTGGCAAATTCGAGTATTTGATTTAGATAATTCTCCTGAACTTTATCTTCATCTTCGATGTGCTCGGCTAATGTCATGTATAACATACCTAATACCCACAGAGAGTGAGAATCCGAAAGAGCATACTCGCCCAGCATATTTTCGAGTTTCGTGAAGAGTTGCTCTTCATTTGCATTCTCATCTATACCAACCGCGTTACGTAATGTTGAATCCATAGGGTTTTGAATGAGTAATTCGATAAGATTGAGGTCGATTTGAGGGTTCTTTTTGTGAAGAAGATTTCTCCAAATTCCTAATACTGATTGATAGTCTTGGCGAACAATTGCGATATTGCCGAGCGAAAAAATAACATCAAAATTTTCTTGCTCAACCAGTTCCGCTAACTTTTCGTTCAATTCATTGAGAGAATGATCATCGGGTCGGAAGTTCTCCAAAGCTTCTATTAACCAAGGCAGTGATTTCAAGTCACCACTTTCGTAAGCTAATCGAAAGAACTTGATTGAATTGTCTACATCCTCTAAATCGCTATATCGAAGAGCAACCTGGCGGAGGAGATGGTTGAGGTTGGGATTGTCCCGGATAAGGCTTATTGCTTCGTCGAATTTATCATTATTTACATACCAAGTTACAAGGAAAAACTCGCGCGCATCCTTAGTTATCATCTTCACTCGAATCTATCCCTAGAAGTAGCGCAGTAGCTTTAGTTTCAGCAGAGGCTTTTTGATTTTTGTGCACTGCAGTTCGCACGGATTTATCTTCATCGAGAGCAAGTTGTGCCAGGATGTCATCAGGAATTGAGGGGTTAGCAGCCAGTGTTGCACGAACGTTGTAATCGGGATCTTGCCTCAATCTTTCCACGAAATTTGCAGAAAGATCTTGGCGACTGGCCACAGATTTACGTTCAATTTCTCGGACCCATTGCCCATCGGCATCCTCATTTGCCTGCCTACGTTCCCCCTCAGTTCTGAGATTTTCATAGAGATCACGAGCAAAGCTCTCAGGAAAATTAGGGTGACAAATAATATCTTCCAAAATTCCACGCAGTGCAATGTCCTTTGAATCTACAATTCTCTCATAAAGTTTCTGTAGAATTTCTTTTTGTACCGCTCCATTTTTCGCGATGGCACTCAATTCTTCGTGCATCCCAGATTCGACAAGAGGGTTAAGAATCTCTGTGGTCACATTAGGATTAGTAGCTACACTCCTACGGACACCCCACTGAGAATCTCTACTTAGTAGTTTCAATAAGTCGATTGGCAGTGATTTGTTTGTTGATACTGCATCCCGAATCGGATGACTTCTGTGATGAGCAAACTCATGAATGAGGCTTGGCTCCAAGCTAATCTGTTGAGCGACTGCTTTGAGAACAGGAATCTTCTTATCTTTACTAAGGATGGCAATTACTTCAGGAGATAACTTCGGATTCCCGGCGAGCGCCGTACGTACCTGAACAATCTCATCTTCAGCCATCATGAGGGCATATTTGTTAGGTAAGTACTCGTTCTTGGCCACCAATTCCCGTACCTCAGGTTGATGGCTGGTAGCCAAGTACTCAAATTCTACGAAAGTGTGATCCTTTTCTTCGATCTCAAGCCGATTCTCTTCCGTCAATTCAATGTCGTGGATGCTCAAGGCATAACCTCTGCTTCTTTGTTAAGAGACGATGACAGGTTCCTGCAGGAGTCTATTACGTAGCGCTTCGGGAGGGGTAATTCGGGTTAATTGTCCGTTTTTTTCACTCTGGCTAAATTGAATGATTCGGGGAACCATGTGTGGGGTGGCTACGTCAAAAGGATAGGCCTATTTATAAGTCATTCGGGAGGAAAAAAAGATGCCATATTACGAGTTTATTGGTGAAGACGCACAACGAAAGTCAGAAAATGCCTCCAAGTTTTGGGAGATCACACAAGATGGTGACTCGTTTACCGTGCACTTCGGCAAAATTGGAACCAAGGGACAAATAAAAGAAACAAAATGCGTCTCCGTAGCTGATGCCACAACAAAAGTTGAGAAATTGATCCAGGAAAAGACAAAAAAGGGTTATGTAGAGAAAACAAAATGATATTTAAGACACCGTCATATCGATTGCCCGAGCGAAATTCGGGATATCTTTTATAGCTTCGGATGTTGAGCAGCAAACAATTAACGCGTCAACTTTTGCTGGAAGTTCTTCCGGCCACGGCGTATAGCCATCGGTAAGCACGATGATAATTCGTGGCACTTGCTTGAGCTTTGTGGCAGCATCGATACCAACTCGTAGATCAGTTCCACCACCTCCGGTTATGCGAAGGCTTGCAATACTTGATATCGATCGTAATTTCTGAATTTCGCCGATCTGAGCATCACAAGGGATAACTGTTAAACCTTGTGAAATTCCATTGGTTCTGGCAATTCCTTCAATTTCCGATAAGAAGTCAGTTATTTCTTTATTGCTGATACTTCCGCTGGTGTCCACGACTATCGCGATCGGTGGCGGCGCAGGTTTGCGCATCGCAGGCAGGATGATTTCGTAGGTACTACTTGTCATGGCGCCCTGCCTACGAGAGGGACGCGTGTAGGTGTAATCCTTCCGCCCGAGAACGGTTGCAAGTGAGGTACGAAAAGCTCCAGCGAGCGCTCGACGCCAATCAATTTTTGGATTAAGTAGCTCATTGGCCCATCGCAATAATGCACCCGGGACCGAACCAATTCCTTTGGCGCCTGCGTAATTGAGAACATCTTGGGCAACGCGATCTCTGATCACATCCTGATGATCACGTTTGACTGCGGGAGAATTCTCATCAGCGCGGGGGAGTTCATATGCGCGTGCTCCTCCACCCATCACACTTCCGCAATCAGAAATCTGCTGCATCTCTTCAGGATGCTTCTCAAAATACTCAACAATTGTGAAGTAGGCAGTCTCGGTAGTCATATCGATTTTGACGCCATATTTTGAGAGCGAATCGTATCGAACGGGGTCAAATTCACCCCAAGGCATCGTCGACTCGTCGAGCGCACTATTGATATTCGCGTCACCCGCAAGATTCCAAATATTGTGCCGTGATGGTTCTTGATTGAGTGATTGAAATCGAGGCCCGTGCTTAGAGACACAGTGCATCGCCTCATGAAGGACCATTGTCGCCAAAACCTCTGGCGTTTGTTGTAGGACGAACTCCTCGTTGTAATACATTCGCCAACCATCATCTACAGCAAGAGTAGGCAGGTCATTTGATGGAACTGATCGAAGTGTGAAGAGTAAAGTCGAAAGATATGGCCATCGCGCTTGCGAGATAATCTTTGCCGCCATAATTCGCAAGTGAGCATCTTCACTTACTCCTGTAGAGGCTACAGGTGCGACTTTCGACATTTTTAGATCATTTTCGCTTCGGTCAATAGAGGAATTAAGGATTTCAAAAGCGCCTTATCTGGAGTAGCTCCTTCAGGGCGCTCGCGCAGCCAATCTCGCGCGAACGTAACCGCCAAATCCGGATTGCCAGAGGTAGCAACACGCTCGAGAACTATTCCAACCGCATTCCATCTTTCTAGAGTCATGTTGTTACGTAAGACAGCCATCAGTGAGGCTCCTACCACGTAAATCTTGTCCATACGCGAGGGGAGCGCAAAATCCTTAGGGGCCTTAAGAATCGCCTCTGGATCTGGTAAGTCAACATTGTCTCGGTAGGTTATGTATTCAGCGGCAGGACCGACTCCAATACAACCAGCAACGGCAAGTCTGCGAACACTCGCATCTAGAGTGCAAGCAGTTATCCATCCAGAGAGCACAGCGACCATTTCCCACGAACGTGGAGTTGGAAAGGCTCTACCCTGTTCAGTAGCTGTCTTGGGCAAGACTGTCGTAAGGTCTGGACGTGATGTGAGAAAACCTGCAAGTGCAGCACGTTCTGCAATAAGAGCCGCCTCTAATTTTTTGGCATCAGGCAGCTTTACTTCAAAGCTAATCCAATTACCAGCAAGACCATCTCGGACAACCTCAGCGGGCAGATCCCAGTTGATATGACAGAAGCGATTTGCAAGCGGAGGTGCAAGATCCCAGCCATCCGCCGCTTGCTCAGGTGGATTCGCAGCCGCAATAACGCTCGTGTCATCACCTAAATGACAATCGCCTGCAACTTTATCGAGGCAGACTCGCAACAAGGCAGCCTGAACGCTTGGCGGTGCTGTATTTACCTCGTCAGTAAAGAGAATTCCATCCTTAACTTCGGCAAGTCGCTGTGCCCAGTCAGGTGGGCGCAAAGTGGCAACTCCTGATGCAAGAAAGGGCAGACCGGCAAAGTCCTGAGGCTCTCGGATGCTCGCTAAGATCACCTCTAGATGTCTCTTTTGGCTCCGAGCAATTTCTTTGATTACTGAAGTTTTTCCCTGACCAGGTGGTCCCCAGAGAATTACCGGAATGCGCGCTGCAATACAGGTGATAAGCGTCTTATATGCGGCCGCATATTCGTCAATGGTAGCCAACAGGACCTCCTCGGAAATTTTCCCTATTATTGTCTAATCATGGATTGAAGGGAATACTCGCCCTATGAATCTTCTTCGCGTCGATGTAAAAGATTCCACATTGGAAAAATGGGTCTTTTCGGTCTTACAAGATTCTGGCTTCAAGCCCACGCGCGTTGATGACGTCATCAAACTTGAAGGTGTCGGAGTTGGATCTGGTGACTCTTCAGTGGATTTGGCTCTCAATTTGGTGGAGTTAGAAGGATTAAGGGTAATCGAAATTACCTCAGTGCTGAGAAGTGAAACTATGAATTTCGATCGTGCAGTTCTCGTATCTACTCGAGGAAATATGGCTTGTCTTACCGCAAAGTTCACGCCTGTTGAACTAAGTGATCGTTCTGGACATATCGTGCAAGCATCGATGATTCTCTATGCAGATTATTTAAATGAAAAAGAGCTACGAGCAATGATCTATCTCTTTATCAAGGAAGTGGATGTTATAGATAATGAGTTGGTACAACTAGCTGAACGCTAATTCTGGTCCTCATCGCCTTCATCCTCGCTTTGCATTTTAAGCGCTTCTTCTGGCGTAGGAAATAGACCATTCTCCATTAGAGCCATTACATCTTGTAAAAACTCTTCATTAAGAATGTCTTGTTGAGTTCTTTTATTAACTCCGCTCATTGCTATCCTCCCATAGTTTTAGTTGTAAATTGATTTAACCGTTACCGTCCTGATTTGTCAACATGAATCTGACTCCCGCAAATCGCAGGCATTAATTAAATACCTACAATCTCATCTAGAGATTCAAACCCTATATCCTCATTACCAGTTGCTTCTAATAATAAATCAAAGGTTTCGTTGATATAGATACGAGCCTCATCATTTATAGTTACCAAACCCTCAGCAACAAAATATGCTAATGGTAAGCCAATATCATTGTATTCGATAAAGTCTTGCAGTTCTTTGTTATCTCTATGTACATTCCATAGAGTAGCAAGAATCTCAACCTTGTTATCAAATGGTGTTTTAGTCGAAGAACGTTGTTTATTGCTTTTGAGCTCAGCCGTAGAGAATTTTTCTAGTGCTGTGATATCTAAAGCATAGCAATTTGTACCGCCGACTATTTGTAAGGCATTTGCAGTTCTAATCTGTTCACCGTTGACTAGTTCAACATGCTCTGCAAATTCAAACTCTAGTTTGGTGTTTTTCTTCAAATACTTTTTGAAGGATTCCGGATCTAAATTAGTCTCAAAATTTCCGACAATGGTCCAGAGATATTGGTGGTAGATAACTTCTTCGCTCGCTTCAAGCTCCTCAAATGTCATCCCGATTTGTTTGAGATATTCAGTTGGCATAGGGTGATGGTCAAAAACCAAATCCTTCGAAATCTTGTTGACTCCCCCTTCAAGGTCACCAGGTAGTAAAAGTTTCAAGTCCTTAAAAAATAAAGAAAGCCAATATGCCTCTCTTTCGGGATCATTGCAAACAAATGAAACCGTTGTGTAAATATCAATTTTCTCGTACGTATTCATGCCCACCTTCTGTACAAACGTTAGAGCTTTAGTTAATCGAGAACTTCTTTACTAGTTCGCAACTGTCTCCAGGTTTAGTTACATATGCCTTCGTGGTTCCGTCATCTGCGATGGCAAAGAAAGTCACGATCGATTCACCGTTGTACCTGCCACTGTCAACAGCTACTACGCGATCTACCAATTTAAATTTGACGACACAACCCAATTGTGCATTACTCAACTTGTTGAGTTTGCCAGGTTCGCCATATGGCGCAATCTCATCGAGTATCGCATCGAGGTTCTTCGCATAATCCATGCCTGATTTGGTGATCTGAACATTTGGAGCATTGCCTGGAAGATATTCAGTTCCACCTTCGGAGCCAAGCACTTGAATGTCGGAAGGGTCGACCTCTGGATTGACCATCTCACCAGTTCCTTGATTTGGTGAGCTCTCTTCTTGCGTTGGCGCCTGTGATGTAGTCGGCTCGCTTTCTTGCTCAACTGCGGGAGCCTCTTCTTCAGTAGCGCTCTGCTCTGGTGCTGGAGTGGGCTCACTCGGAGATTGATTAGGCTCTGCGGCTACTTCGGAGGAACCAGATTGACTCGTGAAAAGCGAGGTTTGAGTACCGGCAAATGTCAGGATGCCAAGAACTGCAGCGGCAGCGACAAGAATTTGGTAACGAGAAGTGAATCGATTAGTACCTCTACTCTGCAACGAAACTACGTTATTCGACTTCGACTTGGACTCTGCTTCCAAAGTAGCAATGTGATCGGCGAGAAATTTATCTAATTGCTTCGAAATGTCCTCAGGAATCGGCGTTGGTGCAGGCAACTTGCGAAGCAGGTCATCGACCCATTTGTATTCATCCTCTTCATGCGTACTCATCATTCACCTCCGTTACTACTTTAGACGGCTATCGCCAGAGTTTGGTTCCCCAGCATCGGGTCGTAAATCAGCTAAGAGCTCTGCGAGAGCTTTCCTGCCTCGGAAACAACGACTCTTTACAGTACCTGCTGGGATTCCCAGAACCTTCGCAGCATCCTCCACCGAATAGCCTTCCAGATCCACCTTCTCGAGCGCCTCGCGTTGATCGTCTGGCAACTGAGCAAGAGCATCGTAAATCCTGATGTTAGTCACAGAATCCTCAGTGAAATCCGCACTCACCTCAGAGCGGTTTTCTACATCGATCTCGCTTTCCACCAGTTGTGGACGAACCTGCATCTTTCGCAACAGGTCGATACATGCTCGGTCAACGATTTGATACATCCAGGTGCTGACTTTGGATTCGCCACGAAAAGAGGCAGCCTTCCGGGAAATTGTGATCCACGCTTCCTGAACGCCATCTCGAGCCAGTTCTTTATCACCAAAAATTCTCTTGCTTGCAATTGCGTAGTGCCATTTTTCATGTCGTTTGAGCAAAGTGCTTAATGCTTGATGGTCACCGAGCACATATGCACTTAGCAATTCCTCATCAGTTCGCTCATCTGTAACTACGGAAATCGTTCTACCACCTTGATGAGTATGCGGGAGCACTTCGGTGAGAGAAGGATAGTGTGCGTACGTTGATGAATCTAGACTGCTAAGCGTCGCGGCGCTCATCAGAGGCTTGCTCCTTGGATGAGAGTCTCCTCTCCTGAATTGAGATCTCGAATGACGAGCGTCAGGCGATAGGTGCTATCGAGGCCCAGATCTCCGATAGTGATAGCGCCACCAGTGCCATTAACTCCCACTGAGGTAGTCGCTCCACCTGGACCCACGACCATAATGGACGCGATGGTCCGTGTGGGATCAAAATCAGGAATACCCGCAAATTCTATGGTCGCGCTCCGGCTTCCATTACTACCCACAGAGCTCGCTGAGACAACTGGAGCAGCAATAGTTGCTTTGTCAGCAGCCACATCACGAGCATTCTCAACAGCTGGAATCTGCGCATCGGGAGTTTTGGTCGCGACGTTCTGCAAAATAATCTCTTCATTGGTGGTTTTATCACGAATTACTGTTTGCACGCTCACAAATGCATC
>Ga0172372_10009952_pt1 | contig 12274 bp, 7 predicted proteins | sample LakKiv5m_2_FD_114544 | JGI IMG/M metagenome (GOLD analysis project Ga0172372, IMG submission 114544) | Freshwater microbial communities from Kabuno Bay, South-Kivu, Congo - kab_092012_9.5m | ecosystem: Environmental > Aquatic > Freshwater > Lake | place: Democratic Republic of the Congo...
AAGCCCTCCACCATCAATTTACCTTCAATTCTTCCTTCAATATCAGCTTCCTGACATTGCAGATTTCCTTTCAGCAAACCGTTTTCACCAATCACTACTTTTGCAGATGTGGTAATGTTACCCTGCACTTCACCATCAATTCGGATATTGGATTCCGAAATAATGTCTCCAATGATCTTCGTTCCTTCAACCAGTTTGTTCACGCGATCCGCGTTTTCAAAATGTGTTTTTTCTTTTCTGTTCAACATGACTAATAAAATTCATCATAAAATGTCTCGTACTCCTGAAGCAATTTATTCTCAAACAAAAGCTTCATATTTTCCTGAGTGATCACCATGATCTTTGCCTTTTGAAGATCGAGCAGGTGTTTCCTCGTCGATTTGTATATACGGACATAATTCTTTGCGGTTACATCATCTTTGAATTCTTGTACTAAAATCACACTTTGGTCTTCTCCAAAAATCTTGGAACTTACCTTCAGAGCATTTCGACTGAAAAACTCACGATTAAAGTCTGAAACCTTTGTTTTTGCTGCACTTGAGCTCTCTCCTTTATCAAGAAAAATGATAACCCATTGTGCTGATTTTTCGTCAAAATTGAACGGAGATTTTTTTGTTCTGTCCACCGAAGAATTTTTTGAAAATCCTTCATTAATGATTTTAATCATGTCTTTGGCACGCGCCTCTTCATCTGTTCCGGGGTACTCAACAACTACTTGCTGAAGTACAGGTAACAACTCTTTCTTGTTTTCTGTCATTTGCCCCATGCACATGGCTTTGAGCAACATGTATTTTGAACGGAACTTATTGTCTTTTTCCTGATCAATAACAGCATTAGCTTTTGAGATGACAGGCATGTACAACCCCTTTTTATAGCGATCAAAAACTGCGAGATATTCCTGTTCGGCAAGTGCCTCGCGTTCTTTCCTCTTGATAAAGAAATCAGGATCCCTCAAATAATTTGCATAATCCGAATTTGGATATGTCATCAGTATGTGGTCCTTTTCGGCCTCTGCTTGTGGATCCGTCGCCGCCACTAAAAGTTTATAGAGCTGAAATGATGAGGAAAGATCTGTTTCACCTTCCGTATTTTTTCCCCTGACCGCCTCAAATTGCTTCCGTGCCATTACCGGCTCATTCAACTGTTCTTTATAGATCACACCAGCACTGTAAAGCGCTTCAAGTAATCGTTCTTTTGACAGTTTCAATGCACTATCTGTCAACGGAATATCCTTTAGAAGTAATTCTACTGTCAACGTATCCTTCTGCACGGGTTTATCGGGATCAACAACTGCGCTTGTATCCTCTTCTGTGTCATCTTTTAGAACGACAAGTACTGTTTTATCACTACGGCGCCAGTTGTCTTCATTCTCACGTGTCCCCCACAATTTGCGGAATTCATTATACCCATCACTTCTCGTTTTTGGATTATTGAAGTACCATTTACTTCCGGAGCCTGTGGTCTGAACCATTGCATTCTGATTCTGTTGGAGTTCACGCAGTTTTTCAGCTTCCATTTTCTTCCTGCGTTCTTCATCGGCTTTGATCTGCTTGATCACCCCTTCGATAAAGGCTGTTCGGTCATCTTCACTCATCGCCGCAATGCGCTGCACACTATCCTCATAATTCGCAGATTCCACAGCCTTGACAAGGTCAGCAAGATTGGACGCTTTGCTTTTCACCCCTTTCGCATTCGGATAGGTATCATCTATAACCGTAGCGCAAGAGTCATAGTATTTCTGCGCTTTCACATAATCACGGTGCGTGAATGAAAGATCGCCGAGTTTTTCATAAGACATCCCTTTCTGCCGGGGATTGGCTGTTGAGTAAAATGCAGACAGCGTCAGCATCTCGACCGCTTTTGGTTCGTTCGATTTTTGCAGTTCTATGTCCGCAAGTGCAAAGTAGATTTGATCTTTGAATGGAGCGTTCTTCGCGTCACGCAACATTTTCAGCAATTCTTTTCGCACCTTTTCATCACCTCCCATGAAGGCTCTTTTCAATCGAGCATTGAAATGCATCTCATAAGGCGCATTGTACTTAAGACAAGAGGTATAATGTTTCTTAGCCTCAGTGCGGTTGCCAACCGACTCATTCAATTGTGCAATGATGTAGTGCACACGTGACTTATCTGTTTGGGCCTTTGCAAATTCCAACGATTTCTCAAGTGACTTTATCGCTTCCTTCGGCTCCTGCTTTCTCAACGCTAATTCTGCCTTGGTTTTTTCCAGTTCAAAATAAATAGACTTCGGGACTTGCGCGATTGGGGCATCTGATTTACTGTCTTTCTTGGCAGGCTTTTTCTCTTTTGACCGTTCTTTTTCGTCTGTTATGGCTTTATCGAGACTGTTCAGACAAAACCCTGCTTCAGTCAGTTTGTTGAGTTGCAAATTGGTTTTGGCCATCCAAAGATCGGCAATGTAGATTGATGGGTCATTGGAATAAAACTTCTTCACGAATGTGAAACCCTTCATGGCTGCATCATAATCACGCCGGTAAAAACTTGCGACACCAATCGTGGTCCAGTTTTCATCGATCCATTGATTGTGCTCCTCTTTTTTCAACGATGGACGATCATTGCTCGGCATACTGTGGCGTTGAATGACTTTCGTACATTTTGAAATAGCTGTATCGATCGCAGCATACATGCCTACAACTTGTTCTTCATTAGGCAATGCCTCAATGGGCAGGACCTGGTAATAATTTTCTTTTAATGAACCCCTGAAGGTTGTGAGGGATTGACGAATCAATTCATTCGCATTGAAATAACCGTTGTAATGAGCTGTGAGGCCGTGATAAGAACGATTAACCAGGGTATTTTTTTCTGTTGAACAGGCTGTAAGCAACCATAGTAACAGAGTAAAACTCCCAATGAATCGAACAATTCTATACATGAAGTGCTTCAGAAAAAAATGTATTTCAAAAACGTACGAACACCTTGTTTATTTTACTGAAAGTCTGACGTATTATGCAATATTCGTGAAAACTTGCTGAATGTCATCATCATCTTCAATCTTATCGAGCATTTTCTCAACTTCTACCATTTGATCTTCGGTCAATTCAATAGGGGATGTTGGAATGCGTTGAAGGTTTGATTTTTGAACTTCGACCTGCATGTCTTCCAAGGCCTTTGCAATCGTACCGAAGGAAGTGTAATCCCCATAAACAAAGATCTTATCCTCTGTCACTTCAATCTCTTCGCAACCCGCATCGATCAGTTCCAGTTCCAATTCTTCAGGATCAATGGTTTCTGATTTATTGATTTCAAAAACAGATTTACGGTTGAACATAAATTCAAGGGAACCATTTGGAACGACTCCCCCACCCGCTTTATTGAAATACGATTTCACATTGGCAACTGTACGTGTGGGGTTGTCTGTAGCACATTCCACCATGACCAGAACACCATGCGGACCTTTACCTTCGTAGATGACTTCTGTAAAGGCACTGATATCTTTTTGAGCAGCACGTTTGATGGCCGCTTCAATATTGTCCTTGGGCATATTTTCAGCCTTGGCATTCTGAATAGCCGTTCGCAATTTAGCATTGGTAGATGGATCTTCACCTCCTTCTTTGGCAGCCATCGTAATGGCTTTACCCAATTTCGGAAACAATTTGGACATTTTATCCCACCGTTTTTCCTTTGCTGCTCTTCGGTATTCAAACGCTCTTCCCATATGATCTATTCGTTAGTTGTGCAAAAATATAGTTTTCTTTTAATTGCCGTGTTCATCCTGATTTTGACGGATTCAAAGCATGAATGAATGTTTTTATTTTAACACTAATCCTCGGTGAACACTTGGAATTTAACTTCAAGTTGGGTGCTTTTTATATTTTTGCTGCCAAATTCATGTCCATGAAACGAATTCTGATCCTTGGCGCAGGTTTATCGGCTTCTTCCCTGATACGTTATCTTTTGAACAATGCTATTGACTATGATTGGGAGGTTCGTGTCGTGGATCAGGATCTGGAACTCGTTAAACGAAAATTAGGCGGACATGAACGCGGCGTTGCCTTGCATTTTAATGCACTTGACAGAAATGAACGCAAGCCGGAAATCGAGAAAGCAGATCTGGTGATTTCGATGCTCCCTGCTCGCTTTCACCCGGAGGTGGCTGAAGATTGCGTTGAACTGAAAAAGAACCTCATCACACCTTCCTATATTTCGAAAGAAATGCTTGAACTGCATGACAGTGCAATCGAAGCGGGCATTGTGATCATGAATGAGATTGGAGTGGATCCAGGGATCGATCACATGAGCGCGATGAAGATCATACACGAAATTCAGCAAAAAGGCGGCACCATTGAAGCTTTCCGTTCCTATTGCGGAGGATTGATCGCTCCGGAAAGTGACAATAATCCGTGGAACTATAAATTCACCTGGAACCCAAGAAATGTCGTTCTGGCGGGACAAGGCGGCGCTTCATGCTTCCTTGATCACAATGAATACAAGTACATTCCCTATAACCGACTGTTCAGTCGACTCATTCGCGTTTCCGTAGATGGCTATGGCGAATTTGAAGGTTATGCCAACAGAGATTCTTTATCCTACAGAAAAACTTACGGACTGGAAGACATCCCAACTATATTCAGAGGAACACTGCGCCGCCCGGGATATTCGGAGGCTTGGAATGTTTTCATAGAACTGGGAATGACCGACGACTCCTACAAGATGGAACGTTCAGAAACGCTTACGCCACGAAGTTTTCTAAATGCGTTTTTACCATATCACCCAACACGCACAGTTGAGGATAAATTCCGAGCTTTTCTGCGAAGCGACCGAGAGGCATTTTATACTAAATTTGAATGGCTTGGCTTATTTGAAGGTGCTGCTCCGATCGGCATCAAAGACGCGTCTCCTGCTCAATTGCTTGAGGCCATCCTCAAAGAGAAGCTTGTGCTTGAAGAAGGAGATAAAGACATGCTCGTGATGTATCATGAATTTGAATACCAATTAGATCAGAAGCGTTTTAAAGTCACTTCTTCCATGGTCAACATTGGCGAAGATCAGGTGTATACCTCCATGTCAAACACTGTAGGGCTTCCTGTTGCCATTGCAGCCAAACGCATTCTGACCGGCGATATTAAAACAAAAGGAGTAACGCTTCCGGTGCAGCCGGAAAATTACGAACCCATTCTGGCAGAACTCGCAACGTTTGGGATTTCTTTCGAAGAGTCCGAAACAGAGATCTGATTAAATCTTTTGTAATCCAAGCGCATTGTCCTTTCTGATGCGGCACGAATCTTTATCTTTGCAGCGCTTAAGCTCATTTCATGTCAAAGGATAAATTCACGGTTACAGCCGCCCTACCCTACGCCAACGGTCCTCTGCATTTAGGTCACGTTGCCGGTGTTTACCTTCCCGCCGATATCTTCGTACGTTTCCTTCGGATGAATGGACACGACGTTGCTTTTATCTGCGGAAGTGATGAGCATGGTGCGGCAATTACCCTTCGTGCGAAAAAGGAAGGAATCAGCCCCCAGGAAATCGTTGACAAATACAACGCGATCATCAGCAAATCATTTAAAGACTTTCAGATCTCCTTTGATATTTTCCACCGTACATCAGCGCCAATTCATCATGAAACTTCTCAGGAATTCTTCCTGAAACTTTATGAAAACGGCAAGTTCACGGAGGAAACGTCAGAACAATATTACGATGAGGAATTCAGCCAATTTCTTGCCGACAGATACATTACCGGAACTTGTCCAAAATGCCAGAACCCATCAGCTTATGGGGATCAATGCGAAAAATGCGGAACGGATTTGAGTCCGACCGAACTCATTGACCCTAAATCTACGTTGAGCGGTAAAACACCTGTGTTACGTTCTACCTCTCACTGGTATTTACCGATGGATCGCCATGAAAACTGGCTACGTGAATGGATCAAAGACGGAACGCTTGACGGTGCTCAACAGCATGACCCTAAAACCTGGAGAAATCAGGTGATCGGACAGTGCATGTCTTGGATCGATGGTGGTCTGCATGCCCGTGCCATGACACGCGATCTCGACTGGGGAGTAAAAGTACCTCTTCCAAATGCAGACGGGAAGGTACTTTACGTTTGGCTTGACGCCCCGATTGGATACATTTCAGCTACCAAACAATGGGCACTCGACCTAGGGAAAGACTGGAAAGACTACTGGACGGGCGATCGAAAGCTGGTTCATTTTATTGGCAAGGATAACATCGTGTTCCATGCCGTAATCTTCCCGATCATATTGAAAGATCATGGAGATCTCATCTTGCCGGACAATGTGCCTGCCTACGAATTTCTCAATCTGGAGGGAGACAAATTTTCTACCTCCCGCAATTGGGCTGTTTGGTTGCATGAATATTTAGAACGACATCCCGGAAAAGAAGATGAGTTGAAATACGTCTTGACATCCATTGCTCCGGAAACCAAAGATTCGGAATTCACATGGAAGGAATACCAAACGCGTGTGAATAGCGAACTAGCCGATATTCTTGGGAATTTCGTGAACCGGGCTCTCGTATTAACCAATAAATATTACGAAGGTGTGGTTCCAGAAACAGGGGCCTACTCAGAAGAAGATCAGCGCGTTTTGGACGAAATGAACGCTATTCCACAGCGAATCAGCAAACTGATCTATGCGTATAAATTGCGGGATGCACAGGCAGAAGCCATGAATCTGGCACGTTTAGGCAACAAGTATCTGGCCGATCAGGAACCGTGGAAATTAATCAAGACGGATCCGGAACGAGTTCAAACCATCATGAATATCGCTTTACAGATCACAGCGAATCTGACGGTCGTATTACAACCCTTCCTTCCTTCGACTGCCAAAAAACTATCTGACTTCCTGAATTTTTCTGAAGAAAACTGGGATCAAGCAGGATCACTTCACTTGAAAGCAGGGCACCAGATCGGAACTCCTGAAATTCTTTTTCAAAAGATCACAGATGAAACCGTGGAAGAAGAAGTTAACCATTTACATAACTCACAACCGATGGAAAGCACATTTGAACCGCAAAAAACAGCTATTCAGTTCGATGACTTTACGAAATTGGATATTCGTTTAGGAACCATCCTTGAAGCGGAAAAAGTGGAAAAGGCAGACAAACTTTTGAAATTACTGGTAGATACAGGCATTGACAAAAGGACCATCGTTTCAGGGATTGCTGAGCATTACAAACCGGAAGAAATAATTGGTAAAACCGTACAAGTATTGCTGAATCTTGAACCACGTAAAATCCGCGGAATCGAATCTCAGGGAATGGTCCTGATGGCAGAAGACGCCGAAGGGAAACTGAGTTTTATGCTTCCGGAGAAAGGGTTTGGTGCCGGTGGAAGTGTACGATGATGAGAACATAGACCGCTGCGCTCATAGAAGTTGGAACATAGACAATACTTTTCAATGACACCATGCTCGATGCTCCATGTTCTATGCTCAAAAAACCTTTAAAATGAAGGACCTCATCTCTCCATCCGAACTGCAGCTTCAACTTCAAAACAAAGAATTCGTTTTGAAAACTCAACATCAGATCTCAAAGGATTTTGCGCAGTTCCATTTGTTATTTGACGAGGAATTTGAATCAGAAGCACTTACCAAGTCAACTTTGGAGCAACTGATTTCGGAGCGCATAGCGGAATTGATGAAAGAAGGCGAAACACGTTTACTGCAACTGCTCTACACCATTGATCTTCCGGAAAAAGAATTTCTGTCAATTACAACCGATCCGAACTTCCTGCAACTCCTTTCAGAGAAGATTCTTTTTCGGGAAGCTTACAAGGTTTTTCTTCGAAGTCGGTTTTCTTTAAAATGATTCCAAATTAATTTGGCCTCCTCTTTTTCAATGTATTGCCTTACCTTTGGGGAAACTAACCACTCAAATGCCACTATTTCGAAATTGGTTCAGGGCTACAAAAGAACCATACACTGCATCTACTCGAAGAGAATTTGATATTTTCTTCAGCTTTTCCAAGATGAATCTCGACGGAACTGTTCCGCCGGATGTCATGCTTTACAACAACCTATTCGAACAGATTCAAGCTGCCGATAAACTAGGTTTCAAACGTGCCTGGGTTGGAGAAGCGCATTTTTCTATTCGACCTGAACAGACCAAGCCACAACCACTTCTTCCTCATTTCAATGGAGAACTATGTATCAATACAGATATTTTGCAAATCGCACACGTAGCTTATACTCAAACATCACGGATTGAGATCGGTTCGGCAATACGAAATATTCTGGTCAATGGCGGTCCGATCGCACACGCAGAGGCGGTTAGGAATTTCCTTACGATACAACATGACAATCTCCGTCGAACGGGAAGAAAATTGAATATTGGCTTCGGCATCGGCCGTTTTGAATACGCAAATGCTGTTTATGGCGTAGAGCCACGCAATGAATTGGAGCGAAAAGCATGGAGTAGTATCCGTGGACTAATCCTGAAAGAAGCCTGTGAGATCTTTTTGCGGCTATTGAAGGGTGAATTGATCGGTTCAAAAGATATTCCGGAGAAAAAACTCCTTCGTGAGGATTTTGATGAAACGAAATGGTCCGAACTATGCTCACTTGCCGGACAATCAGCAGACCTCCCGTATATGATCATTCCTCCTATCTGGAATTTCGAACCCATAAAGATCATTCCTGAAGAAGTTGAACTCGATTTGCTGGATCTGACTGTCGGTTCACATGACCCTTCGCTACAAGAATACCTGAATCAATTCCATCCGGTAAAAGTCTTCAACCTCTCGGTTACGCCCAATCATGTGATCGATGAAACACATGAACGACTGAAAAAATGCTTTCATCCATCCGGAGGCTCTTGGCAGAGATCCTACATGCCTAGGACGATCATGATCTTTGTGAATGCCGAAAAAGGATTGAGTGCAGCTCAACAAAGTAAAAAGGCAGCAGAGGAAGCAAAAGACGCCATGACAGCCTACTGGAAAGCTATGGAAGGAACTGTGGACGAGAAAAAAGTTGCTGATGGGATGGAAAATGCGCTTTATGGAAATCCGGAAGAGGTGTTAAAGCAATTAAACGAGCGTTTTCATCCTGAAGATCGACTAATGACCTGGTTTGATTTCAACACGAATGACAAGGAGATTGTGATCAGAAGAATGACTGATTTCATGGAATTTGTTGGTAAACGTTGTTAGCATGAAAAAGGAACATCTCATCATCGTTGGAGCAGGAATGGTTGGTCCGGCTACAGCACTGCTGTTAAAAGACAACTTCGAACGCATCACGATCCTTGAAAAACGAGCTAATCCAACCGAAGTAGGCGAAAAGCTCACAAAATCGCTGCAGATCGTTATCTCTGCGAAGGGTTGGCAAACCATCGAAGCTTTAGGTCTGAGGGAAAAAGTGGAATCCAATTGCATGCCTCTTCATGGTCGAACAGCCCACAAAAAAGGAAACACACAGTTCGAACCTTACGGTGCAAATGGGGAGACGATCTTCTGTATTTCCAGAAAGCGCCTGCATTTTATCCTCCTGAAGGAAATTCACAAATACGGTCAGATCGATATCCAATTCGAATCTGAGGTTACGTCTATTGATGAAGAACAATCCATCATTCACGTATTGAATACGTTTGAAAACACGACGCGTGAAATGACCTATGATCTGCTTTTAGGAGCTGATGGCGTTGTATCTTCTGTAGCACAACATCTTAATCCGGAGGAAGGACGAAAACATCACCTGGAAGATGTGACTTACAGGGAGATCACCGTAAAAGATGTGGAACTGGATTTTCGAACATTTCATTACGGCCAGGTTGGTTCGGCGATGATAGGAGCTTTTCCAATTAATGAACGAGACTACAGCCTGTTCATGGTTCATGACCGACCCTTGTATCAGGAATTATGTGCACAAGCCTATCAAGAGCAGTTTACGAAGGAGTTCTGGTTCGATCATGAACTGAATCGAAATATTTATGAACGACTGATGGAAGCGCAAGATGGTTTTCTGGGATCTGTTCAATGTGAAAACTGGCATCGAAAAAACCATATGCTCATCATTGGAGATGCTGCTCACGCGATTCTGCCCTTTATGGGTCAGGGACTGAATACAGGTTTAGGTGATGTGCATGACTTGTACGAACTCATGCAGGATGGCTACCCGGATTGTTTTGAAAAATTCGTGGCACAGCGCAAGAAAGAAGCGAATGCCATCCGCGAGATATCATCCTATCAGTTCCGCTACCTCACACACCGATTGAATGAGGAAGAGCTTGATTTACTTCATTCAAAATCTGACTATTACAAACAGAACGGCTTGCCTACCGTGTATGAAGCATGCGCGTTTACGCTTGAACCGTTTGCGGAAATTCTGAAGAAGGATAGGGATTTGGAAAATCGGCTGTGAAGAAGCGTCGGAAATCTAAAACAAAATCTTAAGTCCAAACCGCTTTCCTTACTTGTTAATTCCCTAAATTTGTGCTTCCATAATTGAGCTCAAAAAAAATGGATAAAGTTTCTTACGTTGGCAACGCAGATGTAAATGCGATCGACCACTTGTACAAACAGTACCTTCAGGATCCCGAAAGCGTTGATATTGGCTGGAAAAAATTCTTTGAAGGCTTTGATTTTGCCCGCACAAGCTATGAAGATGGTGGAATTCCAGAGAATTTTCAGAAAGAATTCAAAGTTCTGAACCTGATCAACGGTTACCGCACGAGAGGACACTTGTTTACCAAAACGAATCCTGTTCGTGACCGAAGAAAATATACGCCGACACTTGATCTCGAAAATTTTGGTTTGACCGAAGCAGATCTCGACCTCGTATTTCAGGCGGGTGATGAAGTTGGATTAGGAGCTACTACGCTTCGTGCGATCATTGAACATCTCGAGCAAACGTATTGTCAATCGATTGGTATCGAGTATGTGTATATGCGCGATCCAAATCGCATCGATTGGCTTCGCAGTAAGATCGAACTAAAAAACAGACCTGTATTTTCGAAAGAACGCAAGATCCAGATCTATAAAAAATTGAATCAGGCAACAAATTTTGAATCGTTCCTGGGCAAGAAATTCGTTGGTCAGAAGCGTTTCTCTATTGAAGGAGGTGAAGCATTAATCCCTGCGTTGGATACATTGGTGAACAAGGGCTCATCACTTGGCGTAGAATACTTCGTAATGGGGATGGCTCACCGTGGACGTTTGAATACCCTTACGAATATCTTTGAAAAAAGACCGAAAGATATCTTCTCTGAATTCGAAGGAAAAGAATTTGACTCGGTTGATTACTTCGACGGTGACGTGAAATACCACCAGGGATTCACCTCACAAGTGACGTTGGATTCCGGAAAACAGATCGGTGTAACACTTGCTCCGAACCCTTCACATTTGGAAGCTGTAAATACGGTGGTAGAAGGTATCGCTCGTGCGAAAGTAGATCATGTGTTGAAAGACGAGAAAAAGATCTGTCCGGTGTTGATCCACGGTGATGCAGCTGTGGCTGGTCAGGGAATCGTTTACGAAACCATACAGATGGCTCAACTGGATGGCTACCGCGCAGGTGGTACCGTTCATCTTGTGGTGAATAATCAGGTTGGATTTACAACCAACTACCTGGATGCCCGTTCATCAACATACTGTACTGATGTGGCTAAGACAACCCTTTGTCCTGTCTTCCACGTGAATGGCGACGATATCGAAGCAGTTGTTCAGGCTATTGAGATCGCCATGGAATACCGTCAGGAATTCAATCGTGATATTTTCATTGATCTGCTATGCTACCGTAAATACGGTCACAACGAAGGAGATGAACCTAAATTCACGCAGCCGAACCTGTACAATATCATTGCAAAACACCCAAATCCGAAAGACATTTATTTCGCTCAATTGGAGAAAGAAGGTGTATTGACAAAGGAAGAGGCAAAGAAATTCGAAGATGCTTACAATGAATACCTGGAAAGTGAATTCGATATTTCACGTCAGAATGACAAAGCACTGGTTTATGACTTCCTTAGCCAGACCTGGGAAGGGTACCGTCATGGAAAAGTGAGTGATTTTGATCATTCACCGGAAACGGGAGTTGACAAAAAGAAACTACTGGAACTGGGAACAAAACTGGCTACACTTCCTGAAGGAAAAAAATATTTCCGCAAGATTGCCAAGATCTTCGAAGATCGATTAAATGCGGTTAAAGAAGATCGTCTTGACTGGGGTACAGCCGAGATGTTAGCTTATGCCACATTGTTGGAAGAAGGTCACCCGGTTCGCATTTCAGGTCAGGATGTGGAACGTGGAACTTTTTCTCACCGTCATGCTGTTGTTAAAACGGAGGACACAGAGGAA
>Ga0172372_10009958_pt1 | contig 12271 bp, 13 predicted proteins | sample LakKiv5m_2_FD_114544 | JGI IMG/M metagenome (GOLD analysis project Ga0172372, IMG submission 114544) | Freshwater microbial communities from Kabuno Bay, South-Kivu, Congo - kab_092012_9.5m | ecosystem: Environmental > Aquatic > Freshwater > Lake | place: Democratic Republic of the Congo...
ACAACTTCTGGATTTTCTTTTTTTAAATATTCCTTGTTGTACCATTTTAGTTTTTCAATATTGAACACTGCTCCTGATTTTTGAACTTTATCAAGTGAAAATTCTTTTATTAATTCTTCTATTGAAAAAATTTCTAGGTCTGTGCCAGGGTTCCATCCTAAAAATGCAAGGTAATTTAATAAAGATTCTTTTGAAAATCCTGCGTTTTTATAGTCTTCGATTGGCACCGCGCCGTGACGTTTTGAGAGCTTTGTTTTATCGGGACCAAGTATAAGTGGCAAGTGTGCATAAACAGGGCGCGGTGCACCAAGAGCTTCTTGAATCAAAATTTGTCTTGGAGTATTTGAGATACCATCTTCACCTCTAATTACATGTGTTACTCCCATATCAAAGTCATCGGCAACTACTGCAAAGTGATAAATTGGTTCTTCTAATGATTTTGCAATAACAAAATCTCCTAGTTCTGTTGTATCAAAACTAATTTCTCCACGAACAACATCTTGAAATGTCACAACCTTATTTGGATTTTTAAATCTAATTACTTCTGATCTCTGACCTTCTTCTTTAACTTCTTCTTTTGATATATATGCATGACCGCTAGAGATAATTTTTTCTAAGTGTTTTTTGTACGCCTCACTTCTTTCACTTTGACGATAAATTTCTTCATTGTCCCAATCAATTCCAAGCCACTTTAGACCTTCTACGATATTGTCTTCAAATTCTTTTTTACTTCTTTCTTTATCTGTATCTTCTAAACGAAAAATTATCTTTCCATTATTTTGTTTTGCAAACAAATAATTAAAAAGTGCAGTACGAGCTGTACCTAGATGTAAATTACCAGTTGGAGAAGGTGGAATTCTTACAACAACTTTTTTGCTATCGTTCTTTCCAAAAATTTTTTTTAAAAAATTAATCTTCATGTTTTAAAATTATGTTAATTATTGCTTGAGCAATTGATGTCTCTGCATCTGGCTTTGCAAATTTACGAGCACCTTCTATCATTGAGTCGTTAATTGTTTTTGTTTCTAAAATACGTTCTATTTCTTGAACAAGAAGTGTGGGTGTAAGGTTGTTTTCTTCTATAACAATTCCTGCCCCTGCTCTAGCGTATGCATAAGCGTTTTTTCGCTGATGATCTCCGTTTGTTTCGGTGATAGGGATAACAATAGCTGGAATTTGCCATTGTGCAACCTCAAAGAGTGTTGAACCACCTCTTGTTATGACTAGATCTGCTGCTCCTGCTGACATTCTCATTGCAACGTTATTTAAGTATGGAAAAGGCTTATATTTTTCTAGCATTTTTTCTTCTATCACAGATACTCCTGACATTTTTTGAATTTCGTCAAAATTCTTAGATCCGGTTTGGTGTATTATTTGATATTTATCTAAAAGCTTTGGCAAAACATCTATAATTGCATAATTTATTTTTTGAGCACCTTGGGAACCTCCTAAAACTAAAATTGTTTTAAATTGAGGACTTAAATTTAAGAAATCGTGCCCACCTTCTGTAGCTTTCATTTTTATTTCTTGTCTAATTGGATTACCTGTCCATGCAACTTTTTCTTTATTAAAATATTGTGCAGCTTCTGGATATGATATTGCAATCTTCTGTGCAAACTTTCCTGCCCAAGCATTTGCTCTGCCGGGAGAACTGTCCGATTCGTGAATTATTATTGGGATTCTCAAAATTCTAGCGGCGAAAACTACGGGAACACTTCCAAATCCACCTTTGCTAAAAACAACATCTGGATAAATCCAAAACATAGTCCACAGCGCTTTTATCATTCCTATTGTTGTTGGAATAAAATCAAAAATATTTCTGGCGGTATCATCCAATCTAAGTTTTCCAGCGTAAACTTTTTTAAAAGTAATTCCTTCATCATATAGAGCAGATGCATTGTATTGAGTAGGTGCAAGAAAATACATCTGAGGTTCAATTAGTTTATTGTCTTTAACAACTTTTCTAATTGCTTGTGCCACAGCAATTATTGGATAAAAATGTCCACCTGTTCCTCCGCCTGTAAATACAATTCTCATAATTATTTAGTTTGTTTTTGTCTTGAAATATTTAATAAAATTCCACATGCACAAAGTGTAAAGAATAACGCTGTACCTCCGTGACTGATAAATGGAAGTGGTAGTCCGGAAATTGGAATTATTCTCATCATTGTCGCCATATTCCAAAAGGCCTGTACACATATGAGTATAACAATTCCAACCACTACAAGTCTACTAAAATTATCAGTTATTTGGTTTGAAATCTTTAATCCTCTCCAGCCAAATAAAAGGAATAAACTTATTAAAAATACAGCTCCGATAAAACCGAATTCTTCTGCTGCAACTGCAAAGACTGAGTCACCAACTGGTTCTGGGAGTGATGTAAATTTTTGTAAACTTTGACCAAAACCTCTTCCGTTAAATCCACCTGCTCCAATTGCAATCAGTGAATGCTGACTTTGAAATCCAATACTTTGTGTAGATTCATGTGGTTTTAAAAAAGAAACAATACGATCTCGAATATAAGGACGCACGGCAATTAAACCGCCTAAAGCAATTAATGCAATCAAAAATAAAATTAAAAGTTGTTTAAAACGAGCTCCTGCAACTAAAAACATTGCAGTACCAGCAATCATCATTACAATCATGGTGTCATTGTCTTTTTGTAAAATTAATCCAAGAGCTGCTAAACCAGAAATTATTAGGAAAGGAACTAAACCATCATGAAATGTTTGAACACCTTTTTTCCCAACCATTGTAAACCAAGTGGCTAAATATAATAAATAAGTAATTTTTAAAATTTCAGAAGGCTGAAAAGATAATGGACCCAATTCAATCCAACGAGTTGCTCCGCCGTGTGACATTCCTAAGCCAGGAATAAATACTGCAAACATTAAAATAATTGAGACAATATATGCCCAAAATGAATTTTTTCTTAAATTTTGTAGAGGAAATTTTGAAAGTATAAATGCACCAATTGTTCCTCCAACGAAACCTAATAGGAGTTGGTTTGTTAGGATAGAATAATATTTAACTTCGTTTTTTGCACTAATTCCGAGAGATGCGGAAACAAAAATTAAAATACCGGATAGGGTTAGTACTGAAATAATTATTAGAAAAGGAAAATCAATCCGGTTTTTACGAATCATCGTTATGATTATAACTCGGAAATAATTTTTGTTCGATTGAGTTTGAGTAAAGTTGTGGGGATTGGAAAATTTTCTGTGAGAGCTCTGATGTATGTACCTGAAGAAACTAGAATTTTTATTTTTAAAGTATTCAGTTTTTGGCGCGAATTTTTTGCAAAAAATTCGCGCCATCTTTCAATTGTCTCATACTGTCGAAAATCACCATTAACTTTATTTATAGATTCAAAAATATACTTCTGTATTTCATCTGATAATTTTTCAGAATATTCTAAAATTTCTACAGATTTTATTTCTACAGTACGAGTTGGTCTTTCAATATCTAGATTTCCTCTTTTAAAATGATCAAATAATTTAATTCCAAAAACTGTTTTTGAAGAAAACCAAGGATACTTTTGATATTTGATTTTCATGAAGTTTTGGACGACGGCGGAAATTTCGCGAAGCGAAATTTCCGCCTCCTTTTCACCTGTAATCAGCCCTAAAACATCATTAGAGTCAGTGCTTACTCCCAATAAAAATTCAGCTTCATATTCTTTATCAAAACCTAAAAATTTAGCTCTCTCATTGTTTTCATTTCCTACAATTATGAGCATTTCACCTTCTGCCATTGGATCTAAGCGCCCAGCATAAGAAAGCCTCTCTGAGGCTAATTCTGGCCTTTCTAGACGTATTCTGTCTATTAATTCCAATGGGGTTTCCCCTACCTTTTTATGAGTTATCAACATATTTGCCTATTTTGACATATTTATTTACATATGTTAATATTTGTGTAAATGAACATTCCATTGCCCATAATACCGGGAGTGGTCCTTGTAGGACTGCTCATTTCACTTGCGATTTTTCAAATCGCTAACAAAACCGTTCAGAAGCTCAAATTTTTCTTGCAAATGCGCAAGATCAAGAAGCTTCTGTGCGAAGTCACCTATCAAATGGCCTCAGCAAAGAAATTTTTCACTGCTGTGCCGATCGAGGTGGCGAGAGAAGTTTTGTCCCCAAATTACCACGAAAAATTCAAAGCGTGGTCACATCACGGAGACAGCACTTCTTTCATTATTCCGTCTAAACTTTCAGATGCTCCTATCAAGTATACCCACAAGGGAAAATCTTTTTGGATCTCTGAAATCGGAAGCAGGTATTATTTCAAAGACAATTCAGGTCTTCATGTGTATCTCGAAGGTAAAGCTTCTGAGGCGGCTGAAAACCTGATTCGTTTCTCCATCGATTTTTCTAGGAGGTGTGTTACGCATAAGGCTCAAAGTCTTGGCAGAATTCATCGAATTGAAAGAGCTGGAGTTTGATTTGTGCCAGTGTGCGCCCCTTGCGAGGGGTGCTTTTTTATTTAAATAAAAAAGCCGGGCACCACAGGTGCCCGGCTCAGAATGAAAATCTTCACTTCATCGGCATCTTGTACCGATACTCCTCACTGAAGGTGGTAATCAGCGAGATGAGGACGATTGACACTCCTAAAATGGCACCAAGGATTTCTCTCGAGGTCATGAACCCTTTTTGAAAGATTCCCATGGTGCCGATTCCGGCGAAACAAATCCCAATGAAAATCACGATCAATGAAGCCGGGATTTTATCAAATCTGACAACCCTGCTACTGTGCAAGGTTGCTTTGTAGGCACAGAAAAGTGCCATCGAGCAGACAAAAGATCCACCGAGCTTTTGTCCCCAGCTCTCAAGAAAAATCCATGCACAGATGCACGTTGCGAGAAGAATGATTGTTAGAAGAAAATTACGAAGTCTCATTTTTTATATGAATTGGTTCAAAGGTTCGCGAAAGACTATAACACACAAAATTAATTTTGGCAAAAATAAAAATCAGCCTTATTTAGCTGATTGAACGCAGGAACACATTTACAAAAGTGATCATTAAAGTGGAAAACTGTATTGTTTTTGTGAAATGGAAAGCAAATTCACGAGTCCTCATTTCAATTGACATATCCATTGAGATGTTTGGTTGAAGCCAGAAGATTTGAAAAATTAAAGACATCATCCACAAACAATACCAGAAAATTGTAACTGGGTGCTTATTTTCTTTTAACACTTCTTTGAAGATTCTTTCGGAAATAATATCTACTTGAACTAAGAAAAATAAAACCAAAAGAGTTATTACTGTAAGATCCAAAAAATTTAAGTCTGAAAATAAGGTTGTGGATTTTTTGAGAATCACAACAACCGCAAGAAAAATTGTAAGCCAGGCACAGAAACACGCTGATTTATTGTTCATTTTTATGTACTTTTCGATTTAGAGCGATATTAGCACAAAAATAAAAATTGTGCGGAGGTCATCCGCACAAAACGAAATTTCAAAATCACAAATTGAGTCTGTTGTAGGTAGTTTTAATCACAGTCGCAAACCTCCACAAATGCTTTCCAAGCTCAACGTCCAACATTTCTTCAGTATTTTCCAGATACTTCAGAAAAACAGGATCGATAATGTCATGCAAAGCACCTTCGGTACCGAATGAATCGTGGAAGCTCTTTCCTTCTCCAAGACTTTCTAGGATTCTCATGATGGAGAATGCAAATCTGGTTTGGATAGATTTACAATCACCTACCCTTTGCAGATTTTCGCTCATCCAAAACAGAGCGTGGGTCAGGCCGACAGGAGGATGAGTCAAAAGACACCCCAAGTAGAAGCTCAGGAAGAATTCGAAATCATCGAAATGTTTTTTCACCAGTCTGACTTTGGGGAATTCTTTCAGGATGTGCGGAAGCGCATCAGGAAACAGGTCTCCAACGCTGATAAAAATTCTGTACTCCCATGAAAGTTGCTTTTTGCAAGCAATTGGTAGAGTCTCTCCTCCTTCCAAATCTTCCAGAATTTCTTTGAGCATCCTGCGGTTGTAATCATTCATTGCAGTTGTTCTCAAGGTCCAATTGAAAGCTTCGATGTAGTTGTTACCGTTATTCAGGAGTCTTCCTCCGATCTCTGAGAAAACTACTCCGAGTTTCTTTTCGATTGCAATCTCCAAATAACTATATCGGAGAGTTGTTGTCATGAATTCGTCTGTGAAATTAAGCTGTGTTGCAGAGCTCATTGATTTGATAAAAATAAGGGTTCAAATGTTCAATCGCTAAACTAACACTTTTTGGTTTTTTAGGCAAAGAAACCCTGCTTGATATTCGGAATCCAAATGTGGGCTTTATTCTCTTTCCAAAAGGTTCCAATTTCTCGTGCAATGTCGAGCTACTGTAAAGAAAAGTAAGTGTTAGTTTAAGAACCTATCTAAAGCAGGTTCTTGAATAATAATGTGCCCACTTCCATACACTACAAAAATAGAGTACCCCTTATTCCAATAATTAATAATACTTTCAACTATTTTCGAGTCTCTAAGAATATCTTTTTCTCGTGCTAATTCATTAAATCTTGACCTGAACATAGCAGGGTTAGCTATTTCATAAAAGAAATTTCTATCATTTAAATCAAAGTCTGTGCCGAATAACTTTTTATGAAGTGCTCTGATGTCATCGGGAGTTTTATATTTATCTATAAATTGTTTAATATCATTATCTATTCTTCTTTGTAAAAACTCTTCTTCATTTGGTTTGTTTTGCATATTTTTATAGTGAAGTGATTGTTGGGCAACTTTATAATATACAATCTCTTCTTCTGAGAATTTGTCTTTTATAAAATCATTCATTTCTTCTTTTGTTGGTTCGGGAGAAACAAATTCAAAACCATTTTCTATTGCTAACTTTTTAATGAAAGCAGGTTCACCGTATCTCCTTATCGTCTCCGAATTTGTTTCTAAAGTTTGCCATTTATCACCTCCTTCTATCATTACAACTTTATTTCCTTTTAAGTCTTTAAAATTATTAAACTCATCTTCAATAGTTTTGAACTGCTTGTCATCAGGATTAAAAGAATGTCTAACTCCAATGTAGGTGACCAATTTGTTATCCTTTTCTTTTTTGAATACATATGGAACATCAAATTCCTTTTGATTATATTCTTCCCAAGAAAGTAGGAAGTCTTTGATATTCACATATTCAATAATATCAAAATTGATTCTAAATTTCTAATTTTCCAAAATCTATAAAAAACTCTTCAACACTCCAGGATTCTGCGCAATCAACTCCTTAAAATCTGGTGTATATTCTATTTCTATAGTTGGTATTTTTTCCATAATTTACACCCTACCCCACAAACGCCATCAACAGCCCCAACGCTGCGAAAATCACAGCCAAAATCCAGTATCGCATTGTCACTTTATAAGCTGGCCAGCCGATTGCTTCAAAGTGGTGGTGGATTGGTGCAACTTTGAAAATCTTTTTTCCTCCGCGGAATTTTTTAGACAAAACTTGTAGCAAGCTTGAGCCGGCTGTAGCTATTAAAAGAAATGCGATGATTGGCAAAATTCCAATTCCCATTCCTCCAGCCAGATCATCTGTCATGAAAGCTAAAATTGAAACCACAATCGTCAAAGCCATTGAACCAGTCTCCGACATGTAGAATCGCGCTGGTGGAATATTAAACCAAAGGAAAGCCAGAATTCCCCCTATTAGAAGCCCACAAAATGCTGCGAGGTCATATTGTCCTAGTGAATATGCATAAATGCCGTACGCGGCAAAAATGGCTGTAAAAACACCACCTGAAAGCCCGTCCAAACCATCAATTACCCCACCAGAATAAATCGCAATCATGATAAACATGTATGCAGGAATCAAAAGCCATCCCAACTCAATCGCTCCTAAAAATGGCACTCCAATAGCTGTGACATCAAGCTTTAAAAAGAACCAACTTCCCACAAACGCTCCGATAGTGGCAATAATCGCTAATCTAAATTTCAAAGGTAAACCACCAGCCAATCTTCCTCCCCAACCTTTCACCTCAAACACGTCATCAATCAACCCAACGAACGCTCCGATGAACAATGCCCAAAACGGAATCCAAGTTTGATTTCTGCTCACAAATTCAATTTTTTCAAAAAGCGGCAAATCAATCACTCTGGCAAGCATCCAAATCAATGCACCTACAATCAATGCCGAAATCCAAATCACACTTCCTCCCATTCTTGGTGTGCCTACTTCTTTGTGTGCGTGAAGAGAATTAAAAATCGGAGTTGCTCCACCATCTACGGCTACGGTTTTTGCCTTCTTCTTCCAAAGTTCGTGTTTATAAAGAAAATTTGTGATCAGCGGTGTAATCGCTATTCCAATGAAAAACGAAAGCGTTGTTGGAAGAATAATTTTTATAATTTCTATTGGCATTTTATTGTTTAATCAAGAAATAATCTAATGTAGCTTTTGAAAGTGTTTCAACATCATTGAAGCGTCCTTCTTTTGATGAACCAAGTACTACAATTACCACAGGAGTATTCAAGCCAGGATCGATTGCCACAGCTAGATTTCCTCCCGCTATATCAGTATAACCTGTTTTTGAACCAATGATATTTGGCAAAGTGCCCACAATATTGTTGGTATTTATAGCCTTATGAGCATAACCTTCTCTGGACCGCACTGTAAGTGAAGTCTCTTGAGTTGATTCCAAAATTTCTTGATAGTTTTTCAAAGTATATTCAAAAAGTCTTGCTACATCTCGTGCTGAACCAAAATTACTTGCAACAGTTTCATTATTTTCATCTAGACCAGTTGGATTCTTAAATGAACTTTTTTCCATACCAATATTTTTTGCAACTGAATTCATTCTGTCTACAAAAGCTTCTAATGCAGTTTGCTCAGGTGTAGCTATTTTTTGACCACCTGCTATTGCAATAGATCTAGCTGCTGTATTTGAAGATGATACAAGTGCAACTTTCAAAATATCCTTTAGACGAAAATTTGAACCCGATACAAAGGCTGCATCATTTCCATATTGCAAACCTTCTGGACTTATCTGAACTAAATCATCATCAGTCATTGTGTCTAATGCTGTCACAGCTGTTAGAACTTTTGTTAATGACGCCAGTGGAAGCACATCGTCAGGATTTTTTTCATAAATTATTTTTCCAGTTGATATATCTTTTACAATCGCAGCTTTTGCTGAAATACGAGCCTCTGCGAATGGATTAAATACTGGGACCTCTTGCTCCTGCATTTTAGCTTCTTCCACTTTTCCGTTTGCATGATTTGCCCATAATAAGACTCCGGCAATAATCAAAATCAATGCCACAACTATCGATGTCGCAATTATGATTTGTTTTTTAGGTCTTTGTAATAATTCTTGAAGCATTTTTATTCTGTATCAGTTGAGTTGGTTTGGTTAGTTTCTGTTTCGGCAATTTTATCATCTCGATTCATAAATGCCATAATATCACTGTTGATTTTTTCAAATTCTGGCAACGCTTCACGATTTGTAACACCTAAATGTGATAACAATTCAATACTTGGTTTGTATAAATACGCTCTCTCGTCTTTTGGATCAACTTCTCTCTCGATAAGTCCGCGAATTGCTAACGCTCGTAGAATGAACTGTGAATTTACTCCTCGAATATAATCAATCTCACTTCTTGTAACAGCTCCACGATAAAGAATAATTGAAAGTGTTTCTAATGTTGCTTTTGATAAATCTTTCGAAAGCTCTTCTTTAACGAGTGCAGAAATTTTTTCACTCATTTGAGAATTTGTAGCTAGAGACAATTGTTCGTCAGTTGCAATTAGAACAATTCCTCTGTTTTGTAATTCATTTTGAAGTACAGAAACATTTTCTCGGACCACAGATTCATCAATATTTAGAATTTTTGCCACTTCTTTAAAAGACATTGGCTCTCCTCTCCAAAATAAGATGCTTTCTATTTGTGCTGAGATTGATATTTCCATAATTAAATAATTTACATATAGCTCGGTGTTGAGATTTCTTTTGTTTCAATTCTAATGTCTTCGTATGCGTCGCTCTGTGTCACTGCAATCATACCTTGCTTCACCAATTCTAACATTGCGATAAAGCTAACTATAACATTTACTTTTTCTTCTTTTCCAACTCCTGCGAATTCTCGGAAACTCATTTGCAAATTGTTTTTGACACGATGAGTTAGTTTTTGAATCGTTTCTTCTAGAGAAACTACTTTTCGCACAATTGCTTGTGGAAGTTTTTCTACTTTTGGTAGTTTTTGTAGAGCTCGCATCGCTGATTCTTTTATAGAATCAATTGAAATGTTTTTTGACGGTGCAAAAATTACTTCATCATTTGTTGGAACATAATTTCGTTCAAATGAAATATTTTTGCCAAAAATTTCTGCGATTTTTTCTCCTGCTTCTTTGTATTTTTGATAAATTTTTAATCTTAATTCCAAATCCTCAACATTTTTTGATTCTTCTTCTGTAAGTTCAAGTGTTGGAAGTAGTGATTTTGATTTAATCAAAAGCAAAGTGCTGGCTATCACAATGAATTGTGAAGATTGATAAATTGGCATTTCTGGATGACTTTCAAGATAATGAATGAAATCATCTGTAACTTGCGCGAGTGAAATGTCGTTGATCAACAATTTTCTTTTTTCAATCAATGACAAAAGTAATTCTAATGGACCCTCAAATACTTCTGTTTTGATTGAGAAAGACATTAGTTAACTTTTCCTGAGAATTTGATTAGAACTTCATCTTCAACTATTCCTGGTGCTGAGAATCCGAAATCGCTCATTTTTAGTTTAAATTCTGATGAGAATGTTTTATCTGCATTTCCATTAACAACAAATCCAACTTGTTTTTTAACACCTTTAACTGTTAGATTTCCTGTTACTTGATAAAGTCCCGCTCCTGTTTCAGTTGTGTTTGCTAGAGCAAAAGTGATTGTTGGGTATTTTGCTGTATCAAAGAATTCCGCTTTTTCCTTTAGGTGAGTATCAAGCATTGCTGCATCTGTTTTGATTGAATTTACATCAATAATAAGTTCTCCTGCTACAGGAACTCCTGATTCGCTAACTTTTACATTTTTAACTTCATATTTTTGGAATGCCCCAACATGAGATTTTCCTGGTCCATATCCAACAAAACTAAATTCTGTAATTTCAACTGCTCCTTTTGCGTCTGTACCTGCTTGTGGTGTTTGGCTTTCTGTTGGTTCTTCTACTTCAAGAGACTGAACATTTTTTGGAGCTTTTGGGCTAAAAATTAACAATGCTGCTGCAGCCAATAAAATAAGAACTATAATAATTGCAACTGTTTTCATATCTTTTCTCAATTAACTCTTGTAATGAGGTAATTTTAACAGATAGTTTTAATACAGGCCATATCCAATTTTTTGTCGGACATCCTTCATTTTTGCAATAGTATTTTTGCGGGCGACTTTACCTCCTTTTTTAAGAATCTTTAGAATTTTTTTAGGATTTCTTAAGTAATACTCACGTTTTTCTCTAAAAGGTTTTATAAAAGCTTTCAAATCAGCTTTTAGCATATCTTTTGCCTCCTTATAACTTAATCCTGGTGTTTCGTATTTTTGTCTCAATTCTGCAACTTGTGACTCATTTAGAATTAATTTATGAATATTGAAAATATTGTTTGTGTCAGGATTTTTTGGAGCATCCACAGGAGTAGAATCTGTTGGAATAATACTTACCAATTTATCGATCTCTTCATCTGTGGCAAAAAGTGAAATTGTGTTTCCGTAGCTTTTGCTCATTTTTTGTCCATCGATTCCAGGCACTACTGCAACTTCTTTTTGAATAATTGCTTTTGGCATTACAAAAGTTTCTCCGTATGTACGATTGAATTTATCTGCTATATCTCGAGCGATTTCTAGATGTTGTTCTTGATCTTTTCCCACTGGCACTACATCAGCATCAGAAATTAAAATGTCTGCCGCCATTAAAATTGGATAAGTGAAAACACCGACATTGATATCTTTATTTTTTGCTTCTGCATCTTTGAAAGCATGCGCACGCATGATATATGGCATTGTACTTAAGCAAGAAAAACTCCAAGCCAATTCCGTAATTTCAGGAATGTCACTTTGTTTGAAAAGATTTGTTTTCCTTAAATCAATTCCAGAAGCTAAATATGCAACTGCCATTTCAATAATTTGTCGTTCTAAATCTTTTTTATCTTGAACTTTTGTTAACGCGTGAAGATCCGCAATAAAAATCGAAGATTTATAATCTTTTTGCAAATCAATAAAAGGTTTGATTGCACCGAAATAGTTTCCTATGTGTATTTCACCTGTTGGCTTTACTCCTGTAATTAGT
>Ga0172372_10009959_pt1 | contig 12270 bp, 11 predicted proteins | sample LakKiv5m_2_FD_114544 | JGI IMG/M metagenome (GOLD analysis project Ga0172372, IMG submission 114544) | Freshwater microbial communities from Kabuno Bay, South-Kivu, Congo - kab_092012_9.5m | ecosystem: Environmental > Aquatic > Freshwater > Lake | place: Democratic Republic of the Congo...
ATTAGATTGATTAGATTGATTAGATTGATTAGATTGATTAGATTGATTAGATTGATTAGATTGATTAGATGGAAGTTTAAAGTATAATTTATTAATTTTAAATCCTTCTGAAAGTCGTATTTTATTTAATTCAATTAATTTTTTTTCTTCATTTTCCTTTTCTAGACGTTTCTTTTCATTTTCCTCATATTCTATTTGTATTTTTTTAATTAATAAATATTCTTGATAATTTTCAGGTTCTTCAAAGTCAATTTCTAAATCTGTTTCAGTAATATTGATTTTTAAAGTTGGTTCTGTTTTGCTAATTGTAATATACAAATTATCATTATTTGAAATACTCAATTTAATAATTTCACCTTCTTCTAGAGCTGTATAATTAAATTGTAATTTATCTTGGAGAAATTGTTTTGGATCACTAATATCTAATAATTCACATGTTTTAGGTCGAATTGTTATTTTTGTTCCTTGTTGTAAAGGTTGATTAATTAATTCAAATTCAATTTCACTTCCAATTTCAATTTGTAATTGTTGAAATAATCTTTCAGGAACAAAAATACCATCAAGTCCTTCAATAAATTTACCAATACTGAAAATCCCAACTGTATTCTGAAATTGAAAGAAATAAGGCATTGAAATATTTGAATACTTGTTAATTTCAATTAATAATCTGTCAGGAGCTAGTATTTTATTTGAACATTCCATTTGACTATATTCTTGAGTTTCATACCAATGGAAAAATGATAATGGATATATTGGATATTTAAATGTAAGATAATTACCTGCATATAAAGGTGTATTTGGTGGATAATTAACAATATTCATTTTAATATATTTTATGTTTTATATTTTTATATAATATATTAAAAAAACAATTTTTTTGAATTATTTCATGAGGCAACTTATATTTATTCTAAAATGATCGATTTTTCATAATTTTTCTTTGTGAATTTGAAAGATGTGTAGTTGTTAAATGATTTGGATTCGATGATACATATGTATTTTCATCAATCGAATAAACAATACGCTTAATTCCCAATTTTTGAATCCAATAAAGACAATGAGCACATGGAGCTGAATTTCGCAATTGATTAATTTCATTTACTCGTATAACATATAACGTAATTTTCTTCATCTTCCGACGAATATCTTTAATCGAATAAGAAGATTTTGACATCTTCCTTTCCAAGGCAATTAATGCCGAAATCTCACTATGAATCGAAGCATCACAATATGTCATACCAAATAAACGAGCTTTTTGTCCATCATAATTATTCCTTATACAATCAAGACTTTTGCCCTTTTGCTTTAATACCACAACAATGTTTAAAATTAGTCGTAGCCATTGAAGCCTTATCTGTTAATGATTGTAAAATATTAAGTCGCTTTGCCATCTTTTATATTTTTTGTATTATATTTTTAAATAATCAATTTTTAATAATTATTATCAATTTATATATTTATAAATAATCAATTTTTTAATAATACATATATATCCAAAATATTTAATATACTGATATTCTAGTAATATTTTATTAGTTTTGTATTTTGTGTGTGTGATTTTCCCATATGATTTCTAATGCGAAGCATAATATTTTTTATGGGGAAATCACACACACAAAATACCATTACCTAAAAACCATTTCATAAACAAAATTTAAAAAAAATCACAATTAAAAAATCACAATTAAAAAATCACAATTAAAAAATCACAATTAAAAAATCATAAAAATTAACGATGTAAATATATCTATTTTTTTACGAGGTATTAGTAATTATTTTTCATAGGTCTTTTTTTCAATCATTCTTTATTTTCTATCCCACCCCCAATTGGGACTTTGAGAATAAAACATTTGAAAAAATATAATTATACAGCCATTACGGCTTTAATTGCTGGATGATGATAATAATTATATAATTTAAAATTGTCATATGTTAATTTCATCATATCTGAATGATTATTAATATCTTTATCGATTATTAATTCGGGAACTTGAAGAGGTGTTCTTTCCAATTGTTCTCTAACTTGTTCAACATGATTAGAATATATATGAGCATCTGAAATTGCTAATGTTATTTTTCCGGGCAACATATTAAGACTTCTTGATAATAAAATTGTTAGAATTGAAGCCGAGGCTATGTTGAAAGGACATCCTAAAAATAAATCATTTGAACGTAACGATACCATACAATTTAATCGTTTTTTATAATCATTATGATTAGATACTTTGAAAATATATAAAATATGACATGGTGGTAATGCCATTTTTGGAATATCACTCACGTTCCATGCTGATAATACTGCTCTTCTTGTTGATGGGTCTTTTTTTATTATATCAATAATATTCTGAATTTGATTAGTACCTGTTAATTTATTTGAACGCCAATCACCACCCCAATTTACCCATTGGTGTCCATAACCGGGTCCGATTTGTCCCTCTTGATAATCATATAAACCACTATTATCTAGAAAAGTTCGAGATGTATTACCTTTCCAAATATTTGTTTTTCTTTCTTCTAACCATTTTGAATCAGTATTACCACTTAAAAACCAGATTAATTCCCAAATAACACCTTTTAAATAAAGATTTTTAGTTGTCATAAATGGTGGATAATATTTTATTTTTTTTTGGTCATCATTATCAATCGATTTTATATCAAATGATATTGTTTGATGTGGTAAGGAAAGAATACCAGTTTTAGTTCTATCAACAATATATTCTCCATTATTTAAAACATTATTTATACAATTTAAATAATTATATTCTTGTGAATTAATATCGCTTTTATTTTGATATGTTTTTAATATTATATTATCTCCTAATTTCTCTTCATTTATTTGAAAAAACCATTTGGGAATTGTGGGAAAATATACATCTGAATCATATGATGTTAATACTTCACTTATATATAATTTATCAATATTTTCGATATATTTTTTATCTAAAAATTGTGAATAAATTTCCCCACCTCCAATTACAAAATTCTTTTCTATTTTTGATTCATTTTTTAAAAAATTTATTATATGGTCAATTGATGAAAATACCTTTACATTATTATGTAAAATATTATCTTTAATCTCATTTCTAGTAAGAACTATATTTAACCTATTTGGTAATGGTTTAAATTTGTCTGGAAGTGATTCCCATGTTTTTCTACCCATTATTACTGAATTTATTTTATCCGGTGATTCAGTTCCTGTTGTTATCCTCTTAAAAAATTTCATATCCTCATGTAAATTTTGAGGACTCCACGGTAATTTTCCATTTAATCCTATTCCTTTATTTTTAGTCATTGCGACTATCAAATTAATTAACACTGAATTTCTCATATACAATAATTAAAATTAAAATTGATTTACCTTGTATTCTAATATTATATACAATTATTATATACAACTATTATATCAAAATCAATTTTTATTATGGATGGTTTAATCGGACTTACCGGATCAATAATTGCTGTCTCATTAACACATCCAATTGAAGTTTTAAAAACTAATTATCAGGTTTTAGGAAATTCTACCACTCAAATATCATCATTTGGAACTATTAAATATATATACAATAATAGGGGATTTAAAGGGTTTTTTAAAGGTTTACCTGTTAGTTTAACATCTCAACCAGTATTCTGGGGGACATTTTATCAAACTAAATCATTAAATTTACATTTTTCATCAGATAAAATTAACAATAGTATTATCAATAATCTTGTGTGTGGTTTAGTTGGTAGTTTAGTTGCTAATCCATTATATGTTTTAAAAACTCGTTTTCAAGCTAGAACAAATACACAAACATATTTTAAAATGGCTTCTGATATGTATAAAAATGAAAAATTTACACAATTTTTCGCCGGTTATCCATCAACCGCATTAAATAACTTAAAACTTGGTATTCAACTTCCATTATATGACTATCTTAAAGATAATAAACAATTAAATACATTTTATTCTGCTGGAATATCTAAATTTATAAGCACATCAATATTTTATCCTCTTGATATTATACGAACATTACAACGAAATAGTTCAGAAATATTATCTATTCCTAATTCATTGAAACTTATTTATAAACAAAATGGATTTACCGGTTTTTATAGGGGTGTTATATTATATAATATTTATTCAACTCCAAATTTTATAATTCTTATGTATATTACAGAATTTCTACAAAAAAAATTAATAAATGATGTTTAATAGATATTTATTTGAACTATACTTATTTTTAGTGATTAAATTATTATTTTCATACCATATGTGGAACCGCATTTTGGTAATGTTAATTTCTGGTAAAATTTTTAAATTATTATTTTGATAATTTACAAGTTCAATCGATTCTGGAATATAATCAATTTTTGTAAGTCGATTATTATTACAATACAACGTTTTCAATTTAGATTTAGATAATAATGATGGTAAATGTGTTAATTGATTGTGATCACAATATAAATATTGAATTGTATTTGGTAGATGTTTAGGTAGTTGAGTTAATTTATTATGCGAACAATAAAATCTTTCAATCGATTTTGGAATCTCTTCTATATATGAAATATTATTATTTGAAATATCTAGAAATTTTAATGAATCTGAAAGTTTTGGTAATGAAGTAATTTGGTTTTTACTAAACCATAATTTTTCAAGACATGGAGGAATAATCGGTATTTCAGATAATTGATTATCCGAAAAATTTAATTCAATTAAAGATGATGGTAAATTAGGTAATCGTTGTAATTTATTAATATCACAATGTAATCGTTTTAGTTTTTCTGGTAGTTTTGGTAATGATGTTAAATTATTTTGTGAACAATACAGTGTTTCTAGAGAATCTGGGAGTTCTGGTAATGATGTTAAATATAAAGAACAACAATAAATAATTTTTAATGATTTTGGTAAGATTGGTATTTCAATCATTTTGTAACCTATTTTATTGTAAATATGAAAATTTATAAATGTAATATCATTATTTACTATATCCAGATTCTTTTTGTGTATCATTATTAAATCTAACAAAAATGTTCATTTTCTATTAAATTAAAATAATATTTATAAATATAATTATTTCAATTTTATAGATATAAATTTATATATAAAATGGTTAATTTATCGACAATTGATTTTTATTTAATAAATATAACTACACAACATAATTTATATAAACATAATTGATAAAAATGAAGGTTATCCTAAAATATCCATTTGATGATATAAAAAATTCTTTAGATTCGATAACTGAACTTTGTTGTGTAAATTGTCGATTAATTGAATTACCAAACCTTCCAGAATCACTTAGAAGTTATGACTTTGTTTTTGATGATAATAAAATCATTAATAAAAAGATTATAAATACAAATATCTAAGAAATATTATTTATTAAAGTTTCCTAATTATTTTTAGGATTTATTTTTTTATAGATTTTTTAAAAATTAATTAAAAAATGATTTAATAAAATTACATTTCAAAAATATACAATATTCAAGAAGTTCTTACAATTTGTTTTTTTACTAAGAAGATTGTTTCTTTGACAATCAAATATAGTTAGCGTATTTGGTAGTTTTGGAAAATACATAATTTGATTTTCATTACATCTAAGTGTCGTTAGTGATTTTGGGATATACTCAATATGAATAATATAATTAAATGAACAATTTAGTTCTTTTAGTCTTTTTGGCAAATATGGAAGCTTCTTCAATTTGTTTTTTTGACAATTTAGTATTTTAAGTTTGGATGGAATTTTTGAAAGTTCTGTTAGATCATTTGATTTACAATTCAATATTATAAGTGATTCTGGAAGGTCAGGCAATGAACTCAAATTATTTTTATAACAATCCAATTTTTTAAGTGAATTTGGAAGTATTGGCAATTGAGTCAAACAGTTACTATCACATATCAATATTTCAAGTGTTAGTGGTAGTTTAATCAATGTATTCAAACCACATTTACTGAGATCGAGGTAAATAATATGATTGTATTGTGGATTGTTTAGAAATTGAATATATCGTGTCATATTTTCAAAACCATTATGATCCTAATAATTTGAGATATCATAGTTTTGCGTTGTGCTATCCACAAATGTATATTCAATTTGTAAAAATCCCTTATTTCGGTTCATTTATTCAAAATTCTTTTATTGAAGATATAATAATTTTATCTAAAGAAATAATATAATAAATAATATAATAAATAATATAAAATCAATTTTTATAATACAAAAATATATCTAAAATAACCATTTTTATATAATTTTAATTTTTAGAAACAGTATATGATAAATGATATGGTTGATATACTAATCTAGAATCAATAATTTTGTTATTGGATGCATTATGTAATAATTTTATCCAATCATTTTGTTTAACTTTAAAATTTTCGAAATTTCTTTTACGTTCTAATGCGTTTTCTTTTGATTCATTACGATTTGATATTAAAAGAAACTTACCTTTTGTAATTTTTCTGACTGTCTTTTCATGACTTTTTAATTTATTATTGTTTAATTCTCTGTTTCGATTATATGTTCCTTCTAAATTATTATTCGCTCCTACCTCATTTGATAAATCATTAAATTCTTTATTACTACTATTATTATTACTATTATTACTGTTTGATTTTTTTTTTGTTTTTTTTGTATTTTTTTTATTATTAATTTTCAAATTATTATTCCCAATAATTTTACTTAAATTATTATTTCCGTTCATATATAATCAGTATCTTTCTTTATGATAATATTAGAATTTTTTTCTAGTAATTATTATAATAATATGGATACTAAATTTTGGGGACCATCTGGATGGAAATTATTACATTCAATCGCTTATACATATCCTGATAAACCAACATCTGAAGATAAAAGACATTATGGAATTTTTTATAGTAATTTAAAATTTATTCTACCATGTAAATATTGTCGTAAATCATTAACTGGATTCTATAAAACATTACCAATTGAACAACATTTAGAAAATCGCCGTGATATAACTAGATGGATTTATGAAATTCATAATAAAGTAAATAATAAATTAAGACGTCAAGGTTTTTTAGATGAAGTTAATCCAGAATTAGATTATGTTGACCAATTATATAAAGATATTATTAGTATTCGCTGTTCATTACCCGGATGGGACTTTATTTATTGTGTCGTCTTTAATTACCCAGAAAAACAAGAAGATATTTCAATGGATCTAGCCAATTATTATCTGACTTTTTTTAAATATTTAGGTTATGTTATACCATGTAAAAAGTATCGGTCAATTTATAAAAAAGTATATCATCTTAATCCTATTGAAAAAGCACTTGATAACAGAGAACATTTAATAAAATGGTTATATCGTATTAATTGTAATATTAATCAAGCATTTACTGAAAAGAATCGATCATTAAAAGATATAATGGAATCATATGAAGTTTTTAGAGCTGGTTGTCATACTAAAAAATTCAAAGGAAGTACATGTAGAAGTAAAATTACAAAACAATTAAATAATCACAAAATTACAAAATGTAAATTAAAATCATCCCCAAATAGTTTCATTGAAAAAAATTATCAACGAATTATTTCATAAATTTATTATATCCCATATTTTGTTCTCAATGTATCAAAATCTAATTTTATTTCCTTTGATTTCGGTTTATATTCTCTAGATTTTGGTTCCCTACTAGATTTTTCTTCTTCTCTAGATTTTGGTTCCCTACTAGATTTTTCTTTTTTGGATTTAGTGAATGTAGGAGATTTAGATTTTCTTCCAGATTCTTTTTTTTTTGGAATTTTAAATGTTTGTTCATTATTATGTTTAAGTGGTTTAATAATTTCTGATGTATATTTTGAATAATATTTTCTAGAATCATTAATTGATAAACTATTATTTATTCTAATAGTTTTAGAATCATTTTCAAATTTAAAATTTTCCTCTGGAACAATATAATTAAAATTATGTTTTCCAGATATATTTTGATTATTTAAATCATCTAATAATTTTATTACAATGTTTATATCTAGAAGACAAAATGGAATAACATCTTCATTTTTATGTAATAATAAATAATTTGGATTGACTATTTTACTTTTTATTAACAAAAATTTATAATATTTTATTTCATTTGCCGATTTGGTTAAATTTAAAAATTTAGTTCCCAAACTCACTTCGAATCCAATTGGAAATGTTTTTTGATTTGTTAATAAATGATTTATTAATTTCAAATCCCCCAATGACTGACGAATAATTATTGATTGTGGATTCTTTATCCAGATATCAAATGAATCTTTTAAACTTATTTTATCATTCGCATAATTAAATAAATCATCCCAATTACGAAACATTATTTTAGCTTTTTGATGATAAAATTCAATTGGTAATGTCATTTTATTATATTTCAAAAATACTATTGATGGTAAATAAAAAATCAATTTTTTTTTACATTATTTTATTGATATAAACTAAAGAATATGAGCTATTCCGGAAATAATGGATCATCATCTCCCAAGCGTCGACGACCAGCTGAAAATAATGGAAATAATGAACCACCTGCCAAGCGTCAACGATCATCAAAAGGAGAACAATCAGAAGAAGAAAAATTATATGCTGTTCATGTCGCACAGATTGAAATAATCGGATTTGATCCTTATAATGATATTTGGTTTGAAAATTATAAAAACACAGTAAATAATTTATTTTCAAACTATTTATATTCATTTTCAACTGAAAATACTATTGAAAAAAACAATACAATTAACAATGATACAAAATCAAAGATAGAAACAGTTATTCAGATTATAGGTGCAGATAAATTTCCGAAATATAATAAAATACTTGGAGGTGAAAATGGATTATATTTTAATATATTCAAAATGACAAAAACAAACTTTAATCGTAATATTGAAAATATGATTAAATTTTCTAATTATGAATCATATAATAATAATAATAATGGATTTTTACAAGATATTGAAGAACCTGAACAACCTATTAAAGAACCTAAACAACATAATATATCACTGTTTTATCCAGTTGTATTTATTTTCGAACTAGATAAATTATTAAAGTACATTATTGATGTTGGAACCAAAAATGGTATTAATCCAATCCAATTATTTTATTGGAATCAAGAATGGGAAAATGGAAAAATAAATGATAAAACAACACTAAGAATTCAAAACAATGATGTTAAACAATTTTTAAATAATCTATCAAAAAATATAAATCAATCAAATTATCTGAATGAATTAGTTGTTAAAATACCAATTGAGATTACAAAATTAAACAAATCATATAATAATGAATATGAATGGAACTCAGTTTCTGGAATGGTTTATAGATTATATGGATTTGATTATATTCGTAATAGACAAATGGGTGGAACCAAAAAGAAATATAAACGAAAAACACGTAAGCATATTCAGAAAGATAAACAAAAGAGTAAAATATTAAAAAGTAAAAAATAAAAAATTGATTAATTTGGATTAATATTAATAATAGGAAAATCGATTTAAAATTGTGATATTTTATATTTTAACTAAAAACAAATGAATTTTTTAACTTATAAAAATGATCATGTTGGTAAAGATATCTATTTATGTTATTATGAAAAACCAAAAACATCTGTAAATCAAAAATATATAATTTATCCAGAGAAAAATAAACAATCAAAATTATTAATAGATGTTGTTATTTTACAAGATACAGTAAATACATTAATATGTGGTGTAAGTGAAACACGAAAAACAACACATAATGTGGATATTAAAGGATTTATATTATTACCAAATTATATTAGACAATATTTGTCTATAGCATTTAATGAAATTATAATTATTGAAGAATTCAAACCTTTGAAAATTTTTACAGATAAAATTAAACCTAGAATATCAATTATAAATATTTATCCGAAACCTTCAAAAGATACAAAAATATTAAATATTGATTCTAGTGAATTATTTAAAAATATAATATCAAATATACAACCAATACAAAATATTAATACTCTAGAATTACATATTATTCCATACAAAAGTTATAAAATATTAATTAAATTTATAATTACGTTATCATCTAACGATAATTTGGAAAAATATTTATTTCCGTTTAATTGTCTAGAATTAGATAGTGATGATGATTTATTTTTAACTAATTTAGAATACATCGCAATTAAAAAAGGTGATAATATTCAATCTTTTATAAATCCTCAACAACTTGGAATTGGTGGTCTCAAAAGTGAATGTCAATCACTATTTAGACGTGCTTTTAGCTTACGTTTAGCAGATCCAAAATTAATTAAAAATTTAGGTGTTTCTCCTCCAAAAGGTGTTATTTTACATGGTCCCCCCGGATGTGGTAAAACTTTGATAGCAAGGAAAATCGCACAAATGATTGGAGTAAAAGAACCCAAAATTATTAATGGACCCGAAATTTTTAGTAAATTTGTTGGAGATAGTGAAGCTAAAATACGAGAAATTTTTAAAGAAGCAATTGATGATTATAAAAATTATAAAAATGAAAGTCCTTTACATGTTATTATTTTTGATGAGTTTGATTCAATCGGTAAATCACGACATTCTGGTGGTGATTCCGTTAGTTCAAATGTTCAATCTAATTTAGTAAATCAACTATTATCTATTATGGATGGTGTAAATCAAATTGATAATATTTTAGTAATTGGATTAACAAACCGACTTGATTTAATTGATAGTGCTTTAATTCGTCCGGGTCGTTTTGAAATTCATCTAAATATTGGTTTGCCTGACGAAAACGACAGATTAGAAATTTTACAAATTCATTTGCGAACTATGGTTTCGAATAATCTTGTTTCAGAAGAATTAAAAGATGTAAATATTTTGAAAGGAATTGCTCAACAAACTAATAATTATACTGGTGCCGAAATAGCTGGACTTATTAAAAGTGCTGTATCAAATAGTATTGAAAGACATACAAATTTAAAAAATTTAAATGGTAATACTGGTTATTCTGAACCAATCAGTGTTATTGAAATAAATTTAGATGATATTCATAAGGGATTAAATGATATTGTTCCTTATTTTGGACAACATAAAAAAGATATAGACCGTATTTTAGGAAAACAATTTATTTTCAATTTTAATCATACCAAAAATTGTATGTCAATAATTAATAATTCAAATTCTAAAATTAATAAATATCTTACTACATCAGATAATACATCTCTCAAACTATTATATATTGGTGAAAACAAAATTGGAAAAACCACATTAATTGCTAAAATTGCTGAAATGTCTAAAATTAATCATTTAATATATTTATCAAATTATGATTTAATTGGATTGGATAATTATAAAAAATCAACAAAACTTAGGGATATATTTCAAGATTCTCAATTAGTTGATTCTAGTTTAATTATTATTGATGATTTAGACCAAATTTTAGAAATTTATCGTGATGAAAATACTAATCATATAATATTTTCAAATAACATGTTTCAAATTTGTAAAAGCATATTTTCTAGATTAGTCGAAAAAAAAATAATTTTTCTTGTGTCAATCACTCAAGGAAATGACCTTTTACAAATCCAAAAATTATTTGATGAAATTTATTTACTGTGATTCATTCATTTTTTTGATTCTGAATATCAAGTTGTCTTAGATGATATTTCCAAGATGAATATGAATTAAAAATCCAATCGAAAATCCATTTTCCATCTTGAAAAGAACTCTCTTGACGATTTTTATTAAATAATGTATTTAGACCATTTTTCATACCATCTAGAATATCTGATTTTGTAGAATCTCGATTAAATACTAATTTTAATTCACCATTATCCCATCTTTGTGATTCTTTTTTATAATCCTCATATTCCATAAATAATTCTAGATGTTCCAAATTATTAATTTTACATACCGCAATTACAATTGGTTTGTATTTTTTTTCATAATTTTCAATCATCAAATCCTCAATATAAGCTTTAAAAAATTGATATCTTGCTAATTGATTATTACAATTCCTAATCCTTATATTATCATATCCCGATGTTAACCATTCAATCATCTCTGAATTAACTAATATTGATTTTGGTAAATAAGAATCTTTTATAGCATTTTCAATAACTATTTTATTTGCGATCGCATTATCTTTAATCGCTTTTCCTATATGTTTCCAATGAGCTTTTGAACCACATTGACAACCATCTATATTACCATCCAAACATCTATATCCATCGAAATGTTTTTGTTGCCATTTTGGAAAAGAATCATATTCCCCGCTTTTTTCTCTTTTATTCACATTTTTATTCTTTGATTTATCATATTTCGATTTATCATA
>Ga0172372_10009960_pt1 | contig 12268 bp, 14 predicted proteins | sample LakKiv5m_2_FD_114544 | JGI IMG/M metagenome (GOLD analysis project Ga0172372, IMG submission 114544) | Freshwater microbial communities from Kabuno Bay, South-Kivu, Congo - kab_092012_9.5m | ecosystem: Environmental > Aquatic > Freshwater > Lake | place: Democratic Republic of the Congo...
ACCGAGGTCGCAGATGACATTCCGTTGAGTGAGCGGGAAAGATTTGGAGAGCTCGCGCGAATCTTCGCACGTCACGGACTCGGCGGCCTCGCCTCACGCGTCGGGTTGGCGAGCGGTCCGCTGACATGGTCCGTCGAGCCGGACGCACCAACTCGGGTAGTCGCGCTTCTTCGCGACCTAGGCCCGGTCGCAATAAAGCTGGGCCAGCTTCTCGCCACACGTGGCGATCTTCTGGGGCCGGAATGGGTGAGCGCGCTATCGACATTACAGGATCAAGTTCCCTCGGTACCATTCCAGGAGATCGAACCCCATCTCATCTCCTCTCTCGGTGCGCCCGTTGCTGATATATTCGCACGCTTCGATCGGATACCCATCGCCGCGGCGTCGATTGCCCAGGTGCACAGTGCGGCCCTTCACGATGGAACCGAAGTTGTCGTCAAGGTGCGCCGCCCGGGAATAGCGACCCGCGTCGACGCTGATCTGAGATTGCTACGACGACTAGCGCGTCTGACCGAACGACGTTCGCCGGAACTGCGGCGGCTTAAGATTGACGAACTGCTGCGCTTCTTCGCCGAGAGCCTGTCCCAAGAAATGGATCTGAGCGCCGAAGCGGCAGCATCTGAGGGGATCGGGTCATTTCTCGACGCGCTAGGCGTGCGGACACCGAAGTTCTTTTGGGACTATGTTGGCCGTCGCGTCAACGTCCAGGAGCGGCTTGAGGGAGTCTCTGTGCGCGGGGTCCTTATGGCAGCAGACGAGGTAACAGACGCGGCCGCAATCGCAGGCACCTACGCGGATGCCGTATTGCGCATGATCATCTTTCACGGCCGATTTCACGCAGATCCTCATCCCGGGAACGTATTCGTGCTGCCAAGCCGAAAGATCGCTTTCATCGACTTCGGTGCCACCGGAACGCTGACACCAAGCCGTCGCTCCGAGCTGGTCACCCTGGTCCTCGCTATCGCGGGAGAAAATCCGCGCGCGGTCGCGGATGTGCTGATAAACTGGTCAGGCGACCGGACCGTTGAGGTGGATGGGTTGCAACGGGACCTTGAGTCTTTGATCGGTCAGTTTCGTGGCGCTGTCCTGAAACAGGTTGATCTGTCCGAGATATTCTCGCGCGTGTTCATGTTACTGCGCCAATACCGTCTGGCATTGCCGCCCGACCTTGCCTTGCTCCTGCGGACATTACTAACTGCCGAGGGATTGGTACGGACTCTCGACCCAGAATTCGATATCGCGGCTAGGGCGATGCCAATCGCCCGCGAGCTTGCGCGCGAGCGTGTTAGTCCTGCCGAACTGAAAAAAAGTGGGCGCCGACTTGCAGCAGGAATCGGCCGCTTGGCCGCAGCCTCTCCCGACTTAATAGGATTTGTAGAGAAAGTAGGAAAGTCAGGCGCGATTCCTGTAAAAATTTCATCGTCGATACCCTCAAATGATAGAAATTACTCACAGCGGAATGATGTAATATTTGCCAGCATGATCATCGGCGGAGCGGTATTATTTGATAAACAAATGCAAATAGCAATTATCTTATGGTGCTTTGCGGCGATCGGTTTAATTTGGCAGAATCTGAAATAATTAGGGCCGGTTGCTAGGCTCAGGACTCATTGAGGCAACCAGAAGATGACGGTTGCGGCGATGGCGATGGCCGAGAGGAAGGCATGAGCGCATCGGTCGTAGCGGGTGTGGATGCGCCGCCAGTCCTTGAGCCTGCCGAACATGATCTCGACCTTGTGGTGCTGGCGGTAGAGGGCAGCGTCGTGCGGGATGGCGATTTTGCGGTTGGTCTTTGAAGGGATGCAGGGCGTGGTGCCGCGTGGGGCGAGCGCCTGGCGGAACCAACTTGCGTCATAGCCGCGGTCGCCGATGAGGCGCTTTGCGCGCGGTAGGGCATCGATCATGATGGCGGCGCCCTTGTAATCGCTCATCTGGCCTTCGCTCAGCAGCAGCACGAGCGGACGCCCTTCGCCGTCGCAGACCGCATGGAGCTTGGAGTTCAGGCCGCCTTTGGTGCGCCCGATACGTCGGGGAACAGCCCCCCTTTTAAGAGGCTTGCCGCCGTCCGGTGAGCCTTGAGGTGCGTCGCGTCGATCATGATCGTGTCGGGCTCACCTGCCTTGCCTGCCAACTCGGCGAAGATGCGGTTGAACACGCCCAACCGGCTCCAGCGAATGAAGCGGTTGTAGATCGTCTTGTGCGGCCCGTAAGCCTTGGGCGCATCGCGCCACATCAGCCCGCCCCGGATCACATAGATGATCCCCGACACGATCCGCCGGTCATCGACCCTCGGAATACTGTGCGACAGCGGAAAATAAGGCTCCATCCGGCGCATCTGCGCCTCGCTCAGCAACCACGGCTCGGACATCGGCAACGCCTCCTCGACGCCCCCATTGAATCAAGCCATCATCGCTCTTGCAAGCAATTAATGGGTCCTGAGCCTAGGTGTTTGATCCCACGGTTTAATGGTGCGATCCTTTCGCTGGAATGGAAGGAAGCCGCATGGGACAGGTACGTCATGGGTGCGCCACGACGACGCACGCCGTCCGAGCAGCAATACATCGATCGCAAGCTTCGCTCTCGACGCTGAGCCGTGAGCTGGGGATCAACCCGAAGACGGTCGCGAAGTGGCGTAAGCGGGCGACGGTCGAGGATCTGAAGACTGGGCCGAAGGCCCCTCATACCACCACCTTGTTCGAGGCGGAGGAGGCAACGGTTGTGGCATTCCGCCGTCACACGTTACTGCCGCTCGATGACTGCCTCTACGCCTTGCAGCCGTCGATCCCGTACCTGACCCGGTCAGCGCTGCATCGTTGCCTTCAGCGGCACGGCATATCCCGTCTGCCCGACGTCGAAGGTGACATGACCCCCGTCTTTCATCCGGCGGCAACCAAAGACCGACCGGTGTTGTCGCGCATGAGCGCGGGCGAAGCAACGGGCGGGGTTAACCCCGCCCGTTGCTGTTCGAGCCCGGCGGCGAACGCCGCCGGTGTGGCATAGCCGAGCGAGGAGTGCGGCCGCTCTGTGTTGTAATCATCGACCCAGCGCGAGAGGATCGAGCGCGCTTGGCGGACCGTGAAGAACAACGTCTCGTTAAGCAGTTCGTCGCGCATGCGACCGTTGAAGCTCTCGACGAACCCGTTCTGCGTCGGCCTGCCGGGCGCGATATAATGCCACTCGATGCCGACATCGCCGTACCACGCCAGCACCGCGTTCGACGTCAGCTCGGTGCCGTTGTCGCTGACGATCATCTTCGGTGCTCCACGCCTGGCGATCAGATCGTTCAGCTCGCGGACCACCCGCCGGCCCGAGATCGACGTGTCGACCACCGCCGCCAAGCACTCGAGCGTCACATCGTCGACGATGTTGAGCACGCGGAACCGCCGCCCAGTGACGAGCTGGTCGTGGACGAAGTCCAAGCTCCAGCACTGGTTGGGAAGCGCCAGCACGGGAGCAGGGGCCCGCGCGCCCACGGCGCGCCTTCGTCCCTTCCTGCGCCTGACGGTTAGTCCCTCCTCGCGATACAGCCTTTGCGTCTTCTTGCGGTTGATCGTGATGCCGTCACGCCGCAGCAGGATGTGGAGCCGACGATAGCCGAACCGTCGGCGCTGCTGCGCCAACTCGCGCAAACGCGACCGCAGGTCTCCATCATCTGCTCGGCATGAGCGATACCGCATGCTCGTGCGATCCGCTCCGACGACCATGCACGCCCGCCGCTCGCTCATCCCCAACGTCGCCTGGAGATGTGCGACCGCTTGCCGCTTCGCGGCGGGCGCTACCATTTTTTGACAGCAGATCTTTCAGACCCGCATTGTCGAGCATCGTGTCCGCCAGCAACCGCTTGAGCCGTGCGTTCTCCTCCTCGAGCGACCGCAAGCGCTTCGCGTCGGACACCTCCAACCCGCCGAACTTCGCCTTCCAGGCGTAGTAGGTTGCGCTCGACATCCCGTGCCGCCGGCACAGCTCCGTGACCACCGCACCTGCCTCGGCCTCCTTCAGGATGCCAATGATCTGCTCTTCCGAAAACTGCTTCCGCTTCATCTGTCCGTCCCTTCGTCGGGCCGGACTCTAGCTCCAACTGGAGGAAAAAACGGGGGTCATGTCAAAGGCGACAAACCGAAGCGGCAACGCTTCAAGCGCTATCCCATCGGCTTGTTCCACGTCGATATTGCCGAAGTGCAAACCGCCGAAGGCAAGCTCTACTTGTTCGTTGGCATCGACCGCACGAGCAAGTTCGCGGTCACTCAACTGGTCGACAAGGCCGAGAGGCGCACCGCGTGGGAGTTCCTCGAATATCTGCTGAAAGCCGTGCCTTATCGCATCCACACCATTCTGACCGACAATGGCATTCAGTTCGCTGAGCAACCCCGCAACCGCAACACCGCCTCGTCGCGGCAGATGCGCTTCGACATGATCTGCGAGGCAAACGGCATTGAGCACCCGGCTCACGAAACCGAACCATCCGTGGACCAACGGCCAGGTCGAGCGGCTGAACCGGACGATCAAGGAGGCGACCGTCAAACGCTTCCATTACGACAGCCATGACCAGCTTCGGACGCACCTCGCCGACTTCATGTCAGCCTACAATTTTGCCCGCCGCCTCAAGACTCTCAGCGGGCTCACACCCTACGAATACCTTGCCAAGATCTGGACGTCAGAGCCAGGCCGGTTCATCGTAAACCCGATCCACCAGATGCCGGGACTAAACACGCGAGCTCATCGAGCAGCACATCGGCCGCGCGGCAGTCGGAGACCTGGCCACCGGTTAGCAGGAAGCGGAGCGGTCGACCCTCGCCGTCCGTAAGCGCGTGGAGCTTGCTGTTGCGACCACCCCGGCTGATCCCGATCGCCTGGACGAGCGCCCCCCTTTTCTGCCATCCGCCGAGCGATGCGCCTTCATGTGAGTGCTGTCGATCAGGACTTCGGCGGGCGGCCCGCCTGCCGCCGCCAGCGCGACGAACAGCTCCTGCCATAGCGACAGAATCCGACACGCTCATCGGCGCGGGCACGGCAAGATGCGGTCCTCAAGCTGGTGTTCGTGCCCGCGTTCGCCGAGAGCTTCGCGGTCTACGGTGTGCATAAAGTTGTGCGGCAGATGATGCGGGAGGCTTTGCAATCGACCGCTGCACGGTCGCGGCTGATGCGCGAGATGGACCTAGCAGCGGCGACCCGGGGCAAGCCGGTCCGCACGACCATCAGCGACAAGGCGGCACCGTGCCGGCTAGATCATGTCAACCGTAGGTTCTAGGCGTCGGCACTCAACCCCTCGGTTCGGCGTATATACTGTGAATGGCATCGCATGGCATAATGCCAATTCAAAAAAGGGAACTTATAAGTTTTCTTTTCGTTTAGCACCATGATCAACGTAGTAAAGCCTAGCCTTATAGATGGAAAGATAGGGGTCACTGCCCTCATGCGTTCATTGGTATCGGTTCCGACCTATCCTGAGGCCGTTTCCAAGTCCACCTCAGAAGCGATGACTAGTTCGTATGTCGGGACAGAGCCGATAGCCAGCGAAACCAGACCAATTTATGTACTCGCCACCTCGGACGCAAAACAATTTTATAACAGGCTGTCCAGCTTAAAACAACACGGCGCAGCGAGACGACGTAAGCTCCTGCAAGCAAGTTTTTGCCAAAATCCAAGGTTGTACCCGCTTAAGAACCAGCAACTTACGATTAAGGCGCTATCGCCAGCGTTATCGGTTCATCCCGCTGCTCAACTTGGACTATTAGAAAAGGTGCCCAAAAACACAATTAATAACCGTTGTTTTATCCAGTCGGCGTGGGTGCGACAATCGGGCTGGGAAATTTATAACGGCTATGCTCAAGACGCACAGATCCGGTGCTGCAACAGATACCCAGCACAGCGTTCCCGTACTGGGTGACTAACTCACCACTCGCAAGTCACTAGCTCCCTCTGGGCTTGCTCGTAGGTGAACCCCGCCGGGCCGGACCGATCAGTTTATATCGGCTCGGCCCGGCACCCAAGGTGTAAATTGTACCGTAAAATAAGTTTGCGCGCTTAAGCTTCGGATATTTCTCAGCAAGTTATTAGTGTTATCCTAGGCCCTGTCGACATGGTGCGGTGGGCAGACCTGACGGCGGCGAGGCACAGGAAGTTTAGGAATGATGAGGCGGTTTCGCCGCAGCGCGTAGCGATGCGGCGGAACCGTTTAAGTCGATTGAACAACCGCTCGACATGATTGCGGTTGCAGTATTTTCGATAATCGCACGATGCTGGCTCGTGACGGTTTGCTTTGGGCGGGACGATCGGCAGGATGTTGTGCAGCAGCAGCTGCGTTTCGCGTACAGCGTCGCTGTCAAGCCCTTGTCAGCGAGCATTGCCTTGGGGGGTTGTCACCGGCATGTCGAGCAATTGGGGATCGGCACGATAATCCGAGACCTCGCCGTCGGTCAGGACTAAAGCCAAGTGGGCGTCTTGACCGTCAGAGCGGGCGGAATTTTTGCTCGTAATGAACCGCGCCGGGTTTGTCGGAGGCTCCAACTCCCGAGAAGGTGGAGCCTGTATGAGCAAAACAACGAACAGGTATGCGCCGGAAGTCCGCGAGCGGGCGGTGCGGATGGTGGTCGATCACGAGCGCGATTATCCGTCTCGCTGGGCGGCGGTGGTGTCGATCGCGGAGAAGATCGGCTGCGCTCCGCAGACGCTGCATGAGTGGGTGAAGAAGGCCGAGGTGGACAGCGGTCGGCGCGCAGGTGTGCCAACCGATGTCGCCGCCCAGATGAAGGCGCTGGAGCGTGAGAACCGCGAGCTGCGGCAGGCTAACGAGTTTCTGCGCAGGGGGTCTGCGTATTGTGCTCAGGCGGAGCTCGACCGCCCGTTCAAGCGATGATCGCGTTCATCGATGATCAGCGCGCCGTTCATGGGGTCGAGCCGAATTGCAAGGTGCTGCCGATCGCCCCATCGACCTACTATGCGCATGTCGCGAAGCGGCATGATCCATTGCGCCTGTCGGCGCGGGCGCGGCGCGATGCCGCGCTCAGGATCGAGGTGCGACGCGTGTTCGAGGCCAACTTCCGTGTCTACGGCGTGCGCAAAGTCTGGCGACAACTGCGGCGCGAGGGGGTCGAAGTGGCCCGCTGCACCGTTGCCCGGCTGATGCGGGCGATGGGCGGAGCAGCCGAAGGTTCCGGCGATGCGCAGCATCGTTGGAATGGCTGCGGAGGGCTGGCAGGCGTGATCCGGGGCAAGCCGGTGCGTACGACGATCGGGGACCGGTCGGCGCCATGCCCGCTCGATCCGGTGAACCGGCAGTTCCGCGCGCCAGCTCCCAACATGCTCTGGGTCTCTGACTTCACCTACGTCACGACCTGGGCCGGGTTCGTCTACGTTGCGTTCGTCATCGATACGTTCGCACGCCGGATCGTTGGCTGGCGCGCATCGCGCACCGCTCACGCCAGCTTCGTACTGGATGCGCTTGAGCAGGCGCTGGATGATCGCCGACCGACGCGCAGCGGCGGTCTCATCCATCACTCCGATCGCGGCAGCCAGTACGTCTCTATCAGATACAGCGAACGGCTTGCCGAGGCCGGGATCGAACCCTAGGTCGGTAGCGTCGGCGACAGTTATGACAACGCCTTGGCCGAGACGATCAACGGTCTCTACAAGGCTGAGGTCATCCATCGCCGCGGACCATGGCGCTCGTTCGAAGACGTCGAATACGCCAAGCTCGCATGGGTCGACTGGCTCAACCATTACCGCCCGCTTGAGCCGATCGGCAACATCCCGCCCGCCGAAGCCGAGGAACAATATTATGCTGCCATCGCCGCTATGGATGTGGCAGATTGACTCAAAACAACAAGCCTCCGGCAGACCCGGCGCGGTTCAAGGGCTAGGTCGAAATTCACGCATGCGGTTCCGAATCCCGATCGATCCATGTATCGATCATGATGCAGGGGCTTATCCAGGTTCGCCACCGTCTTGATGAGGAGTTGCGGCAAGAGGGACACGGCGGCGCGCGCCTGAAACGTTCCGCCTGAAGAGCCTAAAACTCGCGGTGAGACAACCGGCTTTCCGTTTGTCTCACCGGATCGACAGAACAATTAGCAGAGACCGCCACTATATTAGAAAAAACGATTTCTAAATATGTTCCAACTGCCCACACCGATATCACAATATTAATTGAGCGATTATCTGCAAATGAATTCAAAAAGTCACCCAATAATTAGTCCCATCTGCCGATTTAATTTTGGACGAGATAGCGGTCTCTACGCTACGGGTTATTGGTAATTAGGCCGTCTGTGCAAACGCTGTCCAATCTCGCAATTCACCTCCTGCCAACTTTTCCCAGCGTTCAAGTGCAGACGACCGCTGCGAATTTGTATGAAGCCAGGCTGCCTGCGGCTGCCCGATTCGAGATCCCTTCCAAAATCTGGCGGTAATCACGGCGTGGAAGTGAGGTCTCTTTATCCACCCACCATGTTCGTCGGCGAGCGCATGAATCGCCCAATCAACAATCATTCCACGCTGCACGATTTGCGTGTCAAGAAATGTGCAGACTAACTCGCGCCACCGCTCAGCATCCTGCTCTGGCGGTAACCAGCCCACCACATGCCATGCGACGGGCGCATTCGGCCGATCATGCTGAGCCGCTTCATCAGCGGCACGCCACAAATTCAGCCCCACCAAGCTGTCTTCGTCAGCGCTAATGGGTCCGCGGCGACCATGCGCTACCAAGTCGGGGCATGCCTCGAGCTTGGCGGCAAAATTCGGCGTGCGGCCAAACCGGTCGTGACCATCCTGGCGCACGATGTAGAGCGCATTTGCGACCGCCGACCAGAAAGTCCGGCTATGCTCAGGATGAAACCCGTTCTGCGGATGCAGGATCGGGGTAATGTCCAATAGCTTTTGCGGCAATGTGGCGTTCAGCGCATTGATCTGAGCCAGTTTGGCAGGTGAGATTGGCGTCGGGGTTGCATTGATCATGGTCGTTCCTTTGGAATCTGCGGCGGCCAATTGGTCCGTCTGCTTATGGGTCGTTTGAGAAGCGGGATTGCGATGCGTGGCATCGGTGCGGAGCGATAGGGTTGAGGCCGGAGTGGGCTGCCGATACCGACGGCCCACTCCAGGTTTGCTATCCGGCGAACCAGTCGGTTAAGGAACGGTTCAACGCGTCTGCGGCACCGTTCGATTGAGCGAGCCACAGTTGCCACGCGGCAATCATCCTGGCGCGAACGTCATCGCGCAGCACGTTCAGGTCGCCGACCGCCCAAGCGCTTTCGATTTCCGCTGATGACAAAGGCTCGATACGGATCGCGTACTTCCGGGCGACATCCTGCAGTGACAAGGCGTTATGCCCGCCATGCGCTACCGACAGATCGACGCTCGCTCCTGTCGCCAACTTCATCAATCGATCGAGAAAGCCACCGGCAATTTCGGGATCGTTGTCAGATGCAGCGTCGAGCAATGGATCGACGATGTCATCGCCGAGTTGCCACCCGATCAGCGTGCCCTCCTCCGGAAGCGCCTCAGTTAACCAGAGCAATAGCACCTCCTCGCTCGCGCCCGCTGGGATGACGTTCCATTTGAGTTCGAATGCCCAGGGTTCGGCGGCAGCTTCCCGTTCAGCGATCAGCATCGCGACGCCGACGACCTGTTGGGTTTCGCCGTAATGGCCGGTCGTACTAGCGGGGATGGTGACGCTCGTGAGCGCGAGAGTGACGAATCTAGTATTGATTTTCATGGTCGTGGTCCTTGTTTAATGGACACACGTCGTCGGCGCCGGCGAACCTGCGTTCGCAGCGAAGACGCGTGTGGTGATGTTTAGAAATGGCCGCCGTTCAGCGGCAGATAATCGAACGGTCAGGCTGAGAAGGCGCGCTCGTCGCGCGCTTGCTGGGCGCGTCGTTCCGCCGAAAGCAGTGCTTGTCGGACGCGGTGGAAGTGGATCCGACCCCTCGCCCAAAGCGCAGGTTTGCAGGTCGCAAAGATCCGCAGATGCTCGAACTCCGGTCGACTTTCGATCCAGACCGCAAGCTGTGCCAGCGGCACCACAATCCGACTTTCGTCATTCGCTCGCGCGGCCGTCCAGTATAGCCAGAGGATGTAGGTGGCGATGACATCCTCGCGGACATAGCTGGCAATGGCATCGATATTTCCGGCGCGCCAAAGCGCACCGACCTCCGATCCATCGGTCGAGGTCTTCACTGGAATGCCGAGCGTGTCACACAGTTCGGACAGCGGAACCCGCCGGGTCGCGCCATAGCCTGAAAACTGGTCGGCCAGATCGCAGTGGTCACTGCCAAATCGATGCGCGTGGGTCTGGTTGTTCAGGCCTTCGAGATCGAAGCGGTGGGCGGCCATCGCACCGAGCTGGAGTACCGGAGAATCAAAACCGCGAGCATTATACGAGATTCCGGTTCGGCCCTTTGGAAGAAGGGCATCAACGCTCTCGTAGAAGCCATCTTCCTGGCCAGGATGACAGATCAGCGTGGTCAGATCGAACGCATATCCCGAGGGACGCCAGTCTGCTTTCAGAAAGGCCGCCGCAACCGGGCGGTGTCGCGGCCATGGTGGAAAGGAGCCATCGTCGGGTTCGACATCGACGATGGTCTCGATGTCGAATGTCGTGATGTGTTGATATCCGTGATCATCGCCGGGGCGATGGGTTTGGGTTCGCATCTTGATTGCCTTCTATTGGGCGCGACGGTCGCTGCGCGCTTGAACGGATCAAGAAGGTTTAGGATTTCAGCGCCGAATGGCGCATTTTTCCCTTCAACCCTCCTGATCCCTTCCTTTTGCCCTTGGCACTTCTTCCGCCCGCCAGGCGTCATTCCGCGGTCGGCACTGCGGTTTTCCCGACCGGGCTGCAGACTGGTCGGTACATGGGGTAACCCAACGGATTGCAGGTTTGGCATTTTCCTCTCCTCTGCCGGTTTCAACCAGCTTGATTTTAAAAGGGATTCGAGATCGCTCGCCCGCTGCACACCGTGTTGCGCCGTTCTGCTCGCGACCAGTGTCGCCAAGTGCGCTTGCGATCGAAGTCGGCAACACCGCATGGCCCGTGGCGCCCCTCCCGCTCTATTCAAGGTGGGCTGGAAGTGACGTGGAGTTCGGACCTGATGCTAGAACTCGTGATCACTTGATACCATCACCTTCACGATTCCGGTTAGCAGCCGCCCGCCATTTGATTGTCGGCAAAGTCACAGCGGGTGTGTCGGCTCGAACGCCAATGTCGGGTTTTGAGATCTTTGTCGGAATAACTGAATGGTGCTGGACGTCAGCCGCAGCTTGGGTTTTGCTGAATGACATCGGGCCGTCGTCTGCAGGAGCGGCACGCTCATAGGCGCGAGCCCATCTCCGACGCTCTGCAGTCCTAAGCTGGTTTACCATGCGAGCCTCAAGCGCGCGTTGTCGTGTCGGGCCTAGGTCCCTGCGCTTTTTTCGAGCACGGCGCTGGGCTTCGACGACCGTGATCGTCTCTAGCTCAATACCGAGTCTCTGAGCGGCGCGGTGGCATCTCGCCAGATATGCCGCATCGCCAAAAACTGCGACGTCGCCAAACCGGTCACGCGCAAGCTTGAGCGCCGTCTCAACAGCGCGATCCGAATGATCGTTGACCCAGATGATTGCGCCTGTATCCACTAAGGCTGGCTGGCCACGCCGTGCTTGATCATCGCGCGACCAATAGCAAACCGCGTTACCGCGCCGTTCGCTTTCGAACTCGACGAGGGACGCGACAGGCGGCGGGCCATGGTGGACGTACCAAGGTGCGGCGATCCCCACGTCCACCGCGCCTATCGCTTCCAGATTCACGGCAGACAAATCGCCCAAATCGGCTGCGGCAGATCGCAGGGCACGCACCGCATCGATACGGGCATTGAATGCAGCTTTGATCGTCGAGATTGCGAATTCGCGCAATGTCGGGAACGCCGCCAAAAGATCCCGCTTCACGCGCGGGTCGCCGTCGAACCCGGTCAGGTCCGCCCGATACGCAGACACCGCCGCTTCCATCGTTCCGAGAGCGGCATCCCTGGCTGCAAGCAATGCTCCTACACGCCGGTCGATCCGCGCAGAAACGTCGCGCATTTGGCGCGTGTGTACTAGCCAGGTTTCGGCCTTGGCTGGGTCGAGAATGCGCGGGACATAGGTGTCGGGTTCGACACCGTGAGGCGGCTCATACCTCCCAAGCCTGTCGTGGAGCCTGCCCCAACTGTGCCGACGATCGACATTACTGAGCTTCACATGCTCCTCCCCGGCATAAAGTTGGCCACCATTCACCGACGGACGAATCCCCATCCCGTAC
>Ga0172372_10009963_pt1 | contig 12267 bp, 7 predicted proteins | sample LakKiv5m_2_FD_114544 | JGI IMG/M metagenome (GOLD analysis project Ga0172372, IMG submission 114544) | Freshwater microbial communities from Kabuno Bay, South-Kivu, Congo - kab_092012_9.5m | ecosystem: Environmental > Aquatic > Freshwater > Lake | place: Democratic Republic of the Congo...
CTCCAAATCCAAGTGCTCTACCAAGTTCTGTTGCTGCATCAATTGCATTATTAATTTCTGCTCTAGTCTTATCTCTGTTTGGATGCTTAAGCGCAGCACGAGTTGCCTCACCTACGGACACTGGAGCAACTTTTCCCATAACACCATCTGGTCTAATTAACTTATCAATAAATGGGTCATTTAAATTAAGAGTATTAATGTCAACTTCCCAAGCATCTGCAACTGCTCTTAATACTGGATTAACCAAATCTCTTATGGTTGAACCAGGTGTAGTCTTAAGACGCTCTGCATATTGTGGATACTCTATTGCGGCCTTTGCTGCCAATTGAGTCTTATAATCATTTGCTGAAATCTTGCCACTAGCAATTTGCTTGGCAGCCTCTTGAATTTCTATCTCAGACACAGTGCTTAGGTTAAATTCTCTAGCAATACTACGGGCCTCGGTAAGCGCATTTAATGCTTTAGCGCCAAGGGTTGCTTCATCTTTAAAGTTTACCTTTGACCAGATAAAATCTCTAGTAAAAGACTTTGGGTCAAAGAAAGATGGATACTTAGTGGTAATAATGTTTTTGACGGTTTCAGAAATATCTGCAGTTGCACCAGACTTAATAGTTTCTTTAGCCTCACGAACAACAGTATCTAATTGTTCATTAGCCTTTTTGTTATAGGCTGCAACAAATGCTGCTATATCTTCCTTGCTAAATTTACCAGTAAATTGAATATCCTCAGCAATACTTTGAAGTAATTGTCTTGCTGCTGTAGGGGTAAGTTTAATGGCTTCCCTGGATATAGTTTTTCCACTATCATCTTTTGAATATTTTGAAAGTAAAGCCTCTAACTTTGCTTCTTGTTCTGGGGTCATTGGCTTCCGTCTCTCTTGGTGGCATCTTTCATAGTATCCTCTTCAAAGTAACGATTAATTAAAAGTTGCACTTTTGGGTGCCAAGTTTTTGAAATATCATTAATATAATCTATATAATTATTTTTTAATGTAGACTTGTTTGGACTACCATATGGCAAACTTTGATAAGCAGATACAACAGTATTTCTTATTTCCATAAAGGTAGATATATCTTCCCATACTTTGGTCTTGCCATATTTTTCCATCCAGGCTTTATTGCTTACAATTGCATTTAAACCATAAGCATAGCGAAAAGACTTATCTCCACGAACCGAATCATTATACTCTGTCCACCAGTCTTCGCTTTGGCCTCTAATGTATTCTCTCGCATAGGTTCTTCTGGCTTCTAGTAAGTCTGGGTAAGAGCGCAAAGATTTATTTTCTTTACGATTAGCAGCAATTTCTTTAAGTTTATCTGTAACTTCGTTATATAAACCCCAAGCACGATTTATTTGTCTTTTTTGTTCCTCTTGTTTAGGGTTTAACTTTAAGTTATTTAACAAACTACCATCTGGAAGTTTTGTTTCTGGGTCATTTAATATTCTATATACAGATAGATTAAATTCTTCTTTATTCATATCCACGTCAAGACCCAACAATCCAACTAGTTCTGGATTTTGACTAGCAAGTTTTTCTGCCAAGCCAGTTGAATCCTCAAATATGCGTTTGTAAGATTCATAGTTAGGCGCAATGTAAGACCTAGCACTTGAACCCTTAAAGGTAACTCTGTCTAGCGGAAAGTTTGCACCCATTTTGGCGGTAAATTCAACACCAGCAAGTTCACGGGCAGTTTTCTCATTGTTGGCAATTAGTCTATATTTGTTAACCAATAAATCATAAGCATCTTCATATATAGCCATTGGGTTAGTATCAACCTTTGCTGGTGCACCAAAAATAGATGCGAATGACCAGCCCGCCCTGACTGCAAAGTTTTTTCTAGTATCACGATAAACAGTTTCGGCACCAGGATATTTCATAATATTTAACTCGTCTAATGTTCTGTAATAGTTATGAACATCTTTCCAAGAGTTTAAGAAATCTTGATTACCTTCAGGTCCATTTAAATAGAACCAAGTATCTTTTGCCCAACGTGGAATAAACGCAGATGTCCAATTGGTCTGTGGGCCATACGGAAATAAAACATCATAATTAGAGCCTAACCAGGATTTCATTAAATCTTCCATATCTGGTTTACGCTTATAAATATCTGCTACTAATACATTTGAAAATACAGAAGGTGATGGGTAATTAAGTAGGAATCCAATAGAGCGAGCATTTAATCTAATGCCTTTGTCACCAAAGAATCCCATTTCTTTAGTTCCTGGTACAATTAAATGTGTTACTTTCATCGGGTCATCAGTAGGATTACCGTATTGGTCTACACCAAATGACCTAAATGCTGCTTGATAGTTATATAGGAATTGACTTACACGCTCTGGATTCTTTAATGCAAATCGTCCATAACGATAAAAAGCATTAAGAGATGCAGTAGGAAAAGCAGTTGCTATACGAGCAGCATATAGTGCTCTATTCTGTCTACGAATTGTATAAAATGTTTTTTCATTGGCTTCTAAAGCATCACGAGTTGCTGCTGCACGTAAAGAGTTTATTCTGTCAAAGTCTGTAGTTCCATCTTTTTTTACAAAAGACATACCTTGCTCTGCCAATTGATTAGCCCGTCTAGCCAAAGCATCTGCAAAAAACATATCTGCAGTGGCAAAACGAGTTGGATTTTCTGGTCTGGTTAAATAACTAAATACTTTTGAAGCGCCACGACTAATAGCACCTTCAATTTTATTTAAGTTACTATATCCAAATTCAGATGTTGTATGAACAGGAAAATCTAAGGGATGAATTGGACTAAGCCTATTTAAATCTTTACCTAAAATTTTAGCCAATTCAGCAGAGTTAACTTCTTTAGATAAGGCAAGTGCCTGTGCTTCTATGTTTGGTAAATATCTATTTACAAAACCAATTTTATCACGTACTGTTTCTACTATAAAAGATGGAGTAGCATCTCCAAATTGACTAAAGTAAGTCTTGCCCTCAGAGGTTAATCCCCAATCAACTAATTCTTTTTCTAGTCCTCTTTTACCAGCACCAGCAAAAATTCTATCAATTAGTTTATCTCCACGAAGTGAACGATTTATAAAGAATGCTAATTCATCAAAATATAATGGGTCATTTACAAAAGTAACAGTAGATGGGCCACGTCTTAAAATTAAGTTAGAATGAACGCCAAGCCCAACCTCGCCAAGATAGCCTGCGGACATTGTTCTTGAGTTAGAAAACTCTGGAGTAAAGGAAGAACCAAATTGATTTTTACTAAATAGTGAATCAAATGGAATCCATTGTCCAGCAATCATTCTATATTGTTTTGGTTTTCCATAACGGCGCTCTTTATAAGCAGCATCTTTTAAATATACATCAGCCTGTGCTATACGTGCTTCACCAAGTTGAATATAAATATCATCAATTTCTTTGTACTGTTTAGCAATTTCTTTATTAGCGGCCAAAATTTCTTTAGAATCTGGAGTAAGGGTATGTATGGAGCCTTTAGCCTTAGTAATCGCTGCTTTTGCATTAGCAATTTGAGCACCGTACTTAGCGGTTTCTCCAGGTAAAGATTCTAAAAATTGCACCCTGCGCTCTAAAGAAGCAATAGTAGGAACCTTGGACATTTTAGCAAAGGGACGAACTGCGTCACGTAATTCAAATTCAATATCGTCAACTAGTTTAGATGCAGCCTTTAGGTCAGCCAAAATTAAAGGTCGATTATCTTTGAGTGTTTTAGGAGATAATTTAACTGCATATTTTTCTGGTTCTAAATATAGTGCTGCGTGAGCAGTTAGATTGTCAAGTAAATTTACCGCCTGATTTAATTGATTCGTTAAATCATTTACTGCTTTGTCGACTGCCTTAAATTCTTTTTTATTTAAAACCTTATTTGCTGTACCCAAGACTCTTTGTTTATTATTAAACAAAAAGTTTTTAGTCATAGTTGGAACACCATCTATAACAGCCTTGTTTCCAAATGCCATCATAGCACTAAGTGATGGTTCAAACAAAGAGTTTTTTGGAATATAGGTTAAACGACCAAGTGCACCTATTGTCCATAATCTAGTAAATGTTTCATAAAAGAACCTAATTGAATCATTGGTTAAGTCCACGCCTCTTTTAGTTTTACTTTTTTGTATAGCAGTATTAAGTTCTCTTTGAATTATACCCCAAGGAACCATACGACGACTTTCAATTAATTGACGTTGAGTTTGTGGGTTAACAAGAATACGTTCACTCTGAGCATCCATTCCATAACCTTTTTGGGCTATAGAATTAGTTGCACCAAATATTTGATTTTTTATTTCTGTAGTAAAAGATTTTATTGCAGCAGCGTCAGAAAAGCCCTTTGTATAACCAATGATTAAACCCATTTGGTCATCTAATTTATCAAGGACATTATTACGTTCTATATTTGTTTTTGCATTAACAAATTCAGATTTAATTTGAGTTCTATATTCGCCAGCGGTTATTGAATCTCTAGGTGTAATTTTTATTACATTAGAGCCATTACGGAATAAATCAATATCATCAAACCAGGCATCAATTTCTCTTAAACCATCAAGTGGGCGAGCACCCGAATAGGTAACAAATCCCAGAGGTTTTTCGGTGCCAACAAATCTAACAATTTTTGTAATAGGACCATTTAAGGAACGACCAAGAATTCTTTCTTCAATTCCACCTAACTTAGTAAAATCTCTGGTTACGGAAGCAATTTTTAAATCTTGTAATTTTTCACGAGTTTTAATAAATGCGCCTCTACCAACAACTGGCTCCATTGGTACATAATTTTTTCCAAACATAGTTGGAGTGCCAGTTTTAGGGTCAAGCAAAGAATCTTTAATAAATTGATACTCTGGCACCTTGGCAATAGCATCGTCAAATGCTGCATTTAAACGAGTCCAAGCCTCATCAGAAAATTCTAATGGCTTGCCTTCTTCAATTCTTCTTGCACGAAACACAGAGTTCATATCTGCAATTTCATAAAGGTCTGCAGGAACATTTTTAGATAATCTATCTAATGCTGGTAAGTATCCTTTATCGGCAAGAATTAAATCTTTAACTGTATTTGGGTCCGTTGCCCTTTGGATAGGACCGTAAAGATTAATATTATTTGTATACTTGTTAAGTATTGTAGATACTTCTTCTATATTTGAAGTACTTGCTAATTTATTTATGTCATTTCCGATTGTGGTTTGACGACCAGAAGCAGAATTGCTTTGAGTAAACAAAATACCATCATCAATATCTTTTTCAATTTTTACAAAACTATTTGTTTTAGTTGTGAGGCCAGCCTTACGAGCACCCAAGTAACCGCTTTTAGCAGCGACTCCAAATGCACCGCTAATTGCTATATTAGATACGGTAAAGTCTATTATTCCAGTAAAATATTTACCAACTGTATTATCAACAAATGCTCTTTGAATATCATCATCATTCCATAAATCAACCTGGTCTAAATCAATTCCACCTTTATCAAATACAAAGTTAGTAATTTCTTTAATTGGATTTAGGTCTGACTTGGTTAACGCTTGTCCAAGGCTAACTTCTTCGGAACGGTTATAGGCTTCTCTAATGTCTGATAATTGAAAACCTTTAGTAAATTCATCTGAGTACAAAGGAGAGTCTAGGTCCGTAAGTAATGCAGCAGACGCAATTGGGCGAGTTACATACGGAGATATAACTTCATCGTGAAGTTTTACTCCAGCCTTTAATACTAGGTCATTGCTAGTTGCTTGATTTTTTACTGAATACTTTAAATTTTCTTTAACAATGTTTTGCGCTTCTTTTTCTAAACCTAGTGCGCTTAATTGTTTACTAGTGCCAATATCAATACCAGCAGGAATTACAATGTTTGAAATAGCCTGAGAAGGTGAACCAAAGTTACCTGTAAATGTACCTGCTAAATATTCACCAAGATTACCAATTGCACCACCTACGGGTTTGGCGATATTGTCTAGGAAACTACTCCATAATGACATTATATCTCCTTAAATTCTTTTACGTTTTGGGGTGCTACCTTGGGGCTGTTCCTGTGTGATTGCTTCTATAAAAGCATCTCTATCATCTGTTGAGTCCCAGGGGATTAATGATAGTTTAACTATTATTCCTAGATTTTGATAACCTAAAGAATTTGCAAATTTGTCTACATTGTCAAAAATACTACCAGGAATAAATGCACTCATTGCATCTCTTTGATAACAAAATTCAAAAATTGCTTATATGAATCTGGCGCATCTGGTTCTTGTCCTGCAGCAAGTAAGGCTGGACCATACTTGTTTATAATTGCTTTATTCTCAATTAATCTTTCATCGCTACGAAGAGAGGCTGGTAATACTCTTTCTCCTGCGCCACGTCCAAAATTAACGCCAGAGGATTGTGGTTCCATTGGTCGTTGAGTATTGTCTAATAAAGTTCTAATAGCACCCATATCAAATGCTGGGGTTCCTTCTGCTTTTGCCAATTTCGCTCCACTTTGTTGTGCCATAGTTTCTACTCCAGTAGAACCTAAACTTTTCATATCTGGTATATACATATTTGGCTGTCCATCTTTAGAACCAGCACCGCCCGTTGCCGACACGCCAAAATTATTTTGTGGAGAATTTGGTTGGTTGCCACCACTGTTTTCATTACCAGCCACGATTCCTCCTATTTAGTAAATTGTGTTTTAACATTTGCGGTTCCACCGCACCACACGTTGTATTCAATTGCTATGTTAATTGCTTTCTTTGCTGCAGCAGATGCCTTAGCGTGAGTCTTGGTTTCTGACCCCATTGCCACTAATGCACCAAGTGCTAAGGCTCCGCCAGAACCTATTGCATATAAACCTTTGTCATCTCGCATATATCCATAGTCATCACTAACTTGATATATCTTTCCATTAAAACAAACTAATGCATCCCACCCAGGGTCATCATCTATTTTTACTTTAGGTGCTGGTTCGTATCCCGCTTCAGTTAGAGTTTGTTTTATAGATGGTAATACTCTAATCATCATAAATCTATCTGACTCTTGCGTCTTAATTACTTTAGGTGGTTGCCATAAGTTATTAAGAATATCTCCTACAATTGCATCACCTGCAACTGCAATTAAATACTCACCAATCTTAACTATCTTTTCACAACCTTTGGCTACATATGGTCTGTCAGTATATGTAGTTAAAGTATCTGAACCTAGTACAGCCCAGCCTTTACCTTGTATTCCAACTATTGCTGTCACGGTCCCCCACCTAATTAACCTCTAGTTACGACTCTTGCGCCTGCTTTACCAGATGAGGTAAGGCTTGAAAGAATTGTTTGAATATCTGGTTCTGTTTCCTGTGGTAAAAGAGCGCCTCCTGCTGGCGAGGCTGCGGGAGCAGGGGACGGTTGATCAACCATTTGTGCCTGACCAACAGGAGGAACCTGTGGTTGTTGAGGTGCAGGTGCTGGAGCAAATACTTCAGCAATTGCATCTTCTACTGTCGTCCCTTTTTGCCTCAATCTAATTACATTTGCAATTTTATTAACAATATCACTTGGGTCTTGACCTTGTGCTGCCATACCAGGAATTGCTTGGCTGTATGCTTGAATTGAAGATAACAAAGATTGACGCATATTTTCAATTTCAATCTTCTCTTGTTCTTGTCCAACGTTAACAGAAAATGGCATTTCACGCATAGCCATATCTTTAGAGATAAGTCCGCCACCCAATGCTTGTAACATAAAGATTAATCCCTGGGCAGGATTTAAACCTGCAAGCATTCCATATCGGACATCGGCTGAGTAATCACCTTTAATGTCCTTTATAGGGTCGTAGGTAATCTCATATGGAGAGCCAGAATCTACGCCACGAATTGTTTTGGAGCCAGGGAATATTTTTTCATCTATCTCAAAACAGATACTGATTACTTCACGTAGTGCTGATGCAAAGATTGCTTGTGCTGATTTAATTTGTGTGTCAAAGGCGCCCATAAGAGCCTGTACACCTTGACCTGTAACAATTGAAGCATCAATGTTTCCTGTACGAGATTCAGGATAACGTGAGCCTACACGTAGTTCTTGGTTTAATAATGTTTGTTCTGTAAATGCACCTTGAGGTAGGGTGAGTTCTACACGGCGTACACCTGCAGGGTTGGCTGTGCGGATAATCGCATCGCCACCTAGTTGCAATTCATTTACATCATTAGGAAGAACAATTGGAGATTGTACAGATTTTTCTGCTGCCTCCATTGCAAGCATAGCAAATCGGTTGCGTAGCAATTGAATACCAAGTACATCATCAAACTGTCCACGAATCTCATCATCTACGGTTGGACGCTTAGCGATTACAATGGCTAGTTTGTCAATTGGGTTTTTTGCTTTTGATAAAATTAAGTTATCTCTACGAGGTACATAAACCACTGATTGGTCTTTATCGTAGTAACGAATAATTTCAACTTGTGCATTTAAGTTTTGGTCATAACCCATAGGTCCGAGCAATAGGCGGTCATACTCTGGAAACTGAGCGGTTAATTCACCTAGTGTTACGGTATACAACTTAGCAAATGCAACACAACGTCCATAGCGGTCAAATTCAGGATAAGCCATCCTTGAGTTTTCTATGCGGATGCGTGGCATCTTTGCTTCTTCATCGAGTTCCACAAGGAACGCAGTGAAACCATAGGTTATGTATCTGTCAGCGCCAGCATACATTTGTACTGCTAAATCAGAATGATTAAAATAATTAGAAGCAATGCGAGTGCGTTTATCGGCAAAAGTGCGAGCACGGTCAGATACAGAATTCGCCGCAGAGCAGTTGACTGCTGGCAGAGGTGCCATAACCTCGGAAAGGTCCCTAGCAACAATATCAATAAAATTTGCAACGACATTAGCGTCTACGCCCTCTGGAAAAAAATCAGGATAAACAGATGAGATTTTGCCTTGACGTACAGCAAGAACATCTCCAGCACGAGCATCTCGCTCTGATGCACGAAACTTGAGTGACTCAACTCGTGCAGCAATTTGTCTAATGTCTAAAGCCATTTGTTTCCTAACTGTATGTATCAGCCCATTGCTCTGCAAAGGCGTCATTTAAATCAACTGAGTATCTTTGTTGTTTCTGTGCTCTAGTGGTCCACCTGTTGTTGGCAAACTTTGTAGCACTTGAATTTTGTTGCATCAACTCTCGCACCCTGATAACTGCAAACCATAAAGCCATTACGCAGTCGGTTGGGTTTCTAGTATCAGGCTTCCAAGTAATCAATTGTTGAACTAACGTCTTAAGACCTTCAGAGCCTTCATTAGATGGCAGTTCAATTAAGTTGTTATCTTGGAACCGTGAGTCACGGGTAGTGCCAAACAGCATAGCCATAGAAGCCACACCGAATGCTGCGTCCCACTTATTCTTGCCAGTAAAGTGTGAATTAAGTTGGCAACCATATTGGGCCAACCAATTCCTTAATTCATCATCTAGGGCGTAAGCCTTTTGATGGGCGTTAATTTCAATTCTGATTTCTTGGGGTTTATATTTAAGAACCCACTCTTCAATCAAATCTCTAATCTTCTGTGGACTAGGGTCAGTCATATTGACAGCATCTAAAATATATATCTTGCCATCAGCACGATTGTAGGTAACTACTACCGCTCCTGTGGCTCCTGACATCGCTGGGTCGAGGCCAACAACTGTATATGTAGATTCAAGATTTTTCGGATGTCCTGCGGTTCCAACCTTGAGAGGTCCTCGTTTTCGCATTCCATTAACGCTGCCCGCAACGCAGGTTGGCGAAAAAATTGAATTCTCGACAACATCTTCTTGCTGGTAAACCATAGCCCAAACTGAAGGGGTAACTTCAGAACGCCTAGTGAAGAGTGCTGGTCCGTCCCACTTTGCATATAATCCATCTTCGCCTGGTTCATCAATTTCAATTTCTGGTCTATCGGTTTTGGGCCAAAGTGTTTTCCAGTTGGCTGGCTTCTCATCAAACTCTAAAACTGCTGGACAAGCAAAGTAGGTAAATGGAGATTTGCCACCCGTCCATTGTGAGCCATCTCGTAGCATTTTATATAAATCAATTGGGGCAACACGGGTTCCTACGATAAGTAGTTTTCCGTGTCGTCCCAAACGGGTGATGACTTCTTTTTGAAGCCATTCAATTTGCTTCTCCCACTCGTGGGCATTTGCATTCATCACCACATCGTCTAAGATGATTAGGTCGGCACGGGCTCCGTAAATCTGGGAGCCAATACCTAGGGCTTGAACCGTAGGGTCTTTTTCGCCAGAGTCACGCCCCGTACCTAGATAAATCATATCTGCTGACCATTGTTTAGCGTCAGACTTGTATCCACCGTTAGGTCCAAATGCGGTGTGTAACTTAATGTAGTTTGGGTGGGTTAACCTGTCCTTGATTTGTCCCAAAAATTTTCTAGCCATACTCTGAGTTTTAGAAACTATGATAACTCGTGAGTTAGGGTCGGTTACGATTTTCCAAGTCACATAGTTCGAGGTGATGGTTGTGGATTTGGCGTGTTCGGGTGGCACATTGATTAGGATGCGCTTTTCTGATGCCTTCTCATAAATCATTGAGGGGTGCACCCACGATGGGTCCTTGCCATCTATCAACTCAATCCAGTTGCGCTGGTGAGGAAAAATCTTACTTTCTAAAAACTGGTCACAGAAATCCTCATAGGTTATATCCTTGAGTTCTTTTAGGTCGGCCTTGACGCCCCTACCCAGTAGCCTAGCCTTGTTAGATGCTTCCTTGAAGGTAGGGTCTTGCATTGACCATTGGCGGAAGGTGACATCATTTCGCCCTACCGCTGCCATAGCGTTGGTTATGGTGGAGCCTTGCTCCAGTAGGGCTAGAACTTTTTTCTGAGCCTGCTCCTTTGGGATATTTTGTATCCCTGGTTTTCTGCCCATTTTAGTCGCCCTCTGTGTCCCTTAATAATCGGTATAATAACGGTCCCTAAAAACGGCAGACCTCTGGTATATATATATATAATTTATTATATATATTAGGAGTTGCCGTAGAGCAAACGGAGGCAACTCCGTTAAGATAATATAATTTATCTTTACATATATAGATAACCTGTTTTTTTCTTAAAACCGAACAGATTTATAGGAAATATTTTTAAAATGTCCAAATTATCCATATATTAGGGCAAATATAACAGAAATTTTTAAGGTGAGTATATATATATAATACTACGCAGATTAAATAACCCTAGGGTCAAATGACCGACCAATAGGGTCGGGGAAAGTCTAAACCTTTACTTGAGGTTTAGGGTTATCTTTTTTTGTCTTAAGACGTTTAAAAGAAATTACTGGAGGAAAAAATAAATTTGTTTTGGATTGATTTAAGGCTGGACAATCCCCCCCTTCCAAATTCTGCGGGGGTCATTAATGAATTTCGCAACTAAAATGTTTCTTAATTCTTTTTTCCAATTGTCGACAAATCGACATCAATTCTCAGGAAAAACTCAGGTAGAATTCACCTGTTGTTCACCTGTATAACTGGTCAATTGGTCAATTATTCGATACCATTGGCTTATTGAGAGGGAAATTCTCTCTTAAGACAGGAGAAAAAGAAAATGAAAACCGCAACAAAAAAGGCAACAAAAAAGACAACAGCGGGCGATATTTTCCAAGCCCCAAAAACAGAAAACCTTTCTGTGATTGTAAAGGCCTTGGAAGAGGCTCACGCCTTAATCCAAAAAGAAACAGGAGCCCCAAAAGCCGTTATTTCAATCGGACGCTCCGCAAAAGTCCACGGACATTTCACACCTTGGACACCTTGGGGAACCAATGAAAAAGACGGCGAAAAGTTCCACGAAATCTTTATTTCTGCCTCATCTTTTGACAGGGGAGCCGAGGCAATTCTTGGCACTTTATTGCACGAAACCGCCCACTCCTTAGATGTTAAGGCTGGAAGAAATGGCGTCTCCTCTGAGGGCTATCATAACAAAATTTTCAAGGCTACCGCCGAAAGTCTAGGCCTTGAAATCGAGCAGGCCAAGCGGATTGGCTGGTCTACTACTAAAGTGCCCGTCGCTTGCATTAAAAGATGGGAGGAGGCCTTCGGAATTATTGCCGAGGCCTTGAAGTTAGTGGCAATCAATGACAGCGACAAGCCAAAAGGCCGAAACAAAAACAACAAGGTGGCAATCTGCCAATGTGGGGAGAAAATCCGCTTAAGTCTTAAGACATACAATCTAACCCGCCCAGTTTGCCAAAACTGCGACAGTGAATTTAAACTAGAGGACGAGGAGGGAAACGGGGACGAATAGTCCCCCTGTCCTATTGACAACAGCCCGCCAAGGTGGAAAAATCCGAGGTGCAAATCCTCAGAC
>Ga0172372_10009964_pt1 | contig 12266 bp, 7 predicted proteins | sample LakKiv5m_2_FD_114544 | JGI IMG/M metagenome (GOLD analysis project Ga0172372, IMG submission 114544) | Freshwater microbial communities from Kabuno Bay, South-Kivu, Congo - kab_092012_9.5m | ecosystem: Environmental > Aquatic > Freshwater > Lake | place: Democratic Republic of the Congo...
ACTTTCCGCTGGTCGTTGTGTTCTGCCAGAAATACGTCAAAAGCACTGGCCTGGGTACCGTCACATCTCTGATGCTGCCATATTCCATGACCTTTCTGGTGCTCTGGACAGCCTTCCTGTTTGTTTACTGGCAGCTTGGCATGCCACTCGGTATCCAGGGCGGGTATGAATACACTGCACTGACAGCACCAGCAGCCGGCTGACGCGAACCGCGGCTCAAAAGCTGGCCCGCGGTAATCCCCGGGCCAGCTTTTTTCCTGCAGCAACGCTGACTGGTTCTCTCACAGAGCCACAACAACACAGAGAAACTGCCGCACGAGCCGCCGGCAAACCCCTGACCCGCACCGTGAAGTCACCCTGCAAGCCACTCGCTCCGTGCTTCCGTGCCTCTGTGAGGTAAAACAGACGAGGCATTTAAGTACGGCAGACGGATGACCAATCGAGTCATGCCGGTCCAGCATCAACAGCCGGGCGACCGTCTGCCAGTCCTGCCCGGTCGCACAATCTCTTCGCCAGCCACGACCCTTTTCAGGCAGTCGCCTGTGGGCTGCACTGTCGATTTATGGTTCTTCAGGCGGCAGACTGGGGCGCTGTCAGACATTTGCACAGTCGCCCTGATTGACTTCGTGCCAGCTGCCTGTTGACGAGATGAGGCACCTGAAGACGGCCCGGACCTCGCAAAACGTCCAGGCAGTCACTGCTCACCCTGCTTCAGTCATATTGATTACGGCACCAGCCCGAACGAGATCGTCGCCGGATGCTGCTCGCTGTGATACACGCGATGCACCGCCGACTGAAAATCTTCCGGCTTCGCAAAATAAATGTTTGGCACATACTTCTGCGGGTTGCGATCCACCAGCGGGAACCAGGTACTCTGAATCTGAATCATGATGCGGTGCCCTTTCTGGAAACGGTGCAGCACGTCCAGCAGCTCCAGACGGATCGCTGCCGGCTGATCCGGCACAAACGCTTCCGGCTTTTCATACGAGTTCCGAAACCGCCCGCGCAATACCTCGCTGCGAACCATCATCTGATAGTTCGGCAGCTTCGCTGCATCCGTGCCGTCAGGAAACACGTCAATCAGCTTCACGACAAAATCCGCATCCGTACCGCTGGTCGACGCAAAAAACTGAGCCAGCAGCGGACCTGCAATCACCACATCCTCGGCCAGCACGTCAGTCTGATACACCAGCACATCCGGGCGTCGCGCAGCAAAACGCTGGTCGTCCGTCATATATTCGTTCGTCATCCGATTGGTAATTTCTTCCGTATAGGGCACAGGTCTGGCAGGATCACTGATGTACTGATCAAAACCCGAATCTCCCGGACTCTGCTCAGCTTTCTCGCTGGCACCCGACAGCAGCTTGCCGTCCGCTGATTCCAGCTGCAGCCGGCCACCCGCCTGCAATCGCAGCCGCGAAGGCTTCGCCTCAGCAGGAGGCCAGTGACTGAATGTCCGCCACTGATTGCTGCCGGTCTCAAACACCGTGGCTTCCGCCGGTGCCGCCACGTCAGTACCACGCAGATACTTTTCAAAAAATGGAAACTCAATCTCCGCTCGATAATGCGGACCCGTCTTCGAACCAAACGTCACAGCACCCAGACGATCGCCTTCCGTCGATGCCCAGCCACCATGTACCCAAGGTCCCACCACCAGCACGTTCTTCACACCCGGATTTAATCGCTCCACAGACTGATACGTCTTGAACGACCCATACAGGTCCTCAGCATCAAACCAGCCAGTGACCACCATCACCGCCGGAGCTGTGTTCTTCAGGTGCGGCAAAATCGCCCGACGCTGCCAGAATTCATCCCGATTCGGATGCGCCATCATGTCGTTCCAGAATGGAACTGAGTCCTTAAGAAAACGCTCGTTAATCCCGGTGATCGTCCCGGCATCCAGAAACATCTGATAACCGTCAAGCGACGGAACAGCGTTCGCCACCGGACGCTCAGTCGTCGGACCACGTCGCTCCTGAGCATTATTGTTCAGCCAGCGAAAAGCATGAGCCAAAAAGAAGGCACCATGGTGTAGAAAGTCATCGAAATACCAGTCACCCACAGGAGCCTGCGGTGAAACGGCTGCCAAAGCCGGATGCGCATCAATCATCCCGGCCGATGCATAGAAACCCGGGTACGAAATTCCCGCCATCCCGACCTTGCCGTTGTGCCCCTCGATGTTCTTCGTCAGCCACTCAATCGTATCCCAAGCATCTGTGCTCTCGTCGATGTCCCCCGGGCCCCGCTTCTCAGTCAAATGAGGCCTCACCTGCTCAAACTGACCCTCAGACAAAAAACGGCCCCGCACATCCTGGTTCACAAAAATGTAACCCGCACGCACAAAATGCTCGCTCGGCCCAAGCGAACCCGGCATTTTGTCAGGTCCGTAAGGAGCACAGGAATACGGAGTCCTCTTGATCAGAATCGGCCACTTCTGCTCCGTACTCTTTGGTACGTACACAGCCGTGTACAACTTCACCCCGTCACGCATCGGAACCATGTGTTCCTGCTTGACGTAGTTGTCTCTGATGTACTGATCCGTTGGCACCGCCGCCGATTTCACGGCAGACTGCGGCCCCGCCAGGCAACAACAGTCAGCACTGATCAGCAGCACAAAAATACTCAGCGCACTCCTGAATCGCAGCATCATCACGCACTCCCAGATTTCTCACAGTTCAAATCGAAACCTCGCTCACTCCCGCAGCAGCTCTTCCCGAGCCGCCGCGAATTCAGACTGTTGCTCCGCCGTAAGCTGCGGATAACGCAACTCCAGACCACTGATCGTCTCACGCAGGATGCTGGCGACGATACTGCGAGCCACCCATTTCTGGTCCGCCGGCACGACGTACCACGGAGCCCATTCTGTGCTGGTGGCCTCCAGCGATTCCTCGTAAGCCTGCACATACGCATCCCAGTGCCGCCGCTCCGCCACGTCACCAGCCGAAAATTTCCAGTACTTTTCAGGTCGCTCCAGACGCTCCAAAAAACGTTTCTTCTGCTCCCCCTTCGAAATATTCAGCATGATCTTCACCACCTGAGTCCCGTTGCGGACCAGATGCTGCTCAAATGCATTAATGTCCTCAAATCGCTGCTGCCAAAAAGACTTGCCACGCTTTCCCGGAGGCAACTGCTGCACAGCCAGCACCGGCGGATGCACACGCACAACCAATACTTCCTCATACCACGAGCGATTGAAGATTCCAATGCAGCCACGCTCGGGCACACACTTCGCATAGCGCCAAAGAAAAGTGTGATCCAGCTCTTCCGCACTCGGCTGCTTGAAACTTGTTACCCGACAGCCCTGCGGATTAATCCCCGACATCACATGGCGAATTGTCCCGTCCTTGCCAGATGCATCCATCCCCTGAAAAATCACCAGCAGCGAATATCGATTGTCTGCATACAGCAACTCCTGACGGTCCGACAGCTCCTGCTGCTCGCTGCGCAACAACTCCTGAGCACGCTCCTTCACAGTCTCTCGTCCCAGCTCGGCCAACTCCGCAGTCTGAGCCCACCCGGTGTGATGATCAGACAACTTCACCCGACTGCCCGGAGACACTCGAAAAAACTGCGTAATCTGCTCACTGGTCAATGGCATAATACCCCCGAAACTCCCGAAAAACGCCCGGCAATTCCAACCCTCAACCCAGCAAACCCTCGATCACCCGACCGCCAAACTGACTGAGCTGCTTATAACGCCCTGCGTGATAAAATGTCAGCCGACTGTCGTCCAGCCCCAGCAAACGCAACAGCGTCACATGAAAGTCACGCACGTGTGCTTTACCCTCAGTCGCCTCCATGCCCAGTTCATCCGTGGCACCAATCGTATGCCCTGCCCGACAGCCGCCCCCGGCCAGCCAGATCGTCATCGCATTCGGGTTGTGATCCCGACCCCACGCAGTCCCCTGCCGCACTCCGTTGTCCGGAGTCCTTCCGAATTCACCGCACCAGACCACCAAAGTCCTGTCCAGCAAACCCCGCTGCCGCAGATCAGAAATCAGTGCGGCAATCGGCTGATCGGTGGCCCGTATCAAATTCCCATGCGCCCGCTCAATATAGTCATGACTGTCCCATGACCCGCTGTACAACTGCACAAAACGCACTCCCTTCTCAATCAGACGCCGCGCCAGCAGGCACTTGCGACCAAACGAATCTACTGGCTCCGTCCCCACCCCGTACTGCTCCAGCGTCCGACGACTTTCCCCCGCCAAATCCAACAGTTCCGGAACCTCTGACTGCATCCTGAACGCCAGTTCGTACCCGGACATCCGCGCCTGCAGGTCTGTGTCGCCTGGATGCTGCTCAGCATGCCTGTTATTGAATTCAGCCAGTAACTGCAGATTCCGCCGCTGCTCAGTCACCGTCACGCCCTGCGGAGGATTCAGGTCCAGTATGGCCGAACCCCGCGCACGCAGTGCAGTGCCCTGATAACGGGCAGGCAGAAATCCACTCCCCCAGTTCGCCGCTCCACCCTGCGGATAACTCACCTCCGGCAGTACTATAAATCCCGGCAGATTTTGATTCGCACTGCCCAGACCATAATTGATCCACGCACCCAAACCCGGGTCACCCCCAAAACGATTTCCGCAATTCATCTGATACATCGCTGTCGGATGATTCACACTGTCAACAGTACAGCCCCTGAAGAAACACAGCTCGTCTGCCACCCCCGACAGATGCCGCCAGTTCTCTGCCATATCCGCGCCGCTCTCACCCGCTCGCTGAAATCGAAACGGACTCTGGACAAAATATCTCTGACCGGCCTCCATCGCTGACTTCTCTCGACCAGCACGCACAAACTGCTGCAAATGACGACGAGCCAGCTCAGGCTTCGGATCGAAGGTGTCCAGATGCGAAGGTCCACCTTCCATCATCAGAAAAATCACACTGTCGGCGCGAGCAGCACTGAAATGCCGCAGCCTCGCTGAATCCCCGCCCACCCTCTCGGCCGCCCTTCCCTCCCCCGACAGCAGTGCCGACGCCGCTATGCTGCCCAGCAAACCCGCTGTGCCACATACCAGTTCCCGCCGCCCTGCACCGGCACTCGCTTCAGTAACCTCATTCCACATACAAAAACTCGTTCGAATTCAACAAAACCAGACACAGATCCGCCAATGCCCGCGTTCGCTCATTACAGTCCTCGGCCCGCAAATCCGGCACAAAATTCTCCATCCCATACAGCGTCTCCGTAAACTGAAATCGCTCCCCCGTGTTCTCCTCAACGGCCTCGCGCAATATCTGACGAGGCGGAACCGGAGTGCTGAACAGCGCCTCACGCTGCACCTCGACCATGTCACGCCAGTGCCGCACACAGCGTTCCGCTTCCGCTGCCGTCGCACGACGTCCGTAAGCCAGCTCAAAACACCGCTGCACCGCAGCCTCGTCCGAATCAGCTTCACGCAGCACTCGAGCAGCCATCGCCAGACTCCGAGACCACGAATTCTGACTGTTAAACTGAGCAAAGACCTGCGGAGTCACAGTGCTGGTGTCACGCCGCTCACAGGAAAAATCAGGCCCCGGCAAATCAAACACCTCCAGTCCCGGATCAGGCAGACCCCGCAGCCGCAATGCATACAGAGATCGACGATGACGCTCCGCCGGCAAAGCATTTGGCACCCACGCTGCCGCAAAACTGCCCATCACCTGTCGCGGCTGCAAAGCCGCCTCAGAATGCAGCTCCGGCCGATTCGGTATCCCGCCCACCTGCAGGTTTAACTCACCGCTGACCGACAACATCGCGTCCCGCAACTCCTCGGCACTTAACCTCCGCACCGGAAAAACACTCAAAAATACACCGTCCGGATCCAGACCAGCCAACACAGCCCGATCCACCGAACGTGAACTGCGGCGATAGACACTGCTGGTCATAATCAAACGATGCAGGCGTTTCAGCGACCACCCGCCGTCCACCAGCTCCGCTGCCAGCCAGTCCAGCAGCTCCGGATGATCAGGACGGCCCCCCGTCCCCCCAAAATTGTTCGGATTGGCCGCAACAGCACGCCCAAAATGCCAGCCCCAGACACGATTCGCAATCGAACGAGTCGTCAAGGGATTGGTGGCACTGGCCACCCAGCGAGCAAACTCCAGACGACGACCACTCACCCCCACAGGCAATGTACCGGACACTCCCGCTGACACCGCACTCAGCACACCCGGACGCACCGACTCGCCCGCTGCAAACGGGTCGCCACCAGTCAAAATGCAGGTGCGCTCCACCTCCCCTGGACTCAGCAAATTACTCGGCATTCGCAAAGGTGCATTCACCGTGCGAAATTCCCGCGTCGCTCCCGAATACACCGACAACGCAAACGGCTCGTACCGCTCAAGTTCCCACCGCAATCGCTCAAGCCCCTTGCGAGCCACCCGTTCAAGGCCAAACTGTGCCGGAGTAAATCCGACCAGCTTCGGCGGATACGTGTCCTCAGACTGCCCCCGCTCACCCAGCAACCTCCGCGCTCTGGCAAATACGTCCGAATATGCCCGCCTGCCAGCACTCGGCTGACCTGCCGACACTCTGCCCTCACGTCGCAATTCAGACACCACCAAGCGCCACGCCGAGTCATCCAGACCCTGCTGCTGATACCATTGCTCGGCATTCACCAGCAGCACATCATCCAGCTCCTGCAGGACCCGCTGATACTCCAGCTGCCGCTGCAGCAACAATTCCCGCTCCTCAAACCCCGCCGTCTGCTCAGACGGCAAAAAGGCGGCCGACCGCTCAGTGATCTGAGTCGTCGCAAAAACCGCCTGAATCGAGTAATAATCGCGAGTCGGCACGGGGTCAAATTTGTGATCATGACACCGCGCACACTGCAGTGACTGAGACAGAAACGATTCGCCCACACTGTTGACGACATCATCCAGAAATCGCTGACGCGCTACCTTCTCGACCTCCATGCCCGTCAGCTCCCACGGCCCCATCCGCAGGAAACCTGCAGCAATCAGATTCTCAGCACTCTCCGGGTCCAGCTCGTCCCCCGCCAGCTGCTCAGTCACAAAGCGATCCCACGGCTTGTCGCTGTTGAACGATCGCACTACGTAGTCCCGATAACGCCACGCATTCCCCCGCTCATAGTCGTTCGCAAAACCCGCACTGTCAGCGTAACGCACAACATCCAGCCAGTGCTGAGCCATCCGCTCCCCATAATGCACACTGCCCAGCAGACGCTCAATCAGGTCACAAATCGCCAGTCTTCCCGACGCGGACTCAAGAGCAGAACTGTCTTCGCCCCCACAGGCCCGCACGAACTTCAGGACGTTCCCGGGTGTCGGCGGCAGTCCCGTCAGATCAAATGTGGCCCGCCGGACAAATGTCCTCACGTCAGCTGACCCGGCAGGTTCAAGCCCCGAAGGAAGATGCCGATTCAGCAGCCAGTCAATCGGGTGATCAGCATCCGCTGGAACCGACGGTCGACGCACCGGCTGCAAAGCCCAGAGCGATTCCGGCGAATATCGGCGCTCCGTCCAGTCCCGACTTAAACCACCGCTCGTCGCCACCTGAAGACCGTCTTCAGCCGCCCACGCCGCACCATGCAGTTCTGCCAGCTGCCGCTGCCGGTCGCCGTCCGGCCATGCAGCACCCCCAGCAATCCAGTCCCGCACCCAGCCAATCTGCTGCGGACTTAATCGATCACCCTCGTTCGGCGGCATCGCAGACCAGTCCGCTGCATCCCGCTGCACCGCCAGCAGCACCGGACTGTGATCGGCATCACCTGCCAGAACCGCTGACTGACCGCTGTCGCCACCCGCAACAGCCGAAGAACCCGTCCGCAGATCAAGTCCGCCCTCACGCCTGTCCGCTCCGTGACACGCCACACATTTCGCTGCCAGCAACGGAGCAATCCGGCGGACGAACAACAGCTCGTTCTTGTCAGTAACCTCAGCACCGAACGCAACAGCAACGGCAGCAGCCGACTGAATTGCAGCCGCAGCCAGCATCAGAACTTTTACGATGCCCTTCACGCAGCCCATGCCTGTGCTTCCCCGGTAATGAACGCTCGCTGCTGAATTCACAAACAGCAGAGACCTCAGTCTACCGGGAAAGCCGTGTCAGGTCACGTGATGCCAGCCCGCTTATTTCTTCGCAGGCTCACGCGACGACTGCTGCCGCTCACGCAGCTCAGAACCAATCGCGACATCCGTGAATTTCGAAAGATCGGTCCACAAGGTCCCGGAGCCTGCATAAAACAAATCCAGACGCAGATCCTGAGGCAGACCTGTGGCAAACACCCACTGATTATACGCTTCACCTGAACCAAACGCACCCACCGCCAGACCAAACAGCTCGGACTTCGCCTCCGCTTCTGCCTTCTTCGCATCAGCTTTCGCTCGTCCCAGATTCACCGTCGCCTGCGCCTCCAGCTCGGCCGTCTGACGCTCCACCGCAGCCACCTGCTTCAAGGTTTCCGCACGAGTCTCCTCGGCCAGCTTCTGCCCGTCAGCTACAGCCTCCGCCACCAGCTTCGTTGTCTCTGCACCAATCCGGTCCGTCTCCAGCTCAACCTTTCGCTCGGCCTCCCGCAGCTCGGCTTCAGTTCGAGCCGTCAGCTGTTCCTGATCACGAGTCAGTTTCAGTTCGTCAGCGACAAACTTCTCCTGAATCGGCTTGCGTATGTTCTGCGGAATATGAATGTTCCTCACAAATCCATGCAGCAGGGTCAGCCCTTTGTCCTCCAAAATCCTGTGAAATGAAGCTGAAACTGCTTCCTGGAATTTCTGCCGAGTATCTCCGACAAGCAAATCCACCGCACCAAGTGATGAACCCTCGTTGCGGCAAATACTTTCGATCTGCGGTATCACCACCTTCGTTTCAACCGCCTGCAATGTCCCGAATTTGCGGATCACATCAGCCGCCTGATCCGGCATAATCCCCCACACGGCCGTGAAGTCCATATGGATCCGGAACCCGTCTGTCGACGGAAACGTAATGCCGCTCTCATCGTCCGACACCAGCGGCTCACCACTTTCGTCCAGCACCGGCTTGCCGTCCTGACTGACAAAGTTCGACTTCACCGACAAGTCAGTATAACCAATGCCGATGATGTCCACATGCTGCTCATTCGGATTGATCGGATACAGGCCCGGCTGCAGCACAGTGTTCTGAATGCCCGCCTGCAGACCCTCCCCCGGATTGGTCGCCAGATTCGTCACCACCCCGGCATACCCAGCTGGAATCGAAACCCAGCCAACATGCTTCTGCTGCTGATCTGACTGCACAACCTCCTGCTTCACAATCTTCACTGAATACGCATACTCGTTGATCCGGTAACGCCCCGGCCCCAGCACCTTCCGCAAAATCCCCTTTTCCGTTGTCTGGTCCAGATCTCCGTCCACCAGAAACTGGCCGTTCGTCAGATCATTGCCCATCCGACTGGTCACCACAGCCACCTCGCCGGGATTCACCAGAGTATCCTTCACCAGATCCGTTTCCCACCACCCATACCACAGAAAATGACGGCCGGGACCACGCAGCTCTTTCAAAATCCCCTTCTCCAGCGGCCTGCCCCTGTCGTCAGCCCGCGCGAACTGGCCCGCTGCAGACACCGGTCTGTCCCCCGGCAAAAACGGCAGTGGCGGCCCCTTGTAACGCAGCACCAGACTATATCCTTCCGGCACATAATGTCGGTTGAAAGTCCATTCGAATGCCGTCAGAGCCCCGGCAAATCCCAGCACAGTCGCTGCTGCACCGACAACCCGACCACGCATCACACCACGCAGCACTTCTTTGATTCCCATCATGCACCACCTTTGCAAATTTGACTCGCTCAATGTTCCGCAATTGTCTCACTGCCACACAGCGTTATTCCTGACCACCGGCTGCGACCGGCTGTACTGCCGGAGCTGCCGTCTTCTGCTGCACCACAGGCTCTGTGAACGAATCCAGAATCTTCATCATCGGACTGTCTGCTGTATTCACCATCATCCGTCGCCATGCAGTGCTCAGCTTCTGGTACAGCACATAGCGAGCATAGGCCTGTCCGTCACCGTCAAACGACTGTACGGCCTTCTGCCATCCCGCAGCCTCGGCCTCGTTGTCAAACCGCACAACATCCGCCGCAGCAAGGCCTCGCGCCTCAATCGCTCGCGCTTCATCCTGCGACGCATCCAGCTTTAGCTGGGCCACGGCCAGCTGCTGATTAGCCAAAGTTACAGCGACCTTCTGCTCCTCCTCAGCCTTCGTCGTGGCCTTCACGACATCCCGCCCGGCTGTCACCAGCGCCTGCTTCTGCTCAACCATCGCCTTCTCCACTGCCAGCTTCTGCTCCGACTCCTGCTGCAGCACCTGCTGCTTGTACTGCAGCTCCTCCTGCTTGGCGATCTCCCGACGACGGACCGGCTCAGCAATCTTCTCAGGCGGCCGAATCGTCGTAATCAGCGCCTGAATAATCTCAATCCCCAGTGGCTCGCACGCCGCCCGCATCTCCTGCTCAAAAGAACGCTGAAAGGCCGATCGAGTCTCACCCTGGATGAACTCACGGCCCGAAGAATTCGAACCCTGCAGACGACAGAAACTGCGAGCATTCGGCATGATCACCGTCTGCACGATCTCCTCGTCAATCAGCGGACCGTTGTCAGACCGGTTGAACAGCACATAAACCTCCGCCGCCTTCTCTGGATTCACACGAAACTCAATCACACCGTCCAGACTGACCCAAAACCCGTCCTTCGACGGAAAGCCCATGTCGTCTTCCTCACCCAGATTGAATCGCTGGCTGCGACAGTCCACCAGATCAACCCTGGTCACGTAAGGATTCAAATAATGAGTCCCCGGTTCCAGCGTCTGCTCCTGCACACCACGCTCCGTCACACCCACCAGCAGGCTGTTTGGCTTCTCCGCCAGCGGAGCTGCCAGGTTGGTCACTACACCCTTGTAGCCCGCCGGAATCGTCGTCGGCTTGTGCCGTTCAACCTGATACACATAAGGGTTGATCGGATAACGACCAGGATTCAGCACACCCGGCACAATCCCCTTCGTCACAGCCTCGCCACGCTCATCCACCTTCGCCAAAAACTCACCGTAACCAGGATCATCACCCGTCAGACTGACCTTCACTCCCATTTCACCCGAGGCGATCTCTTCCTGCGGCACAACCTGCCACGACCACACATACGGATTCCGGAAATAACGCCCCTCTGTCAGCACATCACGCTGCACTCCCTTGTGCTGCGGCGAAGGAGCAATCTCATCAGAGTTCGTGACGTCCAGACCGATCTTGCGAGTCAGCACAGCGATCTGGCCACTGCCCACGTCAATCAGGGTCATCTGATAACCGGCCATTCCAAGAAACGCCAGCAGCACCACACCCAGCAGCCACAATCCACCCGCAAAGCCCTGACTGCCCCCGCCAGACCCCCGGCCCGTCTGACGACCACGGCCACCTCCCGGCCCGCCACCCGCACGCGAACGACCGGAACCAGTTCCCTCGCTATCAGCCTCGTCAACCACCACCCGTACGATATCAGACATCACACAGCTCCCGCTGCAACAGCAAAAAACCGAGCCTGACCCGGTACAACACAATCAGGACAACCCTCTAACCTTGCTCACAGAAACGAAAACACCGGCAACAGGATCACAAAATCGCTGCCGAAACTGCCAGAAACATGAAAAACTACATCATCCCTCGGTTCCCTCAATACCCCCACCGCCGCACCTGTGCCAGACCGAACACCCCAAAACCGCACAGCCAGATTAATCCTAAACACATGCAGCCTTTGATTTTAGGCGTCCCCCGAGCCAACGGCGCACGGGCTGCGACGTCGCTCGAGCATGCTGCTCCACGGCAACCACCGGCCACCGTGAGCTCCCGCCAATAGCCATGAAGTTCTCGGGAACCCTGTCAACAGACGGGTAAAGCCCCGGGCCGGCGAGCCTCCCGCCGAGCCACCGAACGCATGGGACGGCGAGGCTCCTGCCGAGCCACCGAACGCTGGTCCGCGCTGTCAGCGATTGCCAGCGATTCCGCTAAGCAGCGGGGATCGCCGCAGTCCTCACAACAGGCATGCGGCTCAGCAGGAGCTTCGCCCTCCCGCCACCTGCTTTGAGCAGAACGTCAAGGCCATTGAGCCCCCGCCCCACTGACCACTGACCACAAAATCCTCCCCTCGCCCCCGTGAAACGGCGGAGAGGGTTCGGGGGTGAGGGGGCCAGCCACCCTGGAGATCCACCGCCCAGACATTCAAAAAAACCAGCACCGGGCTCGGGCTGGAAAGCCCAAGCTACAAAGAGAACCAACCGCCGACACCAGACCGAACACCGAACACTG
>Ga0172372_10009968_pt1 | contig 12262 bp, 7 predicted proteins | sample LakKiv5m_2_FD_114544 | JGI IMG/M metagenome (GOLD analysis project Ga0172372, IMG submission 114544) | Freshwater microbial communities from Kabuno Bay, South-Kivu, Congo - kab_092012_9.5m | ecosystem: Environmental > Aquatic > Freshwater > Lake | place: Democratic Republic of the Congo...
AGCGAGTTTGCTGCCCTTCAGGCGCGTGACACCGCAATGTGGGCGAGTGTCGTGAAGGCGGCGGGGATGACACCCGAGTAAGCGCGGGGAGTTAACGCAACCACTACAGAAGGCCCTGCAGCCTGGGCCAGACGTTGTCCAGCATTCGGGGCTGAGCACTTTCATTCGGGTGAATCCGGTCTGGCTGGAAGTATTCCAGGCGGTCGGCGAATCCGTCGAGAAAAAACGGCACCCAGGCGACGCCGCTTTCGCGCGCGATCTGCTCGAACACGCGTTCGAAAGCCTCTGCATAGCTCCTGCCGTAATTGGGCGGAACCTTCATGCCGAGAAGCAGTACGCGCGCGCCTGCGTCGCGGGACCGCACAACCATATCCATCAGGTTTTGGCGGGTAGTAGACAGATCCAGTCCGCGAAGAGCATCGTTTCCGCCCAGTTCGATGATGACGATTGACGGACGCTGCCGCTTGAGAAGTCCATCGATCCGCGTTCGGCCGCCCGCGGTGGTCTCTCCACTGATGCTTGCGTTGACAACGGGGCGTGCCTTTCCCTGATCGCGCAGGCGCCCCCGCAGCAGCTCCACCCAGCCAGTGCCTCGTGCAATGCCATATTCGGCCGAGAGGCTGTCACCAATGACCAGAATGGGGCCCACTTCGGCAGATGAGCGGCCAGATGATCCATCCCGTGCGAGATCAGGGCTTTGTGCATGGAGGGGCAGTACACTGACTGCCGCGCCTGCTGATATTGCGAGCAGCATCAGGCGCCGGGATCGACTCAAACAGGTGGATATGTTCATGAGCGCAATTATCGTCGACGGATTGACCCAGCGGGTACGAGATGCTGAGGGCTGGCTGACGATTCTCGATCACGTCAGTTTTCGGATTGAGGCGGGCCAGTCCGCTGCAATAGTGGGCGCCTCAGGCTCGGGGAAATCCACGCTCCTGGGTTTGTTGGGCGGACTGGATCAGCCCAGCGAAGGAAGCATTGCCGTTTTTGGCGAGCAACTGACTCGGCTCGACGAAGAACAGAGGGCGTCCTGGCGGGCCCGCAACCTGGGCTTTGTATTTCAGTCGTTTCAGCTGCTGCCTCAAATGAGCGCGCTTGAGAACGTCATGCTCCCGCTCGAACTTGCCGGCCGCCGCGACGCCGAGCAGCTTGCCCGTCAACTGCTCGAGCGGGTTGGCCTGGGGCATCGCAATAGCCACTATCCTCGTACGCTTTCGGGCGGCGAACAGCAACGCGTCGCGCTGGCTCGGGCATTTGCCCCGCGCCCCGCTTTATTACTCGCCGATGAGCCAACCGGTAGCCTCGACGCGGTGACTGGGGAACGCATCATCGATCTGATGTTTGAACTCAATCGTGAGGCGGGGTCGACGCTGATTCTGGTCACCCATGATGAAGCGCTGGCAGATCGCTGTGCGGTACGCCTGCGCCTGCACGCGGGACGCCTGGAGGCGATCGAAGAAGGCGCCCGCGTCTAGAGCCTGCTCAGGTAGGCCATTGTCTCTTTCGTGGCAGCGTCGGACTCAAGCTGCTCTGCACCTGAACCTGAGTCCGGCTCCTCGCAAAAGTGGGCGAGCTGAGATTCAATCCCTACCGCCAGTCGCTTTCCAAGCTCTACGCCCCACTGGTCAAATGGGTTCAGACCCCACATCCATCCCAGGCAGACGGTCTTGTGCTCGTATAAAGCGATCAGCGCGCCGAACGTGCTCGGGCTGAGTTGCGGGAGATGAATCAGGGTGACGGGACGACCACCGGGATGCACGCGTTGCGGGTCTTCATCGTCATGTCCAAGAGATAGCGCCTGAGCCTGAGCCACCGCGTTGGCCTGCAGGGCGCGCCCTCGTAGCCAGGGGTCGGTGTCGGTGGCGCCTCCCACCATGACCATGTCGACAGGGTGAACCGCCACCCCTTGATGGAGCGCCTGAAAAAACGAGTGCTGGCTGTCCGTGCCCGGTTCGCCCCACACCACGGGCATGGTCGGCCGTGAAACCGGCTCACCCCGTGCGGTCACGGACTTGCCGTTGCTTTCCATTTGCAGTTGTTGCAGATGGGCGGCGAAGCGGCGAAGCGCGTCTGAATAAGGGATCACAGCCTCGGTTCCCGACCCCAGCAGGCTGGCATTCCATGCGCTGATGAGTGCCAGCATCATGGGTGCGTTTTCAAGGCAAGGCGCAGTCAGGAAATGCTGATCCATGCTGCGGGCGCCCCCCAGCATTTCCTCAAAAGCGTCGGCGCCAATCTGCATCATGACGGGCAAACCGACGGCGCCCCACAGGGAGTATCGCCCGCCGACCCAATCAGGGCAGGGGAAGATGTATTGCGAATCAACCCCAAGCGACTGAGCTGCTTCGAGGTTGGAACTCACCGCAATCAGGTGTCGGCCAAGTGCATCGCCAGAAACACCCCCAGTGAGTAGCCAGTTTCGAACCGCCTGGGCATTGCGTGCAGTCTCAGGGGTGCGCCACGACTTCGACGCAATGATGACAAGCGTGGTGAGCGGGTTCAGGTCGCGCGACAGGCGCGCCCAGCGCTCGGGATCGATATTTCCCAGGAAGTGGATGCGCAGGCGCGGGTGGGCGAAGCGGTGGAGGGCGTCACACGCAAGCTCAGGGCCTAGCTGGGAGCCGCCAATACCCACATGCAGCACATCACTGATCGGGCGTCCGCTCGCTCCGCGCCACTGTCCGTCGCGCACCCGGTCGGACAAGCGTCGCATGCGATCAAGGGTGTCGCGGACAGTGCGCGACACCATAGGGGGAACCGATTCGCCAAGACGGCAATCCGGATCGCGAAGTGCGGTGTGGAGAGCGGGGCGACGCTCGCTTGCATTGACCTGCTCGCCGCAAAACATCGCATCGCGCCAGGCGGGGAGCTGCGCCGAGGTCGCGAGATGCATCAGGGTAGGCAAGACCGTAGCGGCTAGGCGCTGACGGGTGAAATCGACGCGAAGCCCCGAGGCGTTGATGACCATCTGCCGTGTCCGGTCGGGCTCGCGCGCGACGATTGCTGCAAGCGAAAGCTTGCGGCTATTGGCCGCCAGATCCGAGAGCGATTGCCATGCGGCAGCGAGCGCGTTGGGGTCAACGGGTGGAAAGTAGGACTTCATGATGAAAGACCCGTATCAGACTCAATCAACTGATTGATGACCATTGCAACCGATTCCGGCAGGTCGGCTGATGCCATACCCACGACCCTCTTGCCGTCCGCGCCCGCGAGCTCCCCTGCGCGCCCATGAGCGTAAGCACCCAGACAGGCGGCCGACGCGGGGTTGAGGCCCTGGGCGATCAGACCGCCTATGACCCCAGCCAGGACGTCTCCGGTGCCTGCGGTGGCAAGCGACGGGCTGCCAGCATCGATAATCGCCCAGTCGCCACCTGGATGGGCACAGACGGTGCCGGCGCCCTTTAAAAGCACGACAGAGCGATAAAGACTCGCGATGCGGCAAGCCGCCCCAATTCGGTCGGATTGAATCGCCTGGGTACTCATGCCAAGCAGGCGCGCGGCTTCAAGCGGGTGCGGGGTGAGCACTGCGGGAATGACGGCTCGCTGCAGAGCTGCGGCGAGCGCGCGGTCGCTGGCAATCAGATTGAGCGCGTCCGCGTCGAGCACCCGATGGTGTTCTGTCTCCGTCAATAGCAATTTGAGGAGCGAGCGCGCACCCGATGTCTGGCCCAAACCACAGCCTATCACCCAGCACTGGTAGGCCCCCTCGACCATCGCTTTGGCGGGCAAGGCCATCAGCTGTGGATGTAGCGAGGAATCCGGCCGCCACGCGTCGGGTGCGCCAAGGGATACCTTGCCGGCACCACTGCGCTGTGCTCCCAGTGCGGCGAGCACGGCCGCGCCACGCATGCCGTTGGCGCCGCCGACCACAGCGACATGCCCAAAACTGCCTTTATGACTGTCGGGCCTACGGGCAAGCGGCAGTGCGAGGGACTTGGCTTCCTGTTCGCCGACAAGCGTTCCGCTGCGGGATGTGAGGGTCACCCCCAAGGATTCAACCGTCAGGCGTCCGGCGTGCGTTCGCCCAGGGCCGGTTCTGAGCCCCGGCTTGTCGCCCAGAAACGTGACGGTATGGCCGGCGCGCAGCACAACGCCATGCGATCCGCCGACCACCTCACCCGTATCCGCATTGATACCGCTTGGCACATCGACGGCAATCACCCGCGCACCATAGCCGTTCAGCGCATTGATCCAGTCGGCCGCGTGCCCCTCTATGGGCCGGGATAGTCCGATTCCAAACAGGCCATCGATGAACAGCGTTCGCGTGACGCTTGAAATAGGCAGTTCATCAATACACGGGAGAGAGCCTGCCCGGGAGATGGCGAGCGCCTCGCGGGCATCGGGCTGTGCGCTACCCTCGGGCCGCAACAGCAGCGCCTGCGCGTTAAAGCCCCGCTCGCGCAGTGATACGGCTGCGAGCAGCGCATCGCCTCCGTTATTGCCAGGGCCTACCAGCGCCACGATGGAACAATCCGGTGGGAGCTTGCGGACTTCGGTTGCGCACACATCGGACAGCGCCATCGCAGCGCGCCGCATGAGCGCGAGCGGCGCCAGCCCTGCCTGAGCCTGGGCCTCCGCACGGCGAATTTGATCGGTCAGGTAAAGCGACGGCATGAAGGGTGTCGAGCGCCGTCAGTACCGGTTGATATCGTCCTGGTCCAGCCGTTGCTGGTCAGTTCGCTTTCCGAAAATTTTTCGAAACACCACCACGGCCACGAACGACGCCACTGCAAACGCAAGCACGTCACGACCGGGCGCGAAGCCCCCACCCAGGAACTGCAGAAGCGCCACCACGACCATCCCGATGGCAAGCCCAAGCAAGAGGAAGGACAGCGTGAGGACCTCTGCAATGGCCAGGAGCACAGCGATCAGAAGCGATATCTGCCAGCTATCCATGGGCCTTCACACTCAAATCTTGTTGGCGATCCGTGACAGGGCACCGCTCAGACCATTCAGCACATCCGTGGGCACCAGTACGATCTTGGCATTGCTGCCCTGAGAAAGCTCCTGGACGGCAGCCGCCTGAAGCTTCCGTATCTCGAATTCAACGGCTGTAGCGCCGCCGTCGGCAATGGCGCGCGACACCACACCCACCGAGTAGGCCTCGGCATCTGCGCGGATCCGCATCGCCTCCGACTGCTTTTGCGCAGCGTAAAGCTGGGCATCGGCATCGAGCTCGGTGGCCTTGCGCTTGCCCTCCGCATCAAGCACCAGCGCGCGCCGGTCTCGCTCCGCGTTGATCTGACGCTGCATCGCCTGTCGGGTTTCCTGGTCGACGTCTACCTCGAGGATTTCAACACGGGTAAGGACTACGCCCCACTCCTCGGATACTGCGCGGAGCTCTTCCTCGATTTCGTTGGACAAATGACGGCGGTTGGACTGCACGCCGTCAAGATCGGTTTTTCCAATGACGCTGCGAACCGTGCCGTTCACGATGGTGATGATGGCGTCATCAACATTGGCGATTCGATACATGGTGCGCGAGGCATCGGCGATCCGATACAGCACTGCGAGCGAAATGGAGATCGTGACGTTATCGAACGTAATGGCATTGATGGGACGCGGAGGAAGCTGGCGCTCCTGAATGGGTACCTTGTGCTGCACGGTCTCGAAGAATGGGATGAGCAGATGGAGCCCAGCGTCAAGCTTTCGATGGTATTTGCCGAGGCGCTCCACCAGCCAGTTCTCTGACTGCGGAACGATTTTGATCGCCCCACGCAGGGTGACGAAGACCAGTGCGGCCAGGGCAACAGTGATGAGCGAGCTGATTGAAAGCGTATCCATGCCTTGAACGATACCCGAGGCATGCGGCGAGTCAAGCGAGACCGGAACCGCGGTGAATCAGCGGGTCGGAATGAAAATGGCGTTCGGATCGGGCAGACTTCGGGGCACGCGCGGGCAGACCAAGAGAGGTGGGAAGTGGGCAGGACAGAAGACGGCAAATGGCAATTCTGGATAGACCGGGGGGGAACCTTTACCGATATCGTGGGTCGGCGGCCGGACGGTAGCCTGGTGACCGCCAAGCTGTTATCGGAAAACCCCGAGCAGTACGCAGATGCCGCCGTCGAGGGCATTCGCAGGCTTCTTGGACTGGCGCCCGGCGAGGCGATATCCGCATCCCTGGTGGAGGCGGTCAAGATGGGCACCACGGTGGCGACCAACGCGCTACTTGAGCGAAAGGGTGAGCCGCTTCTCCTCGCCACCACGCGAGGGTTTCGGGATGCTCTTCGAATTGCGTATCAGAACCGGCCGCGCCTTTTCGACCGCAAGATTGTTCTACCCGAGTTGCTTTACCGCGAGGTGCTTGAGCTCGATGAACGGGTAGCGGCCGACGGAGCGCTGCTCAAGCCGCTTGACGAGGCTCAGGCCCGCGAGGGGCTGAGCGCTGCCTTCGAGCGCGGCCTCCATTCGATAGCCATTGTGCTCATGCACGGCTATCGTTATCCGGCGCATGAGGCGCGGCTTGCCGAAATTGCCCGCGATATCGGATTTACGCAGATTTCGGTTTCTCATCAGGTATCACCGCTTATTCGCTTTGTTGCGCGCGGCGACACCACGGTGGTTGATGCCTATCTGTCCCCAGTCCTGAGGCGCTATGTAGACCGGGTTGCAACGGCCATGCCGGGCGTTCGCCTCCAGTTCATGCAGTCCAATGGCGGTCTGACCGACGCTCATTCGTTCCAGGGCAAAGATTCCATCCTGTCGGGTCCCGCCGGGGGAATCGTAGGCATGGCGAAAGTGAGCGGCGCCGCCGGTTTTGACCGTGTCATTGGCTTTGACATGGGGGGCACCTCCACCGATGTCTCCCACTATGCCGGCGAGTTCGAGCGAGCGTTCGACACGCTGGTCGCGGGCGTTCGCATGCGTGCGCCGATGATGAGCATCCACACTGTGGCAGCGGGTGGCGGGTCCATTCTTCATTTCGATGGGGCGCGGCTCAGGGTTGGGCCCGACTCCGCTGGCGCCAACCCTGGGCCGGCCTGCTACCGCCGAGGGGGACCGCTTACCGTCACAGACGCCAATGTGATGCTTGGGCGAATTCAGCCCGCGCATTTTCCAGCGGTATTCGGCCCCAACGCTGATCAGCCTCTTGATGGTGAGGTGGTGAGGGAGAAATTCAGTCGCCTGGCTGACGAGGTGTCACGGGCGGGTGGCCAGAGTTTGTCGGCGGAGTCACTCGCGCAGGGCTTCATCGATATTGCGGTGGCCAACATGGCCAACGCCATCAAGAAGATTTCGGTGCAACGTGGCTATGACATCACCCGCTACACGCTGACAACCTTTGGGGGCGCGGGGGGACAGCATGCCTGTCGCGTCGCTGACGCACTGGCCATGCCCCGTGTGCTGATCCACCCGCTTGCGGGCGTGTTGTCAGCCTATGGCATGGGGCTGGCCGAGACCACCGCCATGCGCGAGCGATCGATCGAATCGCGCCTGGACGCTTCCGGCTACGCGGCCGCACGCGCTGCGCTCGACGAGCTTGCCCAGGCCGCGGTTCAGGATCTCACCGCGCAGGGGGCCGCGCCGGAGTCAATCGAGGTGAGGCGCAGAATACAGCTCCGCTACGAAGGAACAGACACCTCACTGCCGGTCAGTTGGGATCAACCAGCGCTTATGACGGAGGCGTTCCAGGCCTCTTATCGCCAGCGTTTCTCGTTTTTGCTGGAGGGCCGCGCGCTGGTCATCGAGTCAGCGGTGGTCGAGGCTGCATCCAGCCCGTCGGGGGCATGCGATCACGGAGATCTTGCTGACTCTTCGCCTGGGATCAACCCCGCAGGTGCGAGTGCCCAGCCTTCTGCCGCCATGACCGTTCATGCCTTTGTCGGCAGTGCCTGGGCCAATATTCCGCTTGTTCGTCGCGAGACCATGGACGCCGGTCAGCCATTGAACGGACCCGCGGTGATCGCCGAGGCGAACGCCACCACCTTTGTCGAACCGGGCTGGCGCGCCCAACTGACCGCAAAGGGCGACCTGGTTCTGGAGCGATTCGAGCCCCGGCCGCAAACAGCAGCCATCGGAACTCGGGTTGATCCCGTCATGCTCGAGATCTTCAACAATCTGTTCATGTCAATTGCCGAGCAGATGGGTTATCGGCTGCAAAACACTGCGCACTCGGTCAACATCAAGGAGAGGCTGGATTTTTCCTGTGCGGTGTTCGACCGGACGGGGCGTCTGGTGGCCAACGCGCCCCACATGCCTGTGCACCTCGGCTCCATGGGTGCGAGCGTTCGCGCCGTGATTTCAGCGAACGAGGGTGCCATGCGCCCCGGTGACGCGTTTGTGCTGAACGACCCCTACGCGGGGGGCACGCATTTGCCCGACATCACCGTGATTACGCCGGTTTTTGACGAGAGCGGGCGGGAGATCCTGTTTTTTACCGGTTCGCGCGGACATCACGCAGATGTTGGCGGCACGACGCCGGGATCAATGCCTCCGGACAGTGCGCATATTGACGAGGAGGGCGTGCTGCTCACCAACGTCAAGCTGGTGGATGGCGGGCGCCTGAACGAGGATGGCATTCGCTCGCTGCTCTCTGGTGCCCGCTATCCAGCCCGAAATATCGAACAAAACCTTGCGGATCTGCGGGCTCAGATCGCGGCCAATGAGAAGGGCCGCGAGGAACTCATTCGGATGGTTCGGCACTTTGGCCTTGAGACGGTGCTTGCCTACATGGGCCATGTTCAGGACAACGCAGAGGAGTCGGTCAGGCGGGTGATCGGAGCGCTGCGTGACGGCCACTTCGTGCTTCCCATGGATAACGGCGCCAGGATTTGCGTGCGAATCGACGTTGATCGTGAGCGCCGATCGGCGCGTATTGACTTTACCGGCACCTCGGCCCAACAGCCAAACAACTTCAATGCGCCGCGCGCGGTCACCATGGCAGCGGTGTTGTATGTGTTCCGGACGCTGGTGGACGACGACATCCCGATGAACGAGGGCTGTCTGAAGCCCCTGGAGGTAGTGGTGCCAGAGGGGTGTCTGCTGAATCCCCGCCATCCCGCCGCCGTGGTGGCGGGCAATGTGGAAACGTCCATGTGCATCACCAATGCGCTGTATGGCGCGCTCGGCGTTATGGCCGCCAGCCAGTGCACGATGAACAACTTCACCTTCGGGAACGGTCAGCACCAGTACTACGAGACCATTTCTGGCGGGTCCGGCGCGGGCGGTGTGTTTGACTCAGAGGGTCGGCTGGTGGGCGGCTTTGATGGCACCTCGGTTGTGCAAACCCACATGACCAACTCGCGCATCACCGACCCTGAAGTGCTTGAGCTGCGCTTTCCGGTTCGGCTCGAGAGCTACACGATTCGCGCCGCTTCCGGTGGGGGCGGGCGCTGGCGTGGAGGCGATGGGGGGGTGCGGCGAATCCGCTTCCTGGAGCCCATGACGGCCTCCATCCTTTCCAACGGTCGGATTTACCCGGCATTCGGTGCCGCCGGTGGCGCAACCGGGCTCGCCGGGCGCAATACCGTCGAGCGCGTCAGTGGGGTGATAGAGGAGTTGGGGCACGCAGACGGCGCAGCTCTGTTGCCAGGTGATGTGTTTGTGATCGAGACTCCGGGTGGTGGCGGATTCGGGGCTGCGTCCTGAAACTGGGATAATCACGGTTTTGCCCGCGGCGACATGACTTCTTTCCTCACCGTCGTCGGACCCTCGGCCCTGACGGGGTTTCGGCACCAGCGCGCGATCGACGCCCTCAAGCGGCTTGAACCCAGGCTTACTTCGTTGGAAAGCCGGTTCGTCCATTTTGTGTCGCTTGAAAGGGCGGTTGATGCCTCCGAGCAGGAGCGATTGACCGCACTACTCGGCTGCACCCGGCCCACTGAGCTCGCCGAGGGCGGAGCATCGCTCTTCGTCATTCCCAGACTCGGAACCATCTCGCCCTGGTCCAGCAAGGCCACCGATATCGTTCACAACTGCGGCCTGACGTGGGTCAGGCGCGTCGAGCGTGGTATCGAATACCGGATTCGCCTGCGCGGTCGTCTGCTGGGTGGTCGCTTCGGTTCGGCCGAAGGCCCGGATCCTGACGTTCTTGCTCAGATGGCAGCCGCGCTCCATGACCGCATGACCGAGAGTGCGCTGTCGGTAGCCCCGAGCCCGGAGCAGGTTTTCGCCACGGTTCCCGGGCGCCCGCTGCAGCGAATTCCGCTCACCACAGGCGGCCGGCGTGCCCTGGAAGTGGCGAACCGGGAGCTCGGGCTCGCCCTCTCGGACGATGAAATTGATTACCTGGCCAACGCCTTTCAGCAGGCGGGCCGCGATCCATCTGACGTCGAGCTCATGATGTTCGCGCAGGCCAATTCCGAGCACTGCCGTCACAAGATCTTCAATGCCAGTTGGAGCATCGACGGCGTGGCTGCAACGGGCTCGCTCTTTGACATGATACGGAGCACCCATCAGGCCAACCCTCGCGGCACCATCGTGGCCTACTCTGATAATTCCGCCATTCTTGAGGGCAGCGCCGCAAACCGGTTTTTCGCAACGTCCGACGACGCCTCCTTCCCCGTGCCGCGCTACGCCGCGCACCCCGGGCTCGTGCACAGTCTTCTCAAGGTTGAAACGCACAATCACCCGACTGCCATTTCCCCCTACCCTGGAGCGTCCACCGGGGCTGGCGGGGAGATTCGCGATGAGGGCGCCACCGGACGCGGTGCTCGCCCCAGATTTGGCCTGACCGGATTCACCGTGTCGGATCTGATGATTCCCGATGCGATTGCGCCGTGGGAGTCGGCACAGGATGTTTTGGCGCCTCTGGCGTCGCGCAAGCCGCAGGCACCCTATGGCTCGCCTGCCCGAATCGCGAGTGCCCTCGACATCATGATCGAAGGGCCATTGGGCGGGGCGGCATTCAACAATGAGTTCGGCCGCCCCAATCTGCTGGGCTATTTCCGCACGTATCAACAGAACGTGGGCGGCACGGTTCGCGGCTATCACAAGCCCATCATGATTGCCGGCGGAGTGGGCAGCATAGACGCCAGCCACTGCGAGAAGCACGCACTGCCCGTAGGCACGCTGCTGATCCAGCTTGGCGGCCCTGGCATGCGGATCGGCCTTGGCGGCGGCGCGGCCTCAAGCATGAACGCGGGCGCCAATACCGCCGAGCTTGATTTTGATTCGGTCCAGCGTGGCAACCCGGAAATCGAACGTCGCGCCCAGGAGGTGCTTGACCGCTGCTGGTCGCTCGGGCCCGACAACCCCATTCTCTCAATTCACGACGTGGGGGCGGGCGGCCTGTCCAATGCTTTTCCCGAGATCGTGCATGGGGCAGGGCGGTCAGCGCGATTTGATCTTGCCAGCGTGCCGGTACTCGAGTCCGGCATGTCACCCGCGGAAATCTGGTGCAACGAGTCGCAGGAACGCTATGTCCTCGCACTGGCGCCTTCACAGCTGTCGCGTTTCGAGGCCCTGTGCCAGCGCGAACGCTGTCCGTTTGCGGTCGTAGGGTCGGTGACAGACGATGGGCAGCTCATTCTGGAAGCGCCTGATGGCAGTCGCCCGGTCGACATGCCGATTGATGCTCTGCTGGGCAAGCCCCCGCGCATGCATCGTGATGCGCGACGTCGTGCTCGGCAACTTCCCCCCATCGATCTGGTCGGATTCGACCTGGCAGACATGGCGGCACGGGTGCTGCGCTTGCCGGCCGTGGCCAGCAAATCGTTTTTGATCACAATCGGCGACCGATCGGTGGGCGGGCTCAGCTCGCGCGACCAGATGGTAGGTCCCTGGCAGGTTCCGGTTGCCGATTGCGCGGTCGGCCTGGTTGACTTCTCAGGCTATCAGGGCGATGCGCTGGCGATGGGAGAGCGCTCACCGGTTGCAGTCATCAATCCGGCTGCGGCGTCCCGGCTGGCCGTCGCCGAAGCAGTGACCAATATCGCTTCGGCACTGGTGGGCGCGGTTGACCGCGTGAAGCTGTCCGCGAACTGGATGGCCGCATGTGGCCCCGCCGACGAAGACGCCGATCTACGCGACGCGGTGGATGCCGCCGCAGCGCTCTGCCGTGAGCTCGGCATCGCCATTCCTGTTGGGAAAGATTCGCTGTCCATGCGCACGGTCTGGAGCGAAACCTCGTCCCGTGAAGAGCGTCGTAGCAGCGCGCCGGTGTCCCTGGTGGTGACTGCGTTTGCACCGATCGCAGACGCCCGGCGAGTCATCACCCCACAGCTGGCCGCTGAACCGGGCAGCGTTCTCATTCTGATCGACCTTGGCGGCGGCCGTCAGCGCATGGGAGGCTCGGCTCTGGCGCAGGTCACCCAGCAGC
>Ga0172372_10009969_pt1 | contig 12261 bp, 12 predicted proteins | sample LakKiv5m_2_FD_114544 | JGI IMG/M metagenome (GOLD analysis project Ga0172372, IMG submission 114544) | Freshwater microbial communities from Kabuno Bay, South-Kivu, Congo - kab_092012_9.5m | ecosystem: Environmental > Aquatic > Freshwater > Lake | place: Democratic Republic of the Congo...
ACGAACAAACGCGGTGCCGATTCGGGTGAATGCTTTTTTTAGGGCAGCCAGGTGGAATGGCTGACCGTAAAGAAAAAAGGAGAGAGCGTGAGCAATCGTTTGTTCTTGATTTTTTTTGCTACTTTTTTTGATCAAGCAAAAAAAGTAGAAGATAATTATTACTTTTTAAGTGAACCCTATTTAATTTCATTATTATTTTTTGAGTTTTGCGGTTCTATTTTCCCGGTCTTTTTATTGAAACCATAAGGACAATGTTTGCAACCACTTTTACAACAATAACCTCTTTTTAAGTGATACTTTTCAGTAAATACTATATAGCCTTCAGGGCTTGTATAATAATCTTCAGGATCTAATTGTTTATTAAACATTATAAAAAACTTGTTGTAAATTTAGCAATTGAAAATGACATCCTATTTTTTATGAAAATTAATTTTTTACGATTGCTTACTTTATTATTAGTTATTACCATTTTAGCTGCCAGCACTAGCTCATGTGCAAAACGTGATTGCAGAGGAAGAAAAAAAACAGCTAAAACTAGTATGGGTGGATGGCTTTAATTTTTTATGCATCAATTAAGATCGGAAACAATTCTACTATTTGATAGCGAATGCATCTTATGCAATTCATCTATTAGATTCATTTTGAAAAATGAAAAAAATAATAACATAAAGTTTTGCGCACTAAAATCTGATTTTGGTAAATCAATTGTAAAAGAAATCTATAAAGACCAACCTGCACCCAATAGTTTAATTTTTATAAATAAAAACAAGATTTACACTAAGTCAGATGCTGTTTTACAGATTTGTAAATTTTTAAAAGCGTTATTTCCACTTTTATATTACTTTATTGTGATTCCAAAGTTTTTAAGAGATCCTATTTATGGTTGGATAGCAAAAAACAGATACAGTTACTTTGGTAAAAGTACCGAATGTTATATTCCTGATATAGAAAATAAAAAGAGATTTATTAGTTGAATTTTAATAGAAAGTGCTAAAAAACAAATTCATTAAAAACTAATTCGGTACAACAATCTCATCTTCTTCTGGATGATGTTTGAATGTTTCACTGGAAACAGCGGGATTTTTTCTTTTCTTTTTCTTAGGTTTCGTTTTTTTAGTTTCTTCGTTAGTTCTACGTTGATTTACACTATCATCTTCCGGTTTTTTAATCTCTGCTCTATCTTCTTTATTTTTTTTCTCGTTTTCTTTTACAGCATTTTCATTAACTATAACAGATTCTACCACAGAATCTGCTTTATCATCGGTTGATAAAGTACTGTCAGTTGTAGATGATGTTAATGTATCAATTACAATTGTTTTTTTCGCTAATGGTTCAGGTTTTTCAGGAGACTTAATTACCTCTTCAATTAATTTTTGCTCAACTACCTCGTCTTTTTTGTCAATAAAAGAATTAGTAGTAATGTTTTGACTTTTTATATTTGTTACTGATAGATAAATAATACTCGAAACAACAAATAATCCAAGAGGAAAAAGCAAAAATTTTGCTTCAAACTTGAAGGTAAATCCTGAGTTTTTTTTCTTATTGGTTTTATGATATTCTAAAAAATCATTCCAAACATCATCAGACACATGAAATGTAAGTTCAGCAAGCTTATGATCAATTTTCTCTTTATTTAGCTGATTGTTATTAGGCATGACTACTTGTTCTGTTTTTGTTAATGTTTTGATGAAACAAAAATGATGCTTTATCTAAGTTAATTTTTGCAGTATCAATCGTTATATCAAGAATATTTGCTGCTAATTGCAATTCCAATTCATCAATAGTACACATATTAAACATAGAACGAAAAGAAGGTGGTAAATCCTGAATAGCAGTCAGTACATCTTTACCTGTTAGAGAAATTGCATCATCTTGTAAATCTGCTTCGCTATAAACACCATGAGTTTTTACTTCTTTAAGATGTACAGTTGTTGTTACATAATATTCTTTTTGATTTTTTAAAAAATGCACCGCACTGGTAATGAATTTTTCTTTCATCCATTGGTCAAAATTTGTAGCGTGTTTTCCGAACTCATTTATGGAAGATAGTATAGAACTATATCCAAAATATAAAATTTGTTTTGCTTGCTCTTCATTTTTTGCATAGCGCAAACTTAAATGCATTAGCCAATTGTAATTCGTTTCAAAAAGATTTTTTTGAGCCTGTTTATTGTTTTTCTGACACTGGCGAACTATTTCAGCTTCAGACATCATGTTAAGAATATATTTACCTCAATGTTACAACAGGAAAATGCAGTTGTAACAACAAAAAGAATGAAGTTATTAAAAATGAGTTGTTAGTTTAAAAAAAGACTATTTGAGCAAGTGCTTAGCATATTGTAAAAACGAATTGTCTTTCCAATCTAATGCACCAACTTTTTTGTAAACAACTTTGCCATTTGAATTTACAATGTAAGTAACAGGTATGGCATGTATATCTAAGTCAGAAAATGATTTTTCTGTTTTGTAAAATTGAAACGGGTATTTTTTTTTTGCTTTAAAAGAATTTAATTTCTCGATAGTTTCATCAGTAATACATAGTACGGTAACATTCCCCAATTCAGTATAAATTCGGTTAAGATCATTTAATTCTCTTATGCAATCGCCACACCACGATGCATAAAAAGAAATAATACATGCATTATTGTTGTATTTTTCCAAGTTACATTTTTGGCCTTTGTCATTTAAAAATTCTTCTTTAAACAAAGCAATTTCAGGTGCTGACTGATATCTTTTAAATAGATACAACCCAATGAGACCTGATATAAATAATAAAAAGAAAAGGGTTATTTTTTTTAATCTATTCATTTTAAAAAATATTTCTCAAGTTAATTTAAAAAAATAGTGAATGCATGTAGGCATTTTATATTTACGTTGAGTTAATAAATCCATAATAACAATTACTATTCGCAAATTTAAATTTGTTTTCTAAACATATCTCAAAACTTGATCTTAATATGTATTCAAAAATGAATCATTAAAAATTAAATGGTAAATTGCGAATTTCCGCGTACACTAGATCAGGAATTCACGGAAAATATTTCTGTGAATACTGGGTTCATTTTTAAATAGTTTTTAATGTTTTTTGAACTTGGTAATCAAAAGCATCAAACAATTGTAATTCAAGTTTTTACACTATTATTCGGTCGCACTAAATTAAATAAAAATGAATGCCACCGAAAATGCCACCTATCAATTCAATTTATTTCAGTTTATTTTAATTCGAATAAAAATAAAAAAGCCCTGAAATTGAGAGTTTCAGGGCTTTTTAAGTTTTTTTGGTTGATTAATCGTTGTCCGACTAGGGCTCGAACCTAGACTTTCTTGAATCAAAATCAAGCGTGTTGCCAGTTACACCATCGGACAATATTTATTAGAACGGGTTGCAAAAATAATCATTTTTTTTATTTTCCTAATTATTTTGATTTTTTTTTGAAAAAATTCGAAAATTAAATCGTTTTATTTTGATTAAATTCGCCTCTTATTTTTAAAATATGTTCAACTATAAAAACTTAAATAACATTTTAGGTTGGTTAATTTTTGCAATTGCCACTTTCACTTATTGTTCAACCATTGAGCCCACAGCTAGTTTTTGGGATTGCGGCGAGTACATTGCCTGTTCTCAAAAATTAGAGGTTGGTCACCCTCCGGGAGCTCCATTCTTTTTGCTTGTCGCTCGTTTTTTCTCCTTGTTCTCATTTGGCGATGTAACCAAAGCTGCCATGTGGATAAATGTAATGAGCGCATTGTGCAGCTCTTTTAGTATTTTATTTTTATTCTGGACAATAACACGACTAGCAAAAAAAGTAATCGTTAAAACAGGAGAAAAAATTGAAGGTGCAAAAATGTTTGCCATTTTGGGTGCAGGAGCAATTGGCGCATTAGCTTATACTTTTTCCGATTCATTCTGGTTCTCAGCAGTTGAAGGAGAGGTGTATGCAATGTCATCTTTCTTTACTGCAATTGTTTTCTGGGCAATTTTAAAATGGGAAGAAGAAGCTGATGAACCACTTGCAACACGCTGGATTATTTTAATCGCCTATTTAATGGGGCTTTCCATTGGTGTCCATTTATTGAACTTACTTGTAATTCCTGCAATTTGTTTTATTTACTATTACAAAAAATACGATTTCAGTTGGAAAGGATGGTTTGTTACCGGAATTTTATCCCTAGTTATTTTAGGTGGTATTCAAGCCGGAATAATCCCTGGTATCGTTAAATTATCTGCTGACTATGAGTTATTCTTTACCAATACACTTGGTGCAGGATTTAATACCGGAACAATTTTTTACTTTATTCTATTACTCACTTTCATCACATTTGCTATCATCTATTCCTTAAAGGATAAAGAAAGTTATTTTAAAATCACATTCTACACAGCTATAGTTTTTGCTGTATTTGCTTTAATTAGCGGAAAAGGCGCAGGTTCATTTTTATCTCGCTTAGTTGTTTTAGGAGGTATGGTTGCTGCATTACATTATTTAAAAAACAAAAAAGAAATTTTAAATACCGTTGCATTAAGTTTTGCCATGATGTTAATTGGCTACTCTTCATTTTTTGTTTTGGTTATTCGTTCACAAGCCAACACTCCTATGGATGAAAATGATCCAGAAAATGCGATCACGCTATTGTCTTATTTAAATCGTGAACAATACGGCGACTGGCCTATTGGTTATGGAAATTATTATAATGCGCCTCTGGATAAACAAAAGCCCTATTTAGATGGAACCCCTGTTTATGCAAAAGACAAGGAAAGCGGAAAATATATTATCACAGATGACAGAAAAGAATCTAATCCTAATTACGATAAAGAATTTTGTACAGTTTTCCCGCGTATGTGGAGTACACAATCTTCACACGAAGCAGCTTATCGTCATTGGGGAAACATAAAAGGCAGACCAAAACAAATAACAAACAATGAAGGAGAAACAGAAACAGTGTATGTTCCTACATTTGCTGAAAACCTTGCTTATTTCAAAAACTATCAAATTGGTTATATGTATTTAAGATACTTTGCATGGAATTTTATAGGAAGACAAAACGATGTGCAAGGTTTAACTAATAATCCTACTGAAGGCAATTGGATTACGGGTTTAAAAGGATTTGATGATGCGAGGTTAGATATCAATTCCGATTATTTACCTAATTCACTTTCTAATAATAAAGGCAACAATAAATTTTACGGGTTACCTTTTATACTTGGTGTCATTGGTTTAATTTATTTATTAAGAAAAGATAAAGCCACTTCGTTTGTAGTTGCTGCGCTGTTCTTATTAACCGGATTAGCAATTGTTATTTATCTTAACCAATATCCATATCAGCCAAGAGAGCGTGATTATGCATATGCCGCTTCATTTTATGCTTATGCCATTTGGATTGGATTTGGAATGTTAGCCATTTTTGATTTTCTATCCAAAAAAATAAATGGAAAACTTGCTGTTACGATTGCGTTTATTCTTTCAGTTGGTATTCCTGCATTAATGGCATCAGAAGGTTGGGATGATCACAATCGCTCTAACAGAACAATGTCAAGAGATTTTGCTGTTAACTATTTAAATAGTTGCGCTAAAAATGCCATTCTCTTTACAAATGGTGATAACGATACTTTCCCGCTTTGGTATGCTCAAGAGGTGGAAGGTATAAGAACAGATGTGAGAGTTGTTAACTTAAGTTTATTGCAAACAGATTGGTACATAAATCAAATGAGAAGAGCAGCTTATGAGTCAGCTCCTGTTCCTTTTACACTTGATCCTAAAAAATACGTTCAAGGCACACGAGATGTAGTTTATTTTAATGACCAAAATTTAGGATATGTAGATATTAAAGAACTTATGAAATTTGTTGCCAGCGATGATCCACAAAACAAATGGCAAATTCCGGGAAGAGAAAAAGCGCTTGATATTTTCCCAACTAAAAAAATCAGAGTAAATATAGATTCTGCAAAAGTTGTAAATAACGGAACAGTTGAAAAAGATATGGCAGGAAGAGTTTTGAAACAATTAAACTGGGAAATACAACGTAATTACGTTCTTAAAAACGATTTAATGATTATGGATTTACTTGCTGCAAATGATTGGAATCGTCCGGTTTATTTTGCAGTTACAACCGGAGCCGATGCTTACTTAAATCTTGATAAATATCTTCAATTAGAAGGTTTAGCTTATCGCTTAGTACCAATTGAATCAACTGATCGTGAAATGGCAAGTGGCGGACCTAGAATTGCTGAAGACATTATGTATGAAAACATCATGAAATTCCAATTCGGAGGAATGAAAAACAAAGATGTGTATTTGGATGAAAATTGTTTACGAATGGCATCTAATATGAGAATTCAAATTGCTCAACTGGCATCTGCTTTAATTGAAAAAGGCAAAAAGAGTAAAGCAATAAAAGTATTGGATAAAGCCATGGAAGAAATGCCGGAAATCAATGTTCCTTTTGATGCAACCATGTACTCTATTTGTGTCGCATATTATCAAGGTGGAGCAAAAGATAAAGGCAATAAATTAGCTAATCGTTTGTTCGATATTTTTGAAAAAGATCAGCAATTTTATAATAAAATGAAAGTAGAGCAAAAGAATTTTTACGGTAGAGAAATGCGTCAGACATCTGATATTTTAAATCGTTTAATTTCTTTAACAGCTGCTTATGGTGATAAAGATTTATCAGATAAATTTTTAATCCGAATTAAAAACATTTTGCCGGCCGAGGAGATTGATGCTATGCAACCAAATCTTCCGGCAATGCAATAAGATTTTTAAGTATGCTAGCCAGTCCTCCATCACTTGTAAGAAAATTATACAAAAGCGGAATCTGGCGAATGCCTGCTTATGAAAAAAAAGTATACCTCACATTTGATGATGGTCCAATACCTGAAGTTACTGAATGGGTAATAGAATATTTAAAAACTTACTCCATTAAAGCAACTTTTTTTTGTGTAGGCGATAACATTATTAAGCATCCGCACATATTTAAGCGATTGATTGATGATGGTCATTCGATTGGAAATCACACGTTTAATCATTTAAAAGGTTTTTATACAAATAATGAAACCTATTTTGAAAATGTTGCAAAATGCAATGAATTACTAAACGGGAATAAACTATTCAGACCACCCTACGGACAGCTAAAATTTTCTCAAATCAGAAAACTTTCTAAATCGTATCAAATTATTTTATGGGATGTATTGAGTTATGATTATTCTAATGCAGTAAGTCCCGAAAAATGTTTAAAAAATGTAATTGATAATACGCGATCAGGATCTATCATTGTTTTTCATGATAGCTTAAAAGCAAAAGAAAATCTAATGTATGCCTTGCCTCGTGTAATTGAAAATTTATCGGATAAAGGATTTTCTTTTGAGAAAATTTAAAGCATTACTATTATTTGTTTTTTAGCGCTGCCTCAATGAAATCAAAAGTAGAAAGAATTTCAGGTTTACCATTTACAATAGCAACATCGTGTTCGAAGTGAGCAGATGGCAAACCATCTTTTGTAATAATCGTCCAGCCATCGGAAGCTTGTTTCACATCTTTTTTACCCATGTTAATCATGGGTTCAATGGCGATAACCATTCCATCTCGCAGTTTAGGTCCGGTACCTTTTCTCCCATAATTAGGCACTTGCGGATCTTCATGTAAATTTTTACCTAATCCATGACCTACTAATTCTCTAACAACACCATAGCCGTTTTTTTCGGCGTGTTGTTGTATGGCGAAACCAATATCTCCAATTCTGTTGTTCAAACAAGCTTGTTCAATGCCAACATAAAGACACTCTTTTGTAACATCAACTAGTTTTTTTACTTCCGGTTTTACATTTCCAATGCAAAAGGTGTATGCGTGATCTCCATGAAAACCATTTTTAAAAACACCACAATCAATAGAAACAATATCACCATCTTTAACTATATATTTTCCGGGAATTCCATGAACAACAGCTTCATTAACCGAAATACACAAAGAAGCAGGATAAGTTCCTCCATATCCTTTAAAAGAAGGAACTCCCCCCATATCACGGATAAATTCTTCTGCTAATTTGTCTAAGTGAGCAAGCTCTACACCTTCTTTTAACTCAGCAGCCAATATGCCAAGTGTTTTAGAAACACACTGTGCGGATTCACGCATCAATTCAATTTCCTCGCGTGTTTTTATGTAAATCATTTTCCAAATATTTTTTTAAAGAAGCCTGAATTTTTTTTGAAATTATGATGTGCTTCTTCGTTTACTAAATCGTGTTTAAATTCTCCTCCTTCGGGATGTAAAATTTGCCAAATTTTACTCCAACCTAAAAATCCCCCTACATTTCTGTCATCAATAAAAATATCAGCATTAATTTTTCTGCTGATTGATAAATCATATACTTCCTCGGGATAACTACTGTTTACCGCATAAAAAACAATCCCATTGGTTTTACAGTACTCAACAGCTTCATCCAATAATTCTCCATCTCTAAAAGTCCATAATATTAATTTATGACCTTTTGCTTGTAATGCTTTAAGTGTAGAAAAAGCGAACAGCATTTCTTTTCCAATTCTTGGATAATCGTGCTCAACAATAGTCCCGTCAAAATCAACTGCAATTATTTTACTTTCTTCTGTTGTAAATTGCTGATTCATTTTTATAGATTTTCTGCTTTAAGAACATTTAATTGATGATCTAATTCATAAATCCTTGGAGCTGCTGTTCCAATTTCAAATTCAAGAATTTGTTCAGGTGTCATTTTTTCAAGGTACATGATTAACGCTCTTAAACTGTTACCATGTGCGGCAATAACAATGTTTTTTCCTTCTTTTAATTCCGGTAATATTGTTTGTTCAAAATAGGGAATTACACGTGCAGCAGTATCTTTTAAACTTTCCCCGTTTGGAGGTGCAATATCATAACTTCTTCTCCAAACTTTTACCTGATCATCGCCATATTTTTTTGCTGTATCTGCTTTATTTAAACCTTGTAAATCACCGTACATTCTTTCGTTAAGTGCTTTGTTATAAGTTATAGTAATTTGATCCTGCCCACATTCTTGCAATGCTATGTGTAGGGTGTTTTGTGCGCGTTTTAAATCAGATGCATAACCTTTATCAAAAATAAACCCTTTTAATTTGTCGCCTGCGTTTTTTGCCTCTTCTTTTCCCTGTTCAGTTAACTCTACATCAACCCAACCGGTAAATTTATTTTCTAAATTCCAAACAGACTGACCATGTCTGAAAATCACCAATATTGCCATACTAAAAATTTTCGTCGAAGATACAAAAAGCTATTCTGAAATTTAATAGTTATTTTATCGGATTTCAATTAAAGATTATTTAACCTGCAAATGCATGTTAATCAAGTATTTTTCTAATTAAAATCTCAAAATAAATGTTGTATTTAGAAATACATGTATTATGAATTGCTTTATAAAGTTTGATCCCTTTTTTATTGCAGCATTAAATATTTCCTCAACTTAGTTTGGTAATTTAAGTTTCGGAAACATTGAACTTTTGAATAAATAGGTAAAAGTTCGAATTCAACTTTAGATAAATAAAAAAGCCCTTCAAAATCAAGGGCTTTAGAGGTGGTGGACTCTACCGAATTTTTTTCGAACACAATTATGGAAGATTTGGATTCATTAAATGGTATTTAAATAGATCATAAATAAATGTTTTTTGTTGCAAATTAGTCTGCAATAAATTAATGGATTCAATTTAGTTTTTCAATAAAATCTTCCAAATCTAATCGTATTAGTTCCCAATGTTTCCCTTTTAAACATTCCGGATTAAAATCGTTATTAGCATGCTCAAAATTTGTAAATCTATTTTTTAGCTCTGTTTTATCGTGACTATGCGGGTATCTTTTTTTATGCAAATTGAACATTTCTTCGGGACTATAAATTTCTATTAAATCATGAATATCCCAATAATCCTTTTTCCTTCCGCTTCTTAAAATTACTTCTAACTTCATTGCAATAATTTCACCTATCGTTGCCATTCGAATATTTTCAATGATCAATGGAGCATCAATAAATTTATCAGTATAGAAGATGTCTAATTTTATACAATCTTTTTTGTTTTTTCCAATAAAGTATGATTTTCCAAAGCCGATAAGATTGTCGATACTGGTATCAACATAATTAAAGTTTTTTCTAAAGTAAGAGTCTATAGAGTCAAAATTTATTGATTCGTATTCTGCATCGGTAAATAAATCTATATCAACCGAATTACGATGACCTCTTTGTAAACTAAGTGCAGTACCGCCAACTAATCTAAATTTATTGAAATCCTTAGCCAACATAAGTTGATTTAAAATTTCCAAAAGTAATTTGCTGACAGTATTCAGGTATAATTTAGGAGGCATAATTAACGCACAATTTCATTTATAACTTCTTTTCCATAAAAACGAGTAATTTCCTTTTTTTCTTCTTCATTTCCTCGTTCAAACACTCTTTTGATTACAGCTTCTTTTTGCGATTCCCAGTCAATATTATCAATATTTGTATCCCAAAATAAAACCCTTCTTAACTTAGAAAAATTAGGGCGTTTTTGATTTATTTTTTTCTTTTCTTCTTCAATTTCGTAAAAAGCCTGAATAATCATAAAATAACCTTCATCTAAACCTAATGCCTGCTCAATTTTTAAAGCCAAAGGAGTATTCATTTTACGTTTACCTTTTGTAATTGAACCAAGGGTTTGAGGGAATTCCTGAATGATTAACGCAAAACGACTTTTTTTAATTTCCCTTTTTTTAAGTTCTCTGTCAAGAACAAAACCCGGGTGTAAACCTTTTATTTTATTAATATTTAGTAAATTTTGCATAAACAAATATAAGCAAATTTGTTTACATTTTATTGTTTAAAATATTTAAAAAAAGAACTTTAAATAACTTAATAAAAGAGGTATTAAAAAACTAAAATTATTCTGAAAACCAAATAGCCCCGCTTTTCAGCGAGGCTTCATTTTCGGTAAAAACCGGGTAATTGAAATAAACTGTGGACTCTACCGAATTTTTTTCAAACACATTTGTGGAAGATTTGGATACTTCAATAGAACAGTTGATTATAACTGATTGAAAACTTTTTAGGCATTTTAAATTGCTATTAATCCTGAAGTTTAATTATAACGTTTATCATTCGATAATTATTTAAACATTTTTATATTTAATTTATTTTGTTTATTTACTTATTGTATATTTAACTAAAAGTAAATTATGGATAAAAGTTATAAGCAATACAATTATGAAATTAAACCCTATAATTTTATAGTTTTTGGCGGTGACGGAGATTTAGCCATGAAAAAAATTTATCCGGCATTATTTCAAAGAGAGTTGGATGAAGGATTTGATAAAAAGCACGAATTAATTCCAATTTTTAGAAAATCTCAAAATAAAGAAGAGTTTATAAATTCCCTTGAATTAGCTATCCGCACAAATTGCTCTGTTAAATTTACAGAAAATGAAATTAAAAAATTTTTAAAGAACATTTACCCAATCTTTATAGCAAATGAAAAAGATTACGATGTACTGAAAGAAAAATTAAACGAATCAAAAAACAGGCAATCTATTTTTTATTTTTCCACTCCATCAGATGCCTTTGGAGAAATTGCGAAAAATCTAAAACAACACGGTTTAATTAATGAGCAAAGTAAAGTAGTTCTTGAAAAACCTTTAGGCTATAGTTTAGAATCTTCAAATGAAATAAATAAAAAAGTTACCCTAGCATTTCAAGAAAATCAAATCTATAGAATTGATCATTATTTAGGAAAAGAAACTGTTCAAAATTTAATGGTATTACGTTTTGCAAACAATTTATTTGAAAGTAATTGGGATGCACAACATATTGATAATATCCAAATAACAGTAGCAGAATCTATTGGTGTTGAAAAAAGAGCCTCCTATTATGATAACAGTGGCGCCTTATTGGATATGGTTCAAAATCACTTACTACAACTACTTTGTTTAGTTGCTATGGAGCCTCCACTAGAGCTAGACGCAAACGATGTACGAATTGAAAAACTTAAAGTATTAAAAGCTTTGCGTCCTTTTACAAAAAAAAGCATTATACAGGATTCAGTAAAAGGCCAGTATACAAGGGGTAATGTTTTAGGAAAAGAGGTTTCATCTTATTTAGAAGACATTGGGAAATATAATTCTAAAACAGAAACTTTTGTTGCCCTAAAAACTTATATAGACAATTGGCGTTGGAAAGATGTACCATTTTATTTAAGAACAGGTAAACGAATGCCAAAACGATTTTCAGAAATTGTAATTAATTTTAAAGAAGTTAGGC
>Ga0172372_10009971_pt1 | contig 12260 bp, 12 predicted proteins | sample LakKiv5m_2_FD_114544 | JGI IMG/M metagenome (GOLD analysis project Ga0172372, IMG submission 114544) | Freshwater microbial communities from Kabuno Bay, South-Kivu, Congo - kab_092012_9.5m | ecosystem: Environmental > Aquatic > Freshwater > Lake | place: Democratic Republic of the Congo...
AGTTAGACCTCCTCTCAATCACCTCTGGATGCATATGGACCTCACCAACGACGACCTCCCTTTTTAAACAACCAACCATGAATCCCATCCTTCCCGTCCAAAAACCACTGAACTGGTACCCCGGAAGCTCTGCGCTGAACCAACTGGAGTTTCTCGACTTCTTGGAACGTCAGTACCCCGGAAAATGGCACTACACAGACCGCTCTCCTTTCGATTGGAGTCCCAATCCCGGCAACGTGCAGCTCATCCACAACACCTTTGGACGCGAATTCAACTGGGACGAGATTGAGCTGCCTTCCGCATTTGCAGGCAAGCGCGTGTCCACCCTGGTGGTTTCACGCCATTCGGGCCTCAAATCCATCGAGGAAGTCCAAAAATCGGGCCTACTCCGCATTGCGCAGCCCCGGACTTTCATTTATACCGACGGCAGCACCTTGGAGACGCTCTCTGCCTACCGCGATGCATTCAACGAAAACGACTATTTTTTCAGTCACCAAATCAACCTGCCGCAATGGGGCCGATCCTACAACGTCTACCTACGCCATGCTCGAAGAGCTGATCACGCCTGAGCACCTTATTGGGCTGAGTTTAGCGCTGCTGGCCCTTGCCTACGCCGGAACGGAAAGCTGTTACAACCCTTTGTTTCAGACCTACCTGTTCTTCGAAAATTTTCGCCCTTTAAAGGAGCAAAGCCCCGCAAACGCTCCTGTGTGATTCAAACTTTAACTGGAAATCCCTAGTTTTGAATGCTAGCAATTAGGGTAAGTCTTCATACCCACAAGGAACTTAGCAATAATCGGTCAATTTAATTGACTAAAATAATTAACATTCACTGATTTCATTTAAGATGTTTTTCGTAAAAACGCCTTTCGCTATTACATCTTAGGTTTCCACAAAAATCACTTTTATCACGGGAAATAAATTTTTCTTTGCACCATGCACAAGTAAATGTATGCTCTTCTGTCCATTTTTGTTCTGCTGCAATTCTTTTTAACGCAGATTTTATTTCTTTTTGTTTTAAATACTCTTTATAATGTAACTCACAACAAAATCGAACATCTTTAAGGGGGCGATAGTAACTATTGTGAAGGCTGTAGTTGTACCAAGAGTCTTCCACACTTGGTATTTTAAATGATTTTTGACAACGTTCGCATGTTTTTTTTGTGCCAGTCAGTCTTCTTCTTTCCTGTTCACGCACCTTTCTTTCCTGTTCAAGCTCCTCTTTCTCTTCTTGGCCTCGAATGAAGCGGAATATTCTGTACATCACAAAAAGACAGAGCGATATGAACAAAAAATACTTAATATCGCGGTCTTCAATTACGAAAAACAAAGAGTTCATAAATCTATACATAATACCAATTCTTGAAAAGTGTAAATGCGATAGTGCAGACTTATGAATCCTAATTAAGGTCAGATTCGAGATAGTCCATTGCGAATTTAAGAAAAATAACCTTCGAAATTACATGTTGCCTGTGCAGCACTTTGGAGAACTAGAACCTCTGTTAGTTGGTGCTGCTACGTAGGCCCCGATAATCATGGCTATAATGATGACCATAGATCCGAAGCCGTAATGAGGTAGCTTGTGATTCTGCCAAGTGACCTCAATCACCTTTAAGTAGTCATATCATATTCTTGGGGAGGGCGATGTTTAATTGGGGTAAAATACAATCCACTCTAAATCAATAAATTAAACACTTAATAATTTATACTAAATGACACCAAGGTATTACTCATCTAGCTTGTTGTTGATTTTATTGATTAAACAATTCAACTGAAAAAAAAAGTATATTTAAAGAACTCCAAACAGGAGATATCACCAAAGGCACTAAAGACGTACGGCCCACAGTTTAATCGATACTCTGACCATGAATATTAAACTAAAAATTGAAATTTTTGATATTGTATCAAAAAATGGGGATGAATTAAGATATTTAGCAAGTAGTTTTAAAAATGACCCTGATATTGTATTGGCAGCAGTTAAGAATACAGGGACTGCGTTACAATTTGCTTCCAAAGAACTTCAAAACAATTTTGACATAGTTCATGCCGCGGTAAGTCAAAACGGATACGCAATAAGATATGCTTCGGATGTTTTAAAAAAAAATCGACAAATCCTATTAGCTTGTTGCAAAACAAGACCAGACATTATCAATTTGAGTGAACTAAATAATGAATTAAAAAGTGATGAAGAATTGATTCTTGCGGTATTAGAAGCCAATTCCAAGAATTGGCAATATGTCTCAAAGGAATTACGTACTTCGCCAAATTTTATTCTAAAAGCTCTTGAAGCAAAAGGTCATCTCATTGATGCGCAATCACACTGGAATATTATATTTGAACATGCTTCGCCAGATTTAAGAAACAATCGTGACTTTTACCTAATTATCGTTCAGAATAATTACAAATATTTACGATACATGGGTGACTTCAGAAAAGACCGGGACTTTGTCTTGGATATCGTGAAATTAAACGGTAATGCTATCGAATTTGCTTCACCAGACCTTCAAAACGATCCAATAATTCTTATGGAAGCTGTCATTAAAGGTGGCTTTAGGTTAGCAAATGCACCGTTGAAAATTATAAATAATATAACTAATATTGATATGGCACTATTCAATCAAAATAGGCAGTCGATTCAAGTCGAGCCATTCGGAAATTCAAACCGTAGATTCTTGAATCGGTTAAATGGCAGAAAAAACGGAGAGTTTAAAAAGTTTATTGAACAAAATAAAAATCCCAGAATTGCCTGGTATCCGTCCGCAGGTGAAGATTTTAGACTATTATTGTTTTTACAGGAAAATTATCAGAAGTTAAATCCACCATTGGGATTGGAACCAGTTCTACCAGATATATTAATTTTTACGGATATACATCCTTGGTCTGACAATTGGACGGAAACTAACCATTTATTGTTTAAAGACAGAAGAACTACAGTTACAATTGAGCACATGGAATCTTTGCCTAAGTTGAGTCGTAGCCAATACAATGAGTCGATTCATCGTCAATACCACGGTAATGCAAATGATAAAGTAGTTTATTTAGTAATTAAGCTATCGAGTGATTGCCTTGGAACTATCACATTCCCTGTACTTTATGTTTGTACATCAAATGAAAGTTTTTGCTGTGATTTATTTCGGCAAAGAGTGTCGATTTCCCACATTATCCTGGTCAGATATGGCGGTACGGGTTCTTGGTTGTCAAATGTATTGCAACAGCTTAACTGTGAACTTTTTATTTCGGACAGAAGCCATGAATGTCAAGCAGATTTATATGACGTGCAAAAGGTTTGCGATTATATTCCAAACGATTGTAACGCTGTTTTGACCCCCATAAGGGTGACTCCAGGCGAACAATGGTCAAATCATGGAGATGTGTTTTGGTACCTCGTTAACTAAGTTCCTATGATTGAATTAATTTTCACATAGCACAATTTACCGACCCTCCGGTTCAACATATCAGCTTCAACTACTTCGATTTTGTCAAGCCTAGACTTTCCCACCTTATTTGTGCCTTTCACATTTTTGATTCTGCCTCATCAAACTTCTGACTCATCGTAGGATTTCCCTTTGTCAATTTTTTAACGGTGATGTCGTCAGCTTTTTCATTAGCCAAACGAAGGTTGTTTTCAGAATTCTGAAGGCCCTCCTTAATCTTATTGAGTTGTGCAATGGTCTTGTCAATGCCGTCAATAGCGCTAATCAAACGCTCTTTGGCAAGGCGATAATTCCGATCAAACCCAGACTTAAACTCGTTCAACCGACTTTCGAAGTTGGTGATGTCAATGTTCTGGGCGCGGACCTGGGCCAGTTCCGATTTGTACTGAAGCGAATTAAGTGCGGCATTTCGCAGCAACGTGATAATCGGAATAAAGAACTGCGGACGTACGACATACATCTTGGGGTATCGGTAGGACACGTCGACGATTCCGCCATTGTACAGGTCGTTGTCTGACTCAAGTAAGGACACGAGAACCGCATACTCGCATCCTTTCTTGGTGCGGTCTTCATCGAGCTTCTTGAAGAAGTCCTCGTTCTTCTTTTTGGTGGCCGTCTCGTCCTGCTCGTTCTTCATTTCGAACATAATCGAAATGAACTCCACGTTCTCGTCATCAAACTCTCGGTAGATGTAGTCTCCTTTGGTTCCGCTCGAAGCGTCGTTGTCCTTTTCGAAGGTCACATTCTTATTAAAGGCTGTGGGGCGGATGCGGTTAAACTCGTTCTCGCAGTGCTGTTCGAGGCTCTCCCCTACCATCTTGGTAGACAGCTTGGTCTTGAAGTCCTTAAGCCGCTCAATTGCGTCGTCCTTCATGCGTATCTCGTCGTTCTTGCGTTCGAGCTCGGACCGAAGTCTTTCCTCAAGTTGGGTTCTGAGGTTTTGAAGCTCATAGTCCTTCATGCGGCGTTCTGTTTCTAGATCCTGCGCGAGCTTATTGCGCTCTTGCTCCACGCTGCTTAGCGCATCTTTGAGTGCAAGGTTCTTTTGTAGCTCAAAATTGCCGATTTGAGCACGAAGCTCTGAAAGTTCGCGCTCGGTCTTTTCACGCTGGGCCGCAAATTCCCGCTCCTTGGCATTCAGTGATTCCTGAAGCTTCACATTGGCCTGAGAGTCCGCCAACTTCAATGCATCGTGTTTACGACGTTCCAACTCTGCTTCACGCTGCTGGAGTTCAATCTCGAATTCATGGTTGCGCACCTGCTTGAGGATGTCGGCATACCCAGCGTCGTCGAGGTTAAACGACTTGCTGCAGTGTGGACATTTGATTTCGTTCATTATTACTGGTTGATTATGGTGAATATATGAAGGAAGCCTTGGAAGACAGGACAACAATGAGCGCATCAATAACTATTTTACTGTTATTCAGCATTTTATAATGACTCAGGTTTACGACTTGAGAAATTTCTAAATGATAGTTTATAAGTTTTTATCATTTATCATATATTTGACCTGACTATTGAAATTCTCAGCATCCTTAAAACCAATGCCCCTTACAAAATGAAAAGTATCTGCTGTCCTAAATGCTCCTGGAAACCAGAGAGCCATGACCTTTGGTTCTGCACTTGTGGCACCCACTGGAACACCTTTGATACTGCAGGAAGGTGCCCCACATGCCATCATCAATGGGAATTTACTCAATGCCATAGCGATGTTGGTTGCGGAGAATGGTCCCCTCATCTCGATTGGCATCCCAAGCTAGACGAACGTCTTGAAAGTGAACTTGAGTCCACAATCAATGAGTTAGACAAGCATATAGAAAGCAACTAGCTAGTAAATCTCTCCATTCAGAAATTATGATTACGATTACTGAACACATTCAAAAATTGCGACTGGTGCAACTTTTTGAATTGGCAAAAGGCTTTGAAACAGCTGACCAAGAACCTTTTGGTGTGCGAATAAACTATGCTAAACTAAACGAGTCCTTTCCCGAGTTTTTGCCAGACTACAATTTTTCATCCATTGGTAACTCGGATGACCTTTATCAGTTTGTTGAGTATCAAGACCAGTACTATTCCTGGTACTCAGAGGACAATTATAACCACCTCGGAGATGAGCTATTTTGTCTATATCCTGCAACTTCTAAAGACTTTGAACCTGGAAAACCATGGACCGATTACCCAATATTGTACGACAGGGTCGAATACTCGGAATTTCAAAACAACTTAGCAATCACAAGTAGGTTCTACAGGGAAGAACGGGTCATTAATATTGAAAATAGTGCAGTACTGTGCGACTACTGGAACGACCATTGGTATCGCTCAGAAATCCTTTACTACTTCTTGGAAACTGATTTAATAATGGAACGTCATGAAGACCGGAATGGACGTAACTGGATAACCATTTACGACGTTCACGAAAGTGAAGTTAAAGAAACACGTCTTGATAATGCCTTTAAGGTAGAGTGCTACATAAATGCTGGTTTCCAGTTTTTCGATGACATAGAACTCGATCTTTTAACGGGTTTGGATGACTTTGACGTGGCGTATTACTTAATAGAAAAGGTTGACCCTCTGCTCATCGAACATTTTAGTGAACGGTTGCGCGACGACTCATGCCTTGTCGAAACCGCTACTGCATTTTGCGATGGCTCATTCGCATTTGCTAGTAGTCGATTGAAGCGAGACTTAAACTTCGTAATTCACCTAATATCAACCCTTCCAGCGCTAGATGTTCCGGAATTTTATAGTTCACTCGACCCTGAATTAAAGGGCGAACCAAAAGTTGCAATTAGCGCCCTTGCTAAAGACTTTTACGGAACATGGAATTGCTTAAGTACCGAAATGAAGAACCAAGAAGAAATCAAAAAAGTGCTCAACCCCATGTTAAATGGGGGGTTTCCAAAATGCCACTTGCGTTGGTTTGACATAAGGAACTTTTCTCCCCAAATTAAGGAGCATGTTTTGAACTCATTATTTGAACAAGCTTATGAAGAAGGACTCGACGGTGCAATACCTTATATCAACGAACACATTAAGGACAGCGGCATCCTCTTTTACTTCAGTCATCAGGATTTAACCGAACATGAAATAGCAGACATCCCGAAATTCTTCACCAACATACAGTGTGTTTCCTTTGACCACGGTGGTCTATTTGCCTTGGAGCACAGTTGCTCTCAGGCCTTTCACGTGTGTACCTTTTTGGGCTCACCACTTTTTGACGAACTGATGCATGACGTGGATTTTCACATAGATGGAACAATCACCGTAAGGCCATGTAACTCGCAGACAGGTTGGTTTAGCCGATACAGTTTAGAGTTGCCAAAGTTAATACTGCAAGACAGAGCAGGTTTTTATATTGATCTCTATGACCTACCCTCAGTTGGCCTGCGAGACCAGGTGGTATTAATTGATGATGGTCGAGTAGTTGAGAACATCTTTAACCCCATGAGTATTCAAAATAGCTTGGAGTATACCAACAATCCTGAAAAGGCCGCTGAAATCGTTTGGTCACGGCCTGAAGCATTTAGCCAACTGAGCTTGGAAACCAAAAGTAATCAGAAGGTCCAGCAAGCACTATTGAATGGTTTAGTCGCTCGACAAGACACGTTATCACCATGGCTTCGCGTGTACTCAATGATTAGGTTAGAAGACATTTATAATCAAGCAGAGCTCGTTGAGTTCGTTCGAAGAGGGAAACTCGAACTAGATGTATTCCCACCCCCCATAACCTTTAATGTTCTATTGGCATTTGCAGAATCGGGGATGCAGTTAAACCTATGGTCCGAGATCTTCTTTGATACGTGTTCAGATAATCAGTGGCATGATATTATTCGATTGAATGGACGCTTACTAGAGAGCATGCCGGAACATTTAAAGTCTTACGAAATGTATAAGTTGGCAGCGAAAACATACGTTGACATCTTGTCCGAAGCCCCTAATGAGCTTAAGATGGACATCGAATTCGCATTGAGCATAGTTGGAGAACAACTGGACGCAATTAGGTACTTTCAGGGCATAATGACTGAGCATGAGGATTTGATTGCGGCATGGAATGCCTATCAAGAATGGCTTTCACCCGATCATGATTTACCCTTTTAGTAAAAAAATGTTGTATGCAATATCTGGCAATCGGCGAAGGTGAATGGCGAATAATCGTCGCGCTAATTGGGGCAGGCGGGTTTCTTTTTTTGTGCTCGCAAGATTCTCGATGGAGCCCCCTCTTCCAATTGTTTCTTTTGTACCACTGGCAAAGGAGACTTTCCGATAAAGAACAGGAGCTTCACGCCCATTACACCTTAATGTACTGCTTTGAGTTTTTAGGAGAGACCGGGACAAAACGACCGAAAATTGTCTTTAGCGATTTAGAGCCGGAGAACTTCGCCGCTGTTTTTAAAGTCAATAACTGCGAAATCGTCATTTATCGATCTCGCAATCGGCGAAATGCAAGTCTTGTAAATAGTGTGATTCACGAGTTCCAGCATTGGCAAATGTTCCAAACAAAGAATAAGAGTTGGGAATACGACCGCATAAATCAACATTTTGATTACGCCTCACACCCATGGGAAACCTTAGCTAGATCCCTGGCAAACAAGTATGAGCGTGACGCACACGGTTATATTTTATACCAACTTGGCTATTGCAGTCGATTTGTAAGATTTAAGTGGTGAATCAATCCACTCGGGTCAAGTCAAATTGAACCTTTGCCCTTGGCAACATGGTAATGGAATCCAGTACTGACAAATTAAATCTTCCTCTTTTCCACGAATGTGATTCAAAATCAATCTCTCCATTGATAGGATGGCGACCGTAGACGACCACTTGCCACTGGTTTGGCAAATGAATCTTTACTCCGTCAATGTAACCAAACATCAAGGTTTCCTCTAACCAAACGCTATCACCAGAAGTATTAATCACGATTGTATCGGTAATTCTACCGGGTTCATCAGGTACTTGAACGGCATAATATCTAGCAACCTTAGGCGGTTCTGTTGTGCAGGCATGTGCCGCTACAAGTAAAACCAACACAACCAAGCTTGGCAATTTGAAATTGTTGACCACTATGTTCAGTGATTTCATGTGCTATAATGAATTTAGGCTGCGTGCTGATTCCTATATCGCAAACCGAGTTCTAATGCGATGGCCAATGTTGTGCCTTTATTTGGCTCAAGAAAACGAGCCCGGCGTATCTGTGCAACAATGTTCTGTATGTTTCCCGGCTGAATTGGTCCAAGTTGCTCAAAAAGGAATTCGGCTTCATTCATCGACAACTCTGGCAACAACCCCTTCCAAAGTCCGACTTGCTCCTCAGAGCTCAAACCCTTGAATTCGATAATGTCCGTAAAGCGTCGATAGAATGCCTCATCTAAGTGCGAAAGGGTGTTCGTCGTGGCGAGGACAAGGCCACCACGGTTTAGCAGAGCCTCGAGTTCTTCGAGCAGTCGCCCATTGATTGAATTAAACTCTGTATCTGTGCTAGAAGCGATATCCGTTCGCTTTCCTAAAACTGAATCGGCTTCATTGAGCAGGATTACTGGATAGCTCTTATGTTGCCGAACAAAGGCATGATAGCGCTCGAAAACCTTGCTTATCTGCTGAGCTGACTCTCCTACCCACTTAGACATGATTGTACTTTGAATGGCTAGCATTGGGCGCTTTGAACGAGCTAGTAGGTTCTCGCAAAATGCAGTTTTACCACTTCCTGGGCAACCATGAAGCAATACGAGAAGTCCTTTATGGTGCAACGTTGATTCTTGGACATACCGTTCGTAAACACCAGGAGTGAACAATTCCTCAATCGGCGATAGTTGTGAAGTCAGTTCTTTACTGAACCGCAAGTCCTTGAATGTCCCAACAAATGGACGAAATGGCGTTGTTCCCACCTCACCTTCCAAAGTGTCAAAATCAAGGTCTGGGAAAAATGTCTCAATGCCAAGACTGGTGAGCTTAAGACCCGGAGCACTGAACAACACCCCCCCTGCATCTACCACTTCGACAAAACCTTGTGCTATTGGACGCCATTCCCCCCGAACGATCTCAATACTTAGCTCGCGAATATCGCTTTCTGAGTATCGAACTACTTCCTTAAGATTTCTAAGACTAGTTGGCTTATCGTAGTAATAGTGGTTCATCGCAATCAGCAGCAGCATCGATTCCTGAAGCGATTCAAAAATTTCCAAGTCATCTATGTACGCTAAAAATTCATGGTCGCTGTCTTGGGCGGTCCACAAGTAGTTTAGAAAATGCTCCCATTCAGTAGGCTCAAAGGGGGCCTGCCTTGAGATTCGTGCCACGTATGCAAGAATTCCTTCACTACCACAGGGTCTAAGCTCTAGAATTCGCCCCAAGTCACCTGAGTCAACTGCTTTCATGAACTCTGAATGAAGCTGCACGGTTTCTCCATGCCGCATATTGTCATAGCTCCTCAAGTAAAGCATGCTCCTTAGTCTGTAAAGAACCGAAGTGAGTTCATCAGGGCTCATTATTTGACGAGTTAGCTCCTTGAGCTTGGACATTTGGATTTTACCCTTATCGGAAATTGTGAAAATTAAGACCACGGCATCCAAAGGCTTTATTGACAACCAACGTGCAAATTGCATAACTGGCCTAACCTTCTTCAATTCACTGCTTGGCGTTAAAAGGTGGGCGCACAATTGCGTGTATGCCGAATCAACACATTTCTTGATTTTATTCGCACCGCGGACTTGTGGACGATTCAACCTCCTTCTCATTTCCAGATAATTTTTAGTCGTTTACTTCTCAAACAGGGCATCAATAATGGCCTTCCTTTGCAGCTTTTTGATTCGCTCAATCATAAGCAGTCGAGCAACATCGGCAAGCTTGGGGTCCTCCGGACCATCGAAATCCGAAGTAGGCCCAACCACAAACATCAGCTGCGTCTTCTCCCTTTTAATGTTATCCTGAAACAAAAGCTCTGTTGGAACCAACACCCTACCGAAGTAGGTCGCTTCACCATTCTGATAGGTGTTCTGCACGCTGATGCGTAGATTGAACTCACCCATAGAGACGAACTGGTCAAGAGCTGCCAGTTCGCTTTTCAGGTCTTCGATTCGGCCAAGAATAGTATTCGTAAGAGACTTGAAATCAAATCCACTACCCATAAATGCAAAAAGAAAAAACGCGGTGACCATAAAGGCTATGACAATTTAGAATTCATGTTGTAAATTTATGTATATCAACAGATATTATCAAAATAATAGGCTGATATTTTTCAACATATTATCAATTACCTCTCCTACCACCTCGAATTGCAACATGTTTAAGTACCCTATTAGACTTAGCTCTTCCACAGCAACTCGTGACCGCAGTCAACTTTTCTCACTGATGAGCTCTGCCCGCAAGAGAACCATGTTGAGGCCGAAAATTTATCCCCAATACAGAAATCGAGATTGGGATATAATCCTTTGTTTCGCGTGTTATTGCAACCTGGACTACACCGAAGTGGTCTCTTTGCTCAAGAAAAACAAGTCCGACTTGAAAATGAGTGAGTTGTACCGAAACTACGTACGGCCTTCCCGAGAGAATGATATTCTTGAACTAGTACATATTCAGTTTGAATTGAATAGCAGGGTCAACCTAATTGGTAAAACCGGTACCAATGATGACCAGGTGATGCTAGAATTAGATTTTAGCGAGACCATGATGCATAAATTCACACAATTTGCATCGGACCGACCCAGCGTTAATTGGCAGGACCACGAAATCAAGAGCATATTACGTTCATGGTCGAGAAGCTTGATTGAATTGCAAAATGACATCTATGACGATTTTGACACCCAAATTTCTGCACCTAAATACACACACCCAATTTGGATGTGCATACTTGACAGTATGTCAAATACTAGTGAGTCAGTGGACCAATTTGAAATCCAATCATCAACCCAAAAGCTATTAGTGAGCTACTTAGAGAATATGCCACAAGGCAAACGACGATGGGGGGGGAGAATTTCCTTTGACGCTTTAAGGGCTACGATTTACGCAGGAGAACCAAAAATTGCGCGAGTACCGTGTGGACGCTCTCACTCCCATGCGGCAAATGAAATCATCAGAGCTTTCCAAAACAACCTGGATACAGCTCCTTCTTTGGATATTTTACTGGACACAATTTCCGCACAAGGTGATTTGTGTCTTGAGTTTGCCATCGTCACGCTACCGGAATACGATATATTGAAGCACTGGGAGCAAATTGACGATTGCTTCGACCATGCGATTGCCCGCAACTCAATCTCATTTTACCCAAATTACAAATTCATCTCTACCGCGGAATTGGAGCAATTTCTTGAATTTGTTCGTCTAAATTCAGATTTTGTGTACTCCCCGAATTACTTAAATGAGACTTTGGGAAAATTCAAATCACTGACCTCAACAACAGATAATTCTATAAACCAAATTGGCTGTAGTCAACTTAAAAAGTTAGATTCTGAAAACGGTTAGCCGACTCTATTTATGCTTTTTATGATAATATTGGCATTTTGCGGCACATTGTTTTGTCGCTTTAAAGTGCTTATCGCCATACTTTCCGAAGGACTTTCCAAATTCAAGTTTGACCCCGACTCTGTTCTTTGCCCATCCGAGTATTCAATAATATATCTAACATTATACAATCCCCAAGACATAGATTTTTATTTAAAGGTTAAAGAAATTACACAACTTTCGTTTCCTAATTTAAATAATTCGTTGCAGTTCTGTATTCCCCCCGAATAATTGAAATACCAAAAAGGCAGGTTATTGCTTTCTTAGGGAAAACAAACAGCATTTGCTTTAACCTGTCCCACTATACTCAAGGCTTGATGGGTCGCCATCGATTGG
>Ga0172372_10009973_pt1 | contig 12259 bp, 10 predicted proteins | sample LakKiv5m_2_FD_114544 | JGI IMG/M metagenome (GOLD analysis project Ga0172372, IMG submission 114544) | Freshwater microbial communities from Kabuno Bay, South-Kivu, Congo - kab_092012_9.5m | ecosystem: Environmental > Aquatic > Freshwater > Lake | place: Democratic Republic of the Congo...
CGGCTCGTCGTCACGGTGACGGTGTAGGTGTCCGGACGCCGTGGCGGCGTCGTGAACTCGAAGACACCCGGCGTGACCTGCACCATCCGGAAGCCGACGCCCCACGGGAGGTCGATGTCGCCGCGCACGGCGACGTCCGTGACGGGTCCGTCGGCGTCGGTCACGACCGCGCGGACGAAGAGCCGGTCGCGGTCCTGGCTGACGGTCAGCGCGACGGACACGGGACCGGCGTCGGCCTCGGTGGCGGCCGGCGCGGCGGGACCCGGGGCGCCGGCCGGGGTCGGTGCGGTGGCGGGCCGCGCGGTCTCGACCGGGGTGTCGCCGGGCGCGACGTCGGGCTCCGGCTCGGCGGTCGGAGCCGTCGGCTGCGGCGCGGTGACCTCGGTCGGGGCCTCCTCGGGCACCTCGTCGGTCGTGGCGGACGCCGGGCCCTGCGCGAGGACCGCCGACAGCACGACGACGAGCCCGAGGGCGTGCGCGAGGGGACGTCGGCGACGAGGTGCGGGTGTCCTGCGGTGCGTGCTCATCAGAGACCACTCCCCGCGAACGCGATCACGAAGGTGCCGGCGTCACGCTCCCGGACCTCGACCCCGATGCCGTCGAGCTCGCCGACGAGGGTTTCGTAGCCCGTGCCGGTCTCCTCGCCGGACATGAGGGTCAGGCCCGGGACGGCGTCGGTGTAGTGCGCGAAGACCGCCGCGATGTCGGCGTCGATCGCGTACGACGCGGTGTCGACGCTGCCGCCGCCGGCGGTCGTGCACAGCACCGCGCCGTCCGGGGCGTCGGGCCAGCCGGCCGGCAGGTGGTCGATCGCCTCGAGGTCGGCCGTCGGGTCGGCGTAGCCGAAGGTGTCGGCACACAGCGCGAGGTCGTCGGGGAGGTCGAGGTCCTCGGCGGCCCCGTCGTCGGCGCCCTGGGTGGTCACGTCGTCGAGGCGGTCGGTCTCGTCGTCGGTGCCGCAGGCGCCGAGCGCGAGCGCGAGCGCGACGCCCGCGGCGAGGAGCGTGTGGCGCGTGCGCGTCATCGGACGACCTCCAGCCGGGTCACGCGGCTGCGTCCGACGGCCAGCCAGAGGCCGACGAGCGCGAGCGTGGGGGGCGTCAGCGTGCCGGGCAGTCCCGGGACGCCGGTCACGACGACGGCCCCCGCGAGGAACACGGCGACGACGCCGACGAACGTGCCGAGCACGCGCGAGACGGTGCGCTCGCGCCACGCCATCCAGCAGATCGCGAGCAGCGACACGAGCGCGCCGAACCACGGCAGGTACGCGCCGAAGTCGGTCAGCATGTAGTAGACGAACAGGCCCTCGGTGTCGTACACGCCCTCCTCGGGGCCGAGGTAGTTCGACAGCGCGCCGCGCCAGCCGTAGCCCAGCGTGAGTGCCGCCGCGGTGATCAGCAGGCCCGAGCTGACGACGCGGGCGGCGACGGACCGCGGCAGGTGCGTCTCGACGCGAGTGCGCCAGGCGGCTGCGAAGACGAGCAGCGCGACGATCGCGAGCAGGCCGACGACGTGGCCGACCCGGCCGAGCACCGGCTCGAGCGTCGCGATGTCGGCGGGGGTCACGGTGTAGTCCTCGCCCGCGCGCCAGGCGGCGGTCTCGGCGGGCGGACGCATGTCGGTCACGACCGTCCCGATCGTGCCGGCGACGCCCGCGAGCGTCGCCCAGAGCGGCCAGGCGGTGAGTCGTGCCCGCGACGGGGCGGGCGGGTCCTCGCCCGACACGGGCGAGCTGGGATCGAAGAGCTGGGTCATGGTTCTGCTTCCTCGTGCTGCGACGCGGGTCGTCCCGCGAGGTCGCGGATCTGCGACCCGGTTCGACGTTCGCGGTCCGGGCGACCTGCCCGACAGGTGTCGATGTCCTCGGTCGTCCTGGGACACTCGGTGGGACGGCACTCCGGCCGGACGGCGCCGCGTGAGCGAATCCCAGGACATCTGCCTCAGGTGACTGGGACGCTGGGCGCGACACGCTGACGTCACCCGACCTCGAGGAGCGTGACGATGGACCCCCGTGCCGCGACCAGCACCGGGCCGGGCCCGAGCGCCCGCGCCGGCCGGTGGGCCGTCGTCGTGCTCGCGGTCGTGCCGGTCCCGCTCGCGGTCCTGACCGCCGTCGCGGGGTCGGTCGAGCCGACCGGGCTCGCGCGACTCTGCGTCACGGCCCTCGTCTACGGACCGCTCGCGGTGGTCGCCACGAGCGCGGGCCGTCGCGACGTCGCGCTGGTGACGGGAGCCCTCGCGGTCACGAGCGGGTGGCTCGCGCTCGCACTCGCGGCGGACGACGTCCTGGCGGCCGGGCTCCCCGGCCTCGTCGTCGACGCGACGGCCAGCGCGCTGCGCGTGACCGAGGCCGCCGCGCTGGCCCTCCTGCCGTGGCTCATCGCGGGCCCGGGGGAGACCCGACACCGGGCGGGGACGGCTGCCGGACTCGCGGCGGTCCTCGGGGCCCTCGCGGTGTCGGTCGTCGCGCTCGTGGGGCCGGTGCCGCTCGGGATCCAGCTCGCGCCGTGGCTCGCCGCGCTGCTGAGCTTCGTGGCCGGCTCGACCGCGCTGGTCCGGCGGTGGTCCGGGGGCGACGCCCGCGTGCGGCGGGTCGGCACGTGGTTCGGCGTGGGTGCCGTGCTCCTCGCACTGAGCTACGGGCGCGTGGCGGTTCCCGGCTCGCCACAGCTCGGGTGGCTCCTCGACGCCGCCTTCGTCATGGCCCAGGTGTTCCTGCCGGTCGGTCTGCTCGCGGCGATCCGGGTGGCGCCCGCAGCGCTGACCCTCGACGCCGTCGTCGGAGTGCTGGCGCTGTCGGCCTCGGTCAGTGCCTACCTCGTGGTCACGGCGCTGCTGAGCGTCCTGGGGGTCTCGACCGCCACGGCGGGTGCCGTCGCGGCGGGCGCCCTCGCGCTCGCGCTCGGCACGGCCGTCCGTGCCGTCCGGACCGAGGTCGGCGCGCTGTTCGCCCCGCCGCCCCCGGACGCACGCGCCGTCCTGGCTCTGCTCGGCGAGCGCGTCGGTGCGGGACGGGACGGCCTGGCCGACGTCGCCGCGGCGCTGCGTGACACGTGGGGACTCGCCTCGGTCGAGATCACGGTCGCCGCGACGGGCGCGCGGGGCGCCGTCGGTCGCCCCGTGGGCCGACCCGTCGGCGTCCCCTTCGCCGCCCAGGGCCGGGAGGCCGGCGAGATCCGGGTGTCGGCGGCGCCCGGGCTGGACCTCGACCGCGACGTCCGCCCCGTGCTGGTCGCGACGGCCGGACTCGTCGGTGTCGCCGCCCAGCTCGCGGCCGTCAACGAGGAGGTCGTCGCGACCCGTCGCCGCACGCTCGGCGTGCGCCGGGAGGAGCGGCGTCTCCTCCACGACCAGCTCCACGACACGATCGCCCCGGCGTTGGCAGGACTCGGCTTCGCGATGGCGGCGGCCGACCGGCTCCTCGCGTCGGGAGACGCCCGGTTCACGGGTGTCGTCGACGACCTGCGCGACCAGTCGACCGCGTGCACCCACGGTGTCCGCCAGCTGGCGCGGACCCTCCTGCCGACGGCCCTGGACCAGGGCGACCTGGAGGCGGCGCTCGAGGAGCTCGCCGGCTCCGTTCGCGGCGACGGGCTCGAGATCGCGGTCTCGGCACGCGGCGCCGACGAGCTGGGACCCGATCTGCAGCTCGGGCTCTACCTCCTCCTGGCCGAGGTCGTGCTCGCGGCACAACGGGTCGACGGACTCGACGCCGTCGGGCTCGACGTCGTGCCGCTCCAGACGGCCGTGCGGGTCGAGGTGCGGTGCGGTCCGTCGTCGCGACCTGTCGTCCCCGAGGTCGGCGACCTCGTCCGGGCGCGGGTGGCCGACCTCGGCGGCTGGGCCCGGCGGACGCGGCCCGGGGTCCTGACCGCCGAGGTGCCGCGATGACCGGCGTCGGCCGCCGCGGCGTCGCGGCCGGGGTGTGGGCGGTCGCCTGGCTGCTCGTCGCGGTCTCGGTGGCGGTGCGCTGGGCCGCGGACCTGCCGGCCGACCCGCTGCCGGGGATCTTCCTGTCGCAGGCGGCGACGGAGATCCGGACCCGTGCCGACGACATCGACGTCGCGGTCGCCCTCGTGTACGGACCGGTCGCCGCGCTGGTGCTGGCACGTCGCCCCCATCCCGTCGGTGTCATCCTCGCGCTGCACGCCACGGGATCGGCTCTCGCGGCGTTCGGGCTCGCCTACGGCCTGCTCGGAGCCGAGCACCCGGGGCTGCCTGCCTGGGGCCTGCTGGCCCACGCGGGCGGGTGGGCGTTCGTGCCGGGCACGTTCCTGACCGCGGCTCTGCCGTTCCTCATCACGCACGAGCGGCTGGGGTCGTGGTCCCGGTCCGTCGTCGGGGTCTGCGTCGGCCTGGCGGTCACGGCCACGGCGGTCAGCATGACCCAGCAGGGCGACGGCGCGCCGTCGAACCCGCTCGCGATCCGGTCCGAGGCGTACCAGGACGCCTTGCCGTCGATCTACACGGCGGCGTCGCTGCTGGCCCTCGCGATCTCGGTGCTGGGCTGCGCGGTGCTCGTGGCGCGCCTGCGCGGGGGCGACGCCGGCGTCGGCCTGGCGTGGCTCGCGACGGGCCAGCTGATCCTGACGCTGTCGTACCTGGTGCAGGCGATGCCGGAGGAGGTCGGCCTGCCGCGGTGGGTCCTGGAGTTCGGGCTCGCGACCCCCGTCCTCGGGCAGATCCTGTACCCCGCGGCGATCGTCGTGGTCGTGCTGGGACAGCGGTTGTGGGGCGTGGACCTCGTCGTCAGCCGGGTCCTGCTCTGGGTCCTGCTGAGCTTCAGCGGCGTCGTGCTCTACCTGGTGCTGGTCGCCGCGGTGCCCGCGGCGCTGGCGCCCGAGGGGTCGTGGGCGCTCCTGGTCCCGGTCGGGGTGGCCCTTGCGGTGCTGCCGCTGCGCGGCTGGCTGCAGCGCCGCATCGACCACCTCGTGTACGGCGAGGGGGCGGACGCGTCGACCCTGCTGGTCCGCCTGGGCGACCGGATCGGCGAGCTGCCCCCGGGGCCCGAGGGGCTCCAGGACCTCGCCCGGACCCTCCGGCGCGTGCTGCGGCTCGGCTGGGTCGAGATCGAGGCGGGCGGCCTCCGCGCAGGATCGGGGTCGCGCACAGCGGCGAACGTCGTCGAGCTGGCGCTCCCGGGCGCCGCCGACGCGGGGGCGCTCCGGGTCCAGGCGGTCCCGGGCCTCGACCTGGACCGCCGCACGCGCAGCGTGCTCGACGACGTCGTCGGCCTCGTCGCGACCGCGGCGGGTCTCGCGCGCTCGTACCTCGTGCTCGACGCGGCGCGGGCCGCGCTCGTGGCCCGTCGGGCCCAGGAGCGCCGGGCGATCCGTCGCGAGCTGCACGACGGCCTCGGTCCCGCCCTCGCGGGCATCGGCTTCGGCCTCGCAGCGGTCGAGAACCTGGCGCCCACCGACCCGGCCCGTGCGCGGGCGCTGCTCGCCGAGCTGGGCGACGACGTGCACCGCCGCGTCGCCGAGGCGCGCGACCTCGCCGTCGCGGTGGCCGCACCGCGGGTCGAGCCGGACGACCTGCCCGACGAGCTGCGTGTCCTGGTCGACCGCTTCTCGGCCACCGGACGGCGGGTACGGCTCGACGTGCGCGGGGTCGAGCACCTCAGCCCGGCGGTGGCCGACGCGATGTACTTCATCGGCGCCGAGGCGCTGAGCAACGCGGCGCGCCACGCCGAGGCGACGCAGGTCGCGGTCCGCATCGCCGCGACCTCCGGCGTGGCCGAGCTCGCCGTCGTCGACGACGGGCGTGGGGTGCGCCCGGACAGCGTGCCCGGCGTCGGGATGGCCTCGATGCGGGAGCGGGCGAGCGAGGTCGGCGGACGTCTCGTCGTCGCGTCCGGGTCCGGTGGCACGACGATCCGGCTGCAGGTCGCGGGAAGACCGTCTCGGCCGAAGAGCCTCCGGGACGGGCCGGGGCACGACAGGATCGAGGACACCCGACCGTGACGACCGGGACACAGGGACCACCAGGATCGATCCAGGACGAGTGGGAGGACAGCGGCATGGTGCAGGACACCGGAGTGCGGGTCGCGGTGGTCGACGACCACCCGCTGTTCCGGCGCGGCATCGTGTCGCTGCTCGAGACGCTCGACGGCGTCGTCGTCGTGGGCGACGCCGACTCGGTCGAGGCGGCGGTCGAGCTCGTCGGCAGCGTGCGCCCCGACGTCGTCCTGATGGACCTGGACCTCGGGACGGGGTCGGGCATCGACGCGACGCGCCTCGTCACGCGCGACCACCCCGACGTCGTGGTCCTGGTGCTGACGATGCTCGGCGACGACCGCTCCCTGTTCGCCGCGATGCGCGCCGGTGCCAGCGGATACCTGCTGAAGACGGCCTCGCCGACGGAGGTCGAGCGCGCCATCCACGCGGTCGCCGACGGGCAGGTCCTCTTCGGCGCCGAGGTCGCGCGACGGGCGCGGGCCTACCTGAGCGGTGCGGCGGGGCAGGACCGTCCGAAGCCGTTTCCCGAGCTGACCGAGCGCGAGGCGCAGGTGCTCGACCTGGTCGCGAGCGGGCTCGACAACGGGACGATCGCCCGCAGCCTGGTCCTGACCGGGAAGACGGTCCGGAACTACGTCCACACGATCCTCACCAAGCTCGACGTGCCCGATCGCAGCGCGCTCATCGTCGTGGCGCGGGAGGCGGGCTTCGGGGTCCGGGCCGACGGTCCGAGCGCCTGAGGCGGCGCGGGAGCGTGCCCTGCGGTGCCGCTCCACCCGGGACCGACGGATCCTCCTGCTACGGTGCGATCGCCAGCGCCAGGGAACTCCGGTGAGACTCCGGGACTGACGCGCAGCGGTGTGGGTGACGGGCGGGACAACGTGTCACTGGGGCCTCCGGCCCTGGGAAGGCGTCCCGGTCGGGTGATCCTGAGTCCGAAGACCTGCTGGCACGTCGCGGCAGTCCGTCGCGGTGCGTCCCTCGGGTCCCGCGTACGGACCCCCGATGCGAAGGAAGTGCCATGCGCACCCGTGCGTCACGCGCCCTCGTCTCCCTGTCCGTCACCGGCTCGCTGCTGCTGGCCGCCTGCGGCGGTGGTGGCGGCGGCGACCGCGAAGCGGCGATCAGCGTCGACAACTGCGGACGGGAGGTGGCACTCGACGCTCCGGCGCAGCGGGCGGTCGCGGTCAACCAGCCGGCGACCGAGCTGCTCCTGCGTCTGGGTCTCGCCGACCGCGTCGTCGGGGTCGGTCTCGGCGACTCCGTCGTGCTGCCGGACCTGGTCGACGACCTCGCCCGGGTCGACGCCTTCGGTGTCGAGTTCCCGTCCCTGGAGGCCGTGCTGGCGCGCGAGCCCGACCTGGTCTACGCCACGTTCTCCTACACGTTCACGGGTGAGGGCATCGCTCCGCACGAGTCGTTCGCCGACGTCGGGGTCGCGACGTACCAGTCGCCCAGCGAGTGCGGCGGTCAGGACGCCGCGCAGACCGACGAGCTCACGATGGACGACCTGTACGACGAGATCGGTGAGGTCGCGACCCTGTTCGACGTCGAGCAGGCCGGCCGGGACCTGGTGGCCGAGCTGCGGCAGCGGGCGACGACGGCCGCGGACGGGCTCGACGCGGCGGGCGTGGAGCTCGCGTGGTGGTACTCCTCGACCGAGACGCCGTTCTTCGCCGGGTGCTGCGGCGCGCCGGGCATCATGACCCGCGCGGTCGGCGCGGAGAACGCGTTCGAGGACCTCGACCAGCTGTGGCCGGAGACCGGCTGGGAGCTCGTCGCCGACCGCGACCCCGACGTGTTCGTGCTGGCCGACCTGGAGCGCGGCAACGAGGGCGACACCGCGGCAGCCAAGATCGCGTTCCTGGAGTCGCACCCCGTCACGAGCCAGATGACGGCGGTCCGGGAGAGGCGCTACGTCATCCTGCCGGGCACGACGATGGACCCGTCGATCCGCAACGTCGACGGCGTCGAGCAGCTCGCGACGGGACTGCGCGCGCTCGGATACGGGGTGTGAGCCGTCAGGGGCGTCGGCGGACACGGGGGCTCGCTCCGCAGGCGTGAGCCGCCTCGTCGCGAACCGGGGGCCGGGGGAACCCCTTGCTACGGTGCGAGCGCCAGTCAAGCTCGCACGAGCCAGGGAACCCGGTGTGACTCCGGGACTGACGCGCAGCGGTAAGGGTGACGGGCGGGACACGGTGCCAGCCGGCACCAGCCACTGGGGCCTCCTCCGAGGCGCTGGGAAGGTGTCACGACCGGTGCACGCCCGAGTCCGAAGACCTGCTGGCACCCTCCCGTCCGCAGGGCTTCGCGCACGAGCCCCGAGAGCAAAGGGCCATCCCGTGGTCGTGTCCGTCCGTCGTCCCGTCCCCCGCAGCGCCGCGCTTCCCGCCGTCGCTGCCTTCACGCTCGTCACGGCCTGCGCCGGCCCGCCCGAGTCCGACGCGTCGGGGGAGGCCACCGAGGGCTTCCCGCTGACGATCGAGAACTGCGACGTCGAGGTCACGGTCGCCGACCGGGTGAGCGCCGTCGTCACGATGAACCAGGGCGCGACCGAGGTCGTGCTCGCTCTCGGGCTGGAGGACCGGCTGGTCGGCACGGCCCTGCTCAACAACCCTGTCCCGCCGCAGTGGCAGGCCGCCTACGACTCCGTGCCCGTCCTCTCCGACGACTACCCCGACCAGGAGACACTGCTCGACGTCGACCCCGACCTGGTCTACGGCTCGTACAGCTCGGCCTTCGGCGCCGAGGCCGCCGGCGACCGGGCCGACTGGGCCGATCTCGGCGTCGCGACGTACATCTCCCCGTTCAGCTGCGGCGTGGGCTTCGCGGCGCCCGACGTCTCCTTCGACTCCGTCTGGGGCGAGATCGACGACATCGCCGCGATGCTCGGTGCCCCCGAGGCCAGTCAGGAGCTGCGCGCGGCGCAGCAGGCGCAGCTCGACGAGCTCGCGAGCAGCCGTCCGGGCGAGGGGCTCGACGTGTTCTGGTACGACTCCGAGACGGACACCCCGTACGTCGGCGCCGGCCAGGGAGGTCCGCAGCTCATCCTCGACGCGGTCGGCGCCACGAACCTGTTCGCCGACCAGGAGAGGGGCTGGGCCCGGGTGGGCTGGGAGAGGGTCGTCGCGGCCGACCCGGACGTCATCGTGCTCGCCGACGCCTCGTGGTCGACCGCCGACGAGAAGCTCGCGCACCTGCGGGCCGACCCGGTCCTGAGCCAGCTCGCGGCGGTGCGCGACAGCGCCTTCGTGATCGTGCCGTTCTCCGAGACCACGCCGGGTGCGAGGCTCGCCGACGGCGCGGCGCGGGTCGGTCAAGAGCTCGCTGCGTTCACCCGGTGACCCGGACCGGTGCGCGAGGGCGGGTGCGGCACCCGGCGCTCGTCCTGCTCGTCCTGGCGACCGTCCTGCTGGTCAGCATGGTCGTGGTGCTGGGCATCGGGTCGGTCCGGGTCGACCCGATGACGGTGCTCGAGGTCGTGGGGCGCCGCCTGCGCCTGCTGGACGCCGACGTCTCGGTGCGGGACGACCGGATCATCTGGCAGCTGCGCATGCCCCGCATCGTCGGCGCGGCCGCGGTGGGTGCCGGACTCGCGATCGTCGGCGCGGTGCTGCAGTCGATCACCCGCAACGACCTGGCCGACCCGTACCTCCTCGGCATCTCCGGCGGCGCCACGGTCGGCGCGGTGCTGGTCCTCGTGCTGGGATTCGGAGGAGCGCTAGCCGCAACAGTGGCCCTCACGGTGGGAGCGTTCGCCGGGGCGCTGGCCGCTTTGGTCGTCGTGCTGATCGTCGCCGGGGGGCGCTCGGGCGTCCTCACACCGGCGCGCACGGTCCTGGCTGGCGTGGCAGTCGGTCAGGTCTGCGCCGCGTACACCTCGTTCGTCGTGATCTTCAGCGGCCAGACCGACGCGGCGCGCCGGGTGCTCGCGTGGACCCTCGGCTCCGTCGCCGGGGTCCGGTGGAGCAGCGCCCTGCTGCTCACCGTGGTCGTCGTGCTCGCGTGCGCGGCGCTGTGGTGCGTCAGCTCGGCGCTCGACGCGTTCGCGTTCGGCGAGTCGGCCGCCGCCTCGCTGGGGGTCAACGTGCAGGTCTTCCGGTGGACCGTGCTGGTCGGCACCGCACTCGTCACCGCGACCCTTGTGGCGTTCTCGGGGGCCATCGGCTTCGTCGGGCTCGTCGTCCCGCACGTCGTGCGGATGCTGCTCGGTCCGGCGCACGCGCTGCTGCTGCCCGCGAGCGCGTTGGCCGGCGCGATCCTGCTGGTCTGGGCCGACATGGCGGCGCGGTCCCTGGTCGGCGGGCAGGAGCTGCCGATCGGCATCGTCACGGCGGCGGTCGGCGCACCGCTGTTCGCGGTGCTGCTCTGGCGAGGGGCGCGCGCATGAGCCTGGAGGCGGAGGGCGTCCGCTGGAGCGCCGGCGGACGTCGGGGACGGGTCGAGATCCTGCACGGCGTCTCGGCGGTCTTCGCGACGGGACGCCTCACCGGCATCCTGGGCGCGAACGGGGCCGGGAAGTCCTCGTTCCTGCGGGTCCTGGCCGGCGTCTCGAGTCCGACGGCCGGCACCGTGTCGCTCGACGGCGTGCCCCTGGCGTCGATGCGCCCGCGGGTGCGGTCGCGGCGCGTCGCACTGCTGGAGCAGCAGGCCACGACAGGCCTGGACCTCTCGGCCGGCGAGGTCGTCGAGCTCGGTCGCATCCCGCACCGAGGTCGCTGGCCGGGCGCTCGGCACGACGACCAGGGCACGGTCGAGCGGGCGATGGCGACGTGCGGCGTCGGGGAGCTCGCCGACCGCCGGTGGCACTCCCTGTCGGGAGGTGAGCGGCAACGGGTGCAGCTGGCGCGCGCCCTCGCGCAGGAGCCGGAGGTGCTCCTGCTCGACGAGCCGACGAACCACCTCGACCTGGGGCACCAGATCGGGATCCTGCGCACCGTCGCCGGACTCGGCCTCACGAGCGTCGCCGCCATCCACGACCTCGACCTCGCGACGGCGTTCTGCGACGAGGTGCTCGTCCTGCAGCACGGCGTGGTGGTGGCGCACGGGCCGACGGCCGCGGTGCTCGACGCGGCCGTCGTGGGTGAGGTGTTCGACGTCGACGCGATCGTGGGTCACGACGAGCGGGTGAAGCGCCGTCACGTGCTGTGGTCCGGTCGGCGGGACGACCGGTGAACCGGGACGACCGGCCGTCGGGCGCGCTCGTGCTGGTCGCGACGGCCGTCGACGCGGTGCGCGACGGCCCGGCGCTGGCCGAGCTCGCCGCCGCGACGGGCGCGAGCGTGGCCTACCTCCAGGTCGGCGAGCCCTCGCTGACCGACGAGCTCGACCGCCTGGCCGCCTCGGGCGCCACCAGGATCCGGCTCGTCCGCCTGCCGGGGCCCGCGCACAGCCCCGCCAGGTCGTGGGTGCGGCGTGCGGCCGCCCACTGGGTGCGCGAGCAGCGCGGGACCCAGGTCCAGGTCGAGCTCGCCGCCTCGGCCGTCACGGGTCGGGGGGCGTCGCTGACCTGCGCCGCGTGGGAGGAGGTGCCGAGCCACCGCAGCCACGTGCTGGTGTGTCGGGGTCCCCGCTGCACGGCGCGCGGGGCGACGGAGACGGCACGGGCGCTCGCCGTCGCCCTCGCGGACGAGGGCCTGGGCGACGACGACGTGCTCACGACCCAGACCGGGTGCCTGTTCCCGTGCAACCATGGGCCCGTCGTCGTGGTCCACCCCGACGACACCTGGTACGGACCCGTCACGCCGGACGATGCGCGGCGCGTCGTCGCGGAGCACCTGGTGGGGGCTCGTCCCGTCCCCGACCTGCAGCGGCGCCGCGTCGCGGGAGGGTCCCCGATACGCTGAGCCCACCAGTCGTCGCGATGTGAGGAACCCGGTGCGAGTCCGGGGCGGTTCCGCCACTGTGACCGGCTCCCACCCGTGGGCGTCGGCAGCCAGACACTCCGCGCGACGACGTCCGTACCGATGGGGCGAGAACCCCGAGGAGGATCCATGACGCGCATCGCGCTGCTGTCGACGTCCGACACCGACCTGCTGTCGGCCCGGGCGAGCGGGGCCGACTACGTGTGGGCCAACCCCACGCGCCAGGTCGAGGGCCACCAGGGCATGGCCGAGGCGATCGAGGCGTCCGACCTCGTCATCTGCCGCCTGCTCGGCTCGCCGCAGGACCTGTGCGACGGCTTCGAGCGCATCCGCGCGACGGGCAAGCCCATGATCGTGCTGGGCGGCGAGCTCACCCCCAACGCCGAGCTCATGGAGATGTCGACGGTGCCGGTCGGCGTGGCGGCCGAGGCCCACCGC
>Ga0172372_10009974_pt1 | contig 12259 bp, 6 predicted proteins | sample LakKiv5m_2_FD_114544 | JGI IMG/M metagenome (GOLD analysis project Ga0172372, IMG submission 114544) | Freshwater microbial communities from Kabuno Bay, South-Kivu, Congo - kab_092012_9.5m | ecosystem: Environmental > Aquatic > Freshwater > Lake | place: Democratic Republic of the Congo...
AGGAAATCCCTCCGCACATCCTCGACGTGGCTCGGCGTGTCGTAGCTGTGCCGGATCGCGATGCCGACGCCCTGATCCCGCGCATCAAACACCACGAGCACGTCCGAGGGTCCTGAATAGCCCGTGATCTCGCGCGACTCCGGCATCGTCCGCAGCGCATAGCCAATTTTTAGACCGTTCGCATCGATCACCTCGAGGCCGGAACGCGGTCCCGGATCGACGCGGAGACGGTAGGCCTCTTTGAGAAAGACCTTCACCTCCGCCACCGTCACCGGCCAGTCTCCCTGCACCCGGAGACGGTCTTGATGGGAACGCACCAGCCACGCGATCGCGAGGAGAAGGCCGAGACGATAAAGCTGAAGGAGCGCCTTGATGGGCGGGAATCTACCCCGGGAACCGCCGATGCCAAGGGCCTCGATCACTCCGGCAGCGACTCGCGAAATTGCTCGAGACGGAAATAGTCGAGCCCCGGAGGACGGTGCTCGAGGAGCCAGTCGAGATCCTCCTTCGCCCCCGCGATCTCGGAGGATTGGACACGGAGAATGGCCCGCTGAAAACGTTCATAGGCGGCAGCGGGCTCAATTGCGAGGAGGAGCTCGAGATAGTCTTCCGCCTGCTCGGGAGTCTGGCGGCGGTTGATCTCAATGTCCACGAGATTGCGCAGCATGCGCACCGCGATGTCCCGGGGTGCGGCCGGCTCGAAGCTCTCCGCCTCCGGGGCGGTGCCGGTGAGCTCGTAGACTGCCCGAGCCGCCTCCTCCACCGTGCGGCTCTCCCCGCCCTCAAACACGTCAAAGAGCAACGCCTCGTCCCTTGCCTCTCTCGCCGGACTCCAGCCGACCATGAACTTGCCCGGCAGGGCGGCCCCATCGATCCCCTCGATCCCAAGTCGGCGAGCCATCTCGATAAAGAGGACACTCAGCGTGATCGGCAGGCCCTCGCGATCATCGAGCACGTGATTCACATAGCTGTTGGCGTGGTGATAGTAGTCGCCACGACTCCCGTGAAAGCCGAGCTCCCTGAAGAGAAAATCACGCAACGCCTCTGCCTTCTCGCGGGGCCCACCCTCCGAAGCCGATTTCGCGAGGAACGTCTCGGCCTCTTTCACCATCTGCGAAAAGACCGACCGATAGTGCTCCAAGTCCAGCTCGGGATCGTCGATCCGGGCGATCTGCAGACCAACCTCAAAGAGATCCACCTCCGAATCCGGACGATCCAGCGCCATGATCAGTTCGCGCTGCACCGCGGTTCGGTGCACCAGACCCTCGAGCGACTGGAGCGCCTCGATCTTTGCTTCGAGGGCCGCGACCGTGTCGAGCAGATAACGGCGGCTTTTGTCACTCTGGCGCCCGAATTCATCCAAGACCGACTCGCTCGCCCCTTCGCTCTCGTGACGCTGCAGGGTCTCGCTGAGGAGTTTCGCGTCCTCCACCGAAAGCGGTTTCACCGAGAGATCCCTGCCGATCCGAAATTCGCGGAACTCCGCTCTCGTCTGGCGGAATTTGCAGAGCCCGACCTTGCCGCCCCGCAGCTCTCCATCCACGAGCGAGAGCACCTGCACCTCGTTGACCCAGGCGATGAGCCGATCTCTCTCCACCCTCACCCGAAGCCGATTCCAGTCACCCGGAACGTAGGAGGGCGCCCCGACCTGTTCGAGAATCGACCAGCTGTAGACATCGGCCCCCTCGAACCGGGTCAGGCGCATTTGCCCATCGCTCGGATAAAATCCATAGTGCACCTGATCGCCATCAGAGGCGAAAACCAATCCCGCCGCGCCTGACTCCTCATCCAGCTTCACCTTCACCGCCAGCTCGTAGGGCTCTTCCGGCACCGGGAGAGAGGAGAGACAAAGAGCGCGCCCTCCGAAACCATCTCCCGGAGCCTGCGCCGTGATCACCCCGCCCCGCTGGCTCCACTCCGCGCCCATCACCGCCGTCCACTGGCGCGGGTCGAGCGTCCCGATCGTGCTCCAGCGGGCCATCGGCACCGGGTTCGGCTTCTCGAGGAGCGATTTCAGATCATTCGACGGCACCGCGAATCCCAGATTCTCCGTGACCCGGTGCTTCAGTGTCACGATGCCGAGCACCTCGCCCTTCAGATTCACCACCGGACCTCCGCTGTTGCCCTGCTCGATCGGCATCGCCAGTTGCAGCATGGGGAATTCCGGCGTCTCCCCTTCCCCGGCGAAGCCCGGCTCCAGCTTGCGGATCGCCGAAATCGCCCCCGGCACCACACTGAAGCTCAACCCCTGCGGAGAGCCGAACCCGAGCACCAAGTCCCCCTGCTTGACCACTGCCGAATCGCCAACCTCGAGGAAAGGCAGTTCCTTGGCATCGGGCGCCAACCTCAAGACTGCCAGATCGTAGTGACGGTCCGAGGCGTGAACCTCGATCACCTCGCGCTTCGTGCCGTCGACAAATTCCACCTCCAGCGGCTGACCTTCACCGATCACGTGCAGGTTCGTCACCACCAGGCCTTCCCTTGCGATCACAAAGCCCGACCCCGTGCCCCGTTGCCCGCCGTCGCGCCCCATCTGACGCACCGTCACCAGCGCCGGTTTCACCCTCTCCGTCAGGCTTGTCACCTGCTCTGGGTTCAGGAAGTCGCGCGCCTTGGCACTGTCCGTCTTTGTCAGCGCTTCGAGCGCTTCCTGCGCCTCCTGGGAAAAAGGATCAAATTCCTTCGCCGTCGGAGCGTCCTGCGTTCGGGCCGGACCAGAGAGCGCGACGGCAAGGGCGATCATCAGCATCGGGAGAGGACAGCTCATGGGGGAGATGCGGGAGAAATTACCGATGGCATCGTAAGCATTACGCCCCGAAATGAAAAGCCGACACTTCCAGAATCGGCCACCTGATTGCGGCATCGCGATCCTTCTCGCGATTTTGGGGCAAGGGCGCGTCGGACTTCTGTGAGTGAAGGCATCCCTGCTGGCGTCAGCTCGCCCCACCGCGCCCTCTCGAGACCACCCGCACAAATTCCTCCGGCGACTCGGGCGACAGCACGAGGGTGCGGCCGGGGAAGCGCAACACCACGGTGCGTTGAAGATCCGTGACGAAGGCCCGATACGAGCCGAGGAGCCGGCTCCAATAGAGACCGGTCACCGAGAAGAAACCGCCATTGCCGAAGGTCCGGATGCTGCCACGCATTGCGCCGGGCAGATACTCCGCCGACCGGAGCTCCGCCAAGGGCACCCGGGTCGGCCAGAACAGGCGACGGATCACCAGCGTGTCCGGGGTCAAGCCATAACCGCGGATCGTGAACAGGGCGCACGAGATCACCAAGGCGAGCGGCAGGCAACCGAGCCAAAACGCCGGCAGGCCGAACGGAGGACGCGTCACCCCCGACCATTCGAACCATGTGAGGCCGAGACACACGAGAGTTGCGAGGGCGGAAATCACGATCAGGGGTTTTCCCCAGGGGGCCGGGTAGGGTTTCATTTTGAATCCACTCATTGAACGCTTCGAATCAGGCGGGGCAAGCGGCGCTGGCAACCGTCGATGACACGACAGATGCCATAAGAGCCGTCGCCTGCATCGGTTTTCTGGGAGGATGTCATCTTTCCCCGACGACGGCATGAGTCACCGACATCGCCGGACGGGCGCTAGCAAGTGCCTTTGGCCGATGCGCCCGACTTCCTCGCGGCAAACGCAACTCGACGTGGCGTGAGGCGAAAAGTCCGCTCATCGGACTTCGCGAAACCTTTCCCCCACTCCCGGGTTTCACCCTTCGGCACACTCCTGTGCGAAGATGGACCTGAAACGATTTTCCCTCCCCTGCTCCCTTCTCACGGTTCTGGTGTTTCCCACGGCAGCCCAGCAGATGACTGCGGAGCCCTCGGCGGAAGGCATTGAATTCTTCGAGAAGAAGATCCGCCCGGCCCTCGTGAAACACTGCTACGAATGCCACTCGACGGAGGGCGAGGAGGTGAAGGGCGGGCTCCTCCTCGACACGCGCGAGGGGTCGCGGCTCGGCGGGGATTCGGGGGCGGCGGTGGTGCCTTTCAAGCCTCAGGAGAGTCTCCTGCTCACGGCGATCCACTACGAGGATGGCGACCTCGAGATGCCGCCCAAATACCAGCTCGATGACGCAGTGATCGCCGACTTCGAGGAATGGATTGCCATCGGGGCGCCTGATCCGCGCGAGAAGCCGACCGAGGGCAACGCTCCCCAACTCTACACGAACACGATCGATCTGGAGAAGAGTCGGGGCCATTGGTCCTACCAAAAGCCCCAAAAACCGGCGGTGCCGGTGGCGGCGGATGCGTCGTGGACACGGAATGCGATCGACGCCTTGGTGGCGGAGGTTCATGCCAAGAGAGGCGTGACGCCGGCGCCGGACGCCGACCCGCGGTCGCTCCTGCGTCGGCTGAGCTTTGATCTGACCGGCCTGCCGCCCGCACCGGAGGAGGTGGAGGACTTTGTGATGGCCTACACGGAGAACGCCGACTCGGCCATCGGCGAGACGGTGGCCCGACTCCTCGCCTCGGAGCAGTATGGCGAACGCTGGGGCCGCCACTGGCTCGATGTCGCGCGCTACGCGGAATCCTCGGGCAAGGAAACAAACGCGACCTACCCGCACGCCTGGCGCTACCGCGATTATGTGATCGATGCCTTCAACGCCGACAAGCCCTTTGACCGCTTCCTCGTCGAACAGATCGCGGGCGACCTGCTGCCGGCGGAAAACGACACGGATCGCGCGGCGCAACTGGTGGCGACGGGCTTCCTCGCGCTCGGCACGAAGAGCCTGACCGAACCAAACTCTCGACAATTCCGCTTCGACCTCGTCGACGAGCAGATAGATACGATGTCGCAGGCCTTCCTCGCCACCACTGCGGCGTGTGCGCGGTGTCACGATCACAAGTTCGACCCGATCCCGATGGCCGACTACTACGCGCTCGCCGGGATTTTCCTCAGCAGCGAGACGCTCTATGGCACGCCGAACGGCCAGCAGAGCCGCCGCGCCACGGATCTGATCGACCTGCCAACCACGGCGAAGGCGCTGCCGGGGCTGAGTCTCGGAGAACTGCTCGACCTCGAATACCAGCGCGACGTGCTGAACCAAACGGCAGAGGATCTCCGAGCCCAGGCGGCGGAGGCACGGCAAAAGGGAGACGATGACGCGCTGCGGTTTCTCAACCGCATCCTCGCCACGCAGACCCAGGTCGGGATCCTCGAGAGCAAGCTGCTCGACTACACGAAGGACGGCACCCCTCGACTCCTCGCGATGGGGATGCGCGAGAGCGGCGAGCCTTTCGACTCGCAGATCCTGATCCGCGGCGAGGAGGAAAATGCGACCGACGGGCGGGTGCCGCGCGGCTTTCTCCAGGTGGTGAAGACGGGCGACGAGAAAGCGATCCCCGCGGACGAGAGCGGTCGGCTCCAGCTCGCCGAATGGATGGCCTCGCCGGAGAATCCCCTCACCGCCCGCGTCCTCGCGAACCGGGTCTGGCTGTGGTTGTTCGGTGAGGGTCTCGTCTCTTCGGTCGACAACTTCGGCACCACCGGCGAAGCGCCCTCGCATCCCGAACTGCTCGACTATCTGGCGGTGCGTCTCGTGGAGCTCGACTGGTCGGTGAAAGATCTGATCCGCGAGATCACGGCGAGCCGGACCTACCGCATGGCGAGCACTTTCGACGAGGCCGACTACGAGAAAGATCCTGAGAACCGCAGCCTCTGGCGCGCCCGTCCACGTCGTATTGACGCAGAATCGCTGCGCGATGCGACTCTCGCGGTGAGCGGCCAACTCGACCGCGCTCGCCCCGATGGATCGCCCGTGGCGAGGGCGGGGACAGGCTTTGTCGGCCGCAACATTCCGGAGAGCACCTTTGAGACGGAGTCGGCCCACCGTTCGGTCTATCTGCCCATCGTGCGCGGAGCGGTGCCGGAGTCGCTCGCGCTCTTCGACTTCTCCGACCCGAGCCTGACCGCGGGCAAACGCGAGATCACGACGGTGCCCTCACAGGCGCTCTACCTGATGAACTCCAATTTTCTGATGAGCGCCTCGGAGCGGTTCGCGAACCTGCTCTACAACGATCGCGGCCTGCGCGGACCCGACCTCGCCCGCGAGGCCTTTTACCGGGCCTTCTCACGCCCTCCGACCGAAGCCGAAGCGGCCGAGGCGAAGACCTTCATCGAGGCCTTCCTCGCCACGGCGCAAACCCAGGGCATGCCGGATGACGATGCCCGCCTCCTCGCCCTGACGAGTTTCTGCCAGTCGCTTCTCGCCAGCGCCGAGTTCCGCTACCTGAACTGATCCTCCTTCAGTCCTAACAAAGACCTCTTCACCCTCCGCGTCATGCACATCAACTCCATCCGCGTTCCCGACTCCGCCCCCCGCGATCCTCAGGCAGCCACCCTCCGCGGTATGTCGCGCCGCCAATCCCTCCAAACGCTCTCAAGCGGTTTCGGCTATTTCGCTTTCTCGGCCCTCAGCACGATGGCGGCAGAGAAGGCGGCCAGCCCGCTCGCGCCGCGCCCGCCGCACTTCGCACCGCGGGCAAAGCGGGTCATCTTTCTTGCGATGCAGGGCGCGCCCTCCCATGTCGATACCTTCGACCACAAACCGCTCCTGACCCGCGACCACGGAAAACCTTCGTCGCGCGGCAACGCGACTCTGCTGGGATCGCCCTTCGAATTCTCGGCGCACGGGCAGAGCGGTCTGATGATCTCGTCGCTTTTTCCCCACCTCGCCGGTCATGCCGACGACCTCTGCCTGATCAACTCCATGCACACGGACCTGCCGAACCACCCGCAGGCGACGACGCAGATGCACACGGGCAATTTCCAGTTCGTCCGCCCCTCGCTCGGCGCCTGGACCCTCTACGGCCTCGGCACAGAGAACGACAGCCTGCCCGGTTTCATCACCCTGGCCCCTCCGAACGGTTCGCAGAATTACGGCAGTGCCTTTCTCCCGGCGGTCTACCAGGGCACGCCGGTCGGTCGCGAGATGAGGAACCGCTTCGCCCGCGGCGGGGAGCAGAGTCCGGTGAGCAATCTCGCCAACACGAAGCTGAGCCCGGAGCTGCAGCGCGTGCAGCTCGATTTCGTGAACGGCCTGAACCGCGCGAAGCTGGCGCAGGACCAGCATCATCCCGAGGTGGAGGGGGTGATCGAGTCGTTTGAACTCGCCTTCCGCATGCAGGACGAGATGCCGGAGGTGCTCGATCTCTCGCCAGAACCGGAGTCGGTGAAGAAACTCTACGGGATCGACGAGGAAAACACGGGGGCCTTCGCCCGCCAATGCCTCAGCGCGCGCCGCCTCGCGGAAGCGGGAGTCCGCTTCATCCAGGTGAACCATGGCAACTGGGACCATCACCGCAATCTCAAGGACGGTCTCGAGCAGAACTGCGCGGAGATCGACAAGCCGATCGCGGGATTGATCGCCGATCTGAAGCAGCGCGACCTGCTGAAGGACACGCTCATCGTCTGGGCCGGGGAATTCGGACGCACACCACATGGCCAGGGAGGCAACGGCCGCGACCACAACAACAAGGGCTACTCGATCTGGATGGCCGGCGGCGGAGTCAAAGGCGGGATGCGCTACGGCGCGACCGACGACCACGGCTATCAGGCGATCGAGGACAGGATGCACATCCACGACTGGCATGCGACGATGCTGCACCTGCTGGGCCTCGATCACGAACGGCTCACCTATCGCTATGCGGGTCGAGATTTCCGCCTCACCGACGTGCATGGCACCGTGGCGAAGGGCGTCCTCGCGTGAGACACTGCCATGAATCTAGTCGACCCTGCCATGAGCATGAGGCTCGTCGTTGCCGGGGGTTGGCTCCTCTCCGGCCTCGGTGGCCTCAAACTCCTCGTCTACCTCGTCGGCGAATTCGCTCCCGCTGCGTATTCCCGGATCCGCTCCGAAGGCTTCCGGAAATTCCTCACCGGCACGGGAAACCGTCTCGTCTTCGGTGTCGGCGGGTTTCTCACCTTGATTCTCGGTCTGGTCTTCGTCTGCCTCGGGATGCTGATCAGGCTCCTTTTCCGCCTCGGCTGAGCTGCGCTCCGCCGCCCGTCGCTCCTCCTCGGCGAGGAGATCAGAGACCTCGCGCTGAACCGACTCGATCTCGTCGAGACGCAGTCCGGGGTCGGCGACAATGAAAACGTCGCCGTTGTCGGCGTGTTCGTAGAAGAGCAGGGTCCTCGTGTCGGCGTCCTTCGAGTCGGTGTGGATGAGGGTCTTGTTCCGCTCGAGCATGAGAGCGAGAATGTAACGGGCATTCTCGGTCCGCGAATCATCTTCGTCGATGAAACGCCGCAGCATCCCCTCGATCGATGCCTCGGAATCCGCCTGGTTTTCGGCCTCCTTGGCCGGTGCCTTGTAGATCGACTTCCAGAAGGAGAAGGGTGCCGGATTGAGTTTCCTTCGAACTTCCCTCCAAGCGGGAACGGAGTAGTCGCGCCGGATGAATCCGTCCGTCGCCGGGTCCTCGAAGAGGCAGGTATGAAACTCCTGCCCATCAGAAAACGGCTCCCCGCTGAGCTCACAGCGGGCGTGGGTCGAGCGGATTTTCCAGTCCTGGATGATGGCCATGGCGGAGAGGGACAAAAGGAAAAGAGAGGCGAGGAGGGCTTGGAATCAAGGAGCGGGCACCTGCCGCGGTGCCGCTGGCAACATGGGGCTGCGCCGGACGATGCGCTGGAACACCATCCGCAATAGGGGCCTCAGCTTCGGGATGTCGCGGTTTCGGGCGCGGTACCAGAGGAGGACAAGCCCGATCGCGGCCACCAGCACATTTGTGAGCCATGCGGCGACAAAGGGTGGCATCCGATCGCTGTGTCCCATCGCGAGGAAAGTTCCCCGCATCACATACATCATGGCAAAGATGCAGATCGCACCGGTCACGCCGCCCATCGCCCCCCTCCTCGAATAGACGATGCCAAGCGGGGCCGCCACCAAGACCATGGCGAAACACGCGAGGGGCTCGGCGAAGATATACCACCAGTTCGTCCGGAACGAAGCGAGACTGCGGGCGTCGCGATCCTGATTGGCCCTGAGATACATGGTCAGCCCGGGGATGCCGAGATGCTCCGGATTCTGGGAGGAACTCAGCACCTTCCACGGCGTCTCGGACCAATCAGTGACTTCGAGACGCGGATGGCTGACGATCTGCGGGAGGTGGTTCTTGTCGTAGGTGTAGACCCGCACGTTTGTCAGGATCCACCTCGGCGGCTCCGCGTCCCATACCCACTTGGCACGGCGCGCGATCCAGAGCATCCGTGGCTGGCCGTCGCGGTCGATCTGCGACACGATCACATCGGCCATCTCGTCGTCGAGCTTCAGAGGAACCCGGCCGACAAACCAGCTCCGTTGGTCGACTTCGTTCATGTGCATCCATCCGCGCTCGGCCCAGATCTCGTCCCGGAGGCTGCCGCCGTGCTCCTTCACCCACTGATCGCGCTTGGCGGTCTCCATGATGGCCTCGGTGTATCCGACCGATGCGGGTGCCCATTGATACTTGAAGGCGAGTCCGATGAGCGAGACGTAGGCACCCGCGATAAAGAGCGGTGCGAGAATCCGCGGCACACTGCGCCCGGCACCGATCATGCTGATGAACTCATTCGACTTCGACATCTTGCTCATCGAGAAAAGCCCGGAGAGGAGCGAGGCGATGGGCATCACGAACAGGATCATGAAGGGCACCTGCACGACGTAAAAGGTGAGAACTTGGCTGAAACTGAGGGTCGCGAGGGTATCGCCCTTGTCGGTGAGGCTGGCGAGGATCCAGATCGCCATGAAGGAAAGAAGGCAGAAGAAGAAGGGCGAAAGAAAATGATGGACGACGTAGCGGTCCATCAGGTCGAGGCGGAAGTAGAGTAGGGCCGCCACCGGGACGCTGAGGATGAGAATCGAGACCAAGAAGAGCATCCCCAGATAGGCGGCAATCGAGGGCGTCTCTCCCGCCGGAGCCTTGCCCCGGATCGCCGAAAGCATCGCACTCACATCGGTCGGCAGCCAAGCGGAGAGCCCGGCTATGGCAGCGATGGCGAGCGTGATGACAATCAGCCCGCGTCGGCGCTCCGGAGAATGGTCTCCCCGCACCCAGAGACTGACGAGAAAGGCGACCAAGGCAAGAAGCATGCCGAGCCCCTGGAAGACGATCGGGACGACACTGGGAAGCCCGCCCAGACCTCCGTCAGCGATGCCTTCCTGCACTTTCGCCGCCGCGTCGCGATAATCGAGCACGGTCCCGGCAAAGAGGAGCCCGAGACCGAGAAGAAACCCACCCATCATGACACGCAAGGCAGCCCCGCCCTTGTCCGTCAACTTCTTGGCCCGCTCCACGAAAGCTCCCATCGACCGGAGCGAGCGGACGGCGACACGAGTGAGAGGGTTCCTTGTCAGGATCTCGATCATGGGGCATGTTGGAGGGCGGCGGATGAATCGGATCTCTTGAAAGTCCGTTGTCCCGAACGAGGCACGTTCGCCATATCCTATGGAACGGTCAAGGACCAGCTTTGCTTGGGAAATCCCCGGGTTTCCCCCGGAAAATGACGCAGCAGCCGCAGAAGGCGCCGCCGAGTCCCCTTCCGCCCTCGCCCAGCGCGTGCTCTTCTCTCCCGATCTCGCGGAGAAGCTTCGCCCTCAGCCTCTGCAGCAGACCGATAGCGGACCCGTCCCCCGGAGGCGGACCACCTCATGGCAGGGCTTCGCCCCGGTTCGTCCAGAGGTCCTCCGATTCGCCCGGAGCAATGCAGCACGCCCCTCGCTGCCAAGCCGCCCCGGTCTCGTGGACGAGGAAAACCGCGGCGTCCTTCTGCATTTTTTCGCCAACCATGAACTCCTCGCGGCCGAGCTGATGGCTCTCGCTCTGCTCAAGTTTCCGGATGCTCCCGAGGCCTTTCGCCTCGGGCTCGCGGCGACCCTTCGGGAGGAGCAGCGACACACCCGTTGGTATCTCGCCCGGATGCGGGAATGCGGAGTCGAGTTCGGGCAATATCCCCTGAGCCCCTACTTCTGGGACGCCGTCTCGCCGATGGAATGCCCGCTCGACTACGTCTCGCGTCTCAGCCTCACTTTCGAACAGGCCAATCTCGACTACGCCTGCCATTATTCCGCGCTCCTCAACGAGGCGGGAGACTCCAAGAGCGCCTCCATTCTCCGCCACATCTACGAGGACGAGATCTCCCACGTCGGCTATGGTCTGCATTGGTTCCGACAGTGGAAAATGCCCGGCGAGAGCGACTGGCAGGCCCTCGAAAAGCGGCTACCCTTCCCGCTCTCACCGAGCCGGGCCAAGGGAAACCGGACCGGCTTCAATGAGGCGGGCCGCCGCGCTGCCGGCTTCGACGAGGATTACATCCGCCGCCTCGCCGTGTTCGAGCGCTCCAAGGGACGCACCCCCAATGTCTTCCTCTTCAACCCCGACGCGGAACACCGCGCCGCACGCTGGCCGGAAGGCTATGATCCTGACAACGCGAGAATCGCGATCACCGAGAATCTCGAACTTCTTGCCGGATTCCTCGCCCGCCGCGACGACGTCCTCCTCGTGCGGAGGGCACCCTCCGAATCACACCTGGCAAAACTCGCCCGCCGCGGTCTCGGAATGCCCGAAATCGAGGTGCTCGATCGAGAGGGCTCGCTCGATCCCAACGGACTCCTCGCCGCCCGAAAGCTCAATGCCCTGCGACCCTGGTCGATCGCTCCCGATCTCGCGGCGCGACTCGACGCGCTCCGCCCGGGACTCGCCGACGACCGCGCCCTCGCGCCCTGGACCGGGGAAACCCGCGGGCTTTTCTCCAAGGTCGAGCAAGTGCGCGCACTCTCGCGCTGGATGGGACCAAGCCATCCCTGCGAGACGACCGAAGAAGTGGGTGAGGCCATCGAACTGCTAATCAAGCAGGGGCATCGCGATTTCCTCCTCAAGCGCGCCTTCTCCACCGCCGGCTCGGGTCTGACTCCCTTGCGAGGGGAGAAACTCGCCGACCTTCTCTCTCGTCCCCTCACCAGGGCCATCGCGGAAGAGGGAGGTATCCTCCTCGAGGTCCGGCACGACCGAGTCTTCGACTTCTCCGTGCAATACCGCCTCGAGCGTAGGAAAATACGATTCGTGGGTTTCGTCGAACAGGTCATTGAGGGACTTGGAGGCTATCGGGGCAGCCTCTGTCGCTCGAAATTCTGCCGGGCTCTCGATGCCGAACTGGCCAGGTTTCTCATGGACGAGTGCCTCCCTCTCTACGACGATTCGGGAGAGTTGGCCGCCGATCTTGCGGCCTGGGCAAGCGCCCGCGGCTACGACGGCCCCCTCGGG
>Ga0172372_10009978_pt1 | contig 12256 bp, 10 predicted proteins | sample LakKiv5m_2_FD_114544 | JGI IMG/M metagenome (GOLD analysis project Ga0172372, IMG submission 114544) | Freshwater microbial communities from Kabuno Bay, South-Kivu, Congo - kab_092012_9.5m | ecosystem: Environmental > Aquatic > Freshwater > Lake | place: Democratic Republic of the Congo...
CAGCGTGAGCTGCCCGATCACGATCAGCCCGCCCACCTGACCGCTTTCCACCAGGTCGGCCAGCACATGCTGGCGGTCAAGCTTCAGGCGCGTGAGCAGCAGGCTCATGCCGCGCTCGTCCAGTGTGTCGGCCACCGAGCCCAGGATACTCAGCAGGAACGGATCCGAAATCGTCTGCATGGTGTCGCCCAGAATCACCACGCCGATCGTCTGCACGCCGCGTTTGCGCAGGTTGGCGGCGCCCACGTTCACCCGATAGTTCAGCGACTTGGCCAGCTCGGCGATGCGGTTGCGCGTGGCTTCCGGGATGAGCGGGCTGCCACTGAGGGCGCGCGAGACCGTCGAGGTCGACACACCCGCCATGCGGGCGATGTCGGTCATCTGCGTGCGGCGTCGTCCCCGGGTGATGGTCGGCTCGGCCTGGGCATTGGCGGCGGGCTGCGCAGCGGGCTCTGACTCGGGGCGTGCCGTTGTGGTTTTGGGGGGGCGGGGCTTTGCAGGCATGCGGCCATTATTTCATTGCGGTGCAGCACCGTCGTGACGGCGGCGCCTGCGCGCTGCGGGCAAAAAAAAAGCCCGACGCGGGGAAGCGCCGGGCCAACTCTGATCGCCTTGAAGAAAACGGCTGGCCGCCTGGCGTCCAGCCGGTACGGACCGGTAAGGCGGCCCGGTCAGAACGCGTAGTTGATGCGCACGCGGAAAGCGGTGTCGTTGGACTTGCCGGTTTCCTTGTAGAAGCCCAGTGCCGGGGTGATGGAAGCACCCTTCACGCCCAGCAGGGGGAAGGTATAGGCAGCGTACAACGAGGTTGACTTGACGTTGGTGGCCTTGTTCTTGCCCTGGATGAAGCCCACGCCAGCATCACCGAAGGTGGCGTTCAGGCCGAAGGCGCTCTTGTCCTGCTTGCTGTTGCTGGCGAAGTTGGCGTTGATGGTGGTACTGCTGTCCAGGGCATAGCCGGCGGTCAGGCCCAGGCCGGTGGATGAGGCGCCGCCGCCGTCCGCCTTGATCGCTTCCACACCCGCGCGCAGCGTCAGGGCGCCCGCGCTGTACTGCACCACGGGGCGCAGGCCGTGGCTCTTGCCCTCGGCCTGCTTCTCGGTCACCAGGCCGAGCTCGAAGCGCAGGTTGGGCGCGGCATTCAGACCCAGCGCGGCATGCAGTCGCCCATCCTTCAGGCGGCCGCGCAGCGCATTGGCGTTGTAGCCCACGTTGCCGATGTTGGCGGCCACGTCCTTGCCCAGGGGGAACAGGTCCATGGCTTCGAAGCGGCCGACCTTCAGGTCCACGCTGCTGCTGCCGGCCTGTACCCAGGCGTCATCGATGGACACACCGTCGCCGGTCAGCCCCACCAGCATGGTGCCGCGCGCCTTGACGAAATAGTCGCCGTTCTTGGCTTCGCCGGCAGCGTTGATCTCGACACGGCCACCATTGGTGATGGAGTCCTGCGTGGCGCTCTTCTTGCGGAAGTCGGTGTTGGTTTCGAGGTTGGCGTCGAACGCGACACCGGCGTGGGCGGCAGCGGCGCTGGCGCACAGGGCGGCCACGGCGGCCAGTTTGAAAACGTGTTGCATGCGGAATCTCCGGGTATGGGTGTTGTGAAGAACGGTCTTTTCTGCCGAGGGCGCCGTTCTGGCGGAACCCGATCGCGGAAAAGCGATCGAATTGCATCATTCATGCAACCGTTTGCATCTGGTGTAAACCCTTGAATAAGTGGTTGTAACCATTACGTAATCCGTTCCTTTGTGCTGCCTGCAACAGCATGGAAAATCCTGATGGTGCAAACCATTGCACTGCGATAAGCGCGCACCCGAGGCCAGGTTGCCTTGTCGCGCGGACAGCGCGGATGTTCGTGGGGAGCCACGGTGCACGGCGGAGGGATGCCGGCGGGCTTGTGCGAGAATGCGGGGCTGTTTTCACCGCGCGGCTGTAGCTCAGTGGATAGAGTATTGGCCTCCGAAGCCAAGGGTCGTGGGTTCGATCCCCGCCAGCCGCGCCACCTTGTTCAAAGCCGTTGGATACCAACGGCTTTGCTGTTTCTGGCGGGTTGTCTGCGTGCCCAGGGGGCCGGGCACCGGCGCACAGGGCAGCGCTGCACCGCATCGGCCCGTCCGCATGAGCCAGTTCAGTTTTGATTTCAACCCACCCGAGCCCCCAGCGTCGCCGGCATCTGTCGCGCCCGCGCCTGGTCCGGTGTCCCTGACGCTGGAGCAGATGGCGCAGCAGCTCGATGCCCACCCCGACTACCGGGTGCTGCGGCGCCTGGTGCCGGTGCTGGACCACGGTGCCGCGGCCGACGGCCACACGACGCAGCGTGTGCTGGTGCTCGACACCGAAACCACCGGCCTGTCGCACGCCAGTGACCGCATCATCGAACTGGCCCTGTTGCTGGTGCAGGTGGACGTGGCGACCGGCCGCCCCTTCGGTCCGGTGGAGACCTTCGAGGGTTTTGAAGACCCCGGGATGCCGATACCCGAGGTGGCGAAACAGGTCACCGGCATCAGCGACGACATGGTGCGCGGCCAGCGGCTGGACGATGCCCGCGTGCAGGCCCTGATCGACCGCGCCGATCTGGTGGTGGCGCACAACGCCGGCTTCGACCGGCCCTTTGTCGAGGCGCGTTTCCCCGGCTTTGCCCACAAGCCCTGGGCCTGCTCGTTTGCCGACATCGACTGGAAGGCCCTGGGGTCCGAATCGGCCAAGCTCAGCGCCCTGGCGCTGGACCAGGGCTGGTTCTACGACGCGCACCGGGCGCTGGTGGACTGCCATGCCCTGCTGCAGGTGCTGGGCCACTGTTGCGGAGACGATGGGCACAACGGTCTGCAGCGCCTGCTGGCCGCGGCCGGACAACCGCGCTACAGACTGGGCGCCGTGGGCGCACCGTTCGAGGCGAAAGACGCGCTCAAGGCGCGCGGTTACCGCTGGGACGGCGAGAAACGGGTGTGGTCCTGCAGCCTGAACAGCGAAGCGCTGCTGGGCGCCGAATGCGACTGGCTGCGCAGCAACGTCTACGGCGGGCGCCGCGCCACGGTTGCCGTGGAGGCGCTGGATGCGCTCACGCGCTACGCTTTGCGGCCGGGCAGCCTGCGCAACGTCACTTTGTGAGGTGATGCAGGGCCCCGTCGGGGGGCGGTACGCCCCTCAGCCGCCGCGGGCCACCATGCCGCAGCGGTGGTGCGGCGGCGGGGTCAGGCCGACCGTTCCAGCCGCAGGACGGTTGGCTGCTGGGGCCGTGCAATGGCCCGCTGCGCGGGCAATGGGCCGGGTTCTGGCAGCGGGCCCGACGGCGGCAGCCGGAAACGGCTGACGCTGTCCAGCAGGTTTTTGGCCTGGTCGGCCAGGCTGCCCGATGCCGATGCGGTCTGCTCCACCAGGGCGGCGTTCTGCTGGGTGGTCTGATCGAGCTGGCTGATCGCGGTGCCGACCTGCACGATACCCGCACTCTGTTCACGCGATGCGGTGCCGATCTGCACCATGTCGTCGCGCAACCGGCCCACCGAGCCGACCACGGTGCCGATGCGTGCCTGCGCGGCTTTGACCTGCACGTTGCTCTGGTGGACCGTGGCCTGGCTGTGTTCGATGAGCCCGCGGATCTCGCGCGCTGCGTCGCGGCTGCGACCGGCGAGGTTGCGCACCTCGGCCGCGACAACGGCAAACCCCCGCCCCGACTCGCCCGCCCGCGCCGCCTCCACCGCGGCATTGAGCGCCAGGATATTGGTCTGGAAAGCGATCGAGTCGATCACTTTGAGGATGTCCGCAATCTGCCGGGCGGACTGTTCCACCCGCGCCATGGCGCCGGCCAGTTCGTCCACGGCGGTGCCGCCCAGCTGGGCTTCCTGTGCGGCGGCAATGGCCGCCTCCCGCGCGCTTTCGGCCCACGCCAGGTTCTGGCGGACGGTCTGGGTCAGTTCGTCCATGGCGGCGGCGGTTTCTTCCAGTGACGAGGCTTGCGATTCGGTGCGCTGGCTCAGGTCGAGATTGCCGACGCTGATCTGTGCACTGGCGGTGACCACACCCTCTGCGCCCTGGCGCACCTGCAAGATGAGGGCCTGGAGTTGCAACCGCATTTCCTCCAGCGCAGCCTGCAGGCGTCCGATCACGTCGGTCCGGGCGCTCGTGGGCTGCGCTGTGTGATCCAGGTGGCCGGCCGTGATCGAACGCGCCACCGCCGTGCAGGCCTGGACCGAGCGGTACACGCTTCGCAGGATGACACGGGAAAACACCCCCAGCGCCGCGAGGGCCGCCAGCACGATGGCCAGTGCCCACCAGGCCGACTCGGTCGTTTCGGTTTCCAGGCGAGCAGCGGCATGCTCTGCAAAACGGTTGCCCTCGATCACCGTCTTGTCCACGCCGGCCCGGTGCAGGAGGTATTGCTGGTGGACCGAAGGCAGGGCTTGTTGTGCCAAGTCCTGCTCGCCGCGACTGAGTGGCTGCAGGATCTGTTCGCGCGCTTGCTGGATGAACGCCACACCCTGTGCGTGCTGCTCGCCCAGCAGGTGCTGCTCCAGTCCGTGGGGCGGGTTCAGTGTCCAGTGCTGCACGCGTGCCTGGTACTCCTGGCCGAGCTGCTCAAAGGCGCGCACCGCTTCGGCGGCCGGCATCGTGCCCTCGACCGCCTGCGACAGCAGCAGGCGCATTTCGATGAGGTACATCGGCGGCGGCAGGATGTCGGCCACCACGTCCTTGGCCACAAAGACCTCTTGGGCCCGATCGAGCATGTGGAGCTTGGACACATGCGACGAGCCCCCCACCGCGACGGCCGCCAGAATGCCGACCAGCCCCAGACTCAGGATGGACCGCGAGAGCGAGTTCAGGATGAAATTCATGCAAATCTCCGGGGGTGGGGCGAGGGTCAGCGCTCGAGCATCGACTGGGTTTTGGGCAGCCGCAGCTTCACGGCATTGGGCTGGCCATCGGTGCCGATCCACTTCATCGAGCCGTTGTTCTGGCCCAGCAGCGCGCCGGCAATCGACAGGCCAAACCCAATGCCCTGCTGCTCCTGGGTGTCGCGCGAGAACTGCATGAACTCGCCCAGCAGACTGGAAAACCCGGCCGGCATTGCCGTGCCTTCGTTCTCGATCTGCAGCCAGTACGACGGTCCGTCGTCGGTGCCGATCACGCGCACCTTGGTGCCGGGGCGCTGGAACTTCAGGGCATTGGCCAGCAGCTCGTAGATGATCCGGATCAGGTCCTTCTGGTTCATCATGAGCACGGCGGGCTCCAGGTGGATGTCCATCGACGGCAGGTAGTCGCCGGATTCCTGCGGTTCGCCGGTGATGGCCCCGCCGATGATGTTGTGTCCCAGCGGGTCCTTGAGCACTGTCTCCAGCCAGGGCAGGTCCATGGAGATGAAGTCCATCTTCGGCACCCGCGAGCGCGAGCGGATCTCGATCAGCTCCAGGTAGCGCGCAATGGTGCGCATCAGGCGCTTGCCGCCACGGTGGATCATCTCCACCACCTCCAGGCGCCGCTCGGGCGTCAGCCGCTCGCCGCGGTGCAGCAGCAGCTCGGCGCCGCTGACGATGGAGGTCAGCGGCGTGTGCAGCTCGTGGGGCAGGCTGGTCAGTACCGACTGGCGCAGGCTGTCCAGGCTGGCCTTGGTCTGCTGCGCCTGCCGCTGGCGCTTTTGCAGCTGGCCCAGGATGGCCTCCACCAGCTCTTTGGAGGTGAACGGTTTGGTGAGGTAGTCGTCCGCGCCGTTGCCCATCGCCCGCCGCATCGAGTCGCGGTTGGACAACGAGGTGATCATGATCACCGGGATGGTGGAGAGGTCCGGGTTCTGCCGCAGCCGGGCGATGAACTCGAAGCCGTCCATCACCGGCATGTTGATGTCACACAGGATGGCGTCGGGCTGCATGCTGGAGGCCATGGCCAGCCCCTGTGCACCGTCCTTGGCCTCGATCACCTCGAAGCTCAGGTCCTCGCGGTTGACGAAAAAGGACCGGATGTAGAGGCGTTGCGCCGTCGAGTCTTCGATCAGGAGGATGCGGACATTCACGGGATGCACCAGTTTTGTGCACCGCCAGGTCAAGGGGAAATGCCCGGTACCAGCGGCGCCTCAGGTGCTATCGACGCCGGGCGCCAGAACTTGAAACCACCAAAAGCACTTTTATTGTCAGCAGAACCCCGTATGCAAGCGATTTCGACACACATTTGTCATATTTGATGTTTGTGGGTCGTGAGCGCCCCTGCCCGCCTCAGGCCGCTCGCAGCTGCCCGAAGGCCGAGAGCTGGAACACCGAGTTCGGCGCCTGGGGCATGCTGCGCTTGGGCAGCGGCCGCAACCGAAAACCTGAGGTGGATGTGCCGGGCGTGGGCGGCGTCCATTCGTCGAGCTGGGCAAATTCGCCGATCGTGCGCGACGCCAGGAACTGCGAGAACGTGGCGTGGATGCCGGCTTCGAGTTCGGCAATCGGGGATGGCTGCGGTCCGCTGGCCGGCGGCTCGGCCTGTGTCGGTTCGATGGCTTGCAGCACCGCCCAGACCGACAGGCCATCGGGCTCGCAGGCCATGCAGTAGCCACCGCCCGGGCCGCGTGCAGCCGTCACAAAGCCTGCCTCGCGCAGCACCCGCATGATGCTTTCCATGTGCGAGATCGACACGTGCAGCCGTTGTGACAGGGTCTGCACATTCACCGGACGATTCGGCGGGACCGAAGCCATCGCCACCAGCACCTTGATGCACAGCCGCGTTTTGCTGGAGATCATGTTCACTCCTTGAGTGGGTTCAATGCCCTGAAATCTACAGATAAACCGGCGCATGTCTAGAATTGACCCGAGATATTTTGGATTTACCTCTTCATAAACTACTCAAACAAGCAGGTTTCGTGGAATCTTCCTTGCACCGGATCGGCGCTGTCTCGGCGCTCAGCGGCGTGCCCGTGCCCACGCTGCGGGTGTGGGAGTCGCGCTACAGCGCCTTCCAGCCCCGCAAGACCGAGGGCCAGCACCGCCTCTACGACGATGCCGATGTGCTGCGCGCCACGCTGCTGCGCCAGCTCACGGCCACCGGTCACGCCATCAGCACCGTGGCCCGGCTCGATGCCAATCGCCTGAGCGAGTTGCTGCACGGTCAACGCGCGGCGGGGGCGCAGCGTGCCGCGGCCCGGCGGGGCGTGCGGGCGGTGTCGCTGGCGGTGGTCGGTCTGCCGCTGGCCAGTCGCCTGCAGTCCAGCGCCTGCCTGGACGCGCTCGAAGGCGTGACGGTGCGCATCAGCGACGCCTTGCCCGACCTGCCCGCTGCGCTGGCGCACCGCTTTGAAGCGCCGCCCGACATCTTGCTGGTGCGCGTCAACTCGGTGCACCTGGCCACGCACGCCAGCCTGCGCCGGCTGGTCGATGGTTTGCAGGTGCCGCAGGTGATCGTGCTCTACAGCTTCGGCCAAGACGCGGTGGTGCAGTCCATGAAACTGGCCGGCATGATCGTGCGGCGCGAGCCCCTGACCGATGCCGAGCTGGTGGAGCTGATCGCGTCGCAGCTGCTGGTGGACACCCGCCAGCCCGCCGGGGCCGCCGCCCCGGGGGTGATGATCCCGCCGCGCCGCTACAGCGACGAAACCCTGGCGCGGGTGGCCGCCATCCCCGGCAACGTGCTGTGCGAATGCCCCCGCCACGTGGCCGAACTGATCACCCGCCTGGCCAGCTTCGAGCAGTACAGCCAGGAATGCCTGAACAACAGCAACGAGGACGCCCGGCTGCACGCCCAGCTCAGCGCGATCTCGGGCTCCGCCCGCGCCCTTTTCGAGCGGGCGCTCGAAATGGTGGCGCAGCACGAAGGCATCGACCTCGACGCGCCCTGACGTGCCGCCGGGCCGCGCCGGCGCTCACCCTCTCAGCCTCTGAGCGCCGCCTCGATGGCCTGCACCAGCGTCGGGCTGCCGGGCTCCACCGCGCTGGCAAAGCTGCGCACCGTGCGGCCGTCGCGCGCCACCAGGTATTTGTGGAAGTTCCATTGCGGCACCTCGCCGGTGGCTGTGGCCAGCTGGGCATACAGCGCGTTGCGGCCCGCGCCCCTGACCACCGTCTTCGCAAACATCGGGAACTTCACGCCATAGGTGTTGAAGCACAGCTCGGCGATCTGCTTCGCGCTGCCCGGCTCCTGCTGGCCGAAATCGTTGGACGGGAAGCCCAGGATCACCAGACCCCGCGACGCATAGCGCGCGTGCAGCGCTTCAAGCCCTTCGTACTGCCGGGTGAAACCGCAATAGCTGGCGGTGTTCACCACCAGCAGCACCTGGCCCGCGAACCGGCACAGGTCCTGCGGGGCTTCGTCCTGCAGCCGCGGGAAGCGGTGGGCCAGCAGCGCAGGGCAGGCCTTGCCGCCCACGGTTTGTGCGGGCAGCGGCGGTGCGCCCAGCAGGGCCAGACCGCCCAGGGTGAACAGGCGTCGGTTGGTGCTCATGCGCGCATTCTGCGCGGCCGGGCGAGCCCCTGCGGGCACCGCGGAAAAAACCCTGCGCGCCGGTTCAGCGCCCCCCGGCGCTCGCCGCTTCGTACACCCGTACCGCCGCCGCCAGGTCTTCCAGGGCCGTGCCGACCGACTTGAACACCGTGCGCTCGGTGGCGTTCTTGCGGCCGGTGGCCACGCCCTTGCACAGCGTGGTCAGGGTGCCGCGCACCTCGTCGGCGGTGAACACGCCGTGCTGCATCGGCACCAGCAGGTCGCCGCTTTTTTTCAGCGCCTCGTCGGTGTCCACAAACACGCGGGCGTTTTCAAAGCAGGCGTCATCGGCCTCGCGCATGGCGGGGGTGAACGAGCCGATCAGGTCCAGGTGCGAGCCCGGCGGCAGCCAGCTGCCGCGCACCACCGGCTCGGTGGCCAGGGTGGCGCAGCTGACGATGTCCGCCGCGGCGCAGGCGCCGGGCAGGTCGGTGCTCACGCGTGCCGAAAAACCGTCGGCCTGCCACTGGGCGGCCAGCGCCTGGGCCTCGCTTTCACGGCGAGCCCACACGGTCACGTGTTCGATCGGGCGCACGGCGCGCCAGGCCGCCGGCAGCAGCCGCGCCACGCGACCGGCGCCCACCACCACCAGGTGCCGGGCGTCCTCGCGCGCCAGGTAGCGCCCGGCCAGGGCCGAAGCGGCAGCCGTGCGGCGCTGGGTGATCTCGTCGCCGTCCAGCTGCGCCAGCAGGGCGCCGCTGCGGGCGTCGAACAGCAGGTAGGCCGCGTGCAGGCCGGGCAGTCCGCGTTGCGCATTGCCCGGCGCAATGTTCACGATCTTCACGCCGTAGTACTGGCCGGCGATCCAGGCCGGCATGATCAGGCTGGTCATGCGGCGCGCGGCGGCGTCCTGGCCGGCCTCGCCCAGCGGGTTGTTGATCTCGTGCACATGGCGCTGGGGCACCTCGCAGCCGGCGGCAAAACGCTCGCGCAGCGCGGTGATCAGTTCGGGAAAGGGCAGGGCCGCCCGGGTGGTCTCGGCGTTGAAAACTTGCATGCACCGATGGTAGCGGGCACCGGGCCATGGGGTCTTGCGGCCGCTACACGGCCCCTGGGGTGGCCATCGAGGACAATACGGGCTCTTTCAACGGCAGCGGATGCGGGTGTTCCGGCACCCCCATCGCGGCCCTCCGGTCCACAAACCCCGTCCCACCGGCGCCCCGCGCCACACAAGCCCCGGCCACGCCGGGCCCCCGACGGACCGTTCGCCGCCCCCTCGCGCCTGCGCCCTTCGGGGTGCCGTTGGTGTCATCAATCCCGCGCCCATCGGTGGTGTGCGCGCCCCTGAAGAGCGGGCGCCACCACCGGCTTGCAACCCGGCCTGGCCGGGGGCGCGGCCATTGGAGGTATCTGTTCATGCAACTCATGGTCTCGGCTGGTCTGATCCTGGCCATCGTCGTGTGGGGGGTGCTCGCGCCCGCCACACTGGGCGCGGTGTTCGACACCGCACTCGCCGTCATCACACGCAACTTTGGCTGGTTCTACCTCTGGGTGGTGCTGGGCCTGGTGGTCATGGCGCTGGTGCTGGCCTTCAGCCGCTACGGCGACCTCAAGCTCGGCGGCGAGGACGACGAGCCCGAGTTCTCCATCGGCGCCTGGTTTGCCATGCTGTTCGCCGCGGGCATGGGCATTGGCCTGGTGTTCTGGGGCGTGGCCGAGCCGGTCTCGCACTACGGCGCGCCGCCGCCGGGCATTGCGCCGAACACGCCCGAAGCCGCCAACGCCGCCATGCGCTACAGCTTCTTCCACTGGGGCCTGCACCCCTGGGCGGTCTACAGCATCGTCGCGCTGGCCATTGCCTTCTTCCAGTTCCGCAAGGGCGGCAGTGCCCTGGTCAGCACCGCGGTGCAGGCACTGCCCTGGCCCTGGGTGCGGCCGCTGGGGCCGCTGGTCAATGTGCTGGCCGTCATCGCCACCGCCTTCGGGGTGGCCGCCTCGCTGGGCATGGGTGCCCTGCAGATCAACAGCGGACTGGCGCGCGTGTTCGGCCTGCCGGTCGGCGGTGCTTCGCAGGTCGGCATCATCGTGGTCACCACGGCGCTGTTCCTGGCCTCGGCCGTCACCGGCGTCACCCGGGGCATCAAGTGGCTGTCGTCCATCAACCTCGTCATTGCCGCGCTGCTGGCGCTGGCGGTGTTCGTGCTCGGCCCCACGGTCGCCATCATCGACACCTTCACCACCACGCTGGGCGCCTATGCCAGCGAGTTCGTGCGCATGAGCCTGCGCATGACCCCCTTCCGCGACAGCGGCTGGGTTGGCGGCTGGACCGTTTTTTACTGGGCCTGGTGGGTCAGCTGGTCGCCGTTTGTGGGCCTGTTCATCGCGCGGGTTTCGCGCGGGCGCACCATCCGCGAATTCATCCTCGGCACCGTGCTGGCGCCCACGCTGGCCGCCTTTGTGTGGTTCTCGGTGTTCGGCGGTACCGCGCTGCACCTGCAGATCCTGCAGGGGCTGCCCATCAGCGAGGCTGTGCAGGCCGATGTCTCCACCGCCCTGTTCACCCTGTTCGATGCGCTGCCGCTGGGCGGCCTCATGACCGGCGTGGCCACTGTGCTGGTGCTGGTGTTCTTCGTTACTTCGGGCGATTCGGCCACCCTGGTGCTGGGCATGATGAGCACCGGCGGCGACGAAAACCCGCGCCCGCGCGTCAAAGTCATCTGGGGCGTGCTGGTGGCGGGCATCGCCATCACGCTGCTGCTGGCCGGCGGCGTCAAGGCGGTGCAGACGGCCACCATCGTGTTCGCGCTGCCGTTCACCGCGGTCATCCTGCTCATGGCCGTGGCCCTGTGGCGCGGCGTGCGCGACGACTGGACCGAGGAACAGCGCCGCGAACGCGCCCTGCGCCGGCGCATGCGCGAACTGGTCGATCGCTGAGGCCTTGCCCTCCGCTTCAGTGCCGGTGCGCGGCGGTGCCGGTGCTGCACACGGCGGGGGCGGCCGCAGGCCCGGCGGCCAGTTCGGCCCGTGCCTGCCGGCGCACCGCCAGCCCGCCCTGCAGCGCCAGTGCCGCCATCAGCGCGGCCACCGCCAGGTCGGGCCAGGCGGTGCCGCTGCCGGCCACGCCCAGGGCAGCGCCCATCACCGCCAGGTTGCCAATCGCGTCGTTGCGCGAGCACAGCCACACGCTGCGCATGTTGGCGTCGCCCTCGCGGTACGCGTACAGCAGCGCGGCCACGCCCACGTTCACCGTCAGCGCCAGCGTGCCGATCAGGCCCATCGTCAGCGGCTCGGGCACCGCGCCATGCCACACCGACCACAGCGCCCGGCCCAGCACGAAGGCGCCAAAGCCCATCATCGTCCAGGCTTTCACCCAGGCCGCGCGGGCGCGCCACGCCAGCGCCGCCCCCAGCACCGCCAGCGACACGCCGTAGTTGATCGCATCGCCCGCGAAGTCAATCGCATCGGCCAGCAGAGACAGTGAACCGGCCTGGTGGCTGCCCGCCAGCTCCACCACGAACATCGCGGCGTTCAGGATCAGCGCCACCCACAGGATGCGGCGGTAGCGCGGTGATTGGGCGGCCGCGGGCGGGGCTTCGTGTTCACAGGTGCATGCCATGGCTTTCTCCGTTCATGCCTGTATTGAAAACCCTGGAGTCGCTACAGTGTCAACACCCTTTTGACGGGATCGCACCATGCAGATCAAAGCCTTGTCCGCCGCCACCGGCGTCGACGTCGAAACCATCCGCTACTACGAGCGCCAGGGCCTGCTGCCCGCGCCCGCGCGGCAGGCCAATGGCTACCGCGTCTATGGTCAGCCCCAGCTGGAGCGGCTGGCCTTCATCCGCCACTGCCGTGCGCTCGACATGCCGCTGGCCGA
>Ga0172372_10009980_pt1 | contig 12251 bp, 14 predicted proteins | sample LakKiv5m_2_FD_114544 | JGI IMG/M metagenome (GOLD analysis project Ga0172372, IMG submission 114544) | Freshwater microbial communities from Kabuno Bay, South-Kivu, Congo - kab_092012_9.5m | ecosystem: Environmental > Aquatic > Freshwater > Lake | place: Democratic Republic of the Congo...
ATTGTTGAGTATTGTGAAAGAGATGTTTTGGTGTTAATCGAATTGATAAAGAAATTTAAAGAATTAAAATAATGGAAAATTACAACGAAATTGATTTACTACAATCGGAGTTAAAAAGTATTTTAGCTCAATTACAAAATGAAATGAATGATAACCCGGATTTGGGTGTTGAAGAAATTCATGGTGTGAACTTAAAAGAATTGGAAAAAGCTTTTGATAATAGACAACCAAAAATGGACTTACCATTTGCTAAGGTTCATCCTGATGCGGTTGCACCAAAATATAACTACCCAAGTGATTCTGGATTTGATTTACATTCAGTGTCATCACTTCACATTCAACCATTAAGTAGAGCTTTAGTTCCGACAGGTCTAAAATTTAATATTAAAGATGGTTATGAGATTCAAGTTAGACCAAAAAGTGGTTTGGCAATCAATCAAGGATTAACAGTATTAAATACACCTGGTACCGTAGATTCAGGATATGATGGTGAGGTAAAAGTTATTCTATATAATTCAACACAAAATACTATTGAAATTATTAAAGGTCAAAAAATTGCACAAGCTTGTGTTTGTCCTGTAGTCAATGGTCGTTGGTTAAACCCAATAGAGGTAGGTGAAATTACCGATAAAGATAGAGGTTCTAATGGATTTGGTTCAACAGGAATTTAATATGGAAAATGTAAGTCCCGTATTAGCCGAAGGTATTAAAAATTACCTAATTGATATTGATGGTACGATTACAGAAGACGTACCAAACGAAGAACCATTTAGAATGTTAGATTGTTTACCATATGAAGGTTCCATCGACATTATAAATTCTTGGTATAAAGAAGGTCATATTATTACTTTTTTTACATCAAGAACTGAAGAACATAGAGCGGTAACTGAAATATGGTTACAAAAGAACGGATATCAATATCACAATCTTTTAATGGGAAAACCAAGAGGTGGAAATTATCATTGGATAGACAATCATATTGTTAGAGCAACCAAATATAATGGAAAATGGACACCATTAACAACTAAAGAACACACAATAGAAGTTTTCGAATGATTACAATAGGATATAGTACAAGACAAAGTAACCCTGAACTACAAGAGTATTTAAAAAAATCTTGTGGACATCCAAAAGTTCAGGTTATAGAAAAAGTGAATCCAAATGGTCGTTCACTTACCGAGCTTTATAATGAAATATTAAATGAGTCTAAACATGATATTGTTGTATTGTGTCACGATGACATTTATTTTGAAAACAAAAATTGGAGTAACAAATTATTAAATCACTTTAAAAGAAGTGATTATGGTATTTTAGGTGTTGCTGGTTCTACAATTTTACCAAAAAGTGGAATGTGGTGGGAAGACCGTTCAAAAATGATAGGTATTGTAAACCATGAAAGTAATGGTAAAAAATGGGAGTCAAAATATTCGAATAGTTTGGGTAATCAAATTCAAAATGTGGTATTGGTTGACGGATTATTTATTGCAATTCATAAAGAAAGAATTAAAGAAAATTTTGATGAAGAAGTTAAAGGATTTCATTTATATGATGTGGATTTCTCTTTTAGAAACTATATCAATGATGTAAAAATTGGTGTTATATACGATATAAGAATAACACACAAATCTATCGGAGCAACAAATGAGCAATGGGAGGAAAATAGAAAAATATTTTCTGAAAAATATTCTGAAAAACTTCCTATTAAAATTCTTAAGACTGACAAAGATAAATTAAAAATTTTAATGGCTTGTTTGAATTTTAAAACATTTACAGGTTCTGAAGTTTACGTATATGAATTAGCTAAAAGTTTAGTTAAAAAAGGTCATGATGTTACAGTTGTTTCTGAAATAGGTGGTCCATTAACTGAATTAGCTAAAAAAGTTGGAATTAAAGTCATGAGTTTACAAGAACCTCCTGGTTATAAATTAGGCGATGGAAAATGGGTTTTGAACACTCCTCAGGGACCCCAAGTCTCAATACCAAATACTATGTACAAAATAAGTGACGTTAAGTATGACCTTATTCATGTACAACATACACCAATTTCAAAATTTATGTGTGATTTATATCCACAAATAGAAAAAATATCAACAATTCACTCTGAAGTTATTGATTTAGAACACCCTTACATTCATGAATCAATTAAACATTATATCTGTATTAGACCACAAATACAAAATTACGTAGTAGATACTTTTGAAATCCCAAAAGAAAAAACATCGGTTATCTATAATCCTGTTGATGAGAATAGATTTAAACCTACTAATATACCTGAAAAAAATGCGGCATTATTTGTAGGCACAATTGATTATCTACGAGAAAATACTATTAGAGATTTAATTGAACAAACAAGAAACGAAGGAATTGAGTTTTGGTTATTAGGTCAAAATAAATCAGATTATTTGGATGAGATACTACAAAATGAACATGTAAAACATTTTAATCCTGTATGGAATACCGAAAAATACATTCAACAAGTGAAATATACTGCCGGTGTGTTATTGGGTAGAACAACAATTGAAAGTTGGATGTGTGGTAAACCAGCCTACATTTATAATGTTGATTCTAATGGTCATGTTAATGGAAAAACCATTATTGACCCACCATTTGGTGAGGGTATTGATAAGTACAAACTCTCAAATGTTACAAATAAAATAAATGAAAAATACCTTGAAATTATAAATGGTTAATGTTGAACAAATATCCGAATGGATTAAAAATTATTCGGACTCAAATAATATATCATCTTTAGTTGTTGGTGTCTCAGGTGGAATTGATTCGGCTGTAGTTTCAACATTATGTGCAATGACAGGAATACCTACTCATTGTGTTCTAATGCCAATACATCAAAATCCTGAACACACTAAACGAGGATTAAACCATATTAAATGGTTACAATCAAAATATCCATTTGTTGAATTACACGAGTTCAACTTAACTGAGGTATATGATAAGTTTGTAGATACGATGAAATACGCAAAATCTGATTTAGGATTTGCAAATTCTCGTTCACGTCTTAGAATGATTACTTTATATCAATTAGCATCTTCATCAAATGGAATTGTTGTTGGTACCGGAAATAAAGTTGAGGATTTTGGTGTTGGATTTTTTACTAAGTATGGTGATGGTGGTGTTGATATTTCACCAATCGCCGATTTTACTAAAACTGAAGTATATGAAATTGCAAGTCAGTTAGGTATAAATCAAGAAATTATTGATGCCGTACCAACAGATGGTTTGTGGGGTGATGATAGAAATGATGAAACACAAATTGGAGCAACATATCCTGAATTGGAGTGGGCGATGACTTATTATGGAAATACTTCCGAATTAAATGAAAGACAAATTGAGGTTTTAAAAATATATTATAATTTTAATAAAAAAAACAAACATAAAATGTTACCAATACCCATATATAAAAAATTATGAAAATAGGAGTTATCGGAGCTGGTAGACTTGGTCTAACTTTTGCATTACTTTGTGAACAAGCCGGTTATGAAGTAATTGTTTCTGATGTTAGACAAGATTATATAGATGATTTAAACAAGAAGATTATTGATACTAATGAACCTGGTGTACTATCACTACTTCAAAAAACCAATAAATTTTCCGCAACCACTAATAACTTGGAAGTTATATCTAAGTCTGATTTAATTTATACTTTTGTTCAAACACCATCATTACCAACAGGTGATTACGATATTTCATACTTAATGAAAGTTGTTGAAGATTTTGGAATTGCGTTTGAAAATGAAATTTCAGTAAATGAAAAAATATTTGCGATTGGTTGTACCACAAATCCTGGTGACACAAAAAATATTGTAGGTATTCTTAATCCATATGGTGTTGAAGTTTGTTATAACCCAGAATTTATTGCTCAAGGTGAGATTATTAAAGGTCTTGAATTGGCGGATATGGTTTTGGTTGGTAGTGAAAGCCAAAGAGTCGTTTCAGTATTGACTGACCTGTATAATAAAATTCAAATATCAGAATTAAAAATTTGTTCAATGTCCACAATGGCTGCGGAAATTACAAAAATTGGTATAAATTGTTACTTAACCACAAAAATTAGTTATGCCAATATGATTGGTGAAATATTAACCTCATCAGGGTTAAAAGATGAGGTTGGATTAGTACTACATTCAATTGGTTCTGATAGTAGAATTGGTAAAAAATATTTAAATTATGGTTTTGGATTTGGTGGTCCTTGTTTACCAAGAGACAATAGAGCTTTGGGAAATTATGCTCAGAAAATTGGGTTAAATGTAAATCTACCATATGTTGTTGATGATTTTAATATTCATCATGCCGATTATCTAAAAAACCATTACATGATGTTAAACCCCGACAAAACAGTTCCATTTGTGTTAAGTCATGTATCATATAAAAAAGGAACCGACATGTTGGTAGAATCACAACAGTTAAAACTAGCATATGATTTATTAAATGAAGGTTATATGGTTAATATTATTGAAGTGGAATCTATTATTAGAAATCAAAAATTTGTTTCCGAAATATCAAATGATTTTCCTGGTAAAGTTAAATTTTATAAAGTGGGAACCAACCCAAATGGTTTTAAAATTGAAATTGAATGATTAAAGTAATCACAACTTGTTGGAATTGTTCTCAATACATTTCTAAGTGTATTGAATCCGTTAGAAACCAAACAATTCAAAACTTTAAAATGTACATTATTGATGATTTATCGGACGATGGAACATCTGATATCATACTATCTACAATTAAAAATGATGATAGATTTATTTTTTTTAAAAACGAAGAAAAAAAATACAAATTAAAAAACTTAGATGAGTTAATCATTCAAGACGAGTTGTTTGATGATGAAGACATTATTATTGAATTAGATGGTGATGATTATTTGTTTAACAACAAAGTTTTTGAACGTATTTTAAAAGAATATGAAAACAAAAATGTTAAATTAACAAATGGTTCATTTATGTACGTAAATGGTTCAATTGGGTTTTCATCCCAATGTAATCCAAAAACAATTAGAAAAGATGTATTCACATTTTCACATTTAAGAACTTTCAAACGAGAACTTTGGATGAATATACCTGAAGAACAACTAAAGGATGATAATGGTGAGTATTTCAAATCGGGAGCGGATGTTGCTTATTCATTCCCGTTAATTGAGCTTGCCGGTGAAAAAGGGTATAGATTTATTCCCGATATTCTTTATGTTTACAATCATGAATCACCTTTTAATGACCATAAACCTGATAGTGCCGCGGGTGGATTGGGTGAACAATCAAAAACAGCACAAATAATTAGAAATAGAAAATCATTATATGAATAACGTATTTGGAACTTGTTATTTTATGGGTGGTCTTGGTAACCAAATGTTCCAAGCAGCACATGCTTTAGCTCAAACTTGGAGACAAAATGTTGAGTCTAAATTTAAAGCCGAGTCTTGGACTCCTATGCAAGGAAGACAGACCTCAAATTACACAACAAACGTGTTTAGAAAGTTAAATTTTGTTAACGATTTAGGTCATGTTGGTCGAGTGAGTGAAGGCCCTTGGGAGTATTCAGAAATAAACCCTTTATGGGACCAACCACAAGAGTTTTATGGATACTTTCAAAGTAGTAAAAACTTTTTAGGTTTTGACAAAAAAATTCAAGAAGTGTTTGAACCAACTGACGAGTTTATCAGTGAAATGTATGAAAAATATCCTCAATTAAAGAATGAGAATACACTTTCAATTCATGTAAGACGTGGAGATTGTTTTATGAATCCAGATATTCACCCAATGGTAACAAAAGAATATGTTGAGAGAGCATTGGAGTTGATTCCAACACATTCAACCGTATTTATATTCTCAGATGACAAAAATTGGGTAAAAGAAAATTTAAATTTTGACGATTTTATTATTGTTGATGAACCTGAAGACTATAAAGAGATGTGGTTAATGTCGTTATGTACTAATCACATTATGTGTAACTCGACTTTTTCTTGGTGGGGAACTTTTTTAAACAAAAATGATGAAAAAATAATAGTTGCTCCTTCAATATGGTTTGGACCAAGGGGTCCCCAAAATTTTAAAGACATTTATGAAACAAATTGGACTGTTTTGGACGTGACATATAAAGATGGTTGGTTATATTAAAGAATTATGGTTAGAGTTAATATGTTATCCCGTAATTTTGCTCATGACAAAGGTTCAACAGCAAATAAAGCACCACAAACAATACAGTGGGATTTTAATTCATATGAAAATCCAATATCAGTTTACTTAGATGGTGATTTTCAACGTGGTATTCAAGATAAAAATAATGGAAAAAAGAATTTTCTTTGGATAATTGAGTCACGAAAATTTGATGGTGGTGCGATTGATGGTATTAAAAACAATTTAGACGAGGTTTTAGACTCATTTGAACAAATTTGGACACATAATGATGAATTATGTAAATTACACCCCAAATTTAAATGGTCACCAGCATATGGAAGTTATATCACAGACTTTGGAATTCACGAAAAAACTAAATTAGCATCGATGATTACCTCTAATAAAAGGTGGACACGTCAACATGAAATTAGACATGACTTTGCAATGGCTAACATTGATAAAATTGACGTTTATGGTAGAGGTATTAAAGAAATACATAAAAAAGAAGAAGGTTTAAAAGATTATATGTTTTCATTTGCCGTTGAGAACGATACATATGACACTTATTTCACTGAAAAAATATTAGATTGTTTTGCAACAGGTACAATCCCTGTTTATATGGGAACAAAAAATGTTACACATTATTTTAATGAAGACGGTATTTTATTTTTTGATGGAACATATGATTTAAATTCATTAACACCTGAGTTATATTACTCAAAAATGGACGCCATTAAAGACAATTTTAATCGAGTACAAGAATATAGTATATTGGATGATTGGTTGTTTGAAAATTATTTAAAAGAGTATGTCTAAAGTTTGTTTAATTCGTCAACCAGCTGGTATTGGTGATATATTTTTTTGTCAAAAAATTGCAAAACTATATGCTAACAATGGATATCAAGTCATTTGGCCAGTTCTTAATGAGTTTTCATCCATAAAAGATTATATTAAACACCCAAATATTTTTTTTGTTAATGAAAATGAAGATTTTCCTTTAAAAAATTTATATCAAGGGGGTGGTACTGATGTAATTCAAATAGATGGTAACATTTATTTACCAATACAACATTTTGATAGACACTATCCAAACCAATCAGTAATGTATTCTAAATATAAAAAATTAAATATAGATTATTCAGATTGGGTTAATTTCTTTGATTTCCAAAGAAATATAACAAAAGAAGATGAATTAAAAAAAATTATGAATGTAAGTGGGGACTATAATTTTGTTAATAGACAATATGGTTCTCCACCACACTCACAAAATTGTGTACATATGACTGACTATGAAAATTCAATAGAAATGAAATATGTTGAAGGTTACACCATTTTTGATTGGGTAGGTATTATCCTTGGTGCTAAACATATATACACCGCAGAAACTTCTTTGTTATATATATTAAAAAAATTAGGTCTGACAAATGTGACAGTTTATTCTAAACATAACCCACCAAATTATTTCCACGTATCGGAATTGTTCCCAAAAGAATGGAATTACATATTATGATTGAAAATATAAAACAACACTTAAAAACGTATTTCGAGAACGAAACTTACCTCGATAATGAAACAGGATACACCAAAGATGGTCGAGGTGTTGACTGGATGATTACTAACTTACTTCCAAAAGTAGAAAAACTTATTGATACCAATATTCATAAAACATGTTTAGATATTGGTTCTGCACAAGGGTACTTTACTCGTGTATTAAAAACATATTTTGACCTTACTTATGGAATTGATTTTTCTGAAAATAGAATAAATTACGCCAAAAAATATGAATCTGAAACTATGAAATTTGTTGCAGCAGATTTAACTGAAAATTTGGAAACTAAATTAAATATGAAATTTGATTTTATGTTCACAAATGCTGTGCTTCCTCATATTCCCGCACCATTTAAAAAAGATGTATTTAAAAATTTAGCTGATGTTGCAAATCAAGGTTGTATTTTTGCAATTTATGATGGTATGGTCGAAAATGGTATTGAGGATTCATTTAACGGATGGGAACCAGGTCATCACATCAAAGTTTCTTTTTTTAGTAGGGAATGGTTAGAAAATAACGCAACTGATTGGGAAATTTTAGAAATAAACAACATCAGTAATCAAACTGAAGAAATAATACTAAAAAGAAGATGAGTTTATTTGGTGCATTTTGGGATAAAGACCCTAATCCGGTTGGAAATGAACAATTTGGTAACAATAAAGGATTATTTTTTAATTTGCAATGGTACCCAAAAGGAGTTCTACACATTGGAGCTTGGGACGCTTGGGAGGCAAAACAATATGCCCATTATTGTGGTGATAATTCAATATTTATTGAAGCACATCCTGTTTCATATCAAAGATTTAAAGGTGAAATAGAAAAATTTGGTCAAAAAATTTATAATTTTGCCGCATGGAATGTTGATGATTTAGAAATGAATTTATATTGCCCACCGGGTAATGAGGACTCAAGTTCACTAATTCAACAAAATGGTAATATTGTTAAAACAAACACAATTAAAATTGAAACTTTATTCCAAAGAGAAAATTTAAAATTTGAAAACTATGATTTGTTAAATATTGACACTGAAGGTGCCGAATTACAAGTTTTAGAAGGAATTGGTGATAATATTAAAAATTTTAAATATATTATTATTGAAGTTAGTGATTTAGGTAGTGAGTTTGATAAAAAAGTTAACGAATATATTATAAACCAAGGATTTGAGTTTGTTAGGGATAGTACACACCATACTAGTTCTGTGAATGGTAAAAGATTTTGCGATAAACTTTATGTGAATTTTGTAAAATGAAATCAACCGCAATTTTAGTTTCTAAAAACGATAATTACGGAGGTAATTTATCCCATAGAGTAAAAATGTCATTAACCTCATTGTTGAATACTCACGATGAGGTTATTTTTGTTGATTGGAAAACTATAAATAGAGTTGGTTTGTTTGAAGAAATAAAAAATGAACTACCTAAAACAGGTAAATTAAAAAGGATACAGGTACCTTACGAGTTCTTACAAGAATATTATCCTGAAATTGCCAAATATAATATTATTGAATCTATAGGTAGGAATGTTGCATTAAGAAGAAGTTCCGGTGATTGGATAACTTCCACAAATATTGATATTATCACCAACCCATTAGATTATTCATCGTTAAATCCTAATGAATTTTATACGGTTTCACGAAGAGACATTGATGAATTACATCATTTAAGATATAATAATTTTGACGATTTATTCAACGACATTTCACCAAGAGGTGACTCGTTTTCACCAAAACCAAATTGTACAAATTCGTCTGACAAATGGTCATTAGTTGTTTGTTGTGGTGATTTTCAAATTGGTCATAGAGATGTATGGTTTAAAATGAAGGGATTTGAAGAGTCAATATTGTTTGGATGTGGTATTGATTCAAATACAATGAAAAAAGCATCATATTATTCAGATATTAAAATATTAAATCACTATATATTTCACCTTAATCATGGAAAAAGCGCAAATATGTTAGATGGTGAAATAGTACCACCAATGAGTAATCAAGAAGATATAATTCAAAAGTTTACAAGTACCACTAATAGTAATAATTGGGGGTTTGTAAATCATGATTTACCTACTGAAATATTATGAAAAATATAATAATTATTGGCGGTTCTTCAGGGTCTAAAATTGCTAAAGAAATATTTGAATCAGTTAATTTTTATACTAATATATATTTTGCAGAAACTTTTTGTGAGAAATATAAATCACAAGAATTGTCAGATTCTTATTTAGATGTTCAAGATTTAATCATAAATGGCTATGAGTATTTTATAGCTACTGGTGATAATAAGTTACGAAGTGAAATTTATAATAATTTAAAAAAAATAACAGGTAAAGAACCATTAAATTGTATTCATCCTAGTTCAATCATAAGTAAATCTTGTAATATAGGATATGGTAATCTTATTTGTCCTGGTGCGGTATTACACACTGATTCAATTATTGGAAATTGTACAATAGTTAATACAAATTCAGTTATTGAGCATGATTGTGTTCTATCAGATTATTCTCAAATATCACCAAACACAACTTTGTGTGGTAAAGTAACTATTGGTGAATATTCTTTTATAGGTGCTGGTTCAACAATAATACCAAATATCAATATTGGTAAAAATGTTATTGTTGCTGCCGGTTCTGTTGTAATAAATAATATTGATAATAATGTCATGGTAGCTGGTGTACCATGTGTAATAAAAAAAAGATATGAAAAAAATTAAAGTACCTATTTTCCGTTTAAAATTTGATTTAAAATTCAAACTAAAATTTATTAAAGGTGTTTGGGATATTTTGTCCTCAGACAGACCTTTGGGTGAATCAAAATATGTAAAAGAGTTTGAAGATAAATTCTCAAATATAGTTGGCTCTCAATACGCTGTTGCATGTTCAAATGGAACAACCGCGTTAGAGTTGGCACTAAAAACAATCGATGTTAAAGGTAAAAAAGTATTACTACCATCTAACACTTTTTTCGCCACAAGTGTTGCCGTTGAAAACTCAGGTGGTGAACTTGTTTTAGTTGAGATGGAATCCGAATCATTTTCATTAGATTACGATGATTTAAAAAATAAAATTGAAACCAATGAAAATATTGGTGCGGTTATTATTGTTCATATTGGTGGTATTATTTCTCACGATATTAAAAGAATAGTTTCTTTGTGTAGAAAACATAAAATTCCCCTTATTGAGGACGCGGCACACGCTCAAGGTTCTTATTTTGGAAATTATACAGCGGGTACTATTGGTGATATGTCATGTTTTTCTTTTTTCCCAACTAAAGTAATGACCACTGGTGAAGGTGGTATGGTAACAACCAACAAGAAAAAGTATTATGAAACAATTAAATCTTTGAAAAACTTTGGTAGAGATATTAACGACGCTGGAATTATTGTTAACCCACATGGAAATAATTTTAAAATAAATGAATTTACCGGGTTAATGGGTAGTTTAGAATGTGACAGAGTGTTATCAAGAATCCAAAAAAGAAATGATTTAATTCAAAGATATAAAGAAAATTTAAAAGATTCTTTTTATGAATTAGTGGAACAAAAAAATGGTAGATGTTCTTATTATAAATGTATTTTGATTTCAGAATACACTAATACGGAGTTAAAAAAATGGTGTAATAAACATAAAGTTAGTTTAACTGGTGAGGTATATAGAATACCTATACACGAACAACCTCTGTACAAAAATATGAATAATATTAAAATTAACTTATCAAACACAGATTATTATTCAAAACACCATATATGTCCACCGCTTTATCCTGAACTAACTTTTGATGAAGTTGATTACATATGTGATATATTAAAAAATTATGAAAAACAGAATCGCAAAATTAGTTGAAATTCAAAAAATTGAAATTTTTGAAGAGGAATTACCTAAATTAGAAAAAGGTCAGTTATTGGTTGCCATGAAATCTGTCGGTATTTGTGGTTCCGACATGCATTATTTTAAAGAAGGTGGGTTAGGTTCTTTTAAAAACCCATTACCTATGCATTTAGGTCATGAACCTGCGGGTGTTGTTGTTGATTCAAATGGTTCTTTATTATTTAAAGATGGTGATAGAGTCGCTGTAGAACCTGGAATGCCTTGTGTAACCAGTTATTGGTCATTAAAAGGAAAACATAATCTTTGTGACAGAGGAACTTTTATGGGTGCAAATGCTCAAGGAGCCTTCGCCGATTATGTAATTGTGGACGAACTTCAGTTGGTTAAAATACCCGATTCAATGTCATTTGACTTGGCGTCTTTAATGGAACCACTTGGTGTGTGTTTACATACCGCGAATTTAATAGAACCTAAATTTACTGAAAGTGCCACAATTTTTGGTTCAGGACCAATCGGTTTATGTATGTTTTCAATTTTGAAAAAGATGGGAATTAACGAAGTTTATATGATTGATAAATTAAAATATCGTGTTGATTTTGCCAAAGAATTTGGTGCTACGGAATCATTTTTATTGAGTGATGATTATGCCAAAAAAATTAAAACGTTAACAAAGGGATTCGGAACAAATATTACTATTGATACTGGTGGTACAACAGAGTCTATTGACGGTTGTATTAACATGGCGTCAGTCAATG
>Ga0172372_10009981_pt1 | contig 12250 bp, 9 predicted proteins | sample LakKiv5m_2_FD_114544 | JGI IMG/M metagenome (GOLD analysis project Ga0172372, IMG submission 114544) | Freshwater microbial communities from Kabuno Bay, South-Kivu, Congo - kab_092012_9.5m | ecosystem: Environmental > Aquatic > Freshwater > Lake | place: Democratic Republic of the Congo...
GTCATTCCACAAAACCCTACAGGCAGAGCGCTCGATCTTCCTTGGTAACTTTTTCTCGACGTCCACTTTCCTGTGTACGAGGTATTATAAACGATGGACCCGTATGTATTTGCAGCTTTGTAACTAAATAAATATCCTAAACCACCGTCTCCAAACTTCTCTTGAAGGATATTTCTAGCCACCGCGATAGGTTTTCCGGCTTGGATGTGACTTCCTCCAAAATGTACAAAGACAACTTTTTCGTTCGTAATATTGTCGAAATGGCGTAAGAATTTTGCTCCTATATCGGGATTATGGTATTGGAAGTATGCAAAGGAGGTGTCAATTTTGAGCGCATCAGGAGATGGACTTCCTTGCCCAAATACAAGTAAGCCGAGAAAACAACAACTTAAGACAAGTGCTAATCTCATGGGACGGTATCGGTTATTACTATTGTTGAATCGACTACTGGTTTTGGTTTTGGCGGAATATAAACTCCACTTTGAGTGCCCAATCGACGCATCATGTTTACGGTATTCGGATTCATGACGTGATTCATTCCCGGCGCAAAAATGAGGTCATTAATGTTATTAGTTCTAATAATCTCAATCAAATTTTGCTTAGAATAGCGAAGGTCTACCACCCATAATTCCTCGTAATGACTGATTAAGAAAACAGAGAATGCATTCCCCATGGAATTTTTAATTACAACAGCTTTACGACCATTTTTCACATTGGTAGTAATTTTCATCAACGGCCTGTCTCCACCGAGGAAAGTAGAATAAGTGGCTCCACCGGAACAACCGTGCTCAAAAACTTTTGCAGCACTTCCTTTAAATCCGAATTCGCCATAACGGATAGCAGTGGATTGAACTTTAGGAATGTAATAGTCCATGACATCAGGATTCTCTTTTACAGAGGGGTCTTGCGTCATTTGATACATCGTGCCCAAGAAATTTGTTTTGGTGCGTTTTTCCATTTGTTCGAGTGGAACTGGTGTAAATCCAGCACCTTTGCAAAAGGCCACGTATGCGTAATAAGCGCCAATAGGTTTCCAATGATGGTCGGTTCCAAAATACAACTGCTCACCGGCGTGGTTGTTCAATTCTGTAAACACATCACAAAAAATAGCACCATTCGTAAGGTTGTTGCGTATAGCCTCTAATGAGCGCTGATTTTGGCCATTGTAATGACTGTATTCCGATGCAGGGATAAAGGCTGATGATAATGGTGGCACAGCAGTTAGTACACGTACTTCACCAGCCAATTGCGCGGCGTATTCTGACACCATTCGTGCGAAATTTGCTGCCAATTTTGGACTACCTCCACTTCTTGGGTAAACTCGTCCATTTAAAACCAATAAGCCATTGGAATAACTATCGTCGTATTCATCCAGGTATTCAATAGGATTGCCTTGGTCATCAAATTTAGGCTGTTCTCCTTTCTTAGGTTTGATGTAAACTATTTTCTCTTGATTTTCAACTTCAATTCCACGTAGTTTTCTTAATTCAACAGACCACTGCATGAAGATTTCTCGATGGGGAAAATTGTCGTTTACAAATAAATCGAAAGTTTTTGCCCAGTCCCCATTCAGGTAATTTTCAAACGTAAAAGGCTGCAATTCCGTTAACTCTCTTTTCTCTTCTGTTAAATAGGCTTTTCCATTGTGAAATTCAATATCAGAACGATCATCCCCAATAATAAAGTACATAACGACCATCGAAGAGATAGAAGCAAAAAATACTATGCTATTTATTAAATTCATCATCAGAACCGGAAATAGATAAATGGATTATGAGTGGCATTTACCAATAAGGTTGTGGCAATTACGAGTAAAGCGAAATTTACCGCAGGTTGTGCAAAGTAGTAAACGCGTTCAACCTTCAGTCTAAAACGATTTTCCTCTGTGAAAATTTCATCCCATGGAATGCATAACAGAATGACCAAAATAAAGAAATACACGTGCATCATCAAGTCACCATAGAAAGCGGGATTCACAGCGTTAGGCGAACTAAACAAATTGCCGATAAATCCAAAAAGCGGACTCCAATCACTCTCGTATTTAAAATCTGAATTTTCGAAGTGTGGATTGCTCAAATATAAAGTATCGAAATAGAAAAGTGCCCGAGAAAAGACAATCAGAATAAGCGTATAGGCGTGACGGATGATGCGAGGGGTTTTCTTTAGCACGTCCTCTAACAACTTTTCAATCACCATAAAACAGCCAAAATATAACCCCCATAGCACAAAGTTCCAAGATGCTCCGTGCCAAAATCCGGTTAAAATCCAAACAATTACAACATTCCGATATCGATTTTTTCTCCCGCCGCCTAGTGGGAAATAGACATAATCACGAAGAAAAGTCCCCAATGAAATGTGCCACCTTCGGTAAAAATCCCCAACGGATTGCGCCGCATACGGATGCTTGAAGTTCTCGTCGTATTTAAATCCGAACATTCTTCCCAACCCAATTGCCATGTCAGAATACCCAGAGAAATCAAAATAAATTTGCACCGAAAACATCACAATACCAAACCAAGCTTCATAACTTGACAAGTCAAAATTACCATCCCCGTGATAGGTGTAAATCATATATTTATCAACCAATTCGGAAGCAATATTGGCAACAACAACTTTTTTAAATAATCCAAAGCAAAAACGCCCGACACCACTACTGATTAAAGCCCAATCTACTTTTCTATTTTCAATTTGTTCGGCAATGGTCACATAGCGAACTATTGGCCCTGCCACCAATTGGTGGAATAAACTCACGAACATTAGGAAATTCAGAGGATTTCGTTGCGCTTTCACATCTCCACGGTATACATCCACAACATAGGAGATGGTTTGAAAGGTGTAAAACGAAATACCGATGGGTAATGTATTTGTCGGCTTCTCGAAAGGAGTTTCCATTGAAGTACTGAACCATTCATTGAAATTCTTTAACATCCAATCGATATTTTCCCAAATAAAACCACCGTATTTATAAGCAAACAGAATTCCTAAATTTCCTATTATGGATAAAATCAAGAACAATTTGGCTTTCCATGTTCCATGAAATCGCTCCACTAAGATTCCGTTGAAATAATCGTAAAACGAACTGATGAGCAGTAGGATTATCCACATAGGCTCGCCCCAAGCATAAAAAATCAAGGAAAAAACAGTGAGCGCGATATTTCTGTATAAGGTATTCCTGCTGAGGTAATGAAACAACAAACTCAGTGGAAGAAACACATAAATAAAGGTCAAACTTGAAAAAACCATTTCTACACTTGTGTGTTTTCAATTTACAAACGAGCGAATTTAAGCAGTAATTTTAACTATTCATGCAAACACACTAAAATGTATCAAAACGCACTTGTTAATGAAACTTCCCTTTATCTTAAGCAACACGCACACAATCCTGTTGAATGGCACGCTTGGTCTCCACACGTTTTCGAGGAAGCCAAAAAGGAGAACAAGCTCGTTTTAGTCAGCATTGGTTATTCTGCTTGCCATTGGTGTCATGTGATGGAAAAGGAATGTTTTGAAGACGAAGAAGTTGCTGAATTAATGAATAAACATTTTGTTTGTGTTAAAGTAGACCGAGAAGAACGACCAGATGTAGACATGGTATATATGACGGCTGTTCAATTAATGACACAACGCGGAGGATGGCCTTTGAATTGTTTCACACTTCCGGATGGGAAACCGATTTATGGTGGCACCTACTTCCCTAAAGATCAATGGATGCACGTGCTCAGGTCTTTGGTTCACACATTTCAAACTGAGCCCCAACGAGTAAAAGAATATGCCGATAACCTGACGGATGGCGTTACACAAAGCGAGTTGATTAATCGACCTCAAGAATTAGTAACAAAGGAGGAAGAAAAACTACATGAACTTGTGGTAAGATGGGCAAGAAGTTGGGATATGAACGAAGGGGGGACAACGAAAGCTCCGAAATTTCCTTTGCCTTCTAACTATTTGTTTTTATTGCGCTACGGTTACCATTTTGACCATGCAAAGACGAATAGGTTTGTGCACCTTACCCTTCAGAAAATAGTGCGAGGAGGAATTTATGATCAACTTGGAGGAGGTTTTGCGCGCTACTCCGTAGATATGTTATGGAAAATTCCACATTTTGAAAAAATGCTCTACGACAATGCACAGCTTTTAGAATTATATGCGGAGGCCTATGTCTTAAGTAGAAATGAAGAATATGCCAGAAGCTTAAAACAAACGGTTTCTTGGTTATCTCGAGAAATGCTGGGAGAACATGGTGCGTTTTATAGCGCGATAGATGCCGATTCGGAAGGAGAAGAGGGGAAATTTTATTGTTGGTCCAAAGAGGAACTTGGTTTTCTCAGTAAAGCACAACAAGCCTTGGTGAATGATTATTTCTCTGTCAATTCCGCAGGTTACTGGGAGGATGAAAAATATGTTTTACTTAGAAGAGAATCTGATGAAGCCATTGCGCATAAGCATGATTACGAACTTCCCGAATTTTACGTAAAACTCGATGAGATAATCGAATTAATGTTTCAGAAAAGAAAAGAACGCATTGCTCCTGGAATCGACAAAAAGTCCTTGTGCTCTTGGAATGCCATGCTCCTCAATGGTTTAATTACCACCTATCGCGCAACAAATGACGATGGCTGTTTACTTATGGCAAGAAAAATTGGCACATGGATCCGAAACACCCAATTTCAACAAGGAATTCTGTATCGAAATTTTGCGGAAGGAAAAACAGCAATTCCGGGATTTTTAGAAGATTATGCTTTCAGCATTGAGGCAATGATAGCCTTATATCAGGCCACAGCTGAATTAGATTGGTTGCTTTTCGCTAAGGAATTGTGCGAAATCGTTGAAACTAAATTTCAACACAAAGAGAGTAAAATGTGTTACTTTTCAGCTGATGACGATACCTTGATTACCCGAAAAATGGAGATTCACGACAATGTTATTCCATCTACGAATGCAGTTATGGCCATGAATTTTCTCAGGCTAGGGACTTATTTCAAGAAGTCAGATTGGTTGTATTACAGTGAACAAATGGTGTCTAACGTATACGAAGGTATGGAGCAATACGGTTCAGGGTATTCACATTGGGCAAATGTCTTGTTGCTTCAACTCAAGGGCATCAAGGAAGTACATGTTAACGATGCGACATTATCTAGGGCAGAAATCGTTTCGACGTGTACTTGGGGAGAATTAATTGCCTACCACCGAGAAATTCCGATGTCGGAGCTTTATACGTCAAAAGGTTTGTATGTCTGCGGAAACGGTACATGTTCGCCAAACATCGAATCAATACCAGCCCTTAAAAAAGCACTTTTCTAAGATTTTACCTTACACGTTTTAAAACCAAAAGGCACATACAAAGGACAGAAACTCACTGTTGAAGTTAGCACAAATACACCGGCTAAAATTAAACTTACTATCCCTAGTGTTCCTGAAATTACGCCTCCAAGATTAAGTCCGATTAGGACACCTGCCAATAATATGCGTAAAAGTTTATCTAAATTTCCCATGTTTTTCATCGCGGTTTTTTAGGTAAAGGTAGCGGAATGAGAAAATGTAAACGTAACTTTAGTTACAAGGAATTACACACAACAATTTTTAATGAGAATGGTTGTTCATTTTTAATGCCCTGAAGGAAATACACACCATCCGGAACTAGGTTTAGTTGGAAAGAATCCTTCCTTTTCAAAAAGTTAATGCTTTGTCCATCTACAGATATCACACGAGAAAGTTGCGTACTTTCTGACCAATAAATCCATTCATTTGCTTGAATAGGGTTTTGAGGTAATGAAATATTCAACGGTTCGATACCAGATAAACATGCAGGAGCCTCACCAGGTTCGTTGGTCAAGGTTCCGTTTTCCACCCACCAATGTTCCCAGATTCCTCCTGTTCCAAGTTGCCAATTCGAAAGGTCGAAAGTTGAGGTTCCCAGTATTGTTCCATTAGCCTTAAAAACCTTCAAGGCTTGGTTTCCATGATTCCAGGTTAAAGGAGCGCCATTTACACAAGTTTCTGGAAAGTTATTGGAAATTTCACAATTCACTTGGATGAAATACGCTTGTTCGTCGTATTGAGGATATTCTCCATAGATTTTCGCTAAACCGTTCGTATCAATACAAACTGCTACGTATTCTTCACAAGCAATTCCATAGATATACTGTTGATTTAGATGAGTTTGCTTTGCAATAAAAGCAGTGTGTCGTCCTCTTCGGTCTGGGTTGTCATAATGAGTGTCTGTAACCACATTAGATAAAAAAGGTAAGTTTAAAAACGGTTCATTTGAAACGGTGACCAAAGAGTTAAAGGGATTGTTGAGCGCTACATTACTTGAAACCGTTCCATTTTCAGCCGTAAAATAATGTCCACCAAGAATTGCCATACCCGCGCTAGTCCCTCCGATAACGCAACCTCGATTTATGGCGTCATTAAGTGCTGCATTTACTCCTGAATTTCTCCAATAACTAATGTAGTCCCATTGGTCGCCTCCAGCAAACCAAACTGCTTCTGCTTTACTTATTTTAGCTATGATAGCGGCATCATTTCCAGAAGATTGATTTAAACACACTATGGTTTCAACTGAGTTAACAGGTACACCCAATTGAGAATAGAAATAAGCGTTATAACCGTCAGAACCACTTGCTCTTAGTACTAATACATCACCACCATTCGCCTGACCTAAGAACCATTTCATCGCATTGTCTGGTTCGGAAGCACCGCCCATAAGGCAAATTCCACCTTTCGGCGTTACAAGTGCGTCTTGAGAATTCCCAATGAAATAAGACGTAAAACTTTGACTATAACTAGAAGTTAAATAAATAGTCAAGTAGAGAAGTGATAAGATGTGTTTCATTTTAGTAAACTTTTTCCGTTCATTTCAGCTGGTTGTTGAATTCCCATACGGTCTAAAATCGTAGGCGCAACATCAGCTAATTTCCCTGAATTTAGCGAAATAGAGGCATCTTTGGTTACCAAAACCGCAGGCACGGGATTCATGCTGTGGGCGGTGTTAGGGCTACCGTCTGAATTAAGTGCGTAATCTGCATTTCCATGATCGGCGATAACGAGAAACTCATATCCCAGTTCTTGTCCTGTTTCAACGACTTCTTTTAGACATGAGTCAACGGTTTCCACGGCTTTCACAATGGCTTGATAGACACCTGTATGACCCACCATGTCTGGATTAGCAAAATTTAGACAGATAAAATCGGGTTTCTTTTCCTGCATATAGGCACAGATTTTATCTTTGACTTCAAGCGCGCTCATTTCGGGTTGAAGGTCATAGGTGGCAACTTTTGGGGAGTTTACTAAAATGCGTTCCTCATTTGAAAAAGGTATTTCTCTCCCTCCACTGAAGAAAAACGTGACGTGTGGATATTTTTCTGTCTCTGCAATTCGCACTTGTGTTTTGTTATGATTCGCTAGTACTTCTCCTAAGGTTAAGTTGAGGTTGTCCTTTTCAAAAATTACCTGAATATCGTTAAAACTTGCATCGTAGTTGGTCATGCTGCAATAATGCAGTTTCAATTTCTTCATATCCAGCTCTGGGAAATCTTTTTGGGTTAAGGCAGTGGTGATCTCCCTTGGGCGATCGGTTCTAAAATTGAAACAAATCACTACGTCACCTTCAGAAATTACACCCTTATTTGTCAGTAAACAGGGCTCTATAAACTCATCCGTGATTCCTCTATCATAATGCGCTTGAATTGCGATTTCTGCATTGGAGTAGGGGGTCCCTTTACCATTTACCAATAAGTGGTATGCTTTTGCAACGCGTTCCCACCGGTTGTCGCGATCCATTGCATAATAACGTCCAATTACCGTCGCAATTGTTCCTCCGGTAACGAGAAGTTTTTTTCCCAAATCTTGTATAAATCCTAGTCCGCTTTTTGGATCACAGTCTCGCCCATCAGTAAAGGCATGAACGTAGACCTGGTCCATATTAACCCCTCGTTTTTTTGCGAGCTCACAAAGTGCATACAAATGTTCTTGTGAACTGTGAACCCCACCGTTGGAAACAAGTCCCATAAAGTGTAATTTAACACCAGATTCTGTTACTTTTTTTAGGGCATTCAATAAGACGGGGTTCTCATCGAAATTTCCTTCTCGTATGTCTTTATTTATTCGGGTGAGCTCCTGGTAAACAATTCTTCCTGCCCCAATATTTAGGTGACCCACTTCTGAATTTCCCATTTGTCCTTCAGGAAGTCCAACATCCTCACCGAAGGTGGTCAAGGTTGTTGTAGGAAAACGTTGCATTAACCCATCCATAAAGGGGGTTTTCGCGTGAGCAATAGCATCAGACGAAGATCCGTCTCCAATACCCCAACCGTCTAAAATGATTAAGCCGAATTTTCGATTCATAAAGGTAAAGTTACCTCAAAAATACTTCCTTTAGGTTGATTTTTTCGGTAAACAATTTGTCCTTTTTGTAAGGAGACAAATTCTTTGACAATGAAAAGCCCTAGGCCACTTCCAGAAGCGGAACGAGTTTCTTCCTTTCCAACACGATAAAATTTCTTGAAAATGTGTTCGTTCTCTTCAACCGAAATACCAGGTCCTTCGTCAGAAACTCCAAAAACAAAAGCGGAGTTTTTCTGCAAACAATAAAGTGAAATATTAGAATTCTTGCCCGCATATTTTATGGCATTTTCTAAAAGGTTACTTATAATGGCCTCTAGCATAAATCGATCTCCATGAATTGAAACATTTACCTCACAGTTTAGTGAGATGAATTTTTCTCCATGGCGCTTGTGCAATAAATCACAAATGTTCTTCGCTAAGTCAAGAAAATTAATTTCGCTTTTTACGGCTTGAATGGCCTTGCTTTCAAGTCTTGACGCATTTAGAATATTATCTATTAAATTTTCTAAACGGATATTTTCATCCAACGCTTTAGAGATGAGCTCGTTTTTTTTCTGTTCTTCTAATTGGTGTTTTTGAATCGTTTGCAAGGTCAGCTTATTTGCCGCTAACGGAGTTTTTAATTCATGTGTTACGGACAAGAGAAAATTAGTTTGACGCACGGAAAGCTCTAATTCTCTTCGAATAGCGCGGTTTATTTGCCATAAACCAAGTCCTAAAATCAATAGAAATACACTTCCCTCTCCAACTATCATCCAGACGCGTCGGTTAACATTAACTGTCTGTGGGTCTAATTCGTAACTTAATTGAATTAAGTGATAACCCCACCACAAAAATTGAAGAAACACATAAGCACTTAAGACATAAAAAAGAAGATGAGTTTGCTTCTTCATTTCGCTATTTTCGTCGCCTTTTTTTCGTGGTTTTACCAACAAGAATACTTCCCACTTCGCGACCAATTTTTTGAATCGTTTCGACACCAGCCGCAATTGGAGTAGCTGAAATATCGTCGTAATTGGCATACAACGGATCAATTTCTAGGGCAGGGTAGATAAATACAACGTCATGAGTTGGGCATGCTTTTTCGAGTTTTGCAGTGTAAGTATCAATATCAACACTGTGAGAAACGGCGCCTTTTCTCGCTAAACACGTAATAATTAAATCGTTTTTATTTTTATCGTATTTCAATAAGGCATCTTCAAAATTCTCTATTTCGTTGAAATTTATAATGGCCTCGATTTTATTCGCGGGACCAATTTTATCGAAACGCTCCTGAGTAGCTATTGTACTGAATAGTTCAATTTTTAAATTAAGTTCTTTTGCCAGTCGGAAAATACGTTCTACCCAAATTGCAAATGAGTTTTCTAATTCACATAAAGGTGGTGCCATTACAACAACTCGTGTATACGAAACCATCGATTTATCAAAATGACAAAAGAAAATAGTTTTATCGCAGACATCCATCAAATGATAGCGTTCATCGCCAACCATTCGTTGAATAAAGTTGAAATTACGGTTGTCGTTCATCACAACGATATCTGCAACTAATTCTTTTGAAACTCGTGCAATACCGGAGGATAAGTTATAATCGATTGTCGCTATGGTATTTAATTTCGATTCGTGCCCGGAAAAGTGTTTTACAATGTCCTCCAGAGATTTACGCGATTTTCGAATCATCATCTCCGCCTTTTCGTTGTTGGGGTATACGCTCACTACAGAAATTGGATTAATCACCTTTGGATCGGAAATAATTAGTGAGAAGTCAATTAGGCTTTCATTACCTTTTAATTCATTCATCGAAACCATGATGTGTTGATTTCTTAATTTCGTCTCATTCAACTCTCCTTCACCAGATTCATTCAATTCGATCAATAACTTTTTTCCGGCGCTTTCAGTCACAAAAGAGGCTGTCATACAAGTAAATAAGATTAACAAGACTGTGCCGTTCACAATGTTAATGTCAAGGATTCCATTTCCTTCGTTATAGCCTACCATTATTATGGCGAGTGTAGCTGCTGCATGGCTTGTACTCAATCCAAAAATTACCTGTCTTTCCGTACTTGACATTTTGAATATTAGCTGGGTTACAAATGCGGCGAGCCACTTACTGAAAATCGCAAACGTTGTTAGAACCCCAGCAATAACGAGTGGCCATGTTCCTTGTAAAAATGCTCGGTAGTCTACCACCATTCCCACGTAAATTAGAAAGAATGGAACAAAAAGTGAATTTCCAATGAAATCTATTCGATTCATTAGAATGGAATTATGCGGAATGAGTCTGTTCAACACCAATCCAGCCACGAAGGCACCAATGATGTGTTCAACACCGGCCACTTCTGCAAGGAAAGCAGCAAAGAATACCACGGAAAGCACAAAAATATATTGAGACGATTTCTCACTATCTAGTTTGCTAAAAAACCATCGTGCAACTTTTGGAATTCCAAAAAACATAATTATAGAGAATATCGTCAAGGACGTAATCAACCTTAACCAAAACGCTCCATCAAGGTTTCCTTGGGTAGAACTCGAAATAATGGCCAAAATAATCAATACGGCCGTATCTGTTAATATGGTTCCTCCTACGGTAATTGCAACTGAACTGTGTTTTGATAAACCATATTTACTAATGATAGGATAAGCAACCAACGTGTGGGTTGAGAACATACTGGCAACAAGTAAACTTGCAGTTGCATCTAAATTCAACGCATAATAGCAAATTGGATAACCTAAAATCAAAGGTAAAATAAACGTTAGGAGACCAAAGGTTAAGCTTTTGTTCAGGTATTTTTTAAATTGATTCAAGTCAAGCTCAAGGCCAGCCATGAACATAATATACAACAAACCAATCGTTGAGAAAAGCTTGATAGAACCTTCAGATTGCAATGCGTTGTATCCGATCAATCCAAGGGCATGAGGTCCAATAATTAATCCTGAAATAATGAGTCCAATAATTCCGGGGATTCGCAATCGACGAAGTACTATTGGGGAAAGTAAAATGATAAATAACAATAAGGAAAACACCAACACCGGATTGGTTAATGGAAGACCGAATTCAGAGATGAGGTGTTTTACAAAATGATCCATTAGGCAATAGTACTGAATTTCAGGCCTTTTTGTTTCAATTCAACAATAATTTTTTCCAGTACTCCTTCAAGGTTAAATTTTGCTTTTTCGCTATCGTGAAAAACCAATATATCCCCACCTTTAATGCGTTTTGCTTGTTTTAAAATCTCTTCCTGTGGGCAATTTTGATCGAAATCGTAACTAATCCATGACCAAAATACCACTTTGAAACCAAGTGTTTTCAGTTTTTTAAATTGACGAAAGGTAAGTGAACCATATGGAGGTCTAAAAAGCGATGAATGAATGTGTTTTTTTGCCTGAATTACGGATTCAATGTAATGTGAAGTTGTGGTATGCCAACCTCTTTCGTGAAACATGGTATGATTACCAACGGCGTGACCTGCATCACGAATGCGCTGAAATAATTCCAAATTTGAATATACGTTTTTTCCAATACAAAAAAATGTCGCATGTACCCTGTGTTTTTCTAAAAGGTCCAATACCCATGGTGTAACTAGCGGATGTGGGCCGTCATCAAAGGTAAGGTAAACTTCAGATTTTCTTCCTTGCCAAATACCATTTCGATAATTCCAACGAAGAAATTTAGGAACCCTGAAGAAGCGCATTTATTTTCCTAATTTCAGATTTTGCTTTTCTTCTACCCAATAGTGATTGCGCATCAATTGTAAACGTCGATCCAAGGCACTACCTTCTTCCGATCCAGAAAGTGCATCAACGATAGATTTAGTGATATTTTTGTACACATATTCTATTTTGCTCTCTGCTTCTTTTGCTAGTTTTGTGTGGCCAGCATTCTGAGCCGTTGATTGGATTTTGAAAC
>Ga0172372_10009982_pt1 | contig 12250 bp, 9 predicted proteins | sample LakKiv5m_2_FD_114544 | JGI IMG/M metagenome (GOLD analysis project Ga0172372, IMG submission 114544) | Freshwater microbial communities from Kabuno Bay, South-Kivu, Congo - kab_092012_9.5m | ecosystem: Environmental > Aquatic > Freshwater > Lake | place: Democratic Republic of the Congo...
CCAAGACAAACCATCTACCGTCGATGGTCCGTCTCTTCGCCCAGCGCGTTCAGCGGTGGAGCTCATGTCTTGGTAAAAAGTGCTGGTCGTACCCTCGTCAACGAGGCCGTTCAGCCCGACATGTTTTTGGGCTGGCCAACATTGGTGTTTGAAGTTCCGCGCTCAGCAATCAAGGACAGAACAGTCGAGGTGACAATTTTTGCGCTGGTTGATTGGCGACCGGGTCCAGTAATAGTCAATTACGAAGTAACGCCACTCGATTAACCACGGCCTAGGTGCGAGCACCGAATTCACGGAGTGCCGCCCCAAAGTTTTCCACGGCGCGTTCGTCAGTGAAAGCGGTGTGAATCTGGCTTCCATCCGAAAAGTAAAAGTCAAGTTCGGTGATTTCAATTATCGGGATCTGAAAGTTGTCGTTGAAGCGGCGATCCGGTCCACCGTTCTTGTTTACGTACTGCCACGTGTAATCGACTGGCTGCACTCCGTGAGGTACTTCGTTTGTTATGAATCGATTGCTAAAGATATTCAGGCGAACATCTTGGTATCGGAAGTATGTGTTATGAAGTCCAACAGAGACAACAAGGACGTCGGGGAGAAAGTACAGACTTCGAAGGTGTTCGTGGAACGCCAACGGTGCGAAGTTGAATCGGTCCGGGAGTGGTGCTCCATTCGAGATGTGAAGGTAGTTCCGCTCGAGCAACGTTGATGCGCCCGCATTGCGCTTTCTCGCATCAATTGTCTCGAGATAATACTCAGTGACATCAAAGTATCGTCCAGGCGATTGGCTCAATTCTCTGCCAAATTTCATGAGTCGGTTATAGGTCGGTGTCAGGTCATCGACGAGTTCATAGAACACGGGACATGCAGAGAGATAGCGCCAGGCGTTTAGTTTCTTGCGGTAGCCGAAGAAATGGCGAAGACGTGAAGGCGCAGGAATCTGACTGAAGGAGAGCGCACGATCCAAGCATTCGTTCTGGCTGGTTGATAAAAGGACAGATTCGATTTGGCCTGTGCGATACTCGGAGCTTCGGGGCCCGACACGTATCACGCATGCATGCGGTGGCTCCTGCGGGATTGTTTCAAGTTGGTTGTTCTTGCTAAATGAGACGACGTCGCCATTGCGGGCAAAAGACCCGATAGGGAGATCAACTTTCACGGAAAATCGCGCCTGTGGTTGGCAGGAGTTGCGTGGTGCCGAAAGCGCCTCCTGCACTGATCTTGAAAACCACTGGAACATATTTTCAGTCTGCCACCTCGGTCCGTCTGGCCTAAAATTCTTTGGGCAGGATTGACTTGTTCTGCTTAGGCGGGCTTCCTTGCACCGCGGGTGGCCCAACCGACATCTTGAAACTTGGGGTTGTTTCCGTATAGTAGTCGCAGGAACCTGACACTCATGATTCGACTTCTTGATAGCGGACTAACTGATCCCGAATTTGAAACAATCCTAGGCTTCAATGCAAAAGTGGTAGCCGACGTCGCACTCACTGCAACAGCAGCAGCTGCAATTGCGACAGTTCCAGCTGTGTTTCTTCATTCTTCAAAGTCTTCAGAGTTTCGATTGATGGGCGACGTCCTTGGTCTATTGATCTGGCTGACTTTTCTTGTAGAGACGCTGCTGATGATTCGGCTTCACCACGGTTGGGGTGGGGAGTGGTTGCGAAATCATAAACTTCAGATTGTTGTCGTGATCTTGGCGAACCCGTTCCTGGTCTGGGCGATTGGTCGGTACGAGACGCTTGAGTTGTCATTGCTTCTGCCACTACCTTCTTTTCTCCATTCTGCAAAATTGGCAAAGTTGTTTAAGTTGACGAAAGTCTTGAAGTTCGTCCACCTTGCTGAGGTTTCAACTAAAGCCCGCATTGCGCTCACGCATGTGCCATGGCTCGTCAATACCGTGCTGCTCTCTGCTGGCATTCTTGCCCTTGGAATCGTTGGGGCAGCATTTGAGGGGGATTCAGCTACTCCGATTCATGCACTAGATGTTTGGTTCAAGATCGGACACTCCGTGATTATGTCGATGCCCGAAGTGCTACTGGCAACTGTGCCACTATGGTTGCTTGCAGCGATAGTGGTTGCGCGTCAGAAAAAGACGATGGATCAGGCGTAACGAGATGCCGAAACGTTGGATTCGCCTCACGAACCCTGTTCGGGAAGAGTTGGTTCGTTGGTTTGAGTCCGATGATGCCGGAAGCCTTCGGTTTGGCGGGTTACACCCAGTCGCTCAAGACGCTCTCCTGCGATACCAAGATGAGTTTACCGACCCATTTCCCCGAATTGAGTCGCATGGACATTACGTCTTTGGGATGTTTGCGGCTCCGACATCTGTTGTAGACGATCGCGCTGACTTCTATACGGTCGTCTTCTTAGCGAACTTTGAACAGATCGTAACAGTGTTGAGAGTTTCGCGCACGACTCATTACAGATTGACAGAGTTTGACTTGAGCGAAGTAGAGCGTGAACTGGACAACGCGGCGACTTTGTTTGATCATCCCGAATGGAGCGTTGGAATGGCAATTGCGAAGATTGCGAATATCTTTGTAACCAACATTGAGTCAAGTATCAGTGCCCTAAAGCGAAATGTTTCGACAGACTTAGAGCTAGTTACTTCGGAGAGTCGACAGATTCCGAGCAATGCCGATCCCGAATATTTGAGTGAGCTATATCGCCGTACAGCCGTTCACAAGACGGAGGTAGTGAGCCTGCGAACGCTCCTACAAGAGACAAAAAACGTCTTCAAAGCAGTCGCATCAGACCAGGTCGATGTGCGACGTAGCACGAGTGACAGCAACGAGGACCTATTCCCCCCGTTTGTGGAGGTGTCCATAACGGATCTTCTCATGCGAACTCGTCATCTCACGTCTATCCGTAATAATTTGGAGTCCGATCTAGAGCTTATGTTTGAGCGTTTCCAGGAGATTCAAAGCTCGCAGCAAACTGGTGTTGCTCGAAAATTCACTGGTATTCTCTCGATTCTGTTATTGCCCCAGCTCATTGCTGGTTACTTTGGTCAGAACTTCGATAAGACACCTGGGTATCGCGCAGACCTCGGCTGGCTCTATTCTCTGGGTCTGATTGGGCTGGTCTCGGTGGTTCAGTTTTACTATTTCAAAAGGAAGAAATACTTCTAGGAGGCGCCGTGGAGTACTTCGTTTTTTTACTTCTCCTGTTCTGGTTCATTCGGTGGAACAGACGTCGACGTCAACGACGCGTAGCAAATCCCCGCTTACAGCAGCATCCAATTCAGAACTTTTCACCAAATTTGGTGACCCCGCTCGGGCAAAGCAATCCCCAAGCTCCAGCGCCTGGACCATCCGCCGCGGAGGGATGGTTTCGCGACCCCACTGGGCGATATGCCGCCCGATATTGGAGCGGTCAACAGTGGACGGAATGGGTGTCGACCTCTAATCAACAAGTGAAAAGTGACCCCATTGTCGCAAATATTCCCATGCCGAGGGCGACTTCCGCCCCATCAAATGTCCTGCCACCTCAATATCGCGCCCCGGAGCCAGGAAGCCAGGTTGAGGGGCCAGATCTCAATGAGTTACGGCGTCGTTTTCAAAGTTGAAGTCTCAGAATTCGCACTAGTCTGACCCTTTAAAAGGAGTCAAATGACCGATCAAATTGACCTGAACCGCCTTCGGGAGACACTCACCCGGAATCAGTCAACAAATGAGAATGCTCCGAATGTTCCTCAGAACGAGAAGGTTTATGTAACGCCAGAAGGAAAGCTTGTTATGGGTGACCAAGTCAACCAGAACCAGCGAACGGTCTCCGAGATTCCACAGACGGTATTCGCCAACTGATAGTTATGACATACCCGAATCTCCCGAACGATCGTCAGTTCGCGAAGGGCAAAATGCCGCGCAATACGCTCGAAGTCGTCAGTGACGGTTGCACGGGCTTCAAGTACGACATCACTTGTGAGCTTGGCAATAAGTACAAACTGTTCGCATATTTCAATGGATCTCGCTATCGAGTCATGGTGGTAGACCCAGTCGTCGAGCGTGGACCAGTTGGTCATGACAGTCATGTGCTCATGGACGGCTCGCTGTGTCTAGAGCCGACCGTCCAGGGATGTCGTACTTTGGAGCAAGCTTTCGCGAAGTCGGTGCTCTGGGCGAACGGCTATTCGATCTACACACACACCGGCAAGTTTCCTTACAGCGCCAACAACCGCTAACGATGCCATTTGTTTGGGCGGTTCCCAGAATATTCGGGTTGCTCGATTCGGTGACAGGGCAATCGCACGAGGGCGAGCCGTCGGATTTCTTTGATTCCGGTTATTCAATCTTCGACACAGTCCTCGACACCATCTGTTCGACTATTGGCTCCCGGCCAGCGGAGACCGGAGGCGCGCTTCTTGGCTCCTATGCGAACTCGCTCATCGTTGACTTCGTCTATGACAAGGAGGGCGAAGTTACTGGGGCGTCTTACGTGCCATCGGCGAATCTCACAGGACTGGTGCAGCAGAACGAACTCGACAGAAACTTGCAGTTCAAAGGTGTAGTCCATTCGCATCCAGGCACTTTTGACACACCGTCAGGACCCGATGAGGAGTCGTTTCTTGCAGGTCTTAAGGCAAACCTTGAGCTGGGGCGTTACCTGGCCCCAATCGTCACCCTGAAGGAAGGGAGGACGGCGTCGAACAAGCTCAAAATCGGCGAGGGAGTGTGGGCATCGTTCTATGTTGCTGTGCGTAGCCGATCTCGAGGAGTTCGGGTCTCGCCATGTCTCCCCAAGGTCATCTGGTTCGCCCGCGACGTGCGCCGGCTCGCAGCAAACCTTCAGTCCCCAGATCCACAGTTTTTCCCGACCGACTCGAATGGCTTGTACTCGGTTTCGAGTCAAATCACGCTCCGCAATGACTCGACCCTGGTGCTGGCAGCATCGGGTGCGTATCCGGAGACTCCACCACTCGTGCTCTATCTCGATGGTCGAAAGGGTGAGACCAAACAAGTGCATCTTCGTTGGAATATCAGCAGCGAACCTGAGAATCGTCTCGCCGAAGCACTCGCTGACACACGTCTGACTGGCATTGACGGACCCAGACACTTCGCATTTGGACGATCAGGCACCGTGCTGACCGGACGCTCGAAGTTGGGTAGTGAACTCGACCTCGAGCCAGTGCTTGTGGGTGATGAGTTCATCGACTACGCGAACAAGGTCGGCGAAGGACTCTTTGCTCGATCTCGCGGCGTGTTGACAGACCGCATGCGTCGCGCACATGTTCTAATTGCGGGCTGCGGATCAGTGGGATCCTATGTTGCCGAACACTTTGTGAGATGTGGTGCTGGCGAGGTAACGCTGCTTGACCCCGACACCGTGGACTATGCGAACCTCTCACGTGCGAATTTTCGAGCTAGTGATGTTGGCAGACCGAAGATTCATGCACTTGCGGAGCGTCTCATCGCAATTTCCCCAGAACTGAAAATTAACTTCGTTGAGAAGACTCTGCAGGATCTCAATCGGGATGAGTTCGATCAACTGATCGCTGGGAGCGACCTGGTCATGAGCGCCCTCGATGATCGGCGGGCGCAGCTTCAAATCAACCAGTTCGCCTATTGGCATAAGAAGCCCGCCGTGTTCATTGGCGCGTTCGCGAAGGCGTATGCGGGGGAAGTAGCGGTCGTTGACGCGCCATCACCATGTTTTGCCTGCGCGACGGTGTTTCGTGACATGGTCCCGGTGGAAGAACAGGGTTCGCATGACTATGGGACGGGGCGGCTTGTATCAGAGGTGGCACTCGGTGCGGATATTCAGGCAATCTCGGTGATTGGTGTGCGACTCGGGTTGTCATGTCTGATGAAGGGCACTGGCACCAGCCTTGAACAGTTCGCTCAGAAGGCGCTGGCCGAAAATCAGTACGCCATCTTCGCGGTGACTCAGGACTTCTCGCTGGTTGGTGAGGTCTTGAGGGGCGTTCCCGCCCAGTACGGTCATCGGTCAATTTGGCTGACAGTAAATCGAAACGAGAACTGCAGCACTTGTGGTCCGAATCCGGCCCCGCCGATGGTCGACAAGGCTCCGCTCATTGATGACCTAAAGGCAGCCATAGCCAGGGCAGAGGTTGTTGCGGACGTGCCACTCCACGATGAATAGGGAAGAGATTCGAGTTTCGGGTGCTCAAGCATTCGTTGAGGAGGTGTTAGAAGGTTCCCGACAGAGACCAATAGTTCTGGTGAACGGTGACTCGTTCGAATTGGCAAGTGCGACACAAGACAAACTTGCAAAAATCATTGGAGAGATTGATCCAAGCATCCGATGCTTGATTGCCGAGAACGTCACTCTTGCGAACGTTGAACACGAAGGAATGGGCGGACTATTCGTTCCAGTTGGCATAAGTCTCTGGTGGCAAGGGGAACTCGCGGGAGCCGTGCTCTCCGACCACGCCGACGCCCAACTGCGACAATTTGTGCTTGCGGCAAGCAGCAGACCACCCCTACAACTGATCAACGACACCCTTCAACACGTGCAAAGTCGACAGCATCACTTCTTCCATCGCGCTGCATCACCTGAGGTACAGCCATGGGTGAGTCTCTATCTGGTCAATCGTCATGATGCCGAACGCGTGAGAAACCCTTCCGAGGGTGCGAATCTCCGAATCGTTGAGGTCGTAAGACCTGTTTGGTTGAAGAATCACGCGGCTGGTGCCCTCTTCGTCACGCGAAACACGTCCAAGCCGAGCGAGCTAGTTCTGAAGTTCGCCACATTTAATCAACGCGGCGAGTGGTCAATTCTGAAGACACAGGTCGTGACCGCGGACGTGGAGATTGATTGTCAGGACAAGATCGTGCAAAACCCCCAAGTTGCGAGGGAGGATCGTGAATTCCTTGCTTACACGCTGAAGTGCGGTGGACAAACCGTTGAGTTCAGCATTTATAGGCTTTCAAGTGACGCCGCAGTTCTAGAGCGCGCACTTCGAAGTCTTACGACTCCAAGCGATGGAAGTGCACCACTGGGTGATCGACCCACTGTGTTGCGGGAAGCAATGGAAGAGCTAGACGGCTTGGTCGGCTTGGAAAGTCTGAAGATGGAACTGCACTCATACGCAAACTTCATTGAAGTAATGCAGCAGCGCCGGCAATCTGGAGCGAAAGCAGCAGATATTACAAGGCACTTCGTCTTCAAGGGTTCACCTGGAACTGGCAAGACCACGGTCGCCCGAATCATTGGTCGAATTCTCTACGGATACGGTCTTCTTGAGAAGGGGCAACTGGTAGAAGTTGATCGCTCGGGAATGGTCGCCGGATTTCTCGGTCAGACGGCTATCAAGACCACTGAGGCCTTCAACAAGGCTCTTGATGGTGTCTTCTTCATTGACGAGGCCTATGCGCTTACCGAGGGCGATCAGGTTGGTCAAGATTATGGAGCAGAAGCCATTGCCACTCTGATGACGCTCATGGAAAATAATCGAAGCAGGGTTTCCGTCATCGTGGCCGGGTATCCAGAGAAAATGGAGCAGTTCCTGCGCTCAAACCCGGGTCTGCGAAGTCGTTTTTCGAAGGTGTTCCATTTCGACGACTATTCGCCCAGCGAGCTTGCAGAAGTGTTCAGCCGGATGATCAAGGCGGATGGGTACGTGCTTGATGCCGGAGTGATTGAAGTTGTGACGCGTCACTTTGTGGCCGCAAAGACGCAAGAGGGGTTTGGGAACGCTCGAGCGGCACGACAGCTCTTGGAAGACGCGAAGATCCGCCATGCAAACAGGGTCGCGGCACTCGAAAGCCGAACAACGGCCGACCTGAATATGCTCAAAGCCGAAGACGTCGTGCTCAAGAGACAGCTCGAAGAAGGGCTCGAGATAAACGAAGAGGGCCTCGCAAATGTATTGGCGGAGTTGGACTCACTCGTTGGTCTTGAGGGTGTCAAAGCACAAATTTTGAGCCTCGTTAATCTCTGTCGGGTTCAGATTCGTCGCCAGCAGCAGGGGCATCGAGTGCAGGCTCAAGCACTCAATTTCGCCTTTGTCGGAAACCCGGGTACGGGTAAGACGACAGTCGCCCGACTTCTCGGACGCATATTCGCGCACCTAGGGCTGTTGTCACGAGGACACCTAATCGAAGTATCGCGGTCACATCTGGTAGCTGGCTACGTCGGACAGACGGCCATCAAGACACGCGGCCAGATAGATCGATCGCTGGACGGGGTTCTCTTCATTGACGAAGCGTATGCACTAAGCCGATCGGGGGACGTGGAGGACTCGAATGACTTTGGTGCTGAGGCAATCGAACAAATTCTTCTTGCTCTAGAAAATGAACGTCACCGACTATCAGTTGTGATGGCGGGCTATACGGGGCCGATGAATAGATTTTTGTCGTCAAATCCAGGGCTGCGTAGCCGAGTGTCAAACATCATTGAGTTTCCTGACTATTCAGACGAGGAGCTAGTGAAGGTCTTCGACCGCTTTTTAAAAGACAATGGTTACCGACTGGCAGAGACTGCATATCCGCTGCTCCATGGATACTTCCGGACATTGCAACGCAATGAGACCTTTGGAAATGCGCGAGCCGCCCGGCAATTTTTCGAAGTTGTTCAACGCACCCACGCGAGCCGTATCGCCTCAAATGCGAGCCCGACTGAGGATGATTTGACTCTCTTCACAGATGACGACTTACTGCTTGCAGTTGGTAACACGATGGGAGAGAGCGCGCCGAGAGTTTCGACCCGCGAGGGCTATCTATAGCTCACCGCTGACAGGCAATCTGGAACGATCAGCGGCGCTCGCATACAACACCGTCACTGTCTCCGTCGATGTACCAGTCGTATTCGGGGTCGATCCCGTCGTAATAGGGACCGTATCCATTCCGAAGTGCTTCCTTGCATGTCTGAAATCTGGGGTCGTTCGAATCTTCGTCGTCATATCCGTCAGACTCGGCAGCAGAAGATTCAGCATCCTCCGACTCTGTCGAGCTATCAGCCCCGGCACTCGATATCTGTGCCTGTGTGAGTAAAGCTTCCGCGCGTGATGCAGGCGAGAGGAGATTGAGGAATCCACCGATAGGCACGCAATCGTCGTATCGGTCTATAGTGCCATCTCGATTCGTGTCAGTGACTGGGCGACAATCGACAATCTCGCCATCTTCGCCTGCACTAGCCATCGTTGGTACTCCGATTAGCTCTCCCTTTCCGTTAACCGCAGCACCTCCGCTGTTCCCGCCAGAGACCGAAGCATCGGTCTTAATCCATGAAACACCGCTGTCTTTTGTGAATCCACTGACGATTCCTTTTGAAATGGTGATCGAGCTCCCGCCGATGTTTGGAAAGCCAATGATGAAGATCTCCTCACCCACACTCGCCGTAGTTCGAATTGGTACTGGGCTAAGCGATATTTTTGAACCGGAGATAGGAGTCAAGCGAAGAATTGCCAAGTCGGCTTGCTCGTCAGCAACTACGACTGCGGCGCTGTGAGTTGGGGTAGGTCGCTCATCAAGAGCGGAAACGGTCCAAATCTCGAGACGCGGACTTGGGCAGTCGGAGGTCTGTTCAATCACGTGAAAGTTCGTCAACACCGTTAGTTCATTCCCAACGACCGTTCCGGATCCCCATCCACATGGTCCTCGCGCGTCTACCTGGACCACCTGAACCACTGACCTAATCGTGTCTTCGGTCAGTGAGCCTGCGCTAATTGGTAGAGCGGTCGCGGCCACTGAAGTCGTTGTTGTCGAAGTTGTGGACGTCGCCACTTGTCCCGGCAGGTCCCCGTCATCTTCGACTGCAGCATCCGAGATTGGAACCGCGACTTGATCGTCTTTGGATCCATCACCTCCAAGAAACATTGCTCGAAAGATGAGAGCGAGAACCACGATTCCGATTGGAAGCAATGCAAGCTTGAGCAGCCGAGTCTGCACGCTCGGACCGCACCCAGGGCAAAGGGGGTCCCCGCATATCTCGCACCCGTCCTCCGGCGTATCGCTACCGTAATCTTCGAAATCGCTCATCGATGAGAATCCGAGCCATCCATTGACATTGGAGATTTCATAGTAGACCCATCTATGCTCTTATAGGACTATCCGGGGGCGGCAAAGGTTTGTTAATGGGACAGGGGTTGAGGAGGGTCGTTCAAGGAATTGTGCTTGGTGCTCTCCCTTTGCAACTGTTCGTCGCACCAATTGCGACGTCTGCTGCAACAGCACGGTCATCATCACCCGTAAGCAAGTCACTCGATCTCGTGATTCTTGTCGACGAGTCGTCCAGCCTTAGACCTGCCGACGTGGAGGCAGAAATTCAGGCAGTTGCGACTCTGGTTGCTCGTCGCGAACTTTCTGATGAGAAGCTCGTGACGAGAATCGCAATTGCCGGATTCGGAAGTGGCGACGAGGCAGTAGACGAGAAGTGCCCACCGCTCATTGTGACGACCAGAAACGTGCTAGATCTAAGGGACTGTTCGGACCTCGTTCGTCGCAGAAGCAATTTTGGTCAACACACTGACTTTGCAAAGGCGCTTTCGTACGCCTCACAGACATTCCGAAACTTGGGTTCTCCAGCATCTTCCCGTGTGGTGATTCTGATGACCGATGGCAAGTATGACCCGGTCGGTACGCGTTCCGGCTCGGGGCTTACCGAGGCTGATCGAGCCGCACTAGACGAGGCGACGTCAGCACTTCGCGCCGATGGGGTGCAAATTTGGCCGCTCGGATTTGGACAAGTAGAGAGGAATGAGCTCGACGACCTTGCGCGGAAGGGCGCACCGTCCACTTGCCCGACTGGCCGTCAGCCATACGCCATCGTGGCAGCTGGCCGGTCACTAGATGAGTACTTGCTGGAGATTCTTGGTGCAACGATTTGTATAGGTACTGAAGGAGCAGTGGAAGTTCCGTACGACTACCCGGTGCATCCATTTGTGAACGAAGTGACGCTCACTGTTCGTGGTGCGTCAAAGGAACCAGATGTTGTAGTGGTCTCGACGAAAAAGTCGCTTTGCGTGGGTGAGTGGAAGCAGGCAGAAGACGGCTCTCTGGCGTGCAATGTGAATGTCGGAGGAGCCGACACTGGAGTGTGGAGGATTACATCAGCAAGTACTACGTCTGATGAAAAGCCAACCGTGGAAACCTCTCAGTCTGGGCGCGTTGATCTCCGTCTATCCGCGTGCAAGGAGACAAGCGCTGTGGTCTCAGTGTCCCGTATTGACAACACCGAGATTGCCTGGAAAGTCGGTGGCGTCGGTGGCGGCTTCACATTTCCGCGGGCAGCAATCTTCGATACGTCCAATCGTGAGGAGATTGGCTCGACGGTGCTTACTGACGGCAATCGAACTGCTGTATTCTCCCTCAGTGGGGCGGTATCGAGAGAAATAGAGGTCGCACTTGCCAGCGGCCAAGCGGACTTCGTCTGGCTCACGGCATCCGTTGATACCTGCGAAGTCCGGGTGCCTGTCACCGCGACAACGCTGAGCTCACCGACGACCACCGGTGGTGTGGTGGAAGTTGAAGACGATAGCGGTGATAGGGGCGTGCCATGGTGGCTCATCGTTTTGGGCCTCCTACTTCTTGCGGCATTGTTGTGGTTCTTGCGTCGACGCTCGAAACAGGGCAGGTTCCCGGTAGGTGCCGAGCTACGGCAACGCAATGTGGAGCGGGACCCAGCGGCAAAATGGAACACTCGCGCAGATCTGAGTGGTCTTCGTGAGATGAGCTTCAGCGTTGGTCGGAACGGCTGGCTTGTTGAGGCCGAGGAAGACCAAGCCGACGTCATCGTGCGTCGAATCCGCTCGCAAACTGAAGGTGACTTCGTGGTGGTGCAGCCTGCGCGGGGCGGCGACGAAACCGGGGCGCAAGAAGGAAGGCAAGCCTCACATGCGTTCAGCGTGTCCGGAGAGTCTGGGGGCGGAATACCGGTTCGCAACACTTATATACGTATCGAGGTCCCTGAGGAGCTCGAAGACGATGAAGAGTTCGAAGAATAATGACCATTAGCACAAGGAGACAACAGCAATGATTCGTCAGCGATTCCTCTATGTCGGCATTGGCGGCTCAGGTTTGGATATCGGTCGTGAACTCACCGAGGCATTGACTCGCGAGGTCTGTGGCCTCGATGGACGCCGACTACAGGCCCGTGGCGGCGCTTTCGCGGGCTTCGGCCGCAATGAACTACCGAAGTTCATTCAATCCGTCTACTTGGACTTCAGTCAGCAAGCACTAGATGAGATTCACACGCACCTTCAAGGCAAGAATGCCACCGCGATTCATACAATCTTGCCGCCTTTTAACTCCTTCATGGAGGCGGCAACATACTTGAAGAACCAGAATGTTCC
>Ga0172372_10009983_pt1 | contig 12249 bp, 8 predicted proteins | sample LakKiv5m_2_FD_114544 | JGI IMG/M metagenome (GOLD analysis project Ga0172372, IMG submission 114544) | Freshwater microbial communities from Kabuno Bay, South-Kivu, Congo - kab_092012_9.5m | ecosystem: Environmental > Aquatic > Freshwater > Lake | place: Democratic Republic of the Congo...
GCCCGGCAAAGGCCGCATCGCCATGCAGCAGAATGCCCATCACGGAACGCCGGCCCTTGATGTCACCGCCCATATCCTGACGCGCGCGCACCTTGCCTGCCACTACCGGGTCAACCGCTTCCAAATGCGAAGGATTGGGTTGCAGCGAAAGGTGAACCTTGTTCCCGGCAATATCGATATCGGTGCTGGTACCCAGATGGTATTTCACATCGCCCGAGCTTTCGATGTCATCCGGATTGGCCGAATTGCCTTTGAATTCCGAAAACACCTGGGTGAAGGATTTTTTCACCACATTGACCAGCATATTGAGGCGCCCACGATGCGCCATGCCGATAACGATTTCCTTCGCGCCCTGCTTGGCGGCGGTTTCAATCGCTGCCTGCACCGCCGGGATGGTGGTTTCCCCCCCTTCCAGGCCAAAGCGCTTGGTGCCCACAAATTTCCGCGCGCAAAAGGCCTCAAAGCCTTCCGCTTCCGTCAATTGCTGGAGAATTTGGTTCTTCTGCGTGGTATCAAAGGCGCCAACCCAGGGCGCGCCTTCAATGCGGCGCTGGATCCAGGATTTCTGATCCGGGTCCTGGATATGCATGAATTCAACGCCGATTGAACCGCAATAGGATGCGCGGCAGATCGCCAGAATCTCACGCAGATTGGCGGTTTCCTTGCCGAGCACGAAATCGAGGAAAATCTGGCGATCCCAATCCTCCTCCGAGAAGCCATAGGTCTTGGGGTCAAGCTCCGGATGGGATTTCGGCACTTGCAGGCCGAGCGGATCAAGCCGCGCTTCCAAATGCCCGCGCACGCGATAGCTGCGGATCAGCATCAGCGCCCTGATCGAATCGAGCACCGCACGGCGCGTCGCTTCCGGGTCGGCCGCCGCCGGCTTGGCGCCCTTGGCCGGGGCAGGCTTTTCGGGATCGGGCCCAAAGGCACCACGGATACGTGGCGCCCAGGATGCGCCAGAGGCATCCGTCAGCACTGCCCGTGCCTCATCATTCAGGGAAGCGAAAAGCTCCGCAAAGGTGGGGTCCACGCTTCCGGGATTTTCTGTCCATCTGGCGTAAAGATCAGCAAGATAGGCAGCATTCGCCCCCGTCATCGCGGTTGCGAGAATATCCACTCCGGCCATCAACCTTCTCCCTTCCGCCTCGGCTACCCATGCTGGGGTTGGGCGGATGTATTCTTGTGGTGCCGTGCAACGCCCCGGCACCGGGGCCGAGGGCTGCGAGCATAAGGCCATAACGCCCGATGCGGCAGCCCCCCAGTATCAACTAATGGGCGAAATCAGCCACCAAGCGCCTTGACCATGGTGGAGCCTAGCGCAGAAGGACTATCCGCAACGTGAATCCCGGCCGCTTTCATGGCAGCCATTTTCGCTTCTGCGGTATCGGCGCCGCCGGAAATCACCGCCCCGGCATGGCCCATCCGCCGCCCTGGGGGCGCCGTGGCGCCGGCGATGAAGCCCACCACCGGCTTGTTCGGCTTGCCGGGGGCGAAATTCTCCCGCTTCAGGTATTCGGCGGCCAGGATTTCAGATTGCCCGCCAATCTCGCCAATCATGACGATGGATTTGGTATCCGGGTCGGCCAGGAACATCTCAAGCACTTCGATGAAATCCATGCCCTTCACCGGGTCGCCGCCAATGCCAACGCAGCTGGATTGGCCAAGCCCGGCAGCGGTGGTTTGCGCCACAGCCTCATAGGTCAGCGTCCCGGAACGCGAGACAATGCCGACCGACCCAGGCTTATGGATATGCCCCGGCATGATGCCGATCTTGCAGGCGCCGGGCGTGATCACGCCCGGGCAATTCGGCCCCACCAGGCGGGATTTTGACCCATCCAGCGCCCGCTTCACCTTCACCATATCCAAGACCGGAATGCCTTCCGTGATGCAGATGATCAGCGGCACTTCCGCATCAATCGCTTCCAGAATGGCGTCCGCCGCGAAGGGTGGCGGCACATAAATCGCCGAAGCATTGGCCCCGGTTGCGGCCACGCATTCCGCCACCGTATCAAAGACCGGCAGCCCGATATGGGTGGTGCCGCCCTTGCCGGGCGTGACACCGCCAACATAGGTCGAACCATAGGCAATGCCCTGTTCGGCATGGAAGGTGCCCTGCGAACCGGTGAAGCCCTGGGTCATCACGCGGGTATTGGCGTTGACAAGAACAGCCATGGTTCAGGCCCCCTTCACGGCAGCGACGACTTTCTTGGCCGCATCGGCAAGATTATCGGCGGCAATAATGGCAAGCCCGCTATCCGCGAGGATCTTCTTGCCGAGATCAACATTGGTGCCTTCAAGCCGCACCACCAAAGGCACTTTCAGCGACAGCGTCTTGGTCGCTTCCACAATCCCCGTGGCGATCATGTCGCATTTCGCTATGCCGCCGAAGATATTCACCAGAATGGCCTTCACATTGGCATCCGAGGTGATGATGCGAAACGCCTCGGTCACCCGCGCCGCCGTCGCGGTGCCGCCGACATCAAGGAAGTTCGCCGGGCTTGAGCCATAAAGCTTGATGATGTCCATCGTCGCCATGGCGAGGCCCGCGCCATTGACCATGCAGCCGATCTCGCCATCCAAAGCGACATAGTTCAAATCATTATTGACCGCGTCCAATTCCTTCGGGTCCATTTCGCTGTCATCACGCAGCGCTTCCAGATCCTTGTGGCGGAACAGCGCATTGTCATCGAAGGACACCTTGGCATCGAGTGCCACGATCTCCCCTGCCCCGGTCACGACCAGCGGGTTGATCTCCACAATCGCGCAATCAAGCTCCACAAAGGCGCCGTACAGCGCCAGCACGAATTTCGTGAAGGATGAAACCTGCTTGCCGGTCAGGCCAAGCCCGAAGGCCAGCTTGCGCGCATGAAAGCCCGAGACGCCCGAAGCCGGGTCAATCGCAACCTTCAGGATTTTCTCGGGGTGGTTTTCGGCAACTTCCTCAATCTCCATCCCGCCTTCGGTGGACGCCATGATGGTCAGGCGCGATGTGGCGCGGTCCACCAGCAGGCCAAGGTACAATTCGCGGGCGATATCGCAGCCATCTTCGACATAAACGCGCGAAACAAGCTTGCCGGCGGGGCCGGTTTGCTTCGTCACCAGTGTCTTGCCAATCATGGCATCGGCAGCGGCCTTCACATCGGCAGCGGATTTCACAACCCGCACACCGCCCTTGCCATTCGGGTCTTCCTTGAAGCGGCCCGCGCCGCGACCACCCGCATGGATTTGTGATTTTACCACATAGACCGGGCCAGGAAGCTTGGCCGCTGCGGCGGCGGCTTCCTCGGCATTCCAGGCGACATGGCCTTCAAGTACCGCAACGCCATAGCGGCGCAGCAGCTCCTTCGCCTGATATTCATGGATATTCATGCAAAATGCCTCCGGTCCGGATGCGAAAAAGGGCCAGGCGAGGCCTGGCCCTGGGCAATCAGCCCACCAGCTTGCGCGACGCTTCGATCAATTCCTGCACCGCGGCGCAGCTTTTATCGAAAGCGGCTTGTTCAGCCGAGTTCAGTTCAATCTCAACAATGCGTTCAATGCCGCCAGCGCCGATCACCACCGGCACGCCGACATAAAGATCCTTGATGCCATATTGGCCCGTCAGCCAAGCAGCGCAGGGCAGCACGCGCTTCTTGTCCTTCAGGTAGCTTTCCGCCATGGCAATGGCAGAGGCCGCTGGCGCATAAAAGGCGCTGCCGCGTTCCAAAAGCTTCACAATCTCGCCGCCGCCATTGGCCGTGCGCGCCACGATGGCATCAATCTTTTCCTGCGTGGTCCAACCCATCTTGATGAGGTCAGGCACAGGAATGCCGGCCACGGTGGAATAGCGCGTCAGCGGCACCATGGTATCGCCATGGCCACCCAGCACGAAGCCGGTGACATCTTCGACCGAGACATTGAATTCCTGCGCCAGGAACAGCCGGAAGCGCGATGAATCGAGCACGCCCGCCATGCCGACAACCTTGTTATGCGGCAGGCCGGATTTTTCGCGCATCACCCAGACCATCGCATCAAGCGGGTTGGTGATGACGATCACAAAGGCATTCGGGCAATTATTCTTGATGCCTTCGGCCACCTGCGCGATCACGCCGGCATTCTTCGCCACCAGATCATCGCGGCTCATGCCCGGCATGCGCGGGAAGCCGGCGGTGACAATCACCACATCCGCGCCAGCAATCGCGGCGTAATCGCCGGTGCCGACCATATGCGAATCAAACCCATCCACCGGGCCGGATTGCATGAGATCGAGCGCCTTGCCCGCGGCAACGCCGGGGAAGACATCGAACATCACGACGTCACCAAGTTCCTTGAGACCAATGAGGTGAGCCAAAGTGCCGCCGATATTACCGGCGCCGACCAAAGCAATTTTCTTGCGGGCCATGTCGCTTCCTTAAACCTTGTCTGGAAAACGCCCGTTTCCTAGCCCCGAAGCCCCCGCCCGGCAAGGCGGGCGGCGCTCAGCCGGGGCTCTGCCCCCCCAAATGCGGCAGGGCCAGGTATTCCTGACTTTGCATTTCGGTCAGGCGGGACGCCGTGCGTTCGAACATCGCGGCATTGGTGCCGCGTTCATAAAGCTGATCGGGGCTGGAAGCGGCACTCGCCACCAGCTTGCAGCGATGTTCATAAAGCGTGTCTATGCAGGTGATGAAGCGGCGCGCCTTGTCGAAATTCTCAGGGCCCAGGCGCGGGATATTGTCCAGCACCAGGGTATGGAAGGCCTCGGCAATCGCCAGATAATCCGCGGGGCCGAGCGGTTTGCCGCAAAGCTGGTTGAACTCAAACCGCGCCACACCGCGGGCGGCTTCCGGTACCTCAATCACCCGGCCGAGCAAGGGAAGCTCCGTGGGTGCTCCCCGCGCCTGGCCGGTAAGCTCGGCAAAGGCGGCATCGAGCGCGGCTTCGGACCGGCCATCGGCAGGGACATGCCAGGTGGGCAGGTTTCGGATTCGCTCGCGCCGATAATCTCGCGCAGCCAGCAGGGGCCAGACCTCCACATGGTGCTTGATCAGGGCGATGAAGGGCAGGAAGGCATCGCGGCCGGGCTGGCCCTTGAACAGGTCGTCCGGCGCGGTGTTGGAAGTGGCGACCACCACGGTGCCTCGGGCAAAAAGCGCCTCAAACAGCCGGCCCAGGATCATGGCATCGGCGATGTCATGGACCTGAAACTCATCGAAGCAGAGCAACGCAGCATCGGCGGCGATGGAATCGGCCAAGGGCGGGATCGGGTCCGCGCTATCGCCATGGGCCTGCTTCCAGCCATGGATGCGCCGATGCGCCTGCTGCATGAAGGCGTGGAAATGGAGCCTTTGCTTGCGCGGTACCTCGGCGGTCTCAAAAAACAGGTCCATGAGCATGGATTTGCCGCGCCCGACCTCGCCCACCAGATAAAGCCCTTGCGGGGGTTCGGCGCGCGGCGGGGCAGTGCTGCGCCCGAAAAGCCGGCCAAGCAGCCCAGCGGGTTTGGGCGCGGTATCCAAAGGTGCCGGGTCATAGCCGCGCATCGCCTGCCAAAGGGTCTGCAAACGCTCCATCGCCGCGGCCTGGGCCGGGTCGGGCGCCAATTCGCCGCTGGCAAGCCGCGCCTGATAGGCGGGCATTGGCCCAGGCGCCGCCCTTGCGGGTTTCGAGTCGCTTTCCTCAACAAGCTGCATGCTGCGCGCTTACCCTGACCGGCGCGCCCCCACAATCGGGGCGGCATTGATCGGGGGCGGGGAAGGAATTAGTGACGAAGCAACGTTCAAGGTGTGGAATTCCATGAGCCGTTCTGTTGCCATTCTTTACGCCGCTGATGGCTATGTCTCCCAAGGCCGGGCCATGCTGGGCCGGCGCGTCGCGGGCGATAGCTTCCTGAATGGCTTGCTCCGCCATGGCGGGTTGGACAGCCTGGTGGGGCTGATGCTGAATGACCGGGAGGCGCAGGGCTTTCCGGCGGAAATCCAGGCCCGCGCGCCGGGTTTGCAGGTGCGCACCGCGCATTATGAAGATCAACGCCCGGTGGCGGAAGCCGGCACGCTCTTTCTGCCGGGGCCGGGGCTTGAATCCTATGCCTATTGGCGCCGGCGCTCGGGCAATCAGCGCGCTTTCAGCCTTTGCGGCGTGACGCATACCACCTCCACCGACCGGGTGATGGATGCGCTGGCCCATTCCCTGACTGCGCCAGTGCAGCCTTGGGATGCGATCATCTGCACCTCCCGCGCGGTGCAGAGCATGGTGCGGCGGCAATTGCAGGAAAACGTCGCCTATCTGCAAAGCGCCATGGGGGCGACACGGGCCGGTGTGCCCATGCTGCCGATGATCCCGCTCGGCGTGGATTGCGATGCCTTCCGCCGTGACCCGGCGCTGGGTGCCGCCTATCGGCAGGAATTGGGCATTGGGGCTGAGGATATCGCCATCATTCTGGTGGCGCGGCTTTCCAATGCGACCAAATTCTCGCCGCTGCCGATGTTTCTTGCGCTGCAAAAGGCAGCCGAGCGGCGCGGGCGGAAGCTGCATTTGCTGCTGACCGGCTGGATTGAAGGCGATGGGTCGCGCCCGGCCTTTACCGATGCCGCGACCCAGGCCTGCCCGGAGGTGAAGGTGCATCTGCTGGATGGGCAGAATGCCGAGACTCGCGCAAAAGCCTGGGCGGCAGCGGATATCTTCACCCTGCCCGTGGATAATGTGCAGGAAACCTTCGGTCTTGCGCCAGTTGAGGCCATGGCGGCGGGCCTGCCCGTGGTGGTGACGGATTGGGATGGTTTTCGCGATACGGTGGAAGATGGCGTCACCGGGTACCGCATCCCAACGCTGATGGGCGGCAATGGCAACCCGATTGCCACGCGCTATCAGATGGGTGGTGATGACTACAACGCCTATCTGCGCAGCACATCGCAGGGTATTGCGATGAATATCGGCGCGGCGGCGGATGCCTATTATCGGCTGGCGGAAGATGCGAATTTGCGCCGGCAAATGGCGGAAGCGGCCAGGCTGCGCGCCCGGCGGGTTTATGATTGGGCGGCGATCATTCCGCAGTATTTGGCGCTATGGCAGGAACAGGCGCGCATTCGCGCCAAGGCAGCAGAATTCGCGCCGCTGGTGCCTGGCCGGCAGCCAGCGCCGACGCGCCCCGATCCCTTCATGTTGTTTGCCGATTACCCAACGCATCGGCTGGATCCGAAGCAGCGCGTGACGCTGGTGCCCGGCGCCAATCTTGATCTGCTGCGCCAGCGCGCTGGCATTCCGGGCGCGGTTTCGCGCGGCCAATTGCTACCTTCGCTCAATGGTTTTCAGATCATGCTGGAACGGCTTGCGCAAGGCAGCATGACGGCAGCGGAACTGGGTGGCGTGCTGCCGCAAGATCAGCGCGCAGGCGCGGCGATGGGCATGGTCTGGATGATGAAGCTTGGCCTGATCACCATCGCACCCGCCGAGGAAGCCAAGCCCGAGTGACTTGACGCGCCTGCCATCCGGGCTTCCGATGCCTCAGCCATGCGCAGAGCATGGTTGGTTTGGGATGGAATATCATGGCAGCGCATCATCGGCAGGAAACCTTCGACCCGATCAGCCTGGAAATCTATTGGTCGCGGCTGATTTCCATCGCTGATGAGGCCGCAACCGGCCTGTTGCGCACCGCCTTTTCCACCATTGTGCGCGAATCAAATGATTTCGCGACGGTGCTGATGGATCGCAATGGCGATTCCATCAGCGAGAATACGGGGGGCATTGCCTCCTTCTCCTGCATTTTGCCGAAAACGACCAAAACCTTTCTGGAACGCTTCCCGGCGGAGAGCTGGCAGCCGGGCGATTGTGTGATTACCAATGATCCCTGGCTTGCGACCGGGCATTTGCCGGATTTCACCGCGGTCAGCCCGATTTTCCACCAAGGCCGTTTGGTTGGCTTTGCCGGGTCCATTTCCCATTCGCCTGATGTTGGCGGCGCGCTCTGGTCCGCTGATTGTCGGGAGCTGTTTGAGGAAGGCATCCGCATCCCCCCTTCCCGCCTATTTCGCGCCGGCAAGCGCAATGAGGATTTGGCGGAAGTGCTGCTCGCGAATGTGCGGCTGCCGCGGCAAGTCATGGGCGATCTGGAAGCGCAGGTGATCGCGAATGAGGTCTGCGCGCGCGGCGTGGATGAATTCCTGAGCGATACGGGCCTGCCCGATTTGCAGGGGCTGGGGGCCGCTTTGCATCAACGCGCGGATGCCGCCATGCGCCGCGCCATTGCCGCATTGCCCGATGGCACCTGGCATTCCTCGCTTGAGGCGGATGGCTTTGATGAGGCGATTACGCGCATTGCCTGCGCTGTCACCATCTCGGGCGAGACCATGCATATTGATTTCGCGGGTACATCGAAGCAGGTAGATCGCGGCATCAATTGCGTGATGAATTACACCCATGCCTATGCGGTTTATCCGGTGAAATGCGCGCTTGATCCCTTCACCCCACGCAATGAGGGTTCCTATGGCACCATTACCGTGAGCGCGCCGGAAGGCAGTATCCTGAACCCACGCTTTCCGGCGGCTTGCAGCGCGCGGCAATTGACCGGGCATTTGCTCGCAGGCGCAATCTATAAGGCGCTGGCGCCGATCATGCCGGATAAGATCATTGCCGAATGCGGCGGTGCGCCAACCATGCGGGCACTTTTCAGCGGGTTGGATGGCGCGGGGGATCGGTTTTCGCAGGTATTGTTCGCTTCGGGCGGCATGGGCGCCTCGCCGCATCGCGATGGGCTGCCGACCACGGCCTTCCCGACCAATGTCGGCGCTGGTTCGATTGAGGCTTATGAAAGCGTGGCACCCCTGGTGGTGTGGAAGAAACGCCTGCGCGCGGATTCCGGCGGTGCGGGTCGCTTCCGCGGCGGCTTGGGCCAGGAAGTGGAGATTGAAGTGCGCGCCCCGGATGAGGTGCGGCTTTCGCTGCTGTCCGACCGGCGCGACCATCCCGCGCAAGGTGTCTTGGGCGGCGCAGCGGGCGGTGCCGCGGTGATTGCCTTTGATGATGGCACCCGCCCGCATCCGAAATCCCGCACCACTGTCGCACCAGGGACGCGCGTGACGCTGCTCTATCCCGGCGGTGGGGGGTATGGAGACCCCGAAACGCGTGATCCCGAAGCCCTCGCGCAGGATATCCGTGATGGTTATGTTTCGGCGGAAGGTGCCACGCGCGATTACGGGGTGAAGCCATGAGTGCGACCGCCCGCATCGGCGTTGATGTCGGTGGCACCTTCACCGATTTCGTCTTGCATGATCCCGCGCGCAATCTGGTCGCAACCGGCAAGCGGCTGACGACGCCGGATGATCCATCGGAAGCGATTGTCGCCGGCATTGCGCGGCTTTTGGAAGAAACCGGCCTTCAGCCCGGCGATCTGCACAGCATCGTGCATGGCACGACGCTGGTGACCAATACCATTATTGAACGCACCGGCTGCAAGGTGGGTTTGCTCACCACCGATGGGTTTCGCGATTCCATCGAGATTGGGCGCGAAATCCGCTACGATCTTTACGATCTTTTCCTGGAAGCGCCGCCGACTTTGGTGCCGCGCCATTTGCGCCTGGAAGTGCCGGAACGCCTGGATGTGCAGGGCGAGGTGCTCCTGCCCCTGGATGAGGCCGCGCTGATCGCCGCCACGCGCCAATTGGTGGAAGTTGAGAAGGTAGAAGCGCTGGCGATTGGCTTTTTGCATGCCTGGCGCGACCCGCGCCATGAACGCCGCGCGGCAGAGGTTATTCGCGGCCTATTCCCTGATCTGCCCATGACATTGTCTTCCGCCGTGGCGCCGGAAATTCGTGAGTTTGAGCGCATCAGCACCGCCTGCGCCAATGCCTATGTGCAGCCGCGCATGCAGCGCTATTTGGCAAAGCTTGAGGGATCCCTCGCGGCACTTGGCGTGACGGGGGCGCTTTACGTCATGCTCTCGGGCGGTGGCATTGCTTCCGTGCAGGAGGCGAAGGATTACCCGATCCGGCTGATTGAAAGTGGGCCAGCTGCGGGCGCGATGGCGGCATCATGGCTCGCGCAACGCGCCGGGCTGGATCAGGTAATTTCCTATGACATGGGCGGCACCACCGCCAAGATGTGCCTGATCCAGAATGGCGCGCCGGACCGCAAATTCGATTTTGAGGCTGGGCGCGTGCGGCGCTTTCAAAAAGGTTCTGGCCTGCCCTTGAAAGTCTCTGTCGTGGATATGATCGAGATTGGCGCGGGGGGTGGTTCCATCGCGCGGGTTGATCCCGCTTCCGGCTTGATGAAGGTTGGCCCGCGCAGCGCGGGCGCGAAGCCCGGGCCGATCTGTTACGGGCGTGGCGGCGTTGAGCCCACCGTGACCGATTCCGATCTGGTGCTGGGCCGGCTTGATCCCGCCTATTTCCTCGGTGGCGAAATGGCGCTTGACCTCAACGCCGTGACGCGCGCCGTGAGTGGTGATCTTTCCGCCAAGCTGGGCGTGAGTGCGGATGACGCTGCGCTTGGCATTCGCCGCATTGTGGATGAGACCATGGCGGCGGCAACGCGCATGCATATGGCAGAAAAGGGCCGCGATCCGCGTCGTTTTACGCTGATTGCCTTTGGCGGTGCTGGGCCGGTGCATGCCTGCGACCTCGCGCGGCTGCTGAAGATCAAGCGCGTGCTGGTGCCGCTTGGCGCCGGTGTTGCTTCTGCGATTGGCTTTCTGGTGGCACCACCCGCGACTGATCTGGTACGCAGCCTGGTCGGCCGCCTGGAACGGCTCGATTGGGCGAAGATCGCGGCACTTTATGCGGAAATGGTCGCGGAAGCGCGCGGGTTGCTGCTCGGCGCCGGTGCTGATCCCGCCGACATCATCTATAAGCCGGCGGCGGATATGCGCTATGTCGGCCAGGGTTTTGAAATTCCGGTGCCGATGCCAAGCCTGACGCCCGGCCCGCAGGATGTCGCGGCGATTGAGCAGAATTTCCTGGCCGCCTATCGCGAACGCTTTGGCCGCGCGCTGGATGGCCTGCCGATTGAAGCGCTGACCTGGCGGCTGGCCGCATCCGCGCCGGGCCGAGATATCGCCATGGAAGGCGCGCAAAAATCCGAGGCTGGTGAGGCAAAGCGCGGCAGCCGGCGCGCCTTGTTTGAAGCCCATGGCTGGTGCGATTGCGCGGTTTATGACCGGTATCGGCTGGCCCCCGGGGCGGCTTTTGCCGGGCCGGCGCTGGTGGAAGAACGCGAATCAACCTGCGTCATCCCGCCCGGCGCGCAGGTTTCCGTGGACAGGCACCGCAATCTTGTCATTGAATTGAGCCAAAGCTGAAGGAGGCTTCCATGCATTTCATCCAACGCCGCGTGGTCCTGGCAGGTTTGCTTGCTGCGCCCGCGCTTCGGACTGCTTCCGCGCAGGAGGTCTGGCCCGCGCGCCCGGTGCAGATCATCAATCCCTGGCCCGCGGGTGGGTCATCAGACACCATGGCGCGGCTTTTCGCGCAGCGTTTCAGCCAGGCTTTCGGCCAGCAATTCGTGGTGGATAATCGCGCCGGCGCATCCGGCACGATTGGGCATGGTGTTGTCGCTCGTGCGCGGCCGGATGGTTATACGCTGCTGTTTGCGACGAACAGCACCTATGCCATCGCGCCACATCTGATTGATCCCCTGCCCTATGATAATCGCGCGGGCTTTACCGGGATCAGCCTGGTTGGGCGCACGCCGCAGGCGCTTTGCGTGCATCCTGGCTTGCCAGTGAACAATATCGCGGAATTCCTGGCCTATGTGCGGGCGCGGCCGGAACTGGTTTCCTTCTCCTCCGCCGGGATTGGCGCATCAAGCCATTTGGCGACAGAAATGCTGATGGCGATTGCGGGCTTGCGCATGCTGCATGTGCCTTATCGCGGTGGCGCGCCTTCCATGCAGGCGGTGGTGGCCGGGGAGACGCAAATGTCCTTCATTGATGCGGTGTCATCGCTGCCGCATCGCGCTGCGGGCACGCTGAAATTGCTGGCGGTGGGGACGCCTGCGCGATCCTCACTTTTGCCGGAATTGCCGACGCTGGCGGAAAGCGGCGTGGCCGGGTTTGATTCCTCGACCGATATGGCGCTGATGGGCCCGGCGGGCTTGCCGAGCGTGGTGGTGGAAAGACTGGCGGGTGCCGTGCGCGCGGCGGTGGATGACCCGGCGTTCCGCCAGCAGATGATCACGCAGGGGACGGAGCCGATTGGCGAAAGCCCCGCGGAGTTTCAGGATTACTGGACGCGGGAGATCGCCAAATGGGGTGAGGTGATCCGCAGTCGCGGCATTCGCGCGGCGGGGTGATGA